>CABEBZ010000169.1_pt1 | contig 26876 bp, 21 predicted proteins | sample 3132741 | NCBI WGS metagenome assembly CABEBZ01 (sample SAMEA5534347, study PRJEB31848) | metagenome | biome: tundra; feature: field; material: soil | place: USA | collected 2013-05 | depth 0.45 m
GCCGGGAAGCGGGCCTGCGTCAGGCCGATGAAGGCATGCGCCCAAGCCGAATCTCACTTCTTGATCAGCGGGCAGGTCGATTTCGACAGTGGCTGGAACGCCTGCTCCGCCGGAATGATCGCTTTTACGTTGTAATAGTCCCACGGATACTTGGACTCGGACGGTTTTTTCACCTGCATCAGGTACATGTCATGCACCATGCGCCCGTCCTGGCGGATATAGCCGTTTTTGGCGAACATGTCATTGATCTTGGCTTTCTTGAGTGCCACCATGACCTTGTCGGCATCGTCGGTTCCCGCAGCCTGCACCGCCTTCAAGTAGGTCGATACCGCTGAATAAACGCCAGCCTGAGTAAAAGACGGCATGCGCTTCATTTTCTCGAAAAAACGCCGGCCGAACTTGCGCGTCTCATCGTTCAGATCCCAATACCACGCGTCGGTGAGCATCATGCCCTGCGCCGTCTGCAGGCCGAGGCTGTGAACATCGCTGATGAACATCAGCAGGCCAGCCAGCGTCTGGTTCTTGGTCAGGCCGAATTCGTTTGCGGCTTTGACCGCATTGATGGTGTCGCCGCCCGCATTAGCCAGTCCGATGATCTGCGCTTTCGAGGCCTGCGCCTGCAGCATGTAGGAGGAAAAATCCGAAGCGTTCAGCGGGTGGAGCACGTGCCCCTTCACCTCGCCGCCGTTGGCCTTGACCACCGCCGCCGTATCGTCCTCGAGCGACTTGCCGAACGCATAATCGGCGGTGATGAAGAACCAGGTCTTGCCGCCCTGCTGCACGATCGCCTTGCCGGTGCCATTGGCCAGGGCGTAGGTGTCATACGTATAGTGCACTGTATAGGGGGTGCAGTCCTCGTTCGTCAGGCGGGTGCTGGCGCCGGTGGAATTGATGTAGACACGTTTCTTTTCAGCGGAAACTTTAGCCACTGCGATAGCGACGCTGGAAGTCGGAACGTCGACGATCATGTCGACACCCTGTGTGTCGTACCACTCGCGCGCCTTGTTGGCGCCGACGTCGGGCTTGTTCAGGTGGTCGGCGAACACGACCTCAATCGGCTTGCCCAGCACCTTGCCGCCGAAGTCCTGCACCGCCATGCGCGCCGCTTCAACCGAGCCCGGCCCTGAGAGGTCGGCGTACAGCCCGGACATGTCGGTCATGACACCGATCTTCACCATGTTGCCGGAGATCGCGCCGGGTTTGGTCGCGGCCTGCTTGGCAGCCCCCTGGCCTAAAGCAAGGTTCGAGACCATACCAAGCAGCGCCGTACCCACCAATGTCGCAAGCAGTTTGCGTTTCATGTGTTTACCCCTTCCTTTGAAAAATCGAAAACGAAAATCAGACGCCCAGGAATTCGTGCAGCATCCCCATTTTTGACTGCATTTCGCCCGCCGAGAACGCTTCGACGATGCGGCCGTGCTCCATCACGTAAAAACGGTCGGCGAGCGGCGCGGCGAAGCGGAAATTCTGCTCCACCATCACAATAGTGTAACCCTTCTCGCGCAGCATCCGGATGGTTCGTCCCAGCGCTTGCACGATCACCGGCGCCAGGCCTTCGGAGATCTCGTCCAGCAGCAGGAGCTGCGCTCCGGTGCGCAGGATCCGCGCCACCGCCAGCATCTGCTGCTCGCCGCCGGAGAGCCGCGTGCCCTGGCTCGTCCGGCGCTCTTTCAGGTTGGGAAACATGTCGTAGATCTCGTCCACCGACAGACCGGTACTTGCCACCGCCGGCGGCAGCAGCAGATTTTCCTCGCAGGAAAGACTGGAGAAAATGCCGCGCTCCTCCGGGCAATAGCCGATGCCCAGGTGGGCGATCTTGTGCGGCGGCAGGCCGATGGCTTCGCGCCCGTTGATCATGATCGAGCCGGTTCGATGGCCGACCAGCCCGAGAATGGATTTGAGCGTGGTCGTGCGGCCCGCGCCGTTCCTGCCGAGCAGCGTCACCACCTCGCCTTTGTTCACGCTGAAATCGACCCCGTGCAGAATGTGCGACTCGCCGTAAAAGGCGTGCAGGTCGGTGACGCGCAGGAATTCGACGCCTGTAGCCATAAAGCTCAGTGCGCCCCTTCCAGTTCGCCCTCGGCGGTGCCCATATAGGCCTCCATCACCTGCGGGTTTTTCGACACTTGCGCGTAGGGTCCGCCCGCGATGACGCTGCCACGCGCCAGAACGGTGATGGTGTCGGAAATCCCCGCCACCACGTTCATGTTGTGCTCCACCATCAGGATGGTGCGGTTGGCCGAGACCTTCTTGATCAGGCTGGTGACCCGGTCCACGTCCTCGTGCCCCATGCCCGCGGTCGGTTCGTCGAGCAGCATCAGTTCCGGCTCCATCGCCAGCGTGGTGGCGATCTCCAGCGCGCGCTTGCGCCCGTAGGGCAAATCGACGGTTACGACGGAAGCAAGCGTCGCCAGATCGACCGACTCGAGCAACTCCATGACCCTGGCATCGAGCTGCCCCAGCGTCTTTTCCGATTTCCAGAAATGAAAGGAGGTGCCGAGCTTGCGCTGCAGGCCGATGCGCACGTTCTCCAGCACCGTCAGGTGCGGAAACACGGCGGATATCTGGAACGAGCGGATGATGCCGCGGCGCGCGATCTCGGCCGGCTTGTCGTAGGTGATGTCCTGGCCGTTGTAGAAAATGTGGCCCGCGGTAGGGATGAGGAACTTGGTCAGCAGGTTGAAGAACGTGGTCTTGCCCGCGCCATTGGGGCCGATCAGGGCGTGGATCTCGCCCCGCTTCACCTTCAAGTTGACGTCGCTCACCGCGACAAAGCCCTTGAATTCCTTGGTCAGGTTCTTGGTTTCGAGTATGCAATCGTCCATGCTCAGCGGCGCGGTGCGGTGACCGGCTGCCCTCCTCCAAGCCTTTTATTTACCGGCAACACCGCCGCCGGCGCCCGGCCGTCACCGGGTCAGGCATTATAGCCGTGCGCCCGAGGGAAGCAACCACCCGTTCGTGTGGTCAGCGCCCTTTCCACTGCGGCTTGCGCTTGGCCACGAAGGCGTCGATGCCTTCCTGGGCGTCTTCGGCCATCATGTTGCAGGCCATCACTTCGTTTGCCAGCTCGTAGGCCTCGTCCAGGCCCATTTCCAGTTGCCGGTAGAACATCTGCTTGCCGGCCCTGATCGCGACCGGCGTCTTGGCCAGAATCGAGTCGGTCAACTTTCTGATCTCCGCGTCGAGCTGCGCCGGCGGCACGACGCGGTTGACCAGGCCGCGCGCGAGCGCGGTCTGCGCGTCGATGAAATCGCCGGTGAGCAGCATTTCCAGCGCCTGCTTGCGTCCGACATTGCGCGCGAGCCCCACCGACGGCGTGGAGCAGAACAAGCCCAGGTTCACGCCCGAAACCGCGAAGCGCGAGTTGTCGGATGCCACCGCGAGGTCGCACATCGAAACGAGCTGGCAGCCCGCCGCGGTGGCGATGCCGTGCACGCGCGCGATTACCGGCTGCGGCATGCGCACCAGCGTGAGCATGAGCTTGCTGCATTGCCCGAACAGGGCGCGCTGGAACTCCTTCGCCGAGTTGGAGCGCATTTCCTTGAGGTCGTGCCCGGCGCAGAACGCCTTGCCGGCCCCGGCCAGAACCAGCACGCGGGCGCCGGCATCGGCGGCGACGCGGTCCAGTTCAGCCTGCAGCTCGCTCATCAGCGAGCGCGACAGGGAATTGAACTGTGCCGGCCGGTTGAGCGTGAGCGTCACCACGCCCCCATCGTCCTGCCGCAACAAAAGAGGCTCCGTCGCCACTGCCTGGGTGTTCGCGTTCATGGTCTTGCTCCTCACTCCTGATGATGTTCTGAACAAGGGGGCGACGCCCCCTTGTAAATCCCCGAAGTCAGAGGAAGCTCTGATTAAGTCATGGACTCAATCAGAGCTTCCCCAATAATTTACTCGATGGCCTGGGTTGACTTGGCCAGTTGGCGCAGCACAAATTTCTGGATCTTGCCGGTCGCGGTCTTCGGCAGCACGCAGAAAACCACGGCCTTGGGAACCTTGAAGCGGGCCAGATGGCTGCGGCAATGCTCGATCATTTCCTGTTCCGTCGCCTCTGCGCCCGGCTTCAGCTCGACGAAGGCGCAGGGCGTCTCCCCCCACTTGGGATCGGGTCGCGCCACCGCCGCCGCGACGAGCACGGCCGGATGGCGGTAGAGCGCCTCCTCGATCTCGAGCGAAGAAATGTTCTCGCCGCCGGAAATGATGATGTCCTTCGACCGGTCCTTGATCTTGACGTAGCCGTCGGGCTGCATCACCGCCAGGTCGCCGGAATGGAACCAGCCGCCGGCGAAAGCCTCCGCCGTCGCCTTGGGGTTTTTCAGATAGCCCTTCATGGTGATGTTGCCGCGGAACATGATTTCGCCCATGGTCTCGCCGTCCGCCGGCACCGGGGTCATGGTCGCGGCATCCATCACCGCCAGCCCCTCTTGCATGAGATAGCGCACGCCCTGGCGGGCGTTGCGCTCGGCGCGCTCGCCGATGTCCAGGCCGGCCCACTCGCCGTGCTTGGCGCACACCGTCGCCGGTCCGTAGGTCTCGGTGAGACCGTATACATGGGTCAGGTCGAAGCCGATTTTTTCCATGCCCTCGATCATCGCCGCCGGCGGCGCGGCGCCCGCCACCATGGCCGACACCTTGTGCGCTATGCCTTCGCGCAGGCTCGGATCCGCGTTGATCAGCCCGCTTTGCACGATCGGCGCGCCGCAATAATGCGTGACCCCGTGCTCCTTGATCAGGCGGAAGATCTGCACCGGATCGACTTTGCGCAAACAGACATTGACGCCGGCATTGGCAGCCATGGTCCAGGGGAAGCACCAGCCGTTGCAGTGGAACATGGGCAGCGTCCACAGGTAGATCGAATGCTGCGGCATGCTCCAGGTGACGATGTTGCACAGTCCGTTGAGATAGGCGCCGCGATGGTGATAGACCACCCCCTTGGGGTTGCCGGTGGTGCCGGAGGTGTAATTGAGCGAGATCGCCATCCATTCATCGGCGGGCGGCTGCCAGGCGTATTCCGGGTCGCCCTCGCCGAGCAGGGCCTCGTAGTCCTTCTCTCCGACAAGCTCGCCCGGGCCATCGTATTCCTTATCGTCGATGTCGATCACGACCGGGCGGTGCACCACCTGCTCCAGCGCGCGCGCGACAGTCTCGGAAAACTCCCGGTCGGTGATCAACACTCTCGCGTTGCCATGGTTGAGCATGAACGCGATCGCATCCGCATCGAGGCGGGTGTTGAGCGTGTTCAGCACCGCGCCCAGCATCGGCACGCCGAAGTGGCATTCATATATCTCGGGCGTGTTGGCCGCCATCACCGCCACCGTGTCGCCCACGCCGATGCCGCGCCCGGCAAGCGCCGAGGCCAGGCGCCGGCAACGCGCATAGGTTTCTTTCCAGGTGTAGCGGCGCGCGCCGTGCACCACGGCGGTCCGCTCGGGATAGACCGAGGCCGCGCGCTCGACGAAGGTGAGCGGCGTCAGCGGCGCGTAATTGGCCGGATTGCGGTCCAGGTCGATTTCGTAGGCGTTGGCACGGTCCATGGGCATCCCGGCTCGGATCAAAGCATACGGGTCAATCTACCACAACTGGAGGCGAGACCAAACCGCGCGCGCCCCGGAGCGGCCGGCCGCGCGCCTCGCTCGAGTACCAGCCGACGTAGCGCACCAGATGCTCGTCCCACAGGGACTGCCTTCGGTCGTAGCGATCGGGAATGTGTTTACAGAGCACCGCCAGCCACTCGGCGCATCACGGATTGCTCTTCGGGACGACAACCTCCGCGACCCCGCCGAGCTTCTTGCGCAGCTCGAGCGGTCTGGCGATCCCGCGCAGCGGCTCCAGGGAAGCGCCCGTGCCGACGACCGTGACGTCGCCGTAGTCAAGGATGCGGCCCATCAGGCCCTGGTTAACGTGCAGACTCTCCACCTTGTTGAGGTTCATCTCGACCGTGTCGCGCGATACGAGTCCGCGCTTCATGATAATTCGCCTGTCGGTCAGGACCAGTTCAGTGGTCTGTCGCCGGATGACCGCGGACAGTATCACGGCGAGGCCGATCACCAGCGGTATCGCAACCATAGCAAGCGACGCGCCGGCGTGGTTTCCGGTGGCGATGTAAGCGCCCAGCGCAGTCAACAGGAAGAGGCCGCCGACGAGGTAAGAAAGGAAAAACTTCCAATGGGAAATGGCGGCGCGATAGACGATTCGTTCACCCTCGGCCAATACGGAATCAACGTAGGAACTCATGGCCCCCTCCTTTGGCGTAGTGTGGCGATTATGCACATAGATGCTCGAAGTTTATACTTATATCTTGTTGGATCAGGCGCATCGATTGCAGTTTACCAGGCGCTCGCGCCGCCATCGACCGGGATGATCGCGCCCGTCATGAAGTTCGACGCATCCGATGCGAGCGGCACCACGATGCCTTTGAGATCGACCGACGCGCGCCACTATGCGCAACTATTTCGATGGTAGGACCAAGGCCCATCCCGAGGGCATCGCCCTTCACCAGATTCAGCCTCTCGTTGAACGATAAATCCTTGCAGGTGTGGTACTTTCAGTACTATGTCCGCACCAGTACGCCTGCCAGCCTTGGGACGCAAGTCCAAAATCCTGTTGGGCGTGGCCGCCGCCTTTGCCCTCCTGTGGGCGCTATTCGACTGGAACTGGCTCCGCCCGGCACTCGAGCGCTACATGTCCGCTGAAGCGGGGCGCGAAATCCGCGCTGACCATCTTTCCGTTGCGCTCGGCTTTTCCGTCGACCCCACCGTCACCTTTCGTGGCCTGTATATCCAGAACGCGCCGTGGGCGGATACCAAGCAGCCCATGGCCGTGGCGGGAGAAGCGTCGTTCACGTTCTCGCTGCGGAGCGTGTGGGAAGACCACCCGGTGATCTCGAGAATAGTGCTGAAGGACGCGCAAGTTGACATGCAAAGGACGGCCGGCGGCCTGAGGAACTGGCGCCTGATAAATCCCGACTACCGCGGCCCAGCCAAGATCAAGTTGTTGAGCCTGGAGGCGTACCGAACGACACTGCGCTTCGCCGACCGCAGCCGTGAATTCGATATCCGTTTCGCCTCGAGCGCGCTCGAGCCTGTGGCCGTCAGCCCGCAATCGGGCAAGCCGCTGACCCAGAAGATAGACATCAAGGGCGTCTACCGCGGGGGCGACTTCAACGCACAGGCATTTACCGGCGACGTGCTCACCTTCCTGGAGACTCGGCAGTACTTTCCTGTGCGCGGCCACGTCATCGCAGGCAAAACCCGGCTGGACCTCGACGGCATGGCCGCGGACATGTTTCGGCGGCCGCTCCTGGACGCAAACGTGCGCATCGCCGGTCCTACTCTGTCGCAACTCCATCCGTTCATCCTGCTGCGCCCGGCGGTCTCCCGACCCTATGGCGTCGAGGCGCAGGTGGTCAAGATCGAAGACAAATACACGTTCACGCGGCTGCGCGGAAAAATTGGCGAGACGGACCTCGCGGGAGACGCTGCTCATGATCTGCGCAACGAGCGCTCCTATTGGCGTGCCGACCTGGGAAGCGAGTCGGCCAACCTGTTCGACCTGCGCTCGCTGGCAGGCGTCGACTATCCGGCCGAAAGCTTGGCGGGGGCCGCAGCCAAGCAGGCGGGCTCCCGGACCAACCCGCCCAATCGACTGTTTCCGCGGCATGCCTTCAAGCCCGATCATTTCCGCACCTTCGACGCCCACATCAGCCTGGACGCGAAGAAGCTCAAAGCGCCCGGCATGCCCGCCCTCGATAGCTTGCGCTTCACCGCAGCGCTGCAGGACGGCGTACTGCAGATTGAACCCGTCGATTTCGGCATCGCCGGAGGCCACGCGAGAGGACGAGGGACGCTGGATACGCGCAAGCAACCGCCGTATGCCCGCGCGGCGCTGGAACTGCACGACCTGAGCCTGGAACGGCTGTTCCCCAAGCTGCCCGCGCCGGCGCGCAGAATCGGGGCGCTCAAAGGCAAGCTACAGTTCGAAGGCAGGGGCGAATCCATCGCCGCCGTGTTGGGCAGCGCCTCGGGTAAGCTGGAAATCGAATTGGAAGGCGGCAGCATCTCCAACCTGATCGACGCCAAGCTCAGCCTCAATCTCGGCAAAATCGCCGGCCTGATGTTGCGCGGCGACCGCGACATTCCCATCCGCTGCGGCATGGCAGCCTTCGATTTCCGCAACGGCTACGGCAAATCGCGCGTCCTGCTGGTTGAAACGGAGCAGACACGCATCGAAGGCACCGGGGCCATATACCTGCGCGACGAAAGGCTGGATCTGCTGCTGACGCCGCGGCCGAAGAATCCCGGCCTGCTCACCTTAGGCTCCGCCATTCACGTGCGCGGATCGTTCAAACGCCCGGAGTTCACCCTCGACAAAGGGGCGGCCCGCGCGCCGGAACCGCTCTCGAACGTTCACTGCCCCGAGGGTGCCGCCTTGCCCGCCGCCGGCCCCAGCACACCTGCCCGCTCCAGCGTTTCGATCCGGCCCGCATCGTAGTGCAGCACGTCGCGCCGCACTGCGCCAGTAGGACTTGCTAATTTCAGCACTTTGGTATGGCTGTGAGGCAGGCGGCGTGTGAGTTGCAGGTTTTGAAAGTTTAAGAATGCGGGCGGCATTGGATGACCGCCCTGCGCGCCGCCGCCATCACGTGATGGCCTTGTGTTTGGGGCCCCCTTTGTAAAGGCAATCCCTCAACGACCCTCGCGCAATTTCGCCAGCTTCGCCTTGATCTCCGGCAGCGCCGCCGCCACCGCCTTCTCTCCCTCGAGCACCGCCATGTGCCGATCCTGGAAACCGGTCGCCTTGAGGCTCAATATCTGCGGGCGGATCACCACATCCGCATCCCTGAGTTCGTAGCGCCCGATGCTCTGCCCCATGATGGCGAAGGTCTGCAACAGCACGTCGATAGTGCTTTTCGTGCTGCCGTATTGCGGCTGGTCGGAGATATCCACGGCGATGACGAAATCGGCGCCCATGTCTCGCGCCGCCTTCACCGGCACCGGGCTCACCAGACCGCCATCGACATATTCACGGCCGTTGATCTTCACCGGCTGAAACACTCCGGGCACGCTGCTCGATGCGCGCACCGCCATGCCGGTATTGCCGGTGCGGAACACCATCGCTTCGCCGCTTTGCAAATCGGTGGCCACCGCGGCGAATAAGCGCGGGAGCTTCTCCAGCGGACGCTGGCCGATCGCGCGATTGATGAAGTTCTGCAACGCCTCGCCGCGGATGACGCCGCGATCCGGCAGCGACCAGTCGCTGACCTGGCCCTCCTCCATCTGTATCGCCAGCTTCTGCAACTCGAAACCGCCGTTGCCGGCTGCATACAGCGCCCCGACCACGGCGCCGGCGCTGGTGCCGACAATGAGGTCGGGAACGATGCCTTGCGCCTCCAGCGCCTTGATCGCTCCGATGTGAGCGAAACCACGCGCCGCGCCGCCGCCCAGGACCAGTGCGATCTTGAGTGCGGCCTTAGATACGACCGGCGGCGTAGGCGGCGTAGGCTTGACCGGCGCGGAGCAAGCGGCCAAGAGCGATAGCGCCAGGCCGGCGACAAGCAGACGACGTTGCAGCAATTTCATGGTGGCCGAATTCTATCCTGCTTCGCGGCTACCACGCCGCCTTTCCCTTTAACACCACGGTAGTTCGGCGGGCGGCGGGGCATCGAAGCCTTTGCCGATACGGCGGGGGCACGCTGCTGATCGGCGTGGAAGACGCGACGCGGCACGTCCCCGGCGCGCAAAACCCGTTGGACGTGGAAGAACGCCTGGCCAGCCTGCGTTACGGCGACCCCCACGGTCTTCGTGGCTCTGGGACGGAGCCAAAGGCGGTCTTGCGTCACTGCAAGTACTTGGAGCGAAGCGCCCTAGCAGTAAGCGTCCGCAATCGTTGCAAGCCGAATCGCCACTGGATTGCATTTTGTGCGGCGCGGCAGCACAATCCGCGTCCCGGTGTTCCCGGAAAAAATAAAGTGTCCAACGACCCGACCCTGCAGCAATCCCGCGCCACGCTGACCATCGCCGCGCTTGGCATCGTCTACGGCGACATCGGCACCAGCCCGCTGTACGCGGTCAAGGAAACGTTCAACCCCGCCCACGGCATTCCGCTTGCGACCGAGAACATCTTGGGCGGCATTTCGGCTATTTTTTGGGCGCTGATGGTGGTGGTGTCGCTGAAATATGTCACGCTGATCATGCGCGCCAACAACCGCGGCGAGGGTGGCATTATGGCGCTGCTCGCGCTTGCCTCCACATCGGTGAAGGACCATCCGCGCTGGCGCGTATATATCGTAATGCTCGGTTTGTTTGGTGCCGCGCTGTTCTACGGCGATGCGGTGCTGACGCCGGCGATCTCGGTGCTGTCCGCAGTTGAGGGGCTCGAAATCGGCGCCGCCGCACTCAAGCCATACGTCGTGCCGATGTCGGTGGGCGTACTGATCGGGCTGTTCCTGTTCGAGCGCCACGGCACGGCGGCGGTGGGCGCGCTGTTCGGGCCGGTCATGGCGCTGTGGTTTTTCGCGCTAGCCGCGGGCGGCTTGTACGGCATTGCGCAACACCCGGATATTCTCTCCGCGCTTAACCCGCTGCACGCCATCGCTTTCGTCACGCAGCATGGCTTCGCCTCGTTCCTGGTGCTGGGCGCGGTGCTGCTCGCGTTCACCGGCGTGGAGGCGCTATACGCGGACATGGGCCATTTCGGCAAGGCCCCGATTCGCATCGCCTGGTTCGGCCTGGTGTTTCCCGCGCTCGTGCTCAATTATCTCGGGCAGGGCGCGGTGCTGATCGCAAACCCTAAAGCCATCGACAACCCGTTCTATCTGTTGTTTCCGTCCTGGGCGCTGTATCCGATGGTGGCGCTCGCCACCGCTGCGACGGTGATCGCCTCGCAGGCCACCATTTCCGGCACCTACTCGCTCACCAAGCAGGCGGTCCAGCTCGGCTATCTGCCGCGCATGAACGTGGTCCATACCTCGGCGAACGAGATCGGCCAGATCTACCTGCCTTTCGTGAACTGGATGCTGCTCGCCGCGGTGCTCGCTGCGGTGATCGGCTTCGGTTCTTCCACCAGGCTCGCCTCGGCCTACGGCGTCGCGGTCACAGGAACAATGCTGGTGACGACGTTTCTCACTTTTTTCGTAATCCGCTACGGTTGGGGCTACAACCTCGCGTTGTGCATTTTCGCCACCGGCTTTTTCATCCTTGTGGATCTGGCGTTCTTCTCGTCGAGCCTACTGAAAATCGCCGACGGCGGCTGGTTTCCGCTGGCGCTGGGCGCCGGCGTATTTACCGTGATGTTGACCTGGCGGCAGGGTAGCGAGGTGATGTTCGCGCGCTTGCGCAGCAGCGGGCAGGAGCTGGAGACATTCCTGAAGTCCTTGTTCCGAGATCCGCCGATGCGCGTGCCCGGCACGGCGGTGTTCCTCAGCGCGCACCCGGACTCGGTGCCCCATGCGCTCTTGCACAACCTCAACCACAACAAGGTGCTGCACCAGCGCGTCGTGTTCCTCACGGTGGAAGTGAAGGAGGTGCCTTGGGTGCCGTTAGGGGAGCGGGTGGCGATCGCGCTGCTCGGACACGATTGCTACCGTATCGCGCTCTATTTCGGCTTCAAGGACCACCCAGACGTCACCCAGGCACTCACCGAGCTGTGCCCGCATCAGGGCCTCGCGTTCGACATGATGCAGACCTCGTTTTTCCTCAGCCGCGAGACGGTGATCCCGGTTGCCAGCCTGCCTAGCGGCATGGCCTTTTGGCGCGAGCGCATGTTCGCCACGATGGCGCGAAATGCAGGCAGCGCGGTCGAGTATTTCAATATCCCAGCCAATCGTGTGGTCGAGCTCGGTACGCAAATCGAGATTTGATTTCCCGGCGCACCGATAGGAATAGTGCATCTCAAAAAGGCAACCCGTCGTCCGACCGGCGGCGCGATTGCAATCAGATGCTTCGTTCCAAGTATTTGCAGCGAAGCGAAGCGTCATAGCGCCATCCTGCAGCAGTTGAAGCGGCCCTGAGATGGTTCGCAGCTTGCCAACGTTTTGCAGCGTACAATATATCGCTCGGCAATCGAGCGATAATCCGGATTTGATTTTCCTGTCCTTTATTCTTTATTCGACCTCCCAACATGAGCACTTTGGAATCTGACAGACCTAGGAGAAGACTCCCGGCGATTATTTTCCTTTTTCTAATTATTATCATCGGGCTTCTGGGTGGTGCGTACTACCTGGGACCGCGCTTCGAACGGGAGGCACCGCAGATCAAGCTCACGCCGGACTCCGACGTGCTTGGCCTGGCGCCCATGGAGATCGGTGTTACCGATCAAGGCGCCGGATTGAAGTCGGTTACCGTAACGCTCTCGGCAGGCGGCTCCGAACACACGCTGGCCTCCGAGCAGTACGCCCAGCCGGTAACCGAGAAGAAAATCACTGTCGCTTTGTCGTCGAAACTTACCGGCGTCAAAGAAGGCCCCGCAGTCCTGCGCATCAGCGCACGGGACGGCTCGCTGTGGAATTTCTTCCACGGCAACGAGACTGTGATCCAAAAGAATCTCACCATCGACATCACTCCGCCCACCGTCGAGCTCATCGCCGATGACCGCTACGTCAACTTCGGCGGCGTCGGTGTGATCGTTTACAAGGCGTCCGCGGATACCGCCACGAGCGGAGTCAGGATCGGCGGTTATTTCTTCCCGGGTTTCCAAGGTCAAATAAAAGAGCACCCGGATCACTTCATCGCTCTTTTTGCCCATCCCTATAACGTACCGGCGGACGCCAAAGCCGTGCTTGTGGCAACCGACAAAGCCGGCAACACCAAGGAAATGCCGCTTGTCTACGAACTCAAAAACGTAAAGTACAAGAAGAGCACCATCGCTATATCCGACAACTTTCTTCAGAAGATCACGCCCTTGTTAAACGATGTCGGCGCGCGCCAGGGCACTCCGAAAGAAGTTTTCATCCGGATCAACAAAGGGCTCAGAAAAGAGAACGAAGACAAGATCGCGGCGATCACGAGGGAATCCACTCCGTCGATACTTTGGAAAGGCGCGTTCAGCCAACTGAGCAACTCCAAAGTCGAAGCCAACTTCGCGGATGATCGGACCTACACCTACAACAATGAACCGATCGACACCGCCTATCACCTCGGCTATGACCTGTCCGTCACCAAGCATTATCCCGTCGAAGCCGCCAACAGCGGCACTGTCGCCTTCGTCGGCGACTTGGGTATTTACGGCAACGCCGTCATCCTAGATCACGGCCTTGGGCTGTTTACGCTTTATGGTCACTTGAGTTCCATCGACGTCAAGGTCGGCGATTCGATCAAGCAACGGCAGATCATCGGCAAGACCGGCGAGACCGGCTTGGCCGCTGGCGATCATCTGCACTATGGCGTCTATTTGCACGGGGTCGCCGTTTTGCCGGTGGAGTGGTGGGATCAGAAGTGGATCAACGACAATATCAATCCCAAGCTCGAAGGTCAGAGCGGCGAAGCGATCGCTGAATCGCAGCAGGCGAAAGCGCCGCACAAAGCCCCGCACAAAGCCCCGCACAAGCGACGCCGCTAACCCTGCGGGCCGGTTTTCTTGAGCATATTTGCCAACGTAATTTCCAACTTGCAAACTCCGCCAACGCCCCCTTGTTTAAACTGAACGTCGGCCGTACGCCGCCAGGAGATTGTTACATTGCAAAGTGTCCGCTCCTGGCGGGTCTTCGCACACCCGGGGCGGAGCCAGTAACCTTCGACTCGATGATTCCGAGGAACGGGTTGTTGATCGTCAGGCTTAACTTTGTTCCCTCTGTCTGGATAAAGCTTTAGTTGGTCCACCAGCTTCCAGCGCAAGCACTGGGATCAGCAGGCATAATAGCCAACTACCTCCTTTCACGGGGCAATTTTCCGAATGCGTCGAAAGATAAATGGATTGTGGAACTCGAATTGTCTTGTGCTGTTATTTGTTATGTGTACCTGCGTCATAGATAATTGCGTCGCAGAAGAGTCACATTATTTTACGAGTAGCGACGGTGTGCGTTTGCATTACATTACGGAGGGCACTGGCGAGACCTTGCTGTTTGTCCCAGGATGGCTAATGCCAGCAGACATTTGGCGGCACCAATTAGAATACTTTGGACGTAATTATCATGTAATCGCATTTGATCCACGCTCTCAAGGCGATTCGCAGCTTACGCCATCGGGGAACAACATTCGGCGACGAGCGGAGGACTTAAATGATCTCATTGAGCACATTCAAGCGAGGCGAGTTGTAATCATTGGCTGGTCCCTCGGCGTCCTAGAGACACTCTTGTATATTAGAACTCATGGGGACGCCAAAGTGGCGGCTCTCGTATTCGTCGACAACTCGGTCGGGGAGGAACCACCACCACAAGGTAGGGCCACAGTTCCAGATCGGGGCCCGCGCGATAGGGAGCGTGAGGTGGCCGATTTTGTAAGATCGATGTTCAACTCGCCGCAATCACCTGAGTATTTGACATGGCTCACGGGGGAGGCAATGCGAACGCCATTGGAAGCCAGCATCAGTCTACTTTCTATTCCGTACCCGCGGACGTTTTGGCGCTCGGTCATTTATAAGACACGCAAACCCTTACTTTACGCGGTGACTACCAGTCTAAGAGGACAGGCAGAAAATTTGAGGCGGAAACGTAAGGGGACTTCGATTGAAGTATTTGCAGATGCTGGTCATGCGCTTTTTGTTGATGATTATGAGCGCTTTAATTCAATCCTTGACGCGTTTTTAGACAAAACGCTTAAAGAATAGACCGCTGAATACGCAAGCAGTAGAAGCATCCTGCTAATAGAGCGTACAAGTCAGTCTTGGGAGGGCGGATGGCGAAAGGACGATGGTGGAGAACTCAAATAGTTGCGATCATCTGCGCAATTTTCGCGGTCGCTAACGGGTCGTGGTCAGTCGAGGGTATTGCGGGGGACGCGGACGATACCGCGAGGGTCATTGCCGGCTTTCCTTCGAGCTTAAATAAAGTCGGCAAAACAGAGAGCGGGCCGTGGCGCTCCTATGCGCAAGAGACTTCTTCTTATTGGAACGAATATGAAAGGAAGATTGGACGTGCCATGCGTAAGTGGGGGTGCCAGGAGCTCAATCGAGCGGAAGGAGTGACGGTTTTTTATCCTTTCTCCGGACCGGATTTGCCCTCGGTCTATCAGCTTTTTCCGGACGCGGATCGATACGTTTTGGTCTCCACGCAAAAAGCGGAAGCTCCACCTCGGCTGGAAAACTTTTCCAAAGAGGAGCTTGAAAACTACTTGGCTGTATTTCGCAAGGCTTGGAGGTTTTTTAGCATTTTAGGCTTTTTTCGAACTGACGATTTGGAGGCCGCCGCGAACGCGCGAGGTATCCGCATGGGAATGACGGCCCCGCTGCTGGCATTTGCGGTTCGATTGGGATTCGACATTGAGGCAGTTGAACCGATCCAGTTCATTCGCGACGTAAATGGCATCACTTTGCGCACCTGGAAACCAGGGGAGGCGGAAACGTGGGACTCGGTGCGACTTAGTGTCCGGAAAGATACAAGGAAGATTGTTGTGGATTATGTACGGATGGATCTATCGGATGCCTCGTTGGGAACGGAGGCTGACCTTCGCAAGTGGATTGACGGTATCTCCGAGAACCCCACGATACTGAAAGCTGCGTCCCACCTTCCGCAAGACCCAAATTTCTCTATTTTGCGAAACAGCATACTTGGGAAAGCGCCGAGCATCGTTCAAGATGAGACTGGCATCGAATATGGCGCTCTTGCTGAAGCATTTACAGTGCGTCTTTATGGAAAATTTACGAGACCCAATCGATCTTTTGCCCAGGATTTGCAACGGGCTCTTGCCGCGGCGTACCGAAGCGGCGTTACTGTAAAGACACTCCCGTTTCCTTGGGGCTACGAAAAGAATGCGGGTTCCGCTTTGCAAGTTGCAATTCGTAAAACGAATACTATTCAGCTTCCGCGAACATGTGTTCAGTCAGCTTTAGGGCGATAAAGAACAGGTCGACAAATAGTTACACCCTGAATGTTCGCTTGAAGGTCCACAGCGCCACTTGGCCACCGCGCCTCAACCCGCGCCCGGGTTCTCGCCATCGAGCTTGAGCCAAACGCACTTGCCCTTGCTCTCGGCCTCGATGTCCTGCAGCACCTTGGCATGCTCGGCGGTTTCGTCTTCGGTAGCGGCGAGCACCGGCAGCCTGACACGCTCGACCGGCACGCCCCCAATTAATGCCGCGGCGACCGGCACCTGCTCCAGCTCCATCATCAGGCTCTCCTGGCCGCGGGTCATGGCGAGATAAACCTCGGCCAGCAGCTCGGCGTCGAGCAGCGCGCCGTGCAGGGTGCGGTGGGTGTTGTTCACGCCGTAGCGCTCGCACAAGGCATCGAGCGAATTTTTCTTGCCCGGATGCAGCTCTTTCGCCAGCTTGAGCGTGTCCTTGACGCCGGCGCAATGCTGTGCCAGCGGCGGCAGCTTCGCGAGCGCCAGTTCCTGCTCGAGGAATTCGACGTCGAACGGCGCGTTGTGGATGATCAGTTCCGCGCCGCGTATGTAGTCGATGAATTCGGATGCGATCTCGCGGAACCTGGGCTTGTCCAGCAGGAACTCGTCGCTGATGCCGTGCACCTTCACCGCCCCCTCTTCGCTCGCGCGCTCGGGATTGAGATAGTGATGGAAGTGGTTGCCGGTCGGATGGCGGTTGCGCAGTTCGAGGCAGCCGATCTCGATCACCCGGTCGCCCAGCTTGGCGTTCAGGCCGGTGGTCTCCGTGTCGAGGACGATCTTGCGCGTCATTTGCCGCCAGCGTCCCGCAGCGCCGCGTTCGAAACCGGCAGTTGATCCACAGACCAGCCGCCGCCCAAGGCCTTCATCAGGTCCACGCTGGCAACCAGGCGGGATTGGCGGTTGCGCAAGAAAGCGAGCTCGGCGTCGTTGGCCGTGCGCTGCGCATCCAGCACTTCAAGATAGGCGGAATAGCCCGCCTCGTAACGCAGCCTCGCGAGACGCAGCGCGTTGCGGGCCGCCGTCGCGCGTAGCTGCAGGTCTTGCTCCGACGCCTCGGTCTGTTGCAGCGTGGTGAGCGCATCGGCAACCTCGCGAAAAGCGGTTTCGACCGCCTTCTGGTAATTCGCGACGGACTGGCGTTGTCGGGCCTCCGCCGCCTGCGTGCGGGCAGCGTAGCGCCCCGCATCGAATATCGGCAGGGCCATGCCAAAGCCAAGCGACCAGATGCGCGCGCCGCTGGAAAGCAACGTCGACAGTGCGGTGCTCTCGCCGCCGTAGTACGAGGTCAGGGAGACCGTCGGAAACATCGCCGCCCTGGCGATGCCGATCTGGGCGTTCACGGCAATCAACTGCTGCTCCGCCTGCAGGACGTCGGGCCGGCGCTGCAACAGCGTGGAGGGCAGCCCGGCCGGCGGCAGCGGCGGCATGGGCAGGGTCAGCAAGTCGCCGCTCGGGAGTGCCAGGTCGAGCCGGCCGGTGAGCGAGCCCAGTTGGTGCAGGATGAGCGAGCGCTGGCGCAGCAGGTCCTTCAGTTGGACGGAGGCGTCGGCGCGCGCGACCTCGGCCTGGTTCACGTCCAGATCCGAAGCAATGCCGCCGCGCGCGCGGTTGCGCACAAAGGTCAGCGCTTCCTCGCGGCTCTCCAGGGTCGTGCGCGTGGCCGCAATCTGCGCGTCGAGCGAGCGCAGCGAAAAATAAGCCTGCGCGGTGAGGCCGGCGAGCGAAAGCGTCACCACCTCCTTGGCATAGCGCGAGCCGAGCGCGAGCGCGCGGGTGGCCTCCAGGGCGCGGCGCAGCTTGCCCCAGAAATCGATTTCGAAGGACGTCCCCACGGTAAGGCGAATGTCGTTCCTGACCAGCGGAATGCTGGACGGAATGGGTGTGGCGGTGAGGGCACTGAGTCGCTGGCGTTGCGGCGTCCCGCCCAGATCGATTTCCGGCAGGAAGGAGGCGCCGGCCTCGCGCAGGTTCGCGTCCGCCTCCTCTATGCGCGCGACCGCGAGCCGCACGTCGGCGTTGCGCTCAAGCGAATTGGCGACCAGCTCGTCGAGTTTGGGGTCGGCATACAGCTTCCACCACTCAGTCTGAATCGCCGCCGATGCCGCGAGGTCAGCCGGCGCGTCCGGATAGGCGCCGGGCAGGCCGGTCGCGGGACGCTCATAGTCAGGCCCGACCGCGGCGCAGGCGCCAAGCAGCAGCGCGGCGCAGAGCGCGACCAGGATGGGGCGCATCATGCCGCCTCCTCCCGCGCCGCAACCGTCGCCTCGTCCCGCTTCGCCTTGCGCCGGCCGAGCAGCGTGAAGAACAGCGGCACGAACAGGGTGGCGACGAACGTTGCGACCAGCATGCCGCCGAACACGCCCGTGCCCATCGAGCGGCGCGCCGCCGCGCCGGCGCCGGTGGCGAGCGCAAGCGGCAGGACCCCGAACATGAAGGCGAGCGAAGTCATCACGATCGGCCGGAAGCGCTGGCGCGCCGCCTCTATGGCGGCGCTGGCCACATCCATTCCCGCATCCACGTTCTGGACCGCAAACTCCACGATCAGGATGGCGTTCTTCGCCGCCAGGCCGATCAGCGTGACCAGGCCGATCTGGAAATAGATGTCGTTGCTCATGCCGAGCGCGAGTACCGCGAGCAGCGCGCCGAGCACCGCGAACGGCACCGCCAGCAGCACCGCGACCGGCAGCGACCAGCGCTCGTAATGCGCCGCGAGGATAAGGAACACCATGACCAGGGCGAAGATGAACGCGATGATCGACGCCTGGCCGGTGCGTTTTTCCTGGAAGGCCTGGCCGGTCCAGGCGAGGTAATAGCCCTGCGGCAGGACCTTGGCCGCGACCTCCTCCACCACGCCGATAGCCTGGCCGGAACTGACCCCGGGCGCGGAGCCGCCCATAACCTTCGCGGCGATGAAGCCATTGAAACGATCCAACTGGTCGGGACCGACGATGCCCTGAGTGCGGATGAGCGCCTTTACCGGCACCATGTCGCCGGCGGCCGAGCGCACATAGACGCTGCCTAAGTCTTCGGGACGCGAGCGGTAAGCCGCGTCGGCCTGGATTTGCACCCGGTAGGTGCGGCCGAATTTGTTGAAATCGTTGACGTACAGCGCTCCCATCGTGCTTTGCAATGCGTCGAACACATCGCTCACCGGAACCCCGAGCGCGAGCGCCCTCTCGCGATCGACTTCCACGAACAACTGCGGCACGCTCGGGCGATAGAAGGTGTTGATGCCAGCCAGTTCCCGGCGCTTGCGCAGTTCGCCGACAAACTGCTGCACGACCGTCTCCAGTTTCTTAGGATCCCCGTCCGCCCGATTCTGGATGTACGCCTCGAAGCCGCCCGCGGTCCCGAGGCCGCGGATCGGCGGCGCGTTGAAAGCGAACACCAGGCCTTCGCGGTACGCCGCCCCTTTCATCGACATGTACTTGACCATATCTTCGGCGGACTCAGGGCGATCCTCCCAGGGCTTGAGCGTGATGAACATGGTTGCGGCACTGGTCTTGTTGCCCCCGCCTACCAGGTCGAAACCGTTCACGACGAAGATGTGATCGACGGATGGGTGTTGCACCATGGTCTGCTGCACCGACGCGCCGACCGCGCCGGTGCGTCCGAGCGAAGCACCGTCAGGCAGCACGATCGCGCCATAGAAGTAACCCACATCCTCTATTGGCACCAGGCTGCCCGGGATGACCCTGAGCAGTCCGGCGGACGCCGCAATCACCAGCGCGAAAGCGATCAGGGCAAGCCAGACATGAGCAATCGCCAGGCGCACGCCCCTGATGTACTGGGCGGTGACCCAGGCAAAAGCGACATTGAATGGATGGAACAGATGCGGTTCCTCGTGAGCGGGCTTAAGCAGAATGGCGCACAAGGCCGGGGTCAGCGTCAGCGCGATAATCCCGGATATGCTCACGGCGGTGGCGACGGTGACCGCAAACTGCTTGTACAACTGGCCGGCGAGACCGCCTAAGAATGCCACCGGCACGAATACCGAGAGCAGCACCAGCTCGATGGCGATGATCGCCGTGGTCACCTCGCGCATCGACTCGAACGCCGCCTCGCGCGGTGGCAGGCCGCGCTCGGCCATCAGGCGCTCGACGTTCTCCAGCACCACGATGGCGTCGTCCACCACGATGCCGGTGGCGAGCACGATCGCGAACAGGGTCAGGGTGTTGATGGAAAAGCCGAACAGGAACAGGCCGGCGAACGCGCCGATCAGCGCTACCGGTACCGCGATGAACGGGATCAGCGCGGCGCGCCAGCTCTGCAGGAACGCGAACACGACGATCAGCACCAGCGCTGCCGCGATGAACAGCGTGTGGATTACCTCCGTGATCGACGCCTCGACCACGCGCGTCGTATCGTACGGAAACAGGTAGCTGACGCCCTGCGGAAACGTTTTCGACATCTCGGCCATGGTGTCGCGCACCGAATTGGCCACCTTGAGCGCATTCGCGCCCGACTGCAGGAAGATCCCGATTCCAATGGTCGGCTTGCCATCTACCGTCGTGAACTGGTCATAGGCCAGGGCGCCGAGTTCGAGCCGGGCCACGTCCTTGACCCGCAGCACGCCGCCGGGTCCATTCGCGCGCAGGATGATATTGCCGAATTCTCCCGGATCCACCAGCCGGCCGCGGGCCGTGACCGAGTACACCAGGGGCTGGCCTTCGGTCGCCGGCTCCTGCCCGATCTTGCCCGCGGCGTACTGATTGTTCTGCGCGCGAATGGCGTTGGCGACGTCGGTGGTGGTGACGCCCAGCTGCGCCATGCGGTCCGGCCGCAGCCATACGCGCATCGAGTAGTCGCGCGCGCCGAAGATCGCGGCGTCCGCCACCCCGGGCACGCGCTTGAGCAGGTCGAGCACGTTGACGGTGAGAAAATTGCTCAGAAACAGCGTGTCGTAACGCGCGTCGTTGGAACTCGCGGCGACGACCATCAGAATATCGCGGGTGCGCTTTTGCACCACGACACCGCCCCGGCGCACGTCCTCCGGCAGCCGCGGCAAAGCGATCTGGACGCGATTGTTGACCTGGATGGTGGCGTTGTTGATGTCGGTGCCGACCTCGAAGGTGGCGGTGATGGTCAGCGTCCCGTTGGACGATGCGGTCGAGTCGAAATAGATCATATTCTCGACGCCGGAAAGCTGCTCCTCGATCGGCGCGGCCACCGTCTTCGCCAGCGTCTCCGCGCTCGCGCCCGGATAGGCGGCCGTGATGGCGACCGTGGGCGGGGCGATTTCCGGATACTGCGCTACCGGCAGCACCTGCGATGCCACCAATCCGGCGATGGTGATGATGATCGCGATGACCCCGGCGAAAATCGGACGGCGAATGAAAAAATGCGACAGCATGCGCTTCGCCCCTTACTTGGCCGCAGCCGTGCCGGATGCGGCCGGCTTGCCCTGACCGGGCGCCAACGGGCTCACCGCAACACCCGGGCGCAGCTTCAGCAGGTTGTCGACGATGACGCGATCGCCCGCCGCCAGGCCGCCGAGAACCACCCAGTCCGAGCCGATCCAGTCGCCCAGCTGCACCGGCCGCAGCGCCGCCTTGCCTTCCTTGTCCATGACGAACAGCATGTAGCCCGCCTCCGCCTCCATGACCGCAGTCTGGGGTACGAGGAACACATTGTCGCGCTGGCCGGCGACCAATTGCGCACGCACGAACTGCCCGGGCAGCAGCTGCCCTTTCGCGTTGTCGAACTCGGCGCGCAACTGCTGCGTGCCGAGCCGGGTATCGATCTGGGTCGCCGCGAAGTTGAGCCGCCCCTTGCCCGGATAGCGCGTGCCGTCCGCCAGGATGAGGCTGACCTCCACCTGCGCGCCGCGTACCAGCCGCCGTTGCGGCAGCTTGGCCAGGTCGGATTCGGAAAGGCTGAAGCGGACCCAGATCGGATCCACCTGGCTGATGGTGGTGAGCAGGCTGTCGGCGCCCGCCGTGATCAGGCTGCCTTCGGAGCGGGCAGCGCGCCCGCTCACGCCGGACACGGGCGCGGTCACGTTGGTGTAGGAAAGGTTGAGCTCGGCCTGTTGCACGTTGGCCTCGGCCGCCTGCAGCGTCGCACCCGAGAGCTTCAGGTTGGAAGTCGCGTCGTCATATTCCTTCTGACTTATGGCCTTTTCCGCAGCCAGCTGCTTCAGGCGTCCCGATTCACGCTTGGATTGCTCGTTGCGGGCCTGCTCCTGCGCCATCTGGGCCCTAACTTGGGCCAGCGCGATTTCGAACGGCGCCGGATCGATCTTGAACATCGGCGCTCCGGCGCGCACCAGGTCGCCTTCGTTATATAGACGCTTGAGCAATATGCCCGAAACACGCGCCCTGACTTCGACCTCCTTCGAGCCCTCGATCTGGCCGACGGCCTCGACCGCGATCGGCACGCGTTGCGGCACGACCTCGAGCACCGCCGCCGGCAGCGCGGCAGCGGTCGGATTCGGCGGCGCGGCGGCATCCGTTCGGCCCCGGCCGCAGCCCGCGAGCAGGAGCGCGAGCGCCGCGCAGGACAGGGCTAAACGATAGGGACGGCTTGCAGCCCGAAGGCCGGAAAAAATTTGGTTGAAAGCGATCGCTTGCGTCTGCATCGGGCGGGGATTCCAGTGGTAAGGATGGCGTGGTGTAACACGTGGGATTATAACCAATCGCAACGGTATCCGAGTCGGGCTTGGGCGTTTCGACCCAAGTTCCAGTCGCGCACTCGTCTGGTCCTCAGGTCAGCGGACGCGGTGCACGGAGTCGATGCCTCGATTGGCCAATTGGTCGGCGCGCTCGTTCTCAGCATGCCCGGCATGCCCTTTCACCCAGTGCCAGCGGATGGCGTGACCGCCGGCGAGCCGGTCCAGTTCCAGCCATAGATCGACATTCTTGACCGGCTTCTTGTCGGCGGTCTTCCAGCCGCGCCGTTTCCAGGACACGATCCACTCGCTGATGCCCTTCTGCACGTACTGCGAGTCGGTGTAAAGGTCGATTTCGCAGGGCCGTTTCAGCGCCTCCAGCGCGCGGATCACGGCCGTGAGTTCCATGCGATTATTGGTGGTGTCGGGCTCGCCGCCGCAAAGCTCCGTCTCGCGGCCGTCGAGCTGCACCAGCGCACCCCAGCCGCCCGGACCGGGATTGCCCTTGCAAGCGCCATCGGTGTAGATGCGCCCCCGCGCCGCGCCGGCCGAACCGCTCAACCTTCGGTCCCGGTTGTGTGATGATTGCGCTGGGTCACCGGCGACAAGGCTTTCGCCGGCGCCGCCTGGCTGCGCCAACTGGGCATCACCAGGCGCATGCCGACCGTGCGTTTCACCGCGCGCACCACGTAGACACCGCCGGCGATCGGCCACCAGCGGTCGCCGGCCTTTTCCATGAACGCCGAGCGCTCCAGCCATTTCGCCTGCGAGAACGGCGGCGCGTAGCAGCCGAAGCGGCCGCCATTGAGCTCGAAACCCAGCAGCTGCAGCCAGTCTTTCAGACGCAACAGGCCGATGAAGCGGCCGCACCAGGGATATTCGCGCCGGCCCGGGCCCAGGGCGCGTTTCAGTCCCCACAGGCTCAGCGGATTGAAGCCGGAAATCACAATCTGGCCTTCGGGCATCAGCACGCGCGCAGCCTCGCGCAGGATCCGGTGCGGATGGGCGCTGAACTCGAGCACATGCGGCAGGGCCACGAGGTCGACGCTGCCGCTGGCGAGCGGCAGGGCGCCGCTGTCGGCAACGAGGTCGCTGGCGGCATCGAGGCCGACGCGGGTGCGCAGCGGAATGCGGTTCTGGCGCAGCAAATCGAATTGGGGCAATCCTACCTGGACGGCGTTGAAGCCGAACACGTCCTCCACCGCGCTGTCGAACTGGGCCTGCTCCCAGCGCAGCACGTATTCGCCCTTGGGCGTGGCGAACCAATCAGCCAGATTTGACTTTTGCTGTGCTTCCACGAAAACTAGGCCTATGTCCGATAACAATGATTTCGAAGTCGTTCCGCTGCGCGCGTTCAAGGACAATTACATCTGGACGCTTCGGAACGGCCGTTATGCCGCAGTCGTCGATCCGGGCGATGCGCAGCCCGTGCTCGACTACCTGCAGCAAGAGCGGCTGGAACTGTGCGCCGTACTCGCCACCCACCACCACGCCGACCACGTCGGCGGTATCGCCGCGTTGCTGGCGCGCCATGCGGTGCCGGTGTACGGTCCGCGCGGCGAACCCATTCCGACGTTGACCCACCCGGTCGGCGAAGGCGACCTGGTGCAGGTTCCTCAACTGGGCTTGCGCTTTGGCGTACTCGACATACCCGGACATACCCGGGCGCATATTGCTTATTATGGCGCAAATTCCCTGTTCTGCGGCGATACGCTGTTCGCCTGCGGTTGCGGGCGCCTGTTCGAGGGCACGGCGCAGCAAATGGTTGTTTCGCTCGCCAAGCTGGCGGCCCTGCCCAACGAGACCCTCGTGTACAGCGGTCATGAATACACCCTGGCCAACATCGAGTTCGCCACGGCGGTCGAACCGGACAACGAGGAGCTCGCGGCGCGCGCGGCGAGCGATGCGGAAAAACGCAAGAGCGACCGCCCCACGCTGCCCTCGACCATCGGCCGCGAGAAGAAAACCAACCCCTTCCTGCGCTGCCTGCAGCCGGCGGTGATAGCGTCGGCCAACAAGTATCTGGGCGCGCGCGCAAGCGATCCGGTACAAGTATTCGCCGCCATCCGGCAGTGGAAGGATCAATTTTAAGACGCTCTTTTTCCTTGCTTTTCCTTGACCCCAGCGGCTCGCTCGGCTACCATTCCTCGTTGTCAATCGGGTAGGAGGCGCAGTGCCGGTATTGCGCTTTACCGCGGCCATCGTCTTTATCGCGCTCAGTTCGGGCTGCGCCGTAACGCAGGTGCAGACCGATCAGTCGTCTGTCGCGCTCAAGCCTGCGGCCGAACGGTCGTCTGCGCCAGGCTTGCCGACGATCGGCGATCCGGCATCCGCCAAAGCAACGACCCCTGCGGTGACCGCCAAGGCCGCGGCCTCTGTGAGAGTCGCTGCTGCGCCCAGTACCGGAGCCGAGGAAGTCAAAGACAGCCTGCGCGCCATCCCCACTATCGACCTGACGGCGGTACCTCCCGATCTGTGGGACCGCATCCGTACCGGGTTTTCCATGCCCAATCTGTCCAGCCCGGAGGTACAGGACCGGCAGATCTGGTACGCGAGCCAACCGAGCTACGTCAAGCGCATGGTGGAACGCAGCAAGCGTTACCTCTACTACATCGTCGAGGAACTGGAGAAGCGCGGCATGCCCACCGAGCTTGCGCTATTGCCCATGGTAGAGAGCGCATTCAACCCGATGGCCTATTCGCGCTCCCACGCCTCCGGCCTGTGGCAGTTCATCCCTTCCACCGGCAAGAATTACAACCTGCAGCAAAACTCCTGGTACGACGGCCGCCGCGACATCGTCGCCTCGACCAGCGCCGCCCTCGACTATCTGCAGTTTCTGTACGAGATGCACGGCGACTGGCACCTGGCGCTTGCTTCCTACAACTGGGGCGAGAATGCCGTGGCCCGCGCCATCGAAAAAAACAGGGTCAAGGGACTACCTACCGATTACCTCAGCCTCACCATGCCTACCGAGACACGCTATTATGTGCCGAAACTGCAGGCGCTGAAGAACATCATCGCAAATCCGCATTCCTTCGGCGTCGACCTCGAGCCTGTGCCCAACACGCCCTATTTCGTGACGGTGCAAAAGACGCGCGACATGGACGTGCGCCTTGCCGCCAAGCTGGCCGACATGCCGCTGGCGGAGTTTCTCGCGCTCAATCCCGGCCACAACCGCCCGATAATCGTTGCCAACGGAACGCCCGCGCTGGTGCTGCCTGCCGACAAGGCGAAAATCTTCCTCGCCAACCTCGAGGGCAATGACCAGCCGCTGGTTTCCTGGCAGATCTATACCCTGAGACCGGGCGACAAGCTGGACCATATCGCCGCCAGGAGCGGCGTCTCGCTTGCGCGGCTCAAGGAAATAAACGGCATAGGGCGGCGCACCAAGGTGGCACCGGGCTACCAATTGATGCTGCCGCTGAAAGGCGCATCGCTCGAACCGCTGCCGGCCATGTTCCGGCCGCCGGCTTCGCCCGAGGCGCGCACGGCGGTACGCAAGGTGAGCTACACGGTGCAGCGCGGCGATACGCTCCCCCGGATTGCCCAGCGCTACAAAGTCAGCACCGACGATCTGCGTACTTGGAACCAGATCGGGCGGCTTGCGGCCGGCCAGCACCTGGTGATACAGGTGCGCCAGACGGGTCCGGTGAAGAACGCGAAATCAGCCAACAAAAAACGCGCAGTCAAGAAGAAGAAGTAGTAGACCTAAAACTGTGCCGCTAGAACTTGCGCGGACGGCGCCCCGTCCGCGCGGATCACCGATTATGCGCGGATGAAAAACGTATCCGCGCACAATCGGCGATCTTGGATTAAAACCAACCCGAAACCACTTTTGCTTTTATCCAGAACCGCGTTTTTGGTGCGGATACGCTTTTCATCCGTACCAAAAACGCGGTTGGCGCGCGGAGCGCGCAATGCTAGCGCGCCGACGGTATTCAAGACGCCGTATACAGCAAGCAACTTACCTCATGGCTGTCGCCAAGGCGCACCGCGTCGGGATACTTCAGCTTGCATTCGGGCATGGCCTGCGGGCAACGCGGGTGAAAATGGCAGCCTGGCGGCGGATTGGCGGGCGAAGGCAGTTCGCCCTGCAGGCGTATGATCTTGGACTCGCGCGTCCGGTCCAGCGTCGGCACCGCCGACAGCAGGGCCTGGGTATAGGGATGCTTGGGCGTGCGCAACACCTCGTCGACCGTGCCGCGCTCGACAATCCTTCCGAGGTACATCACCGCAACTTCGTGCGCCAGATATTCGACCACGGCGATGTT
>CABEBZ010000219.1_pt1 | contig 25658 bp, 24 predicted proteins | sample 3132741 | NCBI WGS metagenome assembly CABEBZ01 (sample SAMEA5534347, study PRJEB31848) | metagenome | biome: tundra; feature: field; material: soil | place: USA | collected 2013-05 | depth 0.45 m
GAGAGCCCTTCGTAGATGTCGCGCACCTCGCGTATCGGGCGAAACGGCACGCGCTCGCCGGCAGCGCCGACTCCGGCGAGCTCGGCCGGCAGCGGCTCGATCTTGAGCCCGTCGATGCCTACCACGGCATGACCGTCGTTCATCAGATGGTGTGCGAGGCCGAAGCCTGCCGGCCCCATGCCGGCGATGAGCACGCGCTTGCCGCTTGCCGGTTTGGGAAAAGGCCGGCGCAGATCGAGCGGATTCCAGCGCGTCAACAGGCCGTAGATCTCGAAGCCGTAAGGCAGCTCGAGCACGTCCTTGAGCGTGCGCGTCTCGGCCTGGGGAATATTCACCGGCTCCTGCTTCTGGTAGATGCAGGATTTCATGCAGTCATTGCAGATGCGGTGACCCGTGGCTGCGACCAAGGGATTATCGACGCAAATCACGGCGAGTGCGCCGATCGCATGGCCCTCGGTCTTGACCTTGTGGAACTCGGATATCTTTTCCTCCAGCGGACAACCGGCCTGGGTCACGCCGAAGACGTTTTTCTTGAATGCGGGGGTGGAACGGTCCTGCGCCGGGGCCGTTTCTTTTTTTGCGGCCGCTTTCTCGCGCAAGCCGGTGGAGCAGGAGTCCTTGCCCTGCTCATGGCACCAGATGCAGTAATTGGCCTGATCGAGCGCGCCGGTGAGGTCGGTGCCCGCGTCGGTCAGGGCGAAGCCTTCGCGCCGGCGCAGATGCTCAGGCTGCAGCGTGTGCACCGGGTAACCGCCGGCAGTATCGGTGTGCACCGGCACCAGGCGCATGAAATTGAGCTTCAGCGGCGCCTTGAACAGCACGCCGGCACGGTGCTTTTTCTTTCCCGCCGCAGTCTGACTGGCCCAGGCCGCATATTGCACGGCAGTCTCGATCCGGTCGCCGTAGCGCGCCTCGTCCTTCTGCCATTCGCCGACCTCGCGTGCGAACGCCAGCTCCGAGAACGGTTGCCCGAACCAGGAGGTCAGCCGGGCTTCAAGGGCCGGGCCATCCAGGCCTGCCGCTTCATCGGGCTTGATCTTGTGCATGGCGCGGCGCTGCACGAACAGGCGTTTTATCGTGTACAGCGGCGCGAGTTCCGAATGCCGCGCCGACAGCGCTTCCACCTCGGTCTCGATGCCGAACAGCGCGGCGGTGAAGTCTTCCAGATGCGGAGCGAGAGCGATCAGTAACTCCGATTCCGCCTTCTTCGCCAGCGCGTCTGGTTCGGCGCGGGCCGCGGCCAGGCGCCCGGCCAGGGCCGCATCGCCCTGGCCCAGGTATTGCAGGAATGCGGCGTCGATGCGCGCCAGCCCTGCGCGCGAATACAGATCGGGAAAGGCAAAACCGAGATTAAGCATATGACAGAGGGCGTAACGGAAAAGATGACAATCTTACATTGGCCTGCAGTCCCGCGACCAGCCGATTTGTTATTAGCTTATGCCTTTGCGCGGTGCTCGCCCGGCAACGGAATTTGGACCGTGGAATGAAATCGCGAGATAATAGATAAAGCAGCGGTCAACATTTTCTCTGTAAATTAGGAAGGCTCAAATGGAAATCAAGAACAGCACGTTTATCGTCACCGGCGGCGCATCCGGTCTCGGTGCGGCCACTGCGCGCACCATCGCGGCGGCCGGCGGAAATGTCGTCATCGCCGACGTCAACGCCGATGCCGGCAATGCACTGGCCAAGGAATTGGGCCGGGCGCGATTCATCAAGACCGACGTGACCTCCGAGGCCGACGGCAAGGCCGCCGTCGCGCTGGCGCTGAAGGAATTCGGCGGTCTTCAGGGCCTCATCAACTGCGCCGGGATCGCCATCGGCGAAAAGACCCTGGGCAGGGAAGGGCCGCACGCGCTCGCCAGCTTCAGCCGCGTCATCGGCATCAACCTGATCGGTACGTTCAACATGATCCGCCTGGCGGCCGACGCCATGAGCAAGGGCCAGCCCAATGCCGGCGGCGAGCGCGGCGTGATCATCAGCACGGCCTCGGTGGCCGCCTTCGACGGCCAGATAGGCCAGGCGGCGTATTCCGCCTCCAAGGGAGGCATAGTGGGGATGACACTGCCGATCGCGCGCGACCTGTCGCGCTCCGGCATACGCGTAATGACCATTGCGCCGGGAATATTCGAAACGCCGATGCTGCTGGGCATGCCCAAGGAAACGCAGGACGCGCTGGGCAAGATGGTGCCGTTTCCCCCGCGCCTGGGTCGTCCCGCCGAGTACGCGGCGCTGGCCAAGCATATTATTGAAAACGAAATGCTGAATGGTGAAGTCATAAGACTTGATGGTGCAATTCGGATGGCACCCAAGTAACAACAGAGTGCGTCAGCATTTCGTTTGGGCGAAGGTTAAGCGGGCAGCGCCGCTGCCCGCGGCCGAAGCCAAAACGCACTTCGGGGTCAGAGCTGCTGCGGCTGCAACTGCTGTCTAAAGAGTTTCGCCCGGCGCATGTAGCCATTGGCGATGTTCTGCAGATCATCGATCTCCGCCTGGGACAGGTCGCGCACGACCTTGGCCGGCGAGCCCAGTGCCAGCACGCCATCCGGTACGGTCTTGCCTTCCGCTATCAGCGAGCCGGCGCCGATCAGGCTGTGCTTGCCGATCACGGCGTGGTTGAGGATGACGCTGTTGATGCCGATGAGGCTGCCGTCGCCTATGCTGCAGCCGTGCAGCATGACCATGTGACCGACGGACACGCTGCGGCCAAGGGTAAGTCCGATGCCCGCATCGGTATGCAGCATCGAACTGTCCTGCACGTTACTGCCTTCACCGATAGTGATCAGGTCATTGTCGCCGCGGATCACGACGTTGAACCAGATACTCGCCTTGTCCGCGATCAGTACCGACCCGATGACGGTGGCGTTGTCGGCGATGTACCAGTCCGCGCCCTGCACCTGCACCCGGCGTTCGCCGAGCGAATAGACAGCCATGTTTGATCCCCGCTAAATGCCGCAAGGATAATAACAGAAGCCGTCACCTGCTATCATGGCGGCCGAAAATGAAAACCAATACCTCCATTTTTCTGGACATTCGCGGCCTGCGCTATCACTGCCGCGTTTGGGGCGAGGCAGGTCGGCCCAAGCTGTTCATGCTGCACGGCTGGATGGATGTATCGGCCTCGTTCCAGTTCCTGGTCGATGCCCTGCAGGCCGACTGGCAGGTGATCGCGCCGGACTGGCGCGGCTATGGCCTGTCCGCGTGGGGACCGGCGGATAGCTACTGGTTCCCCGATTACATGGGCGATCTGGACCGGCTGCTGGCGCATCTCGAGCCGGAGCGCGCGGCCACGCTGATCGGCCACAGCATGGGCGGCAATATTGCCAGCATGTACGCGGGCGTGCGCCCCGAGCGTGTGGCGCGCGTGGTGAATCTGGAGGGCTTCGGCATGAGCCGCAGCGAGCCGGGCAAGGCGCCGGCGCGCTATGCCAAGTGGCTGGCCCAACTCGCCGACAAACCGGGCTTTCGCGACTACGCGGATTTCGCCGATCTGGCAGCGCGCATGCGCGCGAGCAATCCGCGCCTGTCCGAGGCGCGCGCGCTGTATCTGGCGCAGCACTGGGGCAGCGAGAACGCCGCGGGGCGCGTCGAGTTGAGAAGCGATCCGGCGCACAAGCTGATCAATCCGGTGTCTTACCAACTGGAGGAGGCCATGGCCTGCTGGCGCAATGTCGCCGCGTCGGTGCTGTGGATAGACGGCGCCGAATCAAAGACCATGGAGCGCATGCGCATCAATGCCGGAGAGCATGAAGCACGCAAAGCCTGCTTCCGCCAATTGAGCGCGCATACCATTCCCGAAGCCGGACACATGCTGCATCACGACCAGCCGGAACGGCTCGCCGGCCTGATCGAAGCCTTTCTGCGCTGAGTCTGCGCCCCGGGCGCCGCGGGTGGCGTGTTAAAATGCCGGCTCAATGCAACGCGCGCCCAACTACGATCTGCACTGTCACTCGAATGCCTCCGACGGCCTGCTCACGCCGGCTGAGCTGGTGCGGCGCGCGGCAGCAAACGGCGTCGACATTCTGGCGCTCACCGACCACGACGAGCTCTGTGGCCTGGCCGAAGCGCGCGCGCAGGCTGCGACGCTGGGCCTGCGTTTCATCGACGGCGTCGAAGTGTCGATTACCTGGGGCGGGATCACGATCCACGTCGTCGGCTTGAACATCGATCCAGGCAATCAGCAATTGCAGCAGGGATTGCATGTCATACGCCAGGGCCGCGCCGAACGCGCCAAAAAGATGGCGCAGGACCTCACGCGAGTCGGCATTCCGGGCAGCCTCGAGGGCGCCTACGCCTACGTCGAGAATCCGAATCTCATCGGGCGCACGCATTTCGCTCGCTTTCTGGTGGAGAAGCGCTACGTCAGCGACGTGAAAAGCGCGTTCCAGCATTATCTGGTGAGCGGCAAACCGGGCTATGTGCCGCACCAGTGGGCCACGCTGGAGGAGGCTCTGGCCTATATCAAGGCGGGCGGCGGGATTCCGGTGGTCGCGCACCCGGGGCGCTACAAGCTGACGCGCACCGAAATGCGCAAGTTCCTGGGCGAATTCAGGGATGGCGGCGGCGCCGGCATCGAGGTCATCACCAGCAGTCACACCCCCGAGCAATTCCTGGAGTATGCAATCCTGGCCAAGGAATTCGGGTTTCTCGCCTCGCGCGGGTCGGATTTTCACGGTCCGGGCGAGTCCCGCGTGGATCTGGGCAAACTGCCCGACTTGGCTGCCGATCTGAAACCGGTCTGGCACGATTGGTAAGGTGTCCGCTCGAGTCCAGCCTGACTTTCCAACCTATTAATTCCATTGTTGTTTTCAAATGTCGCAGTATTTTGCCGTCCATCCGACGCATCCACAGCCGCGCCTGATTGCCCAGGCCGCGGCCATCATCCGCGACGGTGGCGTGATCGCCTATCCTACCGATTCCTGCTACGCGATCGGCTGCCAGATCGGCGACAAGGAGGCGATGCAGCGGTTGCGCAACATCCGCAAAGTCGACGACAAGCACCATCTGACGCTGATGTGCCGCGACCTGTCTGAAATTGCCACTTATGCGCAGGTGGACAACGTGCAATACCGGTTGTTGAAAAAACTCACGCCGGGCAGCTACACCTTCATTCTTCAGGCGAGCCGGGAGGTGCCGCGGCGCCTGCTGCACCCGCGGCGCAAGACCATAGGCATGCGCGTACCCGAGCATGCGGTCGCGCACGCACTGCTGGCGGCGCTGGGCGAGCCGCTGCTGTCGGCTACGCTGATTCTCCCGGGAGATGCACTGCCGCTCAACGACGCCGAGGAGATCCGCGTGCGCCTGGAGCATGCCCTCGATCTGGTGCTGGATGCGGGTTCCTGCGGCATCGATCCGACCACGATGGTGGATCTGACCGGCGCCATCCCGCAATTGCTGCGGCAAGGCAAGGGAAGTGTGGAACCTTTCGGCTTCGAACGCTGAGTCTGATAAAATTGCTGTTTTTGCATTGCCGGATCAATGGAATTCAATCTCGTCCAGACGCTTGCCATCTATGCCGTTCCCGTCATCTTCGCAATCACCTTGCACGAAGCGGCGCATGGCTATGTGGCCAGGTACTTCGGCGACAACACCGCCTATGTGCTCGGGCGCGTGAGCCTGAATCCGGTGCGTCACATCGACATGGTCGGGACCATACTCCTGCCGCTGCTGATCCTGGTCGCGAGCAAGCTGCTCGGCACCGGCGGCATCCTGTTCGGTTGGGCCAAACCGGTGCCGGTCGACTTCTCCGCCTTGCGCCATCCCAAGCGCGACATGCTGTGGGTCGCGGCCGCAGGCCCGTTGGCGAACTTGTTGATGGCCATGCTCTGGGCTCTGACTCTCAAGATCGCGCTGATCACGCCGCTAAACGCATTCACCCTGCCGCTCAGCCTGATGGCCGAGGCGGGGATTACGGTAAACCTCGTGCTGATGGTGCTGAACCTGCTGCCGATCCTGCCGCTCGACGGCGGCCGGATCGCGGTGAGCCTGCTGCCCAACCGCCTCGCCTACAGCTATTCGCGGCTGGAACCGTACGGGTTTCCGATCCTGCTGCTGCTGTTGTTCACCAATACGCTGGGGATCATCCTGAACCCGCCGTTGCTGTTGTCGATGCAGCTGATCGAATCCATTTTTCAGATTCAACTTTAGGAAAACGCAAATAATGTACGAGCAGCGCGTCGTCTCCGGCATGCGCCCCACCGGGAGCCTGCATCTGGGACATTTGCACGGCGCCCTCAAGAACTGGGTCAAGCTGCAAAGCGAGTACCCGTGCCTTTTTTTCGTCGCCGACTGGCATGCGCTCACGACGCACTACGACACCCCCGAGGTGATCGAAGAGCACGTCTGGGATATGGTAATCGACTGGCTCGCCGCCGGTATCGATCCGGCGCGAGCGACGCTGTTCATACAGTCGCGGGTGCCCGAGCACGCCGAGCTGCACACGCTGCTGTCGATGATCACGCCGCTGGGCTGGCTGGAACGGGTTCCCAGCTACAAGGACCAGCAGGAGAAGCTCGCCGACCGCGACCTCGGCACCTACGGTTTCCTTGGCTACCCGTTGCTGCAGAGCGCCGACATCCTTATGTACCGCGCCGCCTGGGTGCCGGTGGGCGAGGACCAGGTACCGCATATCGAGTTTACGCGCGAGGTGGCGCGCCGCTTCAACCATCTGTTTGGGCGCGAGCCGGGCTTCGAGGACAAGGCGAAGGCGGCGGTGAAAAGACTCGGCAGCAAGAAGGGCAAGCTGTATAACGAGTTACGCATGCGTTACCAGGAGCAGGGCGATGAGGAGGCGCTGCAGGCGGGGCGCGCACTCCTGAATGAACAGCATAATCTGTCGATGGGAGACAAGGAACGGCTGTTCGGCTATCTCGAGGGCGGCGGGCGCATGATCCTGGCCGAGCCGCAGGCGCTGTTGACCGAATCCTCCAAGCTGCCGGGCCTGGATGGCCAGAAGATGTCCAAGTCCTACAATAACACCATCACATTGCGCGAAGACGCCGCCTCCGTAACGAAGAAGGTACGCACCATGCCGACCGATCCGGCGCGGGTAAAGCGCAACGACCCCGGCGAGCCGGAGAAATGCCCGGTGTGGCAGTTCCATCTGGTGTACTCCGACGACAGCACCCGCGAGTGGGTGCAGAAGGGCTGCAGGAGCGCCGGCATCGGCTGCCTCGAGTGCAAGCAGCCGCTGATTCAGTCGGTACTGGCCGAACTGGCGCCGATGCGCGAGCGCGCCCAGCGTTACCTGGACGACCCTACCCTGGTGAAAAGCATCATTGCCGATGGCTGCGAGAAAGCGCGCGCCCTTGCCGCCGAGACCATGCGCGAAGTGCGCGAGGCCATGGGATTGAACTACTCGTGATCGATGCCGCCGCAGCCAACGACGCACCGCTTGAGCCGGTTGCCGGCGCATCGAATCCGCCTGTGTCGACAGCCGGCGAACCCGGCGCGCACGTCGCCGGCGAGTCCGGCGCGCGCGTGGCCGGCGCTTCAGACGCGCGTGTGGCAACGGTCCGTGGCGAGGCAATGCTCGAAATGCCGCTGGATCTGTACATTCCGCCGGATGCGCTGGAGGTCTTCCTCGACACTTTCGAAGGCCCGCTCGACCTGCTGCTCTACCTGATCCGCAAGGCCGATATCGACATCCTCGATATCCCCATGGCGCGGCTCACGCAGCAGTATCTGGAGTACGTCGAGTTGATGCGCCGGCGCAACCTCGAGCTTGCCGCGGAATATCTGCTGATGGCGGCGTTGCTGATGGAAATAAAATCGAGAATGCTGCTGCCGCGCCCGCGCGCCCTGCGCGAGGACGAAGAGGATCCGCGCGCCGAATTGGTGCGCCGCCTGATGGAATACGAACGCATCAAGCTTGCCGCGCACAAGCTCGATGCGCTGCCCGTGCTGGGGCGCGATTTCCTCACGCTGGAGGTGTGGATCGAACAGGCCGCGGTGCAGCGCCTGCCGCAGGTGCGCACCCAGGATCTGATTGCCGCATGGCAGTCGCTGTTGATGCAGGCCCGGGTCATGCGGCACCACAAAGTGACGCGCGAAGAGCTGTCCGTGCGCGAGTTCATGTCCTCCATCCTGCGCCGCCTGCAAGGCAGCCAGTTTACCGAATTCACCGCGCTGTTCGACGTGAGCAAGGGGGTGGCGGTGGTGGTGGTGAGTTTTCTCGCGCTGCTGGAACTGGTGCGCGAGAGCCTGATCGAAGTGACCCAGTCCGAGCCTTATGCTCCCATCTACGTGAAGCTTGCCCATGCTGAATCCGAATGATGCCAAGACCGTCCTCGAGGTTGCGCTGCTCGCGGCCCAGGAACCGCTTACACTCGCCGATCTGCGCCGGTTGTTCGAGGAAGACATCGGCGCCGACACGCTGCGGCGCCTGCTCGACGAACTGCGCGAATCCTGGCAGGGCAGGGGCGTGGAACTGGTCAATCTGGCGAGCGGCTGGCGCTTTCAGACCCTTCCTAAGTACCAGCAGTACCTGGAGCGCCTGTCCCACGACAAGCCGCCGCGCTATTCGCACGCGGTGATGGAGACGCTCGCCATCATCGCCTACCGCCAGCCGGTGACGCGCGGCGACATCGAGGACATTCGCGGCGTGACCGTGTCCACCAATGTGATCAAGACCCTGGAGGCGCGCAGCTGGATCGACACGGTGGGCTATCGCGATGTTCCGGGCCGCCCCGCGCTGTATGCAACGACCAAGACTTTCCTCGACGATCTGGGCCTGCGCTCCTTGCAGGAATTGCCACCGCTTGAACAGATAAGCAGCACCCTCGAACTTGCCCCGCATATACCGCCCAGCGAAGAGCCGCCCGCAGCCGCAGAGACTGCCGCACCGGTCGCCGCAGCCGACTAGCGCGCCTGCCGCCTCGGAGAAGCTGCACAAGGTGCTCGCAGGCGCCGGGCTCGGCTCGCGCCGCGAAATGGAGCAGTGGATAGCGACCGGCAGGGTCAGCGTCAACGGCGAGCCGGCCGCGGTAGGAACGCGCGTGAGCGCGCACGACCGGGTGGCGGTGGACGGCCGGCCGGTACGCCTGCGTCGCGGCGAAGCCGCGCGGGTGCTGCTCTATCACAAGTCCACCGGTGAGATCGTCAGCCGCGACGACCCGGAAGGCCGCCCCGAGGTATTCGAGAAATTGCCGCGCCTGCGCGGCGCCAAATGGGTCGCGGTAGGGCGGCTCGATTTCAACACCAGCGGTCTGTTGATTTTCACCACCTCGGGCGAACTCGCCAACCGCCTGATGCATCCGCGCCATAGAATCGAGCGCGAGTACGCCGTGCGCCTGCTCGGGGAGCTGACCGAGGAGCAGATGCAGGCCTTGCGCGCGGGCGTGCAGCTCGAGGATGGTCCGGCGCACCTGGACAGCATTGAAGACGCCGGCGGGCAGGGCAGTAACCACTGGTACAACGTGGTGCTGAGCGAGGGACGCAATCGCGAGGTGCGGCGGCTGTTTGAAGCCTTGAACCTGACGGTGAGCCGGTTGATGCGGGTGCGTTTCGGTCCGATTGAATTGCCGTCGTATCTCAAACGCGGCCAGATGCGCGAACTGGACGAACAGGAAGTCGCGCGCTTGCTCGCCGCGCTGGAGTTTCAGCCCCAGGCTGCAGCGCCCAAATCCCTTGCCGGGCGCCCGCCCGGTCCCGCACCGTCCAAGCCCGCGCGCCAGCGGCGGCGGCGCTGATTCGCGGTAGAAGAAGCCTAAGCTTCTCTCTCCAAGCACCGCATCGCCAAGGACATAATCGATTGTTCCTGGGATAATTTTCTGCTATAATTTCAAGTCTGTGGAATGTGGTCTGTTGGATGGGCGGTCAGCCCATTTTTTATTTGTGGCTATGGAACTGCAAGGCTTGCTGGAACGAACGGTCGACGGGCTCGGGTATGAGCTCGTCAGCGTCGAATTGTCCAATCGCGGCAGGATGCTGCGGATTTTCATCGACAAGCCGGCAGCGGGCCCGCAGAACGCGTTGGCGAGCGGGATCACGGCGGACGACTGTGCCCGGGTCAGCAACCAATTGGCGCGGGTGCTGGAGGTCGAGGAGTTCGATTACGACCGCCTGGAGGTATCCTCGCCGGGGCTGGACCGGCCGTTGAAGAAAGAGGCTGATTTTGCGCGCTTTGCCGGAGAGCAGGCGCGGCTGACCCTGCGGGTGCCGGTCGAAGGCCGGCGCAATTTCACCGGGGTGATGCGCGCAGTGGCGGATGGCAAGCTGCAACTGGAAATCGAGGGCGGTATGGTGACTGTGGATCTCGCCAATATCGACAAGGCGCGCCTGGTGCCCAAGATTGAATTTTGAAGTTGGAGGTGCTGTAAATGAGCCGTGAGATTTTGTTGCTGGTGGACGCCCTGGCGCGCGAGAAGAACGTCAACAAGGACGTGGTCTTTGTCGCGCTGGAGATGGCGCTCGCCTCGGCCACCAAGAAGCGCTTCAGCGATGACGCGGACGTGCGCGTGGCCGTCGACCGTGAAACCGGAGATTACGAGTCGTTTCGGCGCTGGCAGGTAGTGGCGGATGATGCGGTGGAGAACCCGCCGCAGCAGATCCCCCTGTCGGAGGCGGTCAAGCAGCACACCGACGTCCAGCTTGAAGAGTATATCGAGGAGCCGCTGGAGCCGATCGAATTCGGCCGCATCGGCGCTCAGGCGGCCAAGCAGGTGATCCTGCAGAAGATCCGCGACGCCGAGCGCGAGCAGATCCTGCAGGACTTCCTCGGCCGCGGCGAGAAACTGGTCACCGGCACGGTGAAGCGCATCGAGCGCGGCAACGCCATCATCGAGTCCGGCCGCATCGAGGCGGTCCTTCCCCGCGACCAGATGATTCCGAAGGAGAACCTGCGTGTGGGCGACCGCGTGCGCGCCTTGCTGCTGCGGATCGACCGCAATGTCCGCGGTCCGCAACTGGTGCTGTCGCGCACGGCGCCGGAATTCATCATCGAATTGTTCCGGCTGGAAGTGCCCGAAATCGAGGAAGGCCTGCTGGAGATCAAGTCGGCGGCGCGCGACCCGGGCGTGCGCGCCAAGATCGCGGTGCACACCAATGACAAGCGCATCGATCCCATCGGCACCTGCGTCGGCATGCGCGGCTCGCGCGTGCAGGCGGTGACGGGCGAGCTTGGCGGCGAGCGCGTCGATATCGTGCTGTGGTCGGCGGACCCGGCGCAATTGGTCATCGGTGCGCTCGCGCCCGCCGACGTGTCGAGCATCCTGGTGGACGAAGAGAAGCACAGCATGGACGTAGTGGTGGACGAGGCCAATCTGGCCATCGCCATCGGCCGCAGCGGCCAGAATGTGCGCCTTGCTTCGGAGCTCACCGGCTGGACCATCAACCTGATGAACGAAGAGGAGTCGGAGAAGAAACAGCAGGAAGAGAGCGCCGGCATCCGCGCCACATTCATAGAAAAACTCGACGTCGATGAGGAAGTGGCCGATATCCTGATCCAGGAAGGCTTTTCATCGCTGGAAGAAGTCGCCTACGTGCCGATCAATGAAATGATGGAAATCGAGGCATTCGACGAAAACACGGTCAACGAACTCAGAAACCGCGCGCGCAACGCCCTGCTGGTGCAGGAAATCGCGAGCGAGGAAAAAGTCGAGGGTGTGGATCCGGAACTGCTGCGCCTGGAAGGCATGGACAGCCAGATCGCAGCCAAGCTCGCCGAGAACGGCGTAAAGACCCGCGACGACCTGGCGGACCTGGCCGCGGACGATCTGATCGAGATCTGTGCCATGGACGCCGAGCGTGCGAAAGCCTTGATCATGAAGGCGCGCGAGCACTGGTTCGCCGAAGAGGAAGGAAAGTAGAGGACCGGTATGGGGCAGACTAGCGTTACACAATTTGCCGGAGAGCTCAAAGTCCAGCCTTCGGTGCTGCTCGAGCAGCTCAAGGCCGCCGGCGTGCACAAGCAGCAGGCCGAGGACACCCTGAGCGAGCAGGATAAGACCAGGCTGCTGGAGTACCTGCGCAAAGTGCACGGTGCCACTGAGGGGAAGAGCAAGATCACGCTTACGCGCAAGCAGACTTCCGAGATCAAGAAGTCGGATTCGACCGGCAAGGCGCGCACCATCCAAGTCGAGGTCAAGAAAAAGCGCGTATTCGTCAAACGCGACGCCGCCGCGGAGGCGTCGCCGCCCGAAGTCCCGGTGGTCGAGAAAAAGCAGGCGCCGGTCGTCCGGCTGCCGGCAGTCGACGCCCAGCAACTCGAGTTGCGCGAGCAGGAGCAAAAACGCCAGGCCGAGCTGATCGCGCGCCAGTCGGAGGAATTGCGCGAGAAGCAGGAGCGCGAGAAGAAGCTTGCCGAGGTCCGTGAAACCGAAGAGAAACGGGTTCAGCAGGCGCCGGCCAAGCCCGTCGCCGAGCAGGCGCCGCCCACTGACGGCACGCTGCACAAGCCCAAAGTCGACGAGGCCGCCAAGGGCGACAAGAAAAGCCCGAAGAAAAAAACGACGACCATCTGGAAGGACGAGACCGCCAAGCGGCGCACGATCAAGACCCGTGGCGACGTAGGCGGGGCCTCCGGCTGGCACACGCCCAAAGGGGCGCGTCACAAGCCCGTGTCTTCGGTCGAGTCCGCGCAGACCTTTGCCGCTCCGACGGAGCCCGTGGTGCGTGAAGTCATGGTGCCGGAAACCATTACCGTCGCCGATCTTGCGCACAAGATGTCGGTGAAAGCGGCTGCGGTCATCAAGACCCTGATCAAGCTCGGCAGCATGGTCACCATCAATCAGGTGCTGGACCAGGAAACCGCGATGATCGTCGTGGAGGACATGGGGCACATCGCCAAGGCGGCCAAGCTGGATGAGCCGGATACTTTTCTTACTGAACAGCCGCAGGCGTACGAGGCCGCGCATGAGTTGCATTCGCGCGCGCCGGTGGTGACCGTGATGGGCCACGTCGACCACGGCAAGACCTCGCTGCTGGACTACATCCGCCGCACGCGCGTCGCCTCGGGCGAGGCCGGCGGCATCACGCAGCATATCGGCGCCTATCACGTGCAGACGCCGCGCGGGATGGTGACTTTTCTCGATACCCCGGGCCACGAGGCCTTCACCGCAATGCGCGCGCGCGGGGCGAAAGCGACTGACATCGTCATTCTGGTGGTCGCGGCAGATGACGGCGTGATGCCGCAAACCATAGAGGCGATCGCGCATGCCAAGGCCGCCAACGTGCCGCTGGTGGTGGCGATCAACAAAATAGACAAACCCGGTGCCAATCTCGAACGCGTCAAGCAGGAGCTGGTGGCACAAAGCGTGGTGCCGGAGGAATACGGCGGCGAGTCGCCCTTCGTGCCGGTGTCGGCCAAGACCGGCGAGGGCATAGACAACCTGCTCGAACAGGTGCTGCTGCAGGCCGAGGTGCTGGAACTGAAGGCGCCGGTGGAAGCGCCGGCCAAGGGCCTGGTGATCGAAGCGCGCCTGGACAAGGGCAAGGGCCCGGTCGCGACCATCCTGGTGCAGTCGGGCACCCTGCGCCGCGGCGACGTGCTGCTCGCCGGTTCGGTGTTCGGCCGCGTGCGCGCCATGCTCGACGAAACCGGCCGGCCGGTGGACCAGGCCGGACCGTCCATTCCGGTGGAGATCCAGGGCTTGTCCGATGTGCCCCTTGCCGGCGAAGAGGCGGTCGCGCTTGGCGACGAGCGCAAGGCGCGCGAGATCGCCTTGTTCCGCCAGGGCAAGTTCCGCGACGTCAAGCTGGCCAAACAGCAGGCGGCAAAACTCGAGGACATGTTCGAGCAGATGGGCGAGGGCGGGGTAAAGACTCTGCCACTGCTGATCAAGGCCGACGTGCAGGGCTCGCGCGAGGCGCTTGCGTATGCGTTGTCGCGCCTGTCCAACGAAGAGGTCAAAGTCAGCGTCGTGCACAGCGGCGTAGGCGCCATCACCGAGTCCGATGTCAACCTCGCGCTCGCGTCCAAATCGGTGATCATCGGCTTCAATGCTCGCGCCGACGTCGCAGCCAGAAGACTGGCCGGGTCGCAGGGTGTCGACATCCGCTACTACAACATCATCTACGACGCCGTGGACGAGGTGAAGGCCGCGCTTTCCGGCATGCTCGCGCCGGAAAAGAAGGAGAGCGTGCTCGGGCTGGTGCAGATTCGTCAGATCTACAAGATCTCCAAGGTCGGCACGGTCGCTGGCTGCATGGTGCTAGAAGGTCTGATCAAGCGCGGGGCGCGCGTGCGCCTGCTGCGCGACAACGTGGTCATCCACGACGGCGAGCTCGATTCGCTCAAGCGCTTTAAGGACGATGTGCGCGAAGTAAAGGCGGGTTTCGAGTGCGGCCTGTCGCTGAAGAACTACAACGATATCAATGAAGGCGACCAGCTCGAAGCGTACGAAGTGCTGGAAGTCGCGAGGACGCTGTAAGGCGGGATTCTCGTCCCGCCTTACGCATGTCGGCAGGCAATTGCCGACCTACCCGTGCATGAGGTTGCCGTATGCCTAAAGGCCCTGCCCGCAGTCTGCGCGTCGCCGACCAGATCCAGCGCGAACTGGCCGAAATCATACGCACCGAGCTGAAAGATCCGCGCGTCGCGATGATCACGCTGACCGGCGTCGAAGTGACGGCCGATTATGCCCACGCCAAGGTGTTTTACACGCTGATGGGCAGCGCCGAGCAGCGCGCCGAGACCGGGGTTGGCCTGAAACAAGCCGGCGGCTTCCTGCGCAGCCAGCTTGCGCGCCGCATCAAACTGCATTCGATACCGCAACTGCATTTCGTGTACGACGCGTCGGTCGAGCGTGGCTTTGAATTGTCGCGCCTCATCGACGAGGCGGTGGCCGACAGCAAGGAACCGCGTTCCTAGTGCCTGGGCAGCGCATGAAACGCCCGTTAAACGGCGTGCTGATGCTGGACAAGGCGCCGGGGGCGAGCTCCAACGCCGCCCTGCAGCAGGCAAAACGCCTGTACCAGGCGGCCAAGGCGGGGCACGCCGGCACCCTGGATCCGCTTGCCACCGGCCTGTTGCCGATACTATTCGGCGAGGCCACCAAGTTTTCCTCCGACCTGCTGGAAGCCGACAAGTCCTATGCGGCCGAGATCAGGCTGGGCGTCAGCACCACCACCGCGGATGCAGAAGGTGAGGTGATCGCGGAGAGGGCGGTGAGCGTCACCCTGGATGAACTCGCGGCGGCCCTGCTGCATTTCAGCGGCAGTATCCTGCAGACTCCGCCGCTTTATTCCGCGCTGAAACACGCCGGCAAGCCGCTTTACGCCTATGCCCGTGCCGGCATCCAGATCGAACGCGAGCCGCGTCGGGTCACGATACACGCGCTAAACCTGCAATGGTTCGAGGGCGAGCGGCTCGCCTTGTCCGTGACCTGCAGCAAGGGTACCTATATCCGATCGATCGCTCACGACCTGGGCGAGATGCTGGGTTGCGGTGCACACCTCGCCGCCTTGCGCCGCACCGCGGTCGGGCGCTTCGGCCTGGACTGCGCGCATACCCTGGCAAGCCTGGAGGCGATGCCGGCAGCCGAGCGCGATGAGTGCTTGTTGCCGGTGGATGCCTTGCTGCAGAACCTGCCTGAAGCGCACCTCGCGCCCGCGCAGCAGGCCAGGTTCGTGCAAGGGCAGTCGGTGCCATGGGACGGGCCGCCGCAGGCACGCGTGCGCGTCTATGGGGCCGGCGGAGCGTTGCTGGGGGTGGGCGAGGCGGACGCAGACGGGACAATCTCGCCCAAGCGCGTGATCGCCAGCGCTTAGGCGCGCGCGCCGGCACTCCGGCCAGTCGCAAAAAATCGGGGAAAACTCTTGAAAAACCACCCGTTTTCGGTGTAAAATCCGCGCCTTCGCTGCAGCGACGACGACCCAGAGACCCAGGAGAGTATTAGCATGCCATTCACCACTGCGCACAAAGCGCAAATCATGAACGATTACCAGCGCGCCAAGGGCGACACCGGTTCCCCGGAAGTGCAGGTCGCCCTGCTGACGACGCGCATCAACGAGCTGACCGGCCATTTCAAGACCCACGTCAAGGATCATCATTCCCGCCGCGGTCTCCTGAGAATGGTCAGCCAGCGGCGCAAGCTGCTGGACTACCTGAAGGGCAAGAACGCAGACAGCTACCGCAGCCTGATTGAGCGGCTGGGTCTGCGCAAGTAACCCCGACGCCCGTCCGTAAAACGACGGGCGTTTTGCATTAACGCCGGCGCATTCCCTGTTGCAGATGCCGCCCAGTTCCCTCATATGACCGCCGGCGCGTTGCGCGCCGCCACCCAAAGGACCCTGCCTTGAATCCGATCAAAAAAGCTTTCACCTACGGCGCCCACCAAGTTACGCTGGAAACCGGCGAAATCGCGCGCCAGGCCGGCGGCGCCGTCCTGGTCAACATGGACGACACCGTGGTGCTGTGCTCCGTGGTTGCCTCCAAAAACGCGAAGTCCGGCCAGGACTTTTTTCCGCTCACCGTCGATTACATCGAGAAGACCTATGCCGCAGGCAAGATCCCCGGCGGTTTTTTCAAGCGCGAGGGCAGGCCCTCGGAAAAAGAGATCCTGACGTCGCGCCTGATCGACCGCCCCATCCGCCCGCTGTTCCCCGAGGGCTTCTACAACGAAGTTCAGGTGGTGGCGACGGTCATGTCGGTCAATCCCGAAGTCGATCCCGATATTGCAGCATTGATCGGCGTTTCGGCAGCGTTGACCCTGTCCGGTATTCCCTTCAACGGCCCGATCGGCGCCGCGCGGGTCGGCTACGCCAATGGCCAGTACGTCCTCAACCCGACCGCCACCCAATTGAAGGATTCGAAGCTCAACCTGATCGTGGCCGGCACCGAGCATGCGGTGCTGATGGTGGAATCGGAAGCGCAGGAGCTGTCCGAGGAGGTGATGCTCGGCGCGGTGATGTTCGGCCACCAGCAGATGCAGGCCGCGATCACGGCGATCAACGAACTCGCCGATGGCGCCGCCAAGCCGATGTGGGACTGGCAGCCGCCGGCCAAGGACGAAACCCTGGTTGCGCGCGTCGCAGCTCTGGCTGAAGCGGAGTTGCGCGCAGCGTTCCAGGTCAAGGAAAAGCAGGCACGCTCCGCGGCCATCGATGCCATCTGGAAGCGCGTGTTCACAGAAATCGGCGTCGGCACCGAAGGCGGGCCGGACGCGAATGCCGCCAAGGAAATCTGCTTCGCGCTGGAATCGAAAATCGTGCGCAACCAGATCCTGGACGGCGAGCCGCGCATCGACGGCCGCGATACGCGCACCGTGCGTCCGATCAGCATCCGCCTCGGCGTGCTGCCGCGCACCCACGGTTCGGCGCTGTTTACCCGCGGCGAGACCCAGGCCATCGTGGTGGCGACGCTGGGAACGGCGCGCGACTCGCAGATCATCGACGCGCTGATGGGCGAGTACAAAGACCGGTTCATGCTGCATTACAACTTTCCCCCGTATGCCACCGGCGAAACCGGCCGCGTCGGCTCGCCCAAGCGGCGCGAGATCGGCCACGGGCGCCTGGCCAAGCGCGCGCTGCTGGCGACGCTGCCCTCGGTGGAGGAATTCGGTTACAGCATGCGCGTGGTGTCCGAGATCACCGAGTCCAACGGATCGAGTTCGATGGCATCGGTGTGCGGCGGCAGCTTGGCCCTGATGGACGCCGGTGTGCCGATGAAGGCGCACGTGGCCGGCATTGCCATGGGCCTGATCAAGGAAGGCAACCGTTTTGCCGTGCTCACCGACATTCTCGGCGATGAAGACCACCTCGGCGACATGGATTTCAAGGTGGCCGGCACCGAGAACGGCGTGACCGCGCTGCAGATGGACATCAAGATCGAGGGCATCACCAAGGAAATCATGCAAGTGGCGCTGTCGCAGGCGCGCGAAGGCCGCATGGTGATTCTGGAGAAAATGACCAATGTGCTGCCTTCATCGCGCTCGGACATTTCCACTTTTGCGCCGCGCATCATCAAGATCAAGATCAATCCGGACAAGATACGCGACGTGATCGGCAAGGGCGGCGCGGTGATCCGCGCGCTGACCGAGGAGACCGGCACCACCATCGATATCGAGGATGACGGCACGGTCAGCATCGCCTGCATCAGCGCTGAGGGCGGGGAACTGGCGCGCAAGCGCATCGAGGCGATCACCGCCGACGTGGAAGTGGGCAAGGTCTATGACGGCACCGTGCTCAAGCTGCTCGACTTTGGCGCCATCGTCAGCGTGCTGCCCGGCAAGGACGGTCTGCTGCACATCTCGCAGATCAGCCAGCAGCGTGTGGCGAGCGTCGCCGACCATCTCAAGGAAGGGCAAGTGGTGAAGGTCAAGGTGCTCGAAGCCGACGACAAAGGCCGCCTGCGTCTGTCGATGAAGGCGGTGGAGGCGGAGGCGCAGCAACCGGGTGCAGCGCAGCCCAACCAATAACGGGCGCGCGGTAAGTAAAAAAGGACGCCGAGGCGTCCTTTTTTTATTGCGGCGCTACGGGATGGCCGGTGGACGCGACCATAAAAAACGGCGGCATCGAGCCGCCGCTTTTTGGTTTTGGCTCCGACATAACATCGCGCAAAGCGCGATGTTATGTCTGCGTCGAAAACAGCTCGCCAAGTGTTACTTGGCCAGTTGCTTTTCCCTCACTTCGTCCAGGGTCTTGCAGTCTATGCACAGCGTCGCCGTGGGGCGTGCCTCGAGCCGCTTCAGGCCGATTTCGACGCCGCAGCTTTCGCAATAGCCGTAGTCCTGGCTTTCGATCTTGGCGATCGTCTCCTCGATTTTCTTGATCAGTTTTCGTTCGCGGTCGCGATTGCGCAACTCGAGCGCCATATCGGACTCCTGGCTGGCGCGGTCGTTGGGGTCGGCAAATACCGTGGCTTCGTCCTGCATGGTGTGGACGGTGCGATCGATATCCTGCGACAACTCGACCTTGAGCGATTCCAGGATATTGCGGAAATGCGCGAGTTGCTTCTTGTTCATGTACTCTTCGCCCTTTTTCGGGGCATAGGGAGGGAAGGTCTTATGGCGTAACAGTTGTTCTGCAGGCATAGCAAACCACTCTCAGTTCAAAAAACGAAGGCGCTTTAATATCAGAAATCCAAGCGGGGGGCAAGTTTATTATCTTTTCCCCTACTGCGCCACTGTGTTCTGCGTTGACCGCCAAGGAGCGCCAGGGTATCATACGCGACCGCTCGGGGTGTAGCGCAGCCTGGTAGCGCGCCTGGTTTGGGACCAGGATGTCGGGAGTTCAAATCTCTCCACCCCGACCAATTATTTGCCCGCTGCTACGCCTGGTGCGGGTATGTCGTGCGTAGCCCGAAGGAGGTGCCCGTAGCTCAACCGGATAGAGCACCAGCCTTCTAAGCTGGGGGTTGTGGGTTCGATTCCCGCCGGGCACGCCAAAGTCGTTCACTGGTGGCTGTAGCTCAGTTGGTAGAGTCCCGGATTGTGATTCCGGTTGTCGTGGGTTCGAGCCCCATCAGCCACCCCAACTTTTTCAAGGTGTTACGACAGGTCTCGTAATGCCTTTACTACCCACGTAGCCGAATCGTAGCTCCTGCCTGGCCGCCCGCAATCACGCGCAGGCTTCCGCACATGCGATCTACATATTCGGCTGGTCGTTTAGGCCAGAGGAATTGGTACAATCCACCGGTTTCCAGATTTCTCCTGGTCAGGGAGCCAATCGAGTACAAAAATGGCACTGATTCAGCGCCCTTTTTTGTTCCGGATTACCAAATCGGCGTAATATCTTTTTGCGCGGACCCAACGCGTATCGAAATTGCTTTCTCATTTGCCCGAGACCGGCAATGGGACTCACTCCCGTATTGGACAAAAGCGATTTCTAAATCGACAGAAATAGGAGGCTGAGGATGAAATGGGCGTCCAAGAGCATCATTGCATTGGCGGGCCTTGCATTCGTTGCTCCGATGTTCACGTTTGCCGCTGACACATCGATTGGGCGACGTGAATACGAACAAAATTGCGCCATATGTCATGGAGTTCTGGGAGACGGAAAAGGGTGGTTAGCGGAAAGCCTGAAACAACCCGTTCCTTCTCTTAAAAAGCTAAAGAAGACTAATGCCGGGGTATTTCCTGTTGAACAGGTATATCAGGTGATCGATGGCAGAAAGGAACTCGGCGCACACGGCCCCCGTCATATGCCGGTTTGGGGACAGGCTTATTTTACTAGGGCTCAAAGGGAACTCGGCCAGGGTTATGGGGTTAATGTTGACGACGAGATTGTTCGGGTCAAGATTCTTGCACTGATCGAGTACATCTCACAGCTTCAAGAGTAATCCTGCTTCCGCGTCATCTTATCCGGCGTGAATTACCAATTGCGGTGGTCCGGGCGTGTCCGGATTCAGCGAGAAGATAGAGACATGCGCTTCCTCGTACTTAGTTCTTGGCTATTTCTGGTCTTAACCGTTAATCCCGCTTTTGTCTAGATCTCACGCGCACGTGGGGGCTTTCTGGGGACTAAACTGAACGGCAGCGTACGAGACAGCACGTAAGTGTGGAACGGGCAGCGCCGTGCTATAATTGTAATCAACGAGTTACGCTCAGCGGATTAGCTAGCCTATGAATCAGGACTGCGCCTGTTTTATGAAAAGGGACATGAGCATCGTGCGATTTTTTGGAGTTGGTTTCGTCATCGCAGGCTTCGCTTTGTCGGCATTCGCTGCTGACACCCCAACTACAATAAATCCACCGTCATCGCAACCTTTGAAAGAAATTGCGCCGTCCGAACTTAAGATAGCGCCGACAAAGCCTGAAGCATCAGAGCCAAAGCAGAAGGAATCGGCGCGGCCACCGGCGAAGCCTGCGCCCGCTGAATCCCGCACCCCGGAAGAAGCGGCGGCGCGAGCCGCAGACCCGAAGGACCCTTCGGGCGCGCTTATCATTAAAAAGCCGGCCGGGACACGCGCTAAGCCTTAACGCCGCAGCGAAACAAGAAAATGCGGCTGAGCGATCTGACCGCCCTGAAAATGATGGGGGCGGGGCAGGAATACGCGGTAAGCAAATATAAGCTCAACTCAGGTGTTGAGGTAATTCGTTCTCTCCCATATGCATGAGATCTTTGCCTACGGTCTTCTCCACGAGCGCCGACGTGTTTTTATCGAGCGCGCCTGACAAATTCCCCAGGAATCCGGGTTCGGCGACCAGGATGAGCTTCTGATAGGCGTGATCGTTGCGGCCCTTGTTGAGAATCTCGGCAAGGTGATGCGCGAATTCCTGTGCACGGCGTTCCTCCGGATCATGATGCGGACTCAGGGCGTGGCGCGTCCCAAAACTATCAGAAATACGGCCGGGCTTATCCGCCTCCATATCCCTCGGCTGGAGGCGGCCTTCCGGGTGAGGAATATCCCGCAGGTGTTGCAAGGTCCCCTTGCCTGGTCCTTTGCTTTCAAACAGTCTTGCCTCGGTTCGATCTGCTACTAATATCCACGTTGTTTCCATAATCAGGTTCTCTCTCTAGTTATCAAAACCATATTTCGTTAACAAACTAGCTGGGACGAGCGGCTGCCAGATGAGCGAGGGCGACGCCTAGCCAACGACACTGCAGAAGCAGTGAAAAATCAGCAAAAAAGCCCTTGGTCTTGCCGGGGCGTTCTTGCACGGGAATACGCAGCCGGGAAGCAAGGACTGCTTTACATCCTCGCCTGCCGGCTTGGCCTGGCTGACCCGCCGCTTGAGCAAGGTGGAACCAGATACCCATCCCGGATTGCCTTTGAATGTCCATGGTATGCAGGGGAAAGGCGGCAGCGCGGTGCCGAAGGATGTCAGAGTAGCGTGCGAACATCGCGCCGTATGTTCGGCAACGCATACAGCGACGGCGCCGGCAGACTCGCGCCAAATTTTTCCGCGTTGCCCTATGTGTGCCAGCGAACAGATGGGTTTCAAAAATAGCCGGATCATTCGCATTTTCCACTGCCTTAAAGAAAGGACACACTATGAAAATCAAACTCGCGACAACCTGTTTCGTCATCGGGACCTTGCTGGCCCCCGTTGCGGCCTATGCCGCCGATGGAGACTCGGACCGTACGCACCCCATGACCTTCGTCAAGGACTCGGTAATCACAACCAAAATCAAGGCCAAGCTGGCCGGCAAAAAAATGAGCAGTCTGGCGCATATCAAGGTCGATACCGACGCCAAGGGCGCGGTGGTTTTGGGCGGGAAAGTCAAAACCCAGGAAGAAGCCGACAAAGCGGTTTCAATTGCGCGCGAAACCGAAGGCGTAACTTCGGTGACGAGCAATATTCGCGTCAAGAACGCCCCCGATTCGGCCCGTGCCGCCGCTCCAGATTCGGACCGGAAGCACCCCGGGGCATTCGTCAAGGACTCGGCAATCACAACCAAAATCAAGGCCAAACTGGCCGAGGAAAAACTGAGTAGTCTGGCGCATATCAGAGTCGATACCGACGCCAAGGGCGCGGTGGTTTTGGGCGGGAAAGTCAAAACCCAGGAAGAAGCTGACAAAGCGGCTTCAATTGCGCGCGAGACCGAAGGCGTAACTTCGGTCAAGAGCAATATTCAAATCAACAAGGATAAATAGGGTTCCGGTTCAAAGCAGATACCCTGCCAATCCAGATGCGTCCAACGCGCAGCTCATGCCTGCGCGGGCCGGTCTCGGTTCCGACGGAATCGAGGCCGGTTTTTCATTAATACGTTCGAAAACGCGCAAGTTCGTCGCGCAGCCATTGGCTACTCGTCACCGTTGCGCCGCCATTACACCTCACCTGATACGGTTGACCGGTAATACTGCTTTCCGTGGCGCCTCTTTCAATAAATTGTTCGGTGGTATTGACCAGATTTCTTGCCACCAGGTATTTGTACTTGTCGCGTAAATGCGCTTGTCCAGTTTTCGAGTCGTGCCAGGTGCCGTTGCGATAAAAGTCACATCGGGACCCCTCGACATAGCCAAGCAGAAAATTGACTTCTATTTGCACACTTGTCGGGGGCTCCGCGCGCGCAACTGGCACCAACAAGAGTCCCAGCATCAGCACCGAACCCATCGTCAATTGTACGTTCATAGCTCCTTATCCAGTGGCAGTAGCGATAAGATATTGACCTCGAATCTTTGCTGGTCACTCCGGGCCGGTTCCGTGTCGTACTCAACGGCTTTACCGTCTTCCTCGGTGTGCCAGACCAAACGCGGCGGTCTTCCCTCGTCGCGCGGGAGCAGCGTCAGAGTGTAGCTGTTGGGCGGACTCGTCATCGATTCGAAGCGCGCGGCGGTTTGCTGTGCGAGTTCGGGGCTGTCGATAATCAAACCGATCTCGGTGTTCAGATGCATTGAACGCTGATCGAAGTTCATCGAGCCTACGAACAGCTTCTGGCGGTCGAACACGAATAGCTTCGCGTGGATTGTATATTTTCCGAAACGCGTCATCTGTGCCGTCTCGCCGCTGCCTCTGGCATTACCCAGCAGCGAGCGCACCTCATAAAGTGCGACGCCCTCTTCAAGCAGGGGCAGGCGATAGCGCATGTAACCGGAATGAGCTGCCAATACGTTGGCCGATTCGAGCGAGTTGGTCAGGATGCGGACGCGCACGTTGCGTTTGCGCAGGTCGCCGAACAACTGCATCCCTTCGACCCCCGGTATGAAGTACGGTGTGATCATCAGCAACTCGGATTGCACCGCTGCCACGGTCTTGGCCACCGGCCGGTGCATCAGCCTGCCCACCATCCCGCCTTTTTCCACGCGCTTCTTTTCCGGGCTGTCGTAGACCAATTGCGCGTGCGCCCAGACGAGCGGTATCTTGCCGGAAAGCATTCCTGCCAGCGGCTCACCGGTTGCAACGCGACTCGCATAATCGGTCCCGTCCGCCGCCACCTGCGGGCGATGTTCGTTCAGAGTCTTGCGATACTCGGCCAAGGCCGCATCCGACGTCTTCCTCTTTGCCAGTGCACGGACCGGAATCGCGATGGCGCTGTTCCAGTACTCGTCGAATGTGACCGAGAGCTCTTTGACGATCGGACCCGCAGCAAAGACGTCGTCATCGGCAACCTGCAATTTCGGGTCGACCTGAAAATATTGATCACTGATATTGCGTCCGCCGATAAGCGCGATGGAGTTGTCCACGACCATCAACTTGTTGTGCATGCGGTAGTCGAGCCGCGCATTACTGAGCATGAATTCGAGGGCACGAAAAAGCATGGTATGACCGCGATACACGAACGGGTTGAATATTCGAACTTCGATCTGCGGATGAGCGTCCAGTGCCACGAGTTGGTCATCGCCTGCAATCGTGTCACCATCATCGATCAGCACGCGCACGCGCACGCCGCGGTCGGCCGCTCGCAGTACGGCCTCGGTCAGCAACTTACCGGTCTCGTCTGCGCGAAAAATAAAGTATTGAAGATCGAGGGTTCGCTCGGCGGCATTGACCATTTGCACCCGGGTCAGGAACCCGTCGACGCCTATCGCCAGCATGCGAAACCCGGAATTCCCGCCGTGTTCACGCGCCGCGTCTGCAAACTGGCGGCCGAAGCGGGTCTCTTCTGGCTGAGCGAGTGCCGAGGAGGCGGTCTTGGGAAAATCGGAGCCGGGGGGAAGCGACGCGCATCCACTGAGGGCCGCGACGATCAGTATGACAAGCGAAAAGTGGAACCGGCCGATCATCACCGTTCTCCTGCGAGGTCGTCCCCACCATTCCATTTCGTTGCCTTTTTCCCTACACGGTGTTCGCGATTTCCGGTTTGCTTTGGGCGCGCTGCAAAAAACCGGCCCTGACGCCGGAGCGGTAATCATCATTGAACGCTACGAGCAGGAATATTGAAAGTTTGCCCACTCGCCTGCGGCATTCAACACCGTTGGCGACACCTGAATTGTACGCCGAGGGCCGATTCGTTGGTACTTGAAACTCGAACAGCGTTGCATCCTGCGGCGAATCCGTACCCCTTATTGAATTTCCCGAATTCCGACCTCCGTCGGGCGATATCCATCCTTGCGCCGATTATCCGCTTCCGCCCAAGCCGGTCCGTGCCTCCGCGTACATAAGAGGAAAAGACGACGGTCCCGATGCCTGGGCGGCGACCACCCTGCACCCGCTGTTTGAGGGGTGCCTCGACCGCAGAGTCGAAACAAAGCGCAAAGGGCGGCACGCGAGTCGCGCCTTTTGTCTTTTGCAGCCAAATGAGGCTCGCCGCAGACAGGCTGGAAAGCTAGTACTGGCGCGCTTCTCCGGCCGGATTGCAGGCTTCGGTACCGATATTGTTCGGTTACGCACAGACAGCGCTAACGCCTGCTCGGTAAAATAATCATTTTCCTAATAGGAAGCCATCGTGCAATCTATAATCGATCGCAATCCGGCCCGTACCGGACAAAAGATAATTCCCTCCCTGGGCTTGTGGGCATGTGCAGTTGGCGCCGTGCTAGTCGCAGGCATGGCCGCGGCCGCAGGCGGCAACCTGTCGGAAGCTCAAGCGCGCTACCAGCAGGACCGCGCTGCCTGCATTAGCGGCCAGTCGTATCAGGATCGCGCCACCTGCTTGCGGGAAGCCGGCGCTGCACTGCAAGAGGCCAAGCGCGGGCGCATCGGCGACGGCCAGAGCTCGTACGAACAAAATCAGCTGATCCGCTGCGACCGCCTTGCGGCGGGAGACCGCGAGGACTGCCTGCGCCGGATGCACGGCGAAGGGACCGTCAGCGGCAGCGTGGAGAGCGGAGGCATCTACAGGGAGCTTCGGACGACGGTGCCGGCGCAGTAGGGCAATTGCATGCACTAGCACGCCGG
>CABEBZ010000254.1_pt1 | contig 24840 bp, 18 predicted proteins | sample 3132741 | NCBI WGS metagenome assembly CABEBZ01 (sample SAMEA5534347, study PRJEB31848) | metagenome | biome: tundra; feature: field; material: soil | place: USA | collected 2013-05 | depth 0.45 m
AGGTATCCTCCGGCGGCCGCCGAAGTGGGCGATCGGCTGCAGCCCGCTAGCGCTCGATCCAGTGCTTCGCGCGTTCCAGCGCGCGCGCCCAACCGGCCATGCGCGCTCGGGCTTCGGCGCGGTTCATGGCAGGCTCGAAGCGGCGCCCGACCGCCCACTGGCGGCCGATTTCGGCGGTGTCTTTCCACACGCCTGTGGCGAGTCCGGCCAGATAGGCCGCGCCGAGCGCGGTGGTCTCCAGCACTTTGGGGCGCACCACCGGCACGCCGAGGATGTCTGCCTGGAATTGCATCAGCATGCCGTTGATGGCGGCGCCGCCATCGACGCGCAGTTCCTTCAGCCGGATGCCGGCGTCCTGTTGCATCGATTGCAGCACTTCCGCCGACTGGAAGGCAATGGCTTCGAGCGCCGCGCGCGCGATGTGCGCGCGCGTGGTTCCGCGCGTGATACCCAGCATCGTGCCGCGCGCATAGGCGTCCCAGTGCGGCGCGCCCAGGCCGGTAAAGGCCGGCACCAGGTAGACGCCGCCTGCGTCGACCACGCTCGCGGCGAGCGCTTCGACCTCGTTCGATGCGCGAATGATGCCCAGGCCGTCGCGCAGCCACTGCACCACTGCGCCGGCGACGAAGACGCTGCCCTCCAGCGCGTAGCGCGGCTTCGCGCCGCTCTGGGCGCAGCGGGTGGTGAGCAGCCCTTTGGCTGAAGGCACGGCTTTGGCGCCGGTGTTGAGCAGCATGAAGCAGCCGGTGCCGTAGGTGTTCTTGGCCATGCCCGGGGCGTGACAGGCCTGGCCGAAGAGGGCCGCCTGCTGGTCGCCGGCGATGCCGGCGATCGGGATCGGGGCGCCGAAAATTCTTTTTGCGCTCTCGCCGTAGAGGTGCGAAGAGGGCAGCACCTGCGGCAGCAGCGAGCGCGGAATCCGGAACAGGGCGAGCAGCCCCTCGTCCCAGGCGTCCGCGTGAATGTTGTACAGCATGGTGCGCGAGGCGTTCGACACGTCGGTGACGTGCAAAGCGCCGCCGGAGAGCTTCCACGCGAGCCAACTGTCCACGGTGCCGAATGCGAGCTCGCCGCGCTCCGCCTGCAGCCTCAGGCCCGGGATGCTGTCGAGCAGCCAGGCGAGCTTGGTGGCGGAGAAATACGGGTCGAGCACCAGACCGGTCTTGCTGCGCACGGCCTCGGTCCTGTCGCGCCGCTTCAAGCTGTCGCACGCGGCGGCGGTGCGCCGGTCCTGCCAGACGATCGCGTTATGCACCGGCTTGCCGGACTTGCGCTCCCATACGATGGTGGTCTCGCGCTGGTTGGCGATGCCCAGCGCCGCAATATCGGCCGCTTTCAGTCCGGCCTGGGCGAGCGCGCGGCGGGCGACCTGCAACTGCGAGGCCCAGATGTCCTCCGGGTCGTGCTCCACCCAGCCCGGGTGCGGGAAGATCTGGCGGAATTCCTGCTGCGCCATGGCGCGCATGCTGCCGTCTTCGGCAAAGACGATTGCGCGGGAGCTGGTGGTGCCTTGATCGAGGGCGAGGATGTGTTTCATGTCGGTTTGCGCATGGCGGCAATTCTAACGAGTAAACAAGAATCGTGAATCGCGTGGTGCTGTTTACGGCCCACTCTTTGTGCTTCGCGCCTTCGATCTGGGGGCATGCGATTGTGTTACCATTTGGCCCTGGTTTCAACGACATTTTTCCCACAAGCAATGCCGCTGTCCGCAGCCCCCGTCTCCCGCATCCGCAAACACACCCGCAGCGTCCGCTTCGAAGGCTATGCGCGCGCCGACGGTTTGTGGGACATCGAAGCCCATCTCACCGACGTCAAGCCCGACGACTATCCGCTCGCCCCCGGCGTGCGTCCGGCCGGCAGCCCGGTGCACGACATGTGGATACGCCTCACCATAGACCGGCGGATGAACGTGGTCAGCGCCGAGGCGAGCACCGACGCCATGCCCTATCCCCCGCATTGCGCCGGGATTGCGCCCGATTACGCGGCTCTGGCGGGACTGAACCTGATGCGCGGATTCCGCAAGGTGCTGTACGAGCGCTTTGGCGCTGTGCGCGGCTGCACGCACCTGACCGAGTTGCTGAGCCAGTTTCCCTCCGCGGCGATCCAGGTGCTCGCAGGCGAGCAGCGCGACAACCACGACGACGGCAGGAAGCCGTTCCAGCTCGACCGCTGCCATGCGCTCGATACCGGCGGCGAGGCGGTGCGACTGTACTATCCGCGCTGGCAGCGCGACGCGAAGACCGGCACCGATTGACGCCGATTGACCTGGGTCAATGCGCTCGCTTGCCCGTCTGCCTGAAGATCCCATTGCGATTCAACCAGGAACCGAGAAATGAAAATCCACGAATACCAGGCCAAGGAAGTGCTGCGCAAGTACGGCGTGCCCACGCCGCGGGGAGTGCCCTGCTTTTCCGTCGATGAGGCAGTCAGGGCCGCGCAGTCCATCCCGGGCAAGGTGTGGGTGGTGAAGGCGCAGATCCACGCCGGCGGCCGCGGCAAGGGCGGCGGGGTGAAACTGGCGAAATCGCTGGACGAGGTGAAAACCTTCGCCGGCCAGATTCTCGGCATGCAGCTTAAGACGCACCAGACCGGTCCCGAGGGGCAGAAAGTTCGGCGGCTGCTGATCGAGGAGGGCGCCGACATCAAGAAGGAACTCTACGTCGGCATGGTGGTGGACCGCGTCACGCAGAGAGTGTGCCTGATGGCCTCGAGCGAAGGCGGCATGGACATCGAGGAAGTCGCCGCGCACACGCCGGAGAAAATCCACAAGGTATTCGTCGATCCCGAAACCGGGCTGAAGAACGCCGAAGCCGACGAGGTCGCGGCGAAAATCGGCATTCCCCCGGCATCGGCGCCGCAGGCGCGCGCCGTGCTTCAGGCGCTGTACAAGGCGTTCTGGGACACCGATGCCAGCCTGGCCGAAATCAACCCGCTGGTGCTCACCGGCGACGGCCGCGTGGTAGCGCTCGACGCCAAGATCAACTTCGATTCGAACGCCCTGTTCCGCCATCCGGACCTGGTCGCGCTGCGCGACCTCGACGAGGAGGACGCGGCCGAGATCGAGGCGTCGAAATTCGACCTGTCGTATATCTCGCTCGATGGCAACATCGGCTGCCTGGTGAACGGCGCCGGGCTGGCGATGGCGACCATGGACACGATCAAGCTGTACGGCGCCGAGCCGGCCAACTTCCTCGACGTGGGCGGCGGCGCCACCGCCGAAAAGGTGACCGAAGCGTTCAAGATCATGCTGAAGAACCCGAAGGTCAAGGGGATACTGGTCAACATCTTCGGCGGCATCATGCAGTGCGACACCATCGCCAGGGGTGTGGTGGCCGCGGCGCGCGAGGTCAATCTGTCCGTGCCGCTGGTGGTGCGCATGAAAGGCACCAACGACGAGATCGGCCGGCAGATCCTCAAGGATTCCGGCCTGCCGATCATTTCAGCCGACAACATGGCCGACGCGGCGCAGAAAATCGTCGCCGCCGTCGCGGGCAGGTGAAGTGAATGTAGCGGCTGCCACAGGAATTTTTGTGGCAGCGCCAGAGTAGGGGAGCACGAGGGGAGACGCCCCGAAGGTCTCGATCCCCCTAGAGGGGAAAGTCCCCTTGGGGGATATCCCCTCCTATCCGGGAACAAAAGGGAAACGAAATGTCCATCCTGATCAACAAGAACACCCGCGTCGTGACGCAGGGCATCACCGGCAAGACCGGCCAATTCCACACGCGCATGTCGCGCGATTACGCCAACGGCAGGAATTGCTTCGTCGCCGGCGTGAACCCGAAAAAAGCAGGCGAGGATTTCGAAGGCATCCCGATCTATGCCAGCGTCAGGGAAGCGAAGCAGAAGGCGGGGGTCAACACCTCGGTGATCTACGTGCCGCCGCCCTTTGCCGCCGCGGCCATCTGGGAGGCGGTCGATGCCGACCTGGATCTGGTGATCTGCATCACCGAAGGCATTCCGGTGCGCGACATGATCGAGGTCAAGGACCGCATGCGCAAGCAGAACAAGCGGGCCCTCCTGGTCGGGCCGAACTGCCCCGGCGTCATCACGCCGGAGGAGATCAAGATCGGCATCATGCCCGGCCATATCCACAAGAAAGGGCGCATCGGTGTCGTTTCGCGCTCGGGCACGCTGACTTATGAAGCGGTTGGGCAGTTGATGGAGCTCGGCCTGGGCCAGTCCACCTGCGTCGGTATCGGCGGCGATCCGGTGAACGGCATGAAGCACATCGACGTGATGAAAAAGTTCAACGACGATCCGGAAACCGACGCCGTGATCATGGTGGGCGAGATCGGCGGCTCCGATGAGGAGACGGCCGCTCTGTGGGTGAAGGACAACATGAAAAAGCCCGTGGTCGGCTTCATCGCGGGCGTCACCGCGCCCGCGGGCAAGCGCATGGGCCACGCCGGCGCCATCATCTCCGGCGGCAAGGGTACGGCGCAGGAGAAGCTGGCCGTGATGGAGGCCTGCGGCATCAAGGTGACGCGCAATCCGGCCGAGATGGGCAAGACACTCAAGGCGATTCTGAAGTAGGCGCGGGGCACGAGCGAGTCGTTTCGAGCCGGGAGCTTGACGTTTGGCTCAGCTGTCTTGAGCGCAAACGCGTTTTGCATAGAGGACATTTGTGAACCAAGTCATCATCCCGATCAAGACCGAGCGCAAGCTGCGCTCCACGCTCAAGGGCCGCGCGCTCGATCCGAAGGCGCTCGCAGAAGTGCAGGCGCTGCTCGGCGGGGAGCCGCGCCGGCGCGACCTGCTCATCGAGCACCTGCACAAGATCCAGGACCGCTACGCTCACCTATCCGCCGCGCACCTGGTCGCGCTGGCCGAGGAAATGAAACTGGCCCTGGCCGAGGTGTACGAGGTCGCGACCTTCTATCACCATTTCGACGTGGTCAAGGAGGGCGACGCGGCACCTGCGGCGATCACGGTGCGCGTATGCGACTCGCTCGCGTGCGAAATGGCCGGGGCGAAGGAACTGCTCGAAAAACTGCCCGCCATTCTCGGCCGCGACGTGCGCGTGATTTCCGCGCCTTGCGTCGGCCGCTGCGAGACCGCGCCGGTGGCCGTGATCGGGCAGAATCCGCTGCCGCACGCGACCCTGGACGGGGTGAAAGAACTGGTCGCGGCCAAGGCGCAGAGGCATAAACCGGGCAAGTACATCGCTTACGCCGAATACCGCAAGAACGGCGGTTACCGCATCCTGCAGCAATGCCTTGCGGGCAAGCGCGACTACCGCGATCTGACGCAGACGATGGAGGATTCGGGCCTGCGCGGCCTGGGCGGGGCGGGTTTCCCGGCCGGTCGCAAGTGGAAAATCGTGCGCGCCGAACCCGAGCCGCGCCTGATGGCGGTGAATATCGACGAGGGCGAGCCCGGCACGTTCAAGGACCGCTACTACCTCGAGCGTGATCCGCACCGGTTTGTCGAAGGCATGCTGGTCGCCGCCTGGACCGCCGGCATTGCCGAGGTCTACATCTATTTGCGCGACGAATACGCCGGCTGCCGTGCAATCCTCGAAAACGAGATTGCGGCGCTCAAGGCCGATCCGCCCTGCGCGCTGCCGCCGATACACCTGCGCCGCGGCGCGGGCGCCTATATCTGCGGCGAGGAATCGGCGATGATCGAATCGATCGAAGGCAAGCGCGGCATGCCGCGCCTGCGCCCGCCTTACGTGGCCCAGGTCGGGCTGTTCGACCGGCCGACGCTGGAGCACAACATGGAGACGCTCTACTGGGTGCGCGAAATCCTGGAGAAGGGCGCCGCCTGGTTTGCCGGCCATGGCCGCCGCGAGCGCCGCGGCCTGCGCTCGTTTTCGGTCTCCGGGCGCGTGAACAAGCCGGGCGTGCATGTTGCGCCGGCGGGCATCACGGTGAGGGAACTGCTCGAGGAGTACTGCGGCGGCATGCTCGCAGGGCACGCGTTCTACGCCTACCTGCCCGGCGGTGCCTCGGGCGGCATCCTGCCTGCGTCCATGGGCGACATCCCGCTCGACTTCGACACCCTGCAGCCCTACGGCTGCTTCATCGGCTCGGCCGCGGTGATGATCCTGTCCGACCGCGACCGCGCAACCGACGCGGCGCGCAACCTGATGCGATTCTTCGCCGAGGAATCCTGCGGCCAGTGCACCCCCTGCCGCGTGGGCACGGCCAAGGCGCTGAAGCTTCTGGAACAGCCGAAATGGAACCAGGCGCTGCTAGCCGAACTGTCACAGGTCATGATCGACGCCTCGATCTGCGGCCTGGGTCAGGCTGCGCCCAATCCGGTGCTGTGCGTAATGAAATATTTTCCGCATGAGCTTGCGTGATGGATAGGCGGGAGAAGAACCTATGACTGCAATCACGAAACAGGAAATCGCGGCGCTGCCGGTGGAATTCAAGCTGAACGGCAAGACCGTAGTCGGTCGCGCGGACGAGACCATCATCGAAACCGCCAAGCACTACGGCATTGAGATTCCGCACCTTTGTTACAAGGAAGGCTTGCGGCCCGATGGCAACTGCCGCGCCTGCGTGGTCGAGATCAAGGGCGAACGCGCGCTCGCGCCTTCCTGCTGCCGCACGCCCAAGGGCGGCATGGAAGTCACTACGGACAGCGCGCGCTCTGTCGCCAGCCAGAAAATGGTTCTTGAACTGCTGCTATCGGACATGTCGGAGCAGTCCTATTCGCCCGATTCGGAACTCGACCAATGGGCGCAGAAGCTGAAGGTGGGCAAGCCGCGCTTCGCCCGGCGGGCGCAACCTGCAGCCGACGTTTCGCACCCGGCGATTGCGGTGAACCTGGACGCCTGCATCCAATGCACGAGGTGCCTCAGGGCCTGCCGCGAGGAGCAGGTGAACGACGTCATCGGCTACGCCTTCCGCGGCGAGCATTCCAAGATCGTGTTCGATTTCGACGATGCCATGGGGGCGAGCACCTGCGTCGCCTGCGGCGAGTGCGTGCAGGCCTGCCCGACCGGCGCCCTTGCACCGAAGGTGCTCCAGACCTCGAAGGTGCTCCACACCGCGAAGGTGCTGCATCAAGGGCTCCCGGCGCGCAATGCGCTGCTGACGGTTGCCGACAAGACGGTCGACTCGGTCTGCCCTTACTGCGGCGTGGGCTGTCAGCTCACCTACCACGTAGCGGACAACAAGATCGTCCACGTCGAGGGCCGCGACGGCCCGTCCAACCACGGCCGCCTGTGCGTGAAAGGGCGCTACGGCTTCGACTACGCGCACCACCGCCAGCGCCTGACCACGCCGCTGATCCGCAAACCGGGCGTGCCCAAGAGCGGAGGCTTCAGCGTCGATCCGGACAACTGGCGCGACGCTTTCCGCGAGGCGAGCTGGGAAGAGGCGCTCGAATTTGCGGCCGGCGGGCTCGCGCAGATTCGCGACCGGCACGGCAAATACGCGCTTGCGGGTTTCGGCTCGGCCAAGGGCTCGAACGAGGAGGCCTACTTGTTCCAGAAGCTGGTGCGCACCGGCTTCGGCTCCAACAACGTCGACCACTGCACGCGGCTGTGCCACGCCTCCTCGGTGGCCGCGCTGTTGGAGGGCGTCGGCTCCGGCGCCGTGTCCAACCAGGTAAGCGACGTGCTGCGCGCGGAAGTGGTGCTGGTGATCGGCGCCAACCCGACGGTCAACCACCCGGTGGCGGCGACCTGGATCAAGAATGCGGTCAAGAACGGCACCAAGCTCATCATCGCCGATCCGCGCCGCACCGAGCTTGCGCGCCACGCCACGCATGTGCTCCAGTTCAAGCCCGATACCGACGTCGCCATGTTGAATGCCATCATGCACGTCATCGTCGCCGAGGGACTGGTGAACAAGGACTTCATTCGTGACCGCACTTCGGGTTATGCAGCGCTGGCCGAGAACGTGAAGAAGTACAGCCCCGAAATGATGGCGCCCATCTGCGGCATTCCGGCCCAGACCCTGCGCGAAGTCGCGCGGCTGTACGCCACGTCGAAGGGTTCGATGATCCTGTGGGGCATGGGCATATCGCAGCACGTGCACGGCACCGACAATGCGCGCTGCCTGATCGCGCTCGCCCTCATGACCGGCCAGATCGGCCGGCCCGGCACCGGGCTGCATCCTCTGCGCGGACAGAACAACGTGCAGGGCGCCTCGGACTCGGGCCTGATTCCGATGATGTATCCGAATTACCAGCGCGTCGACAATCCCGAGGCGAGGGCGCGCTTCGCCAAGCTGTGGGGCGCGCCCGACCTCGATCCCAAGCCCGGCCTTACCGTGGTCGAGATCATGCACGCGGCGAAGAAAAAGGAAATCCGCGGCATGTACGTCATGGGTGAGAATCCCGCCATGTCGGATCCCGACGTGGATCACGCGCGCGAGGCGCTGGCCGCGCTCGATCACCTGGTGGTGCAGGACATCTTCCTCACCGAGACCGCCTATCTTGCCGACGTCGTGCTGCCCGCCACCGCCTGGCCGGAGAAGGACGGCACGGTCACCAATACCGACCGCATGGTGCAGCTCGGGCGTAAAGCCATCGAGCCGCCGGGCGAGGCGAAGGAAGATCTGTGGATCATCCAGGAAATCGCCAAACGCATGGGCCTTCCCTGGAACTACGGCCACGTTTCGGACGTGTTCGTCGAGATGCGCGCCGGCATGGACGTGATCGGCGGCATCACCTGGGAGCGGCTTGAGCGCGATTCCGCGGTGACCTATCCGTGCGAGGAAGAGGGCGATCCGGGCCAGTCGGTGGTGTTCACCGAGCATTTCCCCACCGCCACCGGCCGCGGCAAGTTCGTCCCCGCGGACCTGATTTCCGCCGACGAGCAGCCGGACAAGAACTATCCCATGGTGCTGATCACCGGGCGCCAGCTCGAGCACTGGCATACCGGCGCCATGACCCGCCGCGCCGGCGTGCTCGATGCGATCGAGCCCGAGCCGATGGCGTCATTCCATCCACTCGACCTCGACGGCTTCGGCGTGAAGTCGGGCGAGGTGGTGACGGTGGCTTCGCGCCGCGGCTCGATATCGCTTTACGCGCGTGCCGATGCCGGCACCCCCAGGGGCGCGGTGTTCATTCCGTTCTGCTATTACGAAGCGGCGGCGAACAAGCTCACCAACCCGGTGCTCGATCCGTTCGGCAAGATCCCCGAGTTCAAATACTGCGCGGTGAAAGTGAAGAAGGGCGGGCCGGTGCCGGTGCATTCCAGTTTCGGCGGCGGCCAGTCGCTGGCGGCATCCGCCGACTGACTTGCGCGCTCGCGCGCGCCAACCGTGTTTTCCGCGCGGATGAAAACAAAAGCGGATTGGGTTTGTTTTTATACAAGATCGCCGATTGCGCGCGGATGGGTTCATCATCCGTGCGCAATCGACGATCCGCGCGGACGGGTCGCCGTCCGCGCAAGTTCGAGCGCCGCAGCCCGATGTATCCTCCTACGTCTGCCGAGGTCGGCGCCAGGCCATTGCGCGCTCGCGCGCGCCAACCGTGTTTTTGGTACGGATGAAAAGCGCATCCGTACCAAAAACACGGTTATGGTGAAAAGCAAGGACGACTTAGAGTTGTTTTTATACGAGATCGCCGATTGGGCGCGGACGGGTTCTCGTCCGCGCACCATCGTGCCTCTGTAACAACGGAAAGGCTGATCGCACCGCTTCGGCAATTCTTGACCGGCATCAAGGCTGCACCTTGCGTGTGTGCCTATATTTCGCCCCATTAGTACAAACACCATTACGGAGACCATCATGCCATCGGACATCGACATCGCCCAGAAAGCGAAAATGCAGCGCATTTCCAAGCTGGCTGCGGAAAAGCTGGGCATCGCGGAAGAACACCTCGAACCTTACGGCCATTACAAGGCCAAGGTGTCGCTCGAGTATGTCGATAGTCTGAAAAACAAGCCCGACGGCAAACTGATCCTGGTCACGGCGATGACGCCGACCCCGGCGGGCGAGGGCAAGACCACGACTACGGTGGGCCTGGGCGACGCGCTCAATCACATCGGCAAGAAGGCGATGATCTGCCTGCGCGAGCCCTCGCTCGGCCCGGTATTCGGCATGAAGGGCGGCGCTGCCGGCGGCGGCTATGCCCAGGTGGTGCCGATGGAAGACATCAACCTGCATTTCACCGGCGATTTCTCCGCCATCGGGCTCGCCAACAATCTGCTGGCGGCGTTGCTGGACAATCATATCCATCACGGCAACGAACTGGGCATCGACGTACGCCGCATCGCCTGGAAGCGCGTGGTGGACATGAACGACCGCGCGCTGCGCAACATTGTGGTGTCGCTGGGCGGTCCGGGCAACGGCTATCCGCGCCAGGATGGCTTCGATATCGTGGTGGCCTCGGAGGTGATGGCGATTTTCTGCCTGTCGAATTCGCTCGAAGATTTGAAACAGCGCCTGGGCAATATCGTGGTGGCTTACACCCGCGAGCAGAAGCCGATCTACGCCCGCGACCTGAATGCGCAGGGCGCGATGACGGTGCTGCTGCGGGATGCCTTGGCGCCGAACCTGGTGCAGACGCTGGAGAACAGCCCGGCTTTCATCCATGGCGGGCCGTTCGCCAACATCGCCCATGGCTGCAACTCGGTGATCGCCACCAAGACCGCGTTGAAGCTCGTCGATTACGTCGTGACCGAGGCCGGTTTCGGCGCCGACCTGGGCGCGGAAAAGTTCATCGACATCAAATGCCGCAAAAGCGGCTTGCGCCCCTCCGCCACGGTGATCGTGGCCACGGTGCGCGCGATAAAGTACCACGGCGGGGCGGACCTGAAGACGATCACGCAGGAGAATCTCGCCGCGCTCGACAAGGGCCTGGTCAACCTGGAGCGCCATGTCGACAACGTGCAGAGGGTGTACGGCATTCCCTGCGTGGTGTCGATCAACCACTTCACCAGCGACACCACGGCCGAAGTCGAGATGATCAAGGCGCGCATGGCCAAGCTCGGGGTCAAGGTTGTGCTGGCCACGCACTGGGCCGACGGCGGCAAGGGCGCCGCCGAACTGGCGAAGATGGTGGTCGAGATGTGCGCGAAGAAGTCCAACCTCAGCTTTGTCTACGAAGAAACGGACAGCCTGTGGGACAAGGTCAACAAGATCGCGAAGAAGGTCTATCGCGCCGCGGAGGTGACCGCTGACGCCAAGGTGCGCAACCAGATCAAGAAACTGCAGGAGGACGGCTACGGCCATTACCCGGTGTGCGTGGCGAAGACGCAGTATTCGTTTTCCACCGACGCGCAGTTGCGCGGCGCGCCCGATAACCACGTGATCAACGTGCGCGAAGTGCGGCTCGCGGCCGGCGCGGAGTTCGTGGTCATGGTCTGCGGCGACATCATGACCATGCCGGGCTTGCCCAAGGTGCCTTCGGCCAACAAGATCGACTTGGTCAATGGCAAGGTGGTCGGGCTGTTCTAACGACGGGCGAGAAGCGGCAGGGGCTATTTCGCTCCTCTCTGCTCCCTCATCACCGCTTGCATGAGGTAAGATGGAGCCTCTTCTGAGGAGGAGAGTTCCCGCATCATGGATTTCTCGCTGCAAGCGTTCTGGATCCCGCTGCTGAAAATCATCTGGATCAACATCGTGTTGTCGGGCGACAACGCGGTGGTGATCGCGCTGGCGGCGCGCTCGCTGTCGCCGAGGCAGCAGATGATGGCCGTGGGCTGGGGCAGCGGCGCCGCCGTGGCGCTGCGTATCGTGCTTACCCTGTTTGCGGTGGCGCTGCTGCAACTGCCGTACCTGAAGCTGCTCGGCGCCGTGTTGCTGCTGTGGATCGGCGTGCAGTTGCTGCTGCCCGAGGAGGGCGAGGCGAACATCGACGGCCACGAGAACATGCTGGCGGCGATAAAAACCATTCTCATCGCCGACCTGGTGATGAGCCTGGACAACGTCATCGCGGTCGCGGCTGCGGCCGGGGATAGCACGACTCTGCTCATACTCGGTCTGGCGATCAGCATCCCCTTGGTCATTTTCGGCAGTACGCTGCTGATCAAGGTGATGGAGCGTTTTCCCATCGTCATTACCGTGGGCGCCGCGCTGATCGGGTTCGTTGCCGGCGAGATGGTGGTGACCGATCCGGCGCTCGGCGACTGGATGAGCGCCAATTTCCAGATGGTGGACAAAAAGCCCATGCTGGCCGGCTTCCATCTGGAAGTCATCGTGGGTCTGGCCGGAGCGCTGCTGGTGGTGCTGGTCGGCAAACTGCTGGCGCGCAGGCAAACCGCTGCGGTCGGCGAGTCGCAGGAAATTCCCAGATAATTGTTTTGTGCGAGTTTTGCTTTATTGACTCAGATCAATGCAAGCACCGGCACGTACAGCAGTATCCTATCGCTGCAATAGGATCTGGCAAAAAAATACTAGACCCGCCAGGGGCGCGCGCGAGCGCGTGTCTGGCGGATACTGGTTCGACGCAAGAAATTGATTGCAATTGCCGGACAATAATTAAGTTCCGTTGCTAGAGGAGATCGCGACGGAACAAGTCAAAAATGTTCTTTAATGGAGGAGGCGAAATGTCAAACGAGAGCACCGCTCAGATAGATCTCGCGAAACAAACATTCGGTCCGATCGTCGGCAACCGGTGGATTCAATTGGCTGCCGGTGTCGTGGCGATGGTCGTCATATCAAACTTTCAGTATGCCTTCACGCTTTTTACTCCCGGGCTGAAGCAACAGTTCCCGACCGTGCCCTATTCCGATATTGCCCTCATCTTTTCCCTGTTTATTCTCTTTGAAACCTGGCCGGTGCCGCTTGCCGGATACTTCATCGATAAATTCGGTATCCGCAATCTCATGCTCATAGGTGCCATACTCGTTTTTCTGGGATGGGTGCTCGGAGGAATGTTCGCAACATCCGTGTTTCACTTGTACATCTATTACGGCGTTCTCGCCGGTACTGGCTGCGGCATCATCTACATAGCCACAGTTGCCAATGCCGTCAAATGGTTTCCCGACAAAAGGGGATTGGCGGCCGGCCTGACCGCCGCGGGATTCGGAGGTGGCTCAGCGCTTACGCTCATCCCAATCAGCGGCAGTATTGCGTCCATGGGTTGGGCCGGTGCGATGACCGCGTGGGGCATTGGTCAAGGTGTTGTGGCCATCGCCATGGCGCTGATTTTGCACCACCCCCCCAAAGGCTGGTTGCCTAAAGATTGGGTGCAGCCCAAGGCGGTTGTGCAAACGCGGCGGGAGTTTACCTCGGCGCAGATGCTGTCGCAGAAAGAGTTTTATATCATGTACTTCATGTTCCTCATGGTCTGTACCGGCGGACTGATGACTACCGGCAACATGTCCCAGATCGCCAAGTCCCTCAACGTGTTCGACGCGAAGGTAATGGGTATCGCCATTGTCCCCTTCGTTGCAACCGTAGCGGGAGTTACCAATGCGTTCGCCAGAATCATGTGGGGCTCGGTTTCAGACAGGTTCGGGCGCGAGTATACGATGGCCTTTGCCTTTGCCCTTGAAGGCGTGCTCATCTTCCTGATGACGCAGATCATGGGACAGCCGATCGCGTTCATGATCCTGATGCCCTTTGTCTTCCTTGCCTGGGGCGAAATCTACGCTTTGTTCTCGGCGATAACGGGAGATGTCTTCGGCCCGAAAAACGCGTCGGGCAACTACGGCATACTGTATACGGCCAAAGGCTTGGCTTCCATTATGGCCGGGTGGGGTGCTGCTGCGGTGGCTGCACATTTTGCCGGCTCTTTCTCGGTGCCCTACTACATCGCAGCCGTATTCGACCTCATAGCGGCGGCCCTGGCCCTTTTCGTCCTAAGGCCTATCATTAGAAAAAGAATCGCCGGGGAAGTTGCCGGGGAAGTTAAGGGTCCGGTATTCGCCGCCACCGCGGGGACTACCAGGTGATGATACGGTAGGCTGGCGTTAAGCGGCGGGCTTCGAGCGAAAGGGCAGCAACCCGACCACGCGATTGATCGGGTGGCTTGGCAGAGGGTGGCCTCGATGGCTGACTGCGGGCACGATCGGCACGATCCTGCGGCCGGTTGTGCAAAGGCCGTCGCACACAATAGATTGGACGCCGAGGCGGATGCCGATCGTGGCTGAAGCCGTTTTGCCCAGAAGCGCCAGCTTGGCAGGCTCAAGCCGGCGCTTGTTGTTTTTGCGCCGACGCTGTCTTCGCTGGGTGGACTTTGTCAGGGTGCCCCGGGCTGTCTGCGCTTTTTCAGGCGGGACAGGGTTTCCGGGGTAAGGTTCAGATAGGAGGCCAGTTCCTTTTTTGGAATGCGGTCGAGAAGTTCCGGATGCTTGCGCTTGAAGCGCGACAGCCGCCCGGGCGCGTCGAGCAGATGCAGGGTGATGGTGTGCGCCATCACTTCCGACATCAGGCTCATGACCTCGTACTCGAAGCGCGCTTTGAGCTCGGAGTGACATTCGAGAAACTCGACCCAGTGCTGCATCGAAAGCTTGGCCACGCGGACCTTGGTCACGGCGACGATGCTGTAGGGCATCGGCGTCCCCAGGCGCCAGGCGGCGTAGGAAGTGTCCATGTCGTTCTCGGCGGCGAAGCGCAGGATCATCTCCTTGCCTTTCGGGTCGCTGACCACCCGCTTGAGGATGCCGTCGAGGATGAAAAACTGCTCCATCGCGCTGTGGCCCTGGTGCACCAGCAGGTCGCCTTTGCCGAAATCGGCGATCTCCAGCTGGGGCTCCAACTCGGCCCATGCCGCGAGAGGCATGTCCTTGAGCACCAGGCTCTGCCTGAGCTGCAGCCGGATGGTGTTGTGCTGGGGATGCGATTGGATGGACGACATGTGAGGGTTGTGCCAGATTCAGAAGCGAATTAAAAGCGAAATTATTGACCTCAGTCAAGGTGCGCAAGCGGTTCGATTTCTTAGTATAAGCCCTCGCAATGAATTATGGTTTCGAAGCGCGCGGATGAAAGTCGATTGGCCCGGCTGGACGCTCGTGCGGGCGCCGCGCCGAGTCCTGCGAGCGGCGCAGATCAGCCCTAGCGCGACGTGATGATTGACCGCGATGTCTGCTCATCGGGCACCTCGAACCAAACGATGCACAAGTGATATACAAATGACCCGCGCCTAGGGCACGGGCGATCCCGCGCAAGCGGAAATGAACACAGGAGGGGTATCTAGCATGGAAGCACTCAAGGGAGTTCGCATTCTCGACATGACACATGTGCAGGCCGGACCGACCTGCTCGCAACTGCTCGCGTGGATGGGCGCGGACGTAATCAAATTCGAAAATCCGCAGGGCGACGCGACCCGCGGCCAGTTGCGCGACATTCCCAACGCGGACAGCCTGTATTTCACCATGCTCAACTGCAACAAGCGCTCGATCACCGTGAACATGAAAACGGCTGAAGGCAAGGTGGTGTTCGTCGACCTGCTGCAGAAGTGCGACATCATCATGGAGAACTTCGGGCCGGGCGTGCTCGACCGCTTCGGTTTCAGTTGGGAGAAAATCCACGAGATCAACCCGCGCATCGTCATGGGGTCGATCAAGGGCTTCGGCTCATCCGGACCGTATTCGGAGTTCAAGGCGTATGAAAACGTGGCGCAGGCGATGGGCGGCGCGATGAGCACCACCGGCGTCCCGGATGGTCCTCCGTTCGTGACCGGTGCGCAGATCGGCGATACCGGTACCGGTCTGCATCTGGCGATCGGCCTTCTGGCGGCTTTGCGCCAAGCCGAGAAGACGGGCCAGGGGCAGTATGTCGAGGTCGCAATGATGGACGGCATCATGAACCTGTGCCGGGTCAAATGGCGCGATCACCAGCGTCTTACCCGCGGGCCGATGCCCGAGTATTCGGTAGGCACGCACCAGGGCATGGGAGCGGTCCCGCGTGGCGGCAATGATTCAGGCGGCGGCCAGCTCGGTAATGCCATCCGCTGCAAGCCGGGGGGCACCAATGATTTTATCTACATTGTCGTGCAGGAAGCGGTGTGGGCCGGGCTCGCTAAGCGCATCGGCGCGGAACTCGGCATGTCCGATCTTGCCACCAATCCGAAATTTGCCACCATCGGCGAGCGCCGCAGGTTCCAGAATGACATGTGGGGAATCATCGGCGAATTCGCGCTAAAGCATACCAAGCGCGAGGTCATGGGCATTCTGAATGAGATCAACGTGCCCTGTGGTCCGGTCATGTCCACCGAAGATCTCGCGAACGACGAGCACGTCAGGGGGCGCGAGATGTATGTCGAATTGGATCACCCGCAGCGCGGCAAGTGGTACAACATCGGTATGCCGATCAAGCTGTCCGCCTCTCCGGCCAAGATCAAGCGCTCGCCGCTCTTGGGCGAGCACACCGACGAGGTGTTGAAGGAAGTGCTCGGCTACGACGACGCCAAGCGCACGACGCTCAAGAAAGCAGGGGCTTTCAGTTTGCCGCCGAAGCAAGCGAAGTAGTAGTACGCCAACGAGGGATTCGGTTTTCGCTAAAGGACGACATCATGCGTATTGCAATTATCGGTCAGCAAGACTTCGGCAAGGCTGTGCTGGAGGCCTTTCTCGCGCGCGGGGACGAGATTGCCGCGGTGTTCTGCGCGCCGGAGAAGGAGGGGGCGCGGCCCGACGCCCTGCGCGCTGCGGCCGAGGAGAAGGGGCTCAAGGTCTACCAGTTCAAGTCCTTGCGTGCCCCCGAGGCGGCGCAGGCGCTGGCTGAAGCCAAGGCAGACATCGGCATCATGGCGTTCGTACTGCAGTTCGCGCCGCAGGAATTCGTCAGCATTCCAGCGCACGGAACCATCCAGTATCACCCGTCGCTGCTGCCCAAGTTCCGCGGCCCCTCCTCGATCAACTGGGCCCTCATCAAGGGTGAGACCGAAACCGGCCTCACCATTTTCCGGCCGTCGGATGGCCTGGACGAAGGCGCAGTGATCCTGCAGAAGAAAACTCCCGTCAGCGCCGACGATACGCTCGGCACGGCCTACTTCGACCGCCTGTTCCCGATGGGCGTGGCAGCCATGCTCGCGGCGGCCGATCTGGTTGTCGCAGGCAAGCACAAGGAAGCGATACAGGACGAAACCCGGGCTAGCTACGAAGGTTGGTGCCGCGAGGGCGAGGCCAGGATCAACTGGGCCAGTCACGTCGATTTCATCCACAACCTGATCCGCGGCTGCGACCCCGCGCCGGGTGCATGGACCACGCACAACGGCGAGAAGCTGCAGTTGTTTGGCTCGAAGAAGCATCTGGTGCGCACTTTCGGCGCGGTCAAAGGCAAGATCGGCGAGGTCACCGCGATCAGCGCCAGCAGCATGTTCATCACCGCTCAGGGCGGACAGATCGAGGTTGCCAAGGGCAAGCTGGGCAGCGGCAAGAAAGTTTCACCGGCCGATCTGGGGATCGCCGCGGGAACGATACTCGGCAGTTGAACGTTCTCTCACAATCAGAAAACGAAGTTTCAGTGGAGGCTAATGCGCGAAGCGCGTTATGCCGGAACTAAAACCCTTGTCCTGCGGCAACGGTTTTCTTTTTTTCGCCAGGGTCGTCCTGGCTCCCCTGCCTGTTTTCGCCTGCCACCTGCGCCATCGGCTGATGCCTGCATCAGATGAATTAGCAAAAAACATTTGACTAATCTGATATTTAACTGCAAGAATGACCATTATCGCCCTGTTTATAAATAGGACTTACCCAAGCTGTGCTGGGTCAAGCGGTAGCGAGCAAACAGGGGAACCTGAATCAGGCGTCGAGGCGACGCGGGACCTTGATGCCAGACGCCTCTCAGCGCGAGGCGCCGCGCGCTGTCGTTTTGCCACAGCGGAAATAGCACAAGCGCCGAGGCTAATGTCGTAAAATGCCTTGACTATCGGGCAGATAGCCAGGCAAAAGCAGAAAAAGATCAGGTGCGCAGGGGGCCGGGAATGACAAAGGCGGGATTTTGGAAGACGGACTGGTTTCTCGGGGTCGCCGTCGTCATTTCCGTCGTTCTGTTCAACCGCTTGAGCGACCTCATTCCGAGCCTCGAGCGCAAAGCCTATGACCTCGGTGTCGTCGCCACTTCGCGCGCGCCATCGGACAAGATCGCCGTCATCGCCATCGATGAGCAGAGCCTTGCCAATCTCGGCCGCTGGCCCTGGTCGCGCGATGTGCTGGCGAAAATGACCGATAGCCTGTCGGCGGCGAAGGCGAAGGGGATCGCTTATACCGTATTGTTTTCCGAACCGCAGGTCGATGTCGGCTACACCTATGTCACCAAGCTGCTGAAACTGGCCGGCGCCGGCGCGCCCGCCGACCCGGCGGCAGCGCCCGATCCGAACGCGCCGGCGGCGGGTGGCGCTGGAGTAGACATGGACATCAGTCTTTAGGAAGCGGGGCGCATGGATCTGAGCCAAGTCCTGGAGATTGCCAGCCATACCGACGCCGGCATGGTGCGCTCGCACAACGAGGACTCGATCGCCTCGATTGTGGAAAAAGGTTTGGTGGTGCTGGCTGACGGCATGGGGGGCTACAATGCGGGTGAAGTGGCGAGCGGCATGGCCACCACGGTGATCACCACGGAATTGCGGCAACTGCTAGAGGATCACCCGCCGCATGAGGTCGACCCGCAAAGCGGCCAGAAGGCCGCGATGAAGATGCTGCAGGAACAGGTTGCCAAGGCCAATACGTCGATCTATCAGGCTTCGCAGAGCCAGCCGCAGTATGCCGGCATGGGCACGACGCTGGTGGTGGCTCTGTTTTACGACAACAAGATGATGGTGGCGCATATCGGCGATTCGCGTCTGTACCGGATGCGCGGCGACGAGTTCGGCCAGGTGACCAAGGACCATTCGCTGCTGCAGGAGCAGATCGACGCCGGTATGCTCACCAAGGAGCAGGCAAAGCATTCGTCGAACAAGAATCTGGTGACGCGGGCGCTGGGCATCGATCCCGCGGTGGAGGCGGAGATCCATGAATACGACACACAGCCCGGCGACGTTTATTTGCTGTGCTCGGACGGGCTGTCCGACATGGTGAGCGACGAGGACATCGGCATGGCGCTGCAGGCGCTGGGCGCCAACCTGAATCTGGCGGCGCAGCAGCTGGTGCAGATGGCCAACGACAACGGCGGGCGCGACAACGTGTCGGTGATTCTGATCAAGATTTTGCGCGAATACCCGGCCGGACAAGGCCTGGCATCGAAAATTTTCGGATGGTTTAGATAGTACGAGGATAATGCCATGGCGAAGCTGATACTCAGTATGGACGGTCTGGTGCTCAAGGAAATACCTCTTTCCAAGGAGCGCACCACCATCGGGCGCAAGCCGCACAATGATATCCAGATCGACAATCTGGCCGTCAGCGGCGAGCACGCCGTCATCGTGACCATACTCGCGGATTCGTTCCTCGAGGATTTGGGCAGCACCAACGGCACCTTTGTCAACGGCAAAACGGTGAAAAAGCATTTCCTGCAGAGCAACGACGTGATCGAGCTCGGCAAGTACAAGCTCAAGTACATCAGCGAAGCGTTGCCGGGCGCGGCCAAGGCGGCCGATTTCGAGAAAACCATGGTGCTGCGCCCCGGGGCGATGAGAAAACCGCCGGAGCCTCAACCGCATGCGGCGGCCGGCGCCCCGCAAGGACACGTCGACACCATGCCGAGCGGCATCGGACCCGCGGCGGGCACGCCTGCCGCCGCCGGCGCTCCCAAAACACACAGCGACACCCAGACCGGCATGGCTGCCGCTCGGGCAGCAGCGCCCGCGCCGGCCGCTCCTGTGCGGCGCGCAATGCTGCAGCTCCTGTCGGGCGCCAACGCCGGCAAGGAGCTCGAACTCACCAAGCCGCTCACCACGCTGGGCAAGCCCGGAGTCCAAGTGGCGGTGATTACGCGCCGGCCGCAAGGCTTTTTCATTACCCACGTCGAAGGCGCCAACAAGCCGATCGTCAACGGCAAACCGATTGAGCTGCAGGCGCACGCGCTCAACGACCACGACATCATCGAGCTTGCCGGCGTGAAGGTCGAATTTTTCTTCAAGCCCTGATCTCCTGCCCCCTACAATAAGATGGAGGCGGCTTGAAACAGCATATCGTCAGGATTGCGCTTGGCCTCGCGGTGATGCTGCTGTTCGTCGGTCATGCCGGCAATTTCTACAACATCGGCCTCATCACCCGGCTCGACAACATCATCTATGACTCCCGGCTTGCCCTTACCATGCCCGGCGGTGTCGACCCGCGCGTTGTCATTCTCGACATCGACGAGCGCAGTCTGGACAAGAACGCGCTCGGGCGCTGGCCCTGGCGCCGCGACAAGCTTTCGGTGCTGCTGAAAAAGCTATTTGATGAATACGGCATCGTCATCGTCGGCTTCGACGTGGTGTTCGCCGAGCCCGACGAAAGCTCCGGCCTGCCGGTGCTCGACAAGCTTGCCAAGGGCAGGTTGAAGGACCTAGGCCAATTCCAGTCGGCGCTCAACGAACTGCGCCCGGAACTCGATTACGACGGCATTTTCGCCAAGACCATCAAGGGGCGACCGGTCGTGCTGGGCTATTATTTCAACAGCGAGGAGAACGCGGTGCAGTCCGGCGCGATTCCCGAGCCGGTACTGCCCAAGGGAACTTTCCAGGGGCGGAACATCAGCTTCACCAGCTGGAGGGGCTTTGGCGGCAATCTGCCGGAGTTTCAGGTCAATGCCGCCAATGCCGGCCACTTCAATCCGCTGGTCGATCCCGACGGCGTGTCGCGCCGCGTGCCGATGCTGGCGGAATACCATGGCGCCTATTATGAGGCCCTGTCCCTTGCGATGATCCGCGTATTGACGGGGTACCCGAAGGTGGAGCCCGGCCCGTCCGACGGATCCTCCAGCACGGGCTACTCGGGGTTGGAATGGCTGAAGGTGGGGCCGGTTACCATCCCGGTGGACGAGAACGTCAGCGCGCTCATTCCCTACCGCGGCAGGCGCGGCAGCTTCAAGTACATCTCGCTCGCCGACGTCTATTTCGACAAGGTCCCGAAAGACGAACTCCGGGGCAAGATCGCGCTGATCGGCACCTCGGCCCCGGGCCTGCTGGACCTGCGATCCACGCCGGTGGGCAGCGTGTTTCCCGGGGTGGAGATCCACGCCAACATGATTACGGCGATGCTGGATAACGACTTCAAGCAGAAACCGCCATATATGCTTGGCGCCGAGGTGGTCCTGCTGCTGATCGGTGGCATAGCGCTGGCGATGCTGGTGCCGCTGGTGAGTCCGTTGAAGGCAACCCTGGTGTCGCTGCTGGCGATACTGCTGATCACCGGGCTCAACGTGATTCTATGGACCAAGGGCGGCATGGTCCTGCCGCTCGCTTCGAGCCTGCTGATGACCGCGGCGCTGTTCGCGCTGAACATGTCCTGGGGTTACTTTGTCGAGTCGCGCAGCAAGCGCCAGTTCACCGAGTTGTTCGGCCAATACGTGCCGCCGGAACTGGTGGATAAAATGGCCGCGGACCCGGAGAAGTACAGCATGGAGGGCAAGAGCGAGGAACTCACGGTGCTGTTCTCCGACATCGTCGGCTTCACCTCGATCTCCGAGAGCCTGGAGCCGAAAGAACTTTCACAGTTCATCAATGACTACCTCACTGCGATGAGCCTGGTGATCCGCAACAACCGCGGCACCCTCGACAAGTACATCGGCGATGCTATCATGGCCTTCTGGGGGGCTCCGGTGGAGGATCCCGAGCATGCGCGCCAGGGAGTGATCAGCGCGATGGCCATGCAGACGGAACTCGACAAGCTGCGCGCGCAGATGCTTGCCCGCGGTTGGCCCGATATCCGCATCGGCGTCGGCGTCAACACCGGCCAGATGCGGGTCGGGGACATGGGCTCGAAGCTGCGCAGGGCGTACACCGTGATGGGCGACGCGGTCAACCTCGGATCGCGCCTGGAGGGCTTGACGCGCGTCTACGGAGTCGGGATCATCGTCGGCCCGAATACCAAGCAGGCGGTGAAAGACATAGTGTTCCGCGAACTCGACCGGGTCAAAGTAAAGGGCAAGGACGAGCCCGTGGATATCTTCGAGCCGGTTGGCATAGAGGGCCAAGTCGACAACAAGGTCATGGACGAGATCACGCTGTGGCACAAGGCGCTCAGGGCCTATCGGGCGCAGAAGTGGGACGAAGCGGAGATGGACTTGTTCAACCTGCAACGGATGTCGCCCGAGTCCAGGCTTTACCAGCTGTATTTCGAGCGCATCAAGCAGTGCCGCATTGATCCGCCCGGCCCCGACTGGGACGGTGTAACTGCCTTCAAGACCAAATAAGGCGCGGCGATGAAGCTGAAGGTACTCGGATGCAGCGGCGGTATCGGCGGGCGGCATCTGCGCACCACCTCGCTGCTCATCGACAATGACATCCTGATCGACGCCGGCAGCGGTGTGGGCGACGTGTCGCTCGCGGAGCTGATGCTGATCGACCACATCTTCGTCACGCATTCGCACCTGGATCACGTCTGCTCTATCCCGTTTCTGGTCGATACCGTCGGCGGCATGCGCAACAAGCCGCTCATCGTCCATGCGATCGAGCCGACGCTGGAGATCATCCGCAATCACCTCTTCAACTGGAGCATCTGGCCCGACTTCACCCAGATCCCGACGCCGAGCAAGCCGTGGATGCAGTACCAGGCAGTGCAGCTTGGCCAGACGGTGGAGGTGAAAGGGCGCAAGATCACGCCGCTTCCGGCCAATCATGCGGTACCGGCGGTCGGCTATCAGGTCGACTCCGGCCGGGCGAGCCTGGTGTTTACGGGTGATACCACCACCCACGATCCGCTGTGGGAGATCGTAAACCAGATCGCCAACCTGCGCTATCTGATCATCGAAACCGCTTTCTGCAACCGCGAACGGGATCTCGCGATTACGTCCAAACACCTGTGCCCGAGCCTTCTGGCCGAAGAACTGGCCAAGCTCGAGCGCAGCGCGGAGGTGTTCATCACTCATCTGAAACCGGGCGAGATCGAGCTGACCATGCAGGAGGTCGAGGAATGCGCCGGGCAGCACAAGCCGCGCATGTTGCAGAATAACCAGGTGTTCGAGTTTTGACGGCAACGGACCAAGGACCTTTCCGGAAACGCGCATGACAGGCACCAAAGCTAGCGTAGAAGCGCTGAAACACCTAGATCCGCTCTCGTCGCTGTCGGATATGAGGCTGCACGAGCTCGCCGACCTATGCTTCATCGAATCCGTCAGCCGCAGCCTGGATCCGTTCCGTCTGCGCTCGATCGCGGGCCAGTCGGTTTATCTGGTGCGCGGCGAACTGGCGCTCGCCTATAGTCAGGGCATCCCGGAGGTGATCGTCGGCCGCTCTGTCGAAGCGCGCTGCCCGCTGGGCAAGCGTCGCGTGTTCATTTCGGCCAAAGCGGTCACCGACGTGCAGCTGATACGCATCGACGACGACTTGCTCGACATCATGCTCACCTGGGATCAGGTGACCGCGCAGGAGCAGGTCGGTGCGCAGCAACCGTCCGCCGAGCGGCCGTCCAGCGGCGCCAACTGGGGCGTCATGTCGGGGTTGTTCGGCATCAACAACCTGCGCTTCGGCGCCTTTTCCCAGCTGCCCCCGGCGCACATCGACGAGCTGCTGCGGCGCTTCGAGCGCATCGAGGCGAAAAAAGGCGAGGTAATCATCCGCGAGGGAGCGGAGGGCGACTACTACTACCTGGTCGAGTCCGGCAGGTGCCAGGTGGAGCGCATGGTAGGCGGGGTCAACATGACGCTGGCGGCGCTCAAGAGCGGCGATACCTTCGGCGAAGAGGCGCTGGTGTCCGAGGCCAAGCGCAACGCCACCGTCACCATGAAGACGGACGGCGCCATGTTGCGCTTGAGCAAGCAGGATTTCAACGCGCTGCTGCGCGAACCGCTGCTGCGCGGGATCAACGTGGAGCAGGCCAAGCAAAAGGTGCTGGGCGGCGCCGAGTGGATAGACGTGCGCTACATGTCCGAATATCAATACGATAAGCTGCCCGGAGCGGTCAATATTCCGCTGTCTGAAATCCGCAACGCTTTCGGCGCCCTGGACATAAACAAGGAATATGTCGTCTATTGCCAGAGCGGCAGGCGCAGTTCCGCCGCCGCCTTCCTGCTGGCGCAGCGCGGCTACAACGTCTATTTGCTCGAAGGCGGGCTTTGGGGCGGGGACCGGCTGCCATGAGGGTAAGAACCGCCCAGGGCCGGGTGCCGCGGCTGACGGCGGCGCGCCGCCAGGCCGGCAGGGGATTCCCCGCGACGGGTGGCCCGCAGACCGGCAAAGCGCGGACCGCTTTTTGTCGTATAGTATGAAATATGTCGTTGTAGCTGCAGCCGCCGGCTGCGCGGATCGATTGACGAGGTCACTATGAGTGCAGTTCTGAATACCCCACCGGCCGCGGCGACGGCATCGGCCGACGTCAACGCCAGGTTGATGTTCTCGAAGAACCTGCAGAACGTCACCAACAAGATCCATGCTACCTCCAATATCGACGAGATCATGCTCGAGGTTTCGTCCGATATCTGCAGCCTGTTCAACGCCGACCGCCTCACCATTTATATCATCGGCGAGGACAAGCAATCCATCGTGTCCAAGGTCAAAACCGGGCTGAATTCCTTCAAGGACTTGAAGCTGCCGATCGCCGAGCAGTCGATCGGCGGCTACGTTGCCTTCGCCAAGAAGATGATCAACATCAAGGATTGTTACGACGAGACTGAGCTGAAGGCGATCAACCCCAACCTGCGTTTCCTGCAGGAAGTGGACAAGCGCACAGGGTATCGGACCAAGCAGGTGCTGGCCGCGCCGGTGCTCGACGGAGAGGATTTGATCGGCGTCATCCAGATCATCAACAACAAGGCCGGCGTGCCTTTCACGCCGCTGATGGAAGAGGGCGTGACCCAGCTGGCGCAGACGCTGGCTATCGCATTCAGGCAGCGGCAGAAACCCCAGGTCATCAAGACCAAGTACGATTTCCTGGTGAGTGACGCGGTGATCTCGCCGGCGGAGTTCGAT
>CABEBZ010000273.1_pt1 | contig 24539 bp, 19 predicted proteins | sample 3132741 | NCBI WGS metagenome assembly CABEBZ01 (sample SAMEA5534347, study PRJEB31848) | metagenome | biome: tundra; feature: field; material: soil | place: USA | collected 2013-05 | depth 0.45 m
AGGTTGGCGACGCTCTTAGAGGTCTCCCTGATCGTCTCCCACAGGTTGCGCAGCGTGATTTCGCGGTACACGAATCCCAGCAACAGCGCGTACGCGCAAGCGAGCACGCTCGTCTCGGTGATGGTGACCACGCCGAACACGATGCCACCGACGACAATGACGGGCATGGCGAGGACCGGCAGGCCGGCGAGCAGCGCCCGCGCCATTTCGGCGAACGTCGCCCGTTGCGCATTCTTGGGGTAGTTGCGTCTGACGGCGATCACGTAGGCGACCGCCATGAGCGAGAACCCCAGGAGCAGACCGGGAATGGCTCCGGCGAGGAACAGCTTGCCGATGGGCAGTTCCTGCATCACGCCGATCAGGATCATCGGGATGCTGGGCGGGATGATGTGACCTACGGTGGCGGCGGCGCCGGTGAGGGCAGCCGAATACGTCGCGGGATAGCCGTCCTTCTTCATCGCCGGAATGAGCACGCTGCCGATCGCGGAGGCGTCGGCTACACAAGAGCCCGAGACCCCGCCGAACACCATGCTCGCGGCGACGTTGATCATCGACAGGCTGCCCCGGCCATGGCCGACGAGCGCGCGGCACAGGTTCACCAGTCGCTGCGTCAGGCCGCCCGTCGACATCAGCGCGCCGGCCAGATAGAAGAAGGGAATGGCCATCAGCCCGTAGCTGTCCAGCGCAAGGACCATCCGGTTCGGGATCATGATGAGCATGTCGCTCTGTCCGCTGACGAGCAGGAACAGCAGTGCCGACAGCCCCATCGCGAAGGTGATGGGCAGCCCGATGAGCATCAGGCCGACCAGGCTGCCGAAGATGAGCAGGAGATCCATCTACTGCTGCTCGGGCCCGGGGTCCGGGACGAGACCGAGTTGGCGCGCGAGAATGCGCAGCAGGTAGAGTGCCATGATGCTGCCCATGACCGGGGCCACCGCATAGAGCACGGCCCGGGACACGGGCAGGATGTCGTATTCCGCAGTGCTCTGAGATTCCGTGACCTTCACGCCGTACCAGACCACCAGCGCCAGAAATGCGAGCGAGAGAATCGTCAGCGCCGGCTCGAGGATGCGGCGCACCGACGCGGGCGCATAAAAGTCTATGACGTCGATCCGGATTTGCCGGCCTTCGCGCATTCCGCCGGCACCGCCGAGCCACACCGACCAGACGAACAACAGGATGGAGAACTCCTCCGGCCAGGCGAGCGGCCAGTTCAGGACGTATCGGGCGACGATCTGCAGCGTCAGCGTCAGCGCCATCACCAGGAATGATACGGCGGTCAGGACGTCGAGAGTCGTGTCGAGCAGGGTCCAGGCCCGGCTCACCGAGAAGCGCATCTTAGTTAACTTTTCGGATCGCTTCGAGTTGCCGCTGTACCCTATCCATGAAGCCCTTGTCCCAGAGTTCGCCATCGAACTTGGTCCAAACCGGCTTCCCGCACGCCTCGAACGCCTTGGCGTCCACGTCGAGCACGGTCATGCCGCGCTCGCGGAGTTTGGTGAAGGCCACCTTCTCGTATTCGGCCAGGGCATCGTTGTTGAAATCGGCAGCGACCTTGCTGCCCTCGACCAAGGCCTGCCTGAGGCTCGCCGGCCAAGCGTCCCACTTCGCCTTGGAGGCGTAGAGCATGTACACGCCTAGGGCGTGGCCGAGCTTCATGTAGTATTTCTGCACATCGTAGAACCCGTTCGGCTCGACAATGTCGAGGCCATTGTCCTGCGCATCCACCACCCCGGTCTGCAGGGCCATGAACAGTTCGGTAAACGGCAGCGGCGTCGGATTGGCGCCGCACTCCTGGAAGAAAGCCAGCAGCGACTTCATCGGCGGTACGCGCACCTTCATCCCCTTCATGTCGGCGGGCACGCGCACGGGCTTGTTGGTGGTGGTCAGCGCCCTGGGCGCCCGGTCGCCCACGTACGCCACGACCTTGACGCCGCCCTTCTCCAGCGCCGCGTCCATCTCGTGGGCAAGCGGGGAATCGAGAAATTTCCTGTATTCCTCGTTGTTCCGGAACACGAAAGGTGCCGCCGTCGCATTGAAGTTCTTGCCTTCCTTCATTACCGTGGGGGTATTGTTTGTCGCGCCCGAGAGATCCAGCGTCGTCATCTTGAGTTGCTGCATGGTCTCGCGCACCGGGCCGAGCTGCCCTGCCGGAAAAATCCGGATCGTGTACTCGCCCTTGGTTTTCTGCTTGACGTATTCGGCCAGCTTCTCGAGTGCCCGAAACGGGATGGCCCCCGTCGCACTTTCGCTACCCAGTTTTAACACCGTCTCCGCCTGCGCCACAGGTGCCGTTGCGGCGAGCACAAGCGCTACGCCGACCGAAAACACTCCAGCCCGGATTGCTCTTTTCACGACCCCCCCTTTCACGCAGACAGATTTTTTAATTGATTACCGCGCAATCTACGCTTAACCCGAGGAGCAGATAATGCGGTATCGGCACCGCATTGTTACCATATCACTACGGCGCGAGTCAAGGTGAGTCGTCCCGGCTTTTGTAGACACCTTGAAGCCTTAAACTTGAGGCAACCAATGAGCGGCTGCTTTCAGGAAACGCGACCGGCTGCAACGCATCGAAAGTGCCATCTCGGCTTTTTCGGGAGCGGACGCTCAAATTGGAAGCGCCGATTACCTCTTCATCTAATCGCCACTGACCGGTGTGGCCGAAGAGCGAACGTCCGCGACTGGAAATCTGACCGGCCGCGCCTGGCCGGACTGGGACAGTCTACCCGGCCGGCTCAAGAACATTGTGTCTGCTGATTTATCGCACAGCGCAAAATCCACAGCAAAATGCCGAGGCCCAATTTTTTCAGCCGCGTCAGGCCACCGCTAGTTGACGCGCGCGTCGCGCACCACCATCAGGCGCTCGAGCACCAGCACCAGGCCGTACAGCAGCACGCCGAGCAGGGTGATGAGAATCACCGCCATGAACATCGCGGCGGTGTCGAGCGTCACCTGCACCTGCAGCATCAGGTAGCCCAGGCCTTTCTCCGAGCCGAGGAACTCGCCGACGATGGCGCCGGCCACCGCCAGCACCGCCGCCACTTTCATGCCGGAAAAGATGTAGGGCAGCGCGCCGGGCAGCTGGATCTTGGTGAAAATCTGCCATTTCGAGCCGCGCAGCGTGCGCACCAGGTCGAGCAGCTCCGGCTCCACCTCGCGCAGGCCCCGCGCCGTGGTCAGCACGATGGGGAACACGCCGATGGAAAAGGCGATGAGCATGTTGGGAAACATGCCGTAGGAGAACCAGACGATGATCAGCGGGCCCAGCGCCACCTTCGGAATCATGTTGAGGCTCACCAGCAGCGGCATCATCGCGTCCTCCCACACGCGCGACCAGGAAAACGACAGCGCTATCGCCACGCCCACCACCACCGCGAGGACATACCCGCCGTAGATCTCCACCGCCGTAACCAGGATGTTGTCGAACCAGCGGTAGTTGCCGCTGAACAGGGCTGCCAGGGTAGCCTGCGGCGAAGGCATGACGAACATCGGCACTTTCCCGATCTCGACGAACAGGTACCAGGCTGCGATGAGCAGCACATGGGCCAGGATGGCAAGCGAATAGCGACGCGGTGTGTCGTTCATGATTTGCGCTTCAGTATGGGTTCAATGTCTGGGATTGTGCCAGCGTGGAGAGGCTCATGCGAGCCACCTCGCCAGATTGGCGGCGACGAACGCGCTGTCGTCGAATTCGGGATAGGTCGCGATGATGCGGCTGATCTCCTCGGCCTGGCCGGGGGAGAGGCCCTCCTGCGGGTCGAGGCACCAGATGCCTTCGACGAGGCCCTGGCGGCGCAGCACCTCGTGGCAACCGGCGATGCAGCCATGAAAGTCGTGCGCCACGTCGAAAAAGGCGCTGTTGCAGTCGGTCACCTTGGAATCGAGCGCGAGCAGCTCGGGGGGAATGGCGCCGGCCGCGACCGCCGCCTGGATGCGCGCGAGCAGTTCCACCGCGGTTTTGGTCCACACGCTCCAGTGGCCCAGCAGCCCGCCCTTGATGCGCAGCGCAATTTCCTCGCCCTCGCGCTTCACCACGAACGGTGTGACCAGATCGAGGACGATGTGATCATCGTTGCCGGTATAAAGCGTGATGCGCTCTTCCGCGCGCGCCTCGACCACTCCGCGCATGACATCGAGCGTGCGGTAGCGGTTGAACGGCGCCATCTTGATCGCCACGACATTGTCGATCCCGGCCAGGCGGTGCCAGAACGAGGCCGGCAGGTGCAGCCCGCCCACCGCCGGCTGCAGGTAGAAGCCCACTACGGGAATCTCCGCGGCGATGGCGCCGCAATGGGCGATGAGCTCGTCCTCGGAAGCGCTTTTCATGGCGGCGAGCGACAGCAGCCCCGCGTGATACCCCAAGTCGCGCGCTACAACCGCCTCGCGCCTCGCCTGCTCGGTGTTGCCGGCAAGCCCGGCGATCATGACCAGCGGCCGCTTGCCCCAGGACTCGGCGGTCTCCATGGCGAGCTGCAGCACCGGCTGATACAAACCGGACTCGCGGATGGCGAACTGGGTGGAGTGCACGCCCACCGCCAGGCCGCCCGAGCCGGCGTCGAGGTAGTAGCGCGCCAGCGCGCGCTGGCGGCGCCGGTCGAGCTTGCGCCCCGCGTCGAGCGCGAGCAGGTGCGCCGGGATCACCGCCCCGCGGCGCAACACCGCCAGCACTTCCGCCGGCCAATCGGTCCAACGCAAGCCCACCGCCAATTCCTTAAGCTGTTACAAAATGAGGGGATACCTCCCCTCATCCTCCCCTATATCGGCCCGTTGCAAAATTCATTTTGCAACGGATTGTCAATTAACCGATTGGTTACTTTTGCATGAAACCGGAAAACCTGTCAAGGAAAGGCGGGGTCAGGTCTTGCATTGACGCATTTGCGCTAAGGCAAGACATGACCCCGCTCACGTCAATGCAAGACCTGACCCCGGGTTTTGCGTTGACAGCGAAAATCCGCCTCGGTAACATCGCCCTTGACCATCTGCTTATGGCTTTGCACCTTCCGAGCGCACATCCACCGAGGAGAACCCCATGACCAAATTCCGATTCCGCCGCCTTGCCGCGGCCGCCGCCGCAGCACTGGCGCTCGCCGCCAGCGCCCCTGTCCTGGCGCAGAAGACCGAAAAAGTCGATTTCATCCTCAACTGGGTCGCAGGGGGCGACCACGCGCCCTATTACTACGCCAAGAAAATGGGCTGGTACGCCCAGGCCGGCATCGACCTCAACCTCGAGCAGGGCAAGGGCTCGGCGCTCGCCATCCAGAAAGTCGGCGCCGGCGCCAACCCGGTCGGCCTGGCCGACATGGCCAATGCGCTGACCCTGCGCGGCAAGGGCGCCGAGACGGTCGGGGTGTACAACGTCTATGCCAACTCGCCGCAAGGCCTTTACTGGCTGAAGAGCTCGGGCATCAAGTCGGTGAAGGACCTGGTGGGCAAGAAAATCGGCAACCCGCCGGGCGACGGCGCGCGCACCATGTGGCCGGCGCTGGCCAAGGCCAACGGCATCGACCCGAACTCGGTGACCTGGGTCAACATCGACGCCAATTCCAAGCTTGCCGCGCTCAAGTCGAAAGCCATCGACGCCACCACCTCGTTCTACAATATCCATCACGTATTCCAGCGCGAGTTGGGTGACGACATGGGCTTCCTCGCCTGGCGCGACGCGGGACTCAACCCGTACGGCAATTCGATCATCGTCAACGCCGAGTACCTGAAGAAGCACAAGGCCACCATCGCCAGCTTCGTCAAGGTCACGCAGAAGGCGTTCGCCGCCTGCGTCGCCGATCCCAAACCCTGCGTGCAGGCGCTGGTCGACGCCAACGGCGCGCTCAAATACGACAACGAAATGACCAACTGGCTGCTGGTGGAAGTGTTGATGAGCGACAAGACATCGAAAACGGTCGCGCTCGGCTGGCACGACGACGCGCGCATGGCGGCCGACTACGAACTGGTGAAGACCTACATCGGCCTGGACAAGCCCTTCGACGTCAAGGCCGCCTACACCAACGAATTCCTGGACAAATCGATCAAAATGACCAAGTGACGGCGCGCAGCGCCGTCATCCCCGGGCAGGCGCGGGCTACCCCAACTCAGGTCCCGCCACCAGCATTACGGTTTCGTTGTTGCCGGGCGCGCGCCCGGTGCCGTGCACCATGCGCGTGAACGGCCGCTGCACCGCAAAGCCCCGCATCAGCGCCCAGCTGCGCAGGCTGGTGTGACGGTCGACGATGTCGATGTACAACGGCGCAGCCACGCGCTCGAGCGCATGCGAGAGCAACGCCTGCGCCGCGGGCAGGTCTGCGGCGACCAGGGGGCCGAGCTGCCGCGCTTCGCGCCCGTCGCGGCCCAGCAGGTAGCCGCAGATTTTATCCCCGCGCTCGGCAACCAGCGCAGCATCGGGCAGGCGCGCAGCGAGCGCGCGTAACAGGGGTTCGCGGCTGGCGCCGAAGGCAGGCAGATCCATAGCCAGAATCTGCGGCCAGTCGTCATCGGCGAGCTGCCGCAGCTTCAGCCCCGACATATCCTGCCAGCCGGACACGGGCCGCGCCTCGGGGAGGCTGTAGCGCTGAAAACTCCAGGTGTCGCGCAAACCCTCCTGCAGGTACACCTCGTGTCCCGCGGGCGTGGCGTCGAGCAGCGGCGTAAGCCGGCGTGCCTGCAGGTACGCGATCGCGCGGCGCAGCAGGCGCGAGGCATAGCCGAGGCGGCGGAATTCGGGCGCCACCAGCACCATGCTCATCCAGGCAAACTTGTCTTCGTAGGGCAGCACTACGATACTGGCGACAAAACTGCCGTCGGCAGCCGACAGGCCAAAACCCTTGCCCAAGCGCAGCATCATGCGCCAGTCGGTCTCGTTCTGGTTCCAGTTCGCCGCGCGCGACAAGGCCATGGCGCCGGCGAGATGCTGCTCGCCCAGTTCGTGCTCGTGCACCGCGAGCGTATCAGTATTTTCCGTCGCGGGCATCGAAATGCGTGTCCTTGCCCAAGCTCGCGCCGCCGCGCGCGATCCAGTCCGCCTGCCAGGCGATCATCGTGTTCAGGGGCACGCCGGGGCGGCCGAACAGGCGCTGCGCCTCCGCACTGTTCACCAGCCAGGCCGTGCCCGCTTCCTTGCCGGTGAACACGGGTTGCCGGTTGAAATGCCGGCCGAAGGCCTCGGCCAGCGCGCGCACGCTGACCGTCTCCGGGCCGCTCAGGTTGAGCGCGCTGGCGGGCGCGGTGCATTGGCCGAACGCGCGCAGCGCCATGCTGTTGGCGTCGCCCTGCCAGATGACGTTGACGTGCCCCATGGTGAGGTCGATGCTCGCGCCGGCAAACACCTTCTTGCCGACGTCGTGGAGCACGCCATAGCGCATGTCGATCGCGTACTCCAGGCGCAGCAAGCGCCCCTTTGTTCCGTGCTTGCGCGAAAAATACTCGAACATGCGCTCGCGCCCGACGCAGGAATTGGCGTAATCGCCCGAGGGCGGGATGGCCGGCACCGCCTCGGTCGCGCCGCCCGAGGTTATGTCCACGTAGGGATAGACGCAGGCGGTGGAGAAGGCGACGATGCGCGAGGCGCGGAAAACCTCGGCCACCTGTGCCGGCACCATCACGTTCATCGCCCAGGTGAGGTCCTCGCGCCCGCTGGAGCCGAACTTGCGTCCGGCCATGAACACCACGTTCTCGATTTTCGGCAGACGCTCGATCTCGCCGCGCTCGAGCAAATCGCAGGCGATGCACTCCACGCCCCAGGCTTCCAGCTTCTCGCGCAGCCCGGGCTCGGTGAAACGCGCCACGCCGACCACGCGCTTGCCCGGCGCGGCGCGCCTGGCGAGACGGGCAAGAGTAGGCCCCATCTTGCCGCCGACGCCGAGGACGAGGATATCGCCAGAAAGCCGGTTCAGCTCGGCGCCGAGTTCGGGCGAGGGTGTGGTCATGACGTCTTCGAGCTGGGCGACGTCGGCAATGCGTTCGGGAAGTTTCACGACAAAACCTGCGCTGAGATTTCAAGCCCGGCGATTCTCGCCGACCTTGACGATCTTCATCGTGTTGGTGCCGCCGGCCTTGCCTATGGGCTCGCCGATGGTGAGCACGATCAGGTCGCCCTTTTGCACCAGACCGGCGCGCAACAGCACGCCTTCCGCCTCGTCCAGCAGTTCCTCGCGCTCGCGTCCGGCGTGGGTCACCATCAGCGGATAGGTATCGCGGAACAGCGCGCAGCGGTAGCGCGTGGCGGTGCGCGTGGTCAGCGCGTAGATCGGCACGCCGCAGTTCAGGCGCGACATCCACAGCGCGGTCGAGCCGGACTCGGTGAGCGCGGCGATGGCCTTGACCTTCAGGTGGAAGGCGGTGAACAGCGCCGCCATCGCGATCGACTGGTCGACGCGGGTGAAAACGCGGTCGAGGAACTCGCGATCGAGCGTGACCGGCGCGGAGTTTTCGGCGACGACGCAGATGCGGCTCATCGACAAAACGGTCTCCACCGGATACAGGCCGGTCGCGGTCTCGGCCGAGAGCATCACCGCGTCGGTGCCGTCGAGCACGGCGTTGGCGACGTCGGAAACCTCGGCGCGGGTGGGCACCGGGCTTGCGATCATGGATTCCATCATCTGCGTCGCGGTGATGGTGAGCTTGTTGTGCTCGCGCGCCATGCGGATCATGCGCTTTTGCAGCGCCGGCACCGAGGCGTCGCCGACCTCGACCGCTAGATCGCCGCGCGCCACCATGATGCCGTCGCAAGCCGACATGATGTCCTCCAGCGCCCCGGGCTCGACCGCTTCGGCGCGCTCGATCTTGGCGATCAGGAAGGCTTCGCCGCCGGCGGCGCGCAGCAATTGCCGCGCCATGTACATGTCGGCGCTCGACTTGGGAAACGACACCGCGAGGAAGTCCACCTTGATCATGGCGGCGGTGCGGATGTCGTCCATGTCCTTGGTCGTGAGCGCCGCCGCGGTCAGCCCGCCGCCACGGCGGTTGATGCCCTTGTTGTTCGACAGCACGCCGCCGTGGTGCACGCGGCAACGCACCCGATTGCCCTCGACCTGTTCCACCTCGAATTCGATGCGGCCGTCGTCGAGCAGCAGCACGTCGCCGGCGCTCACGTCGCGCGGCAACTCCTTGTAGTCCAGGCCGACTCGCTCTGCGTCGCCGAGCTCGCAATCGGCGTCGAGGATAAAGGCGTCGCCTGGCTTGAGCGTGATTTTGCCGTCGCGGAACTTGCCGATGCGGATCTTCGGGCCCTGCAGATCGCCCATGATGCCGACGGTGCGGCCGGTCTTGCGGCAGACCGCGCGCACCACTTCGGCGCGCTGCAGGTGGTCCTCCGCCGTGCCGTGCGAGAAATTGAGGCGCACGACGTCCACGCCCGCCCGGAACATCTGTTCGAGGATTTCCGGACTGCTCGATGCGGGGCCGAGGGTAGCGACGATTTTGGTGCTGCGAATCATCTTGGGATGGGCCTTTTCTTCTACAGGGGATCGCAGTGCAAGGAATGGCCTGACGGCGTCACCCACTCAATCAGAGCTTCCCAGACTTGACGACGTCCTGAGTTTAACATCACCCTGTGAACCGGTTTCAGCATGAGGGGATACCTCCCCTCATGCTCCCCTAGATCGGCCCGTTGCAAAATTCATTTTGCAACGGGTTCTATGACACTTTGTCTTGCATCTCGCACTTCGTGTCTGCCCCGGGGACGCAGCGCGACGCCCGCACAGCTTCAGTTCATTTGCAGCGCAGATTTGCATAGAGCGGCCCGAGCGGCTGGCTGCAATCGCGCTCGGCGACGGCGCGGCCCTCGGCCAGATCAGGCGGCTTGCGCGAGGAAGAGCCGTAGCGCCAGCGCAGGTAATCGTCCTGAACGCCGGCGGCGAGGTAGCCGAGGAAGACCAGGCCGAAAAAGGCGCCGGGCGTTACGTCCGCCTGGATCGCAGCCGAACTGTAGGAACTCCCAGGAGCAGAAGTGCTCCCCGGCATCGAGGGCGAATTGGTGCTGCGCAGGCCGATAGTGGTGCTGGCGCAGCCAGTGAGCAGCATGGGGATGACCACCACCGCGATTGCCAACTTGAATTTCATGCTTTCATTCTAGAACGTATTTCAAAGATGAGGGGATACATCCCCTCATACTCCCCTAAGTCAGGTGCCGTTTCGGTAATTCTGAAACGGCCTCTAAGACTATCCCCTCGCGCAGCTACAATACCCGGATGGACATTCAATCGGTCGCGCTCGCCGCGGGTCTTGCCTGGGGGAGCGGCATCAGGTTGTACGCGGTGCTGTTCCTCGCCGGCCTGATGGCGCGCCTGGGCTATGTCGAGCTGCCTCCCGGCCTGGGCCTGCTCACCCATCCGGCGGTGCTCGGTGCTTCCGGCTTCATGTTCTTCATCGAGTTCTTTGCCGACAAGGTGCCGGGCTTCGACACCCTGTGGGACGCGGCGCATACCTTCATCCGCATTCCCGCGGGCGCGCTGCTGGCGGCGCTCGCGCTCGCCGACCAGGATCCGGCGCTGATCCTCGCCGCCGCGATCCTCGGCGGCGCCCTCGCCTCCGCGGTGCATCTCACCAAGGCCGGTAGCCGCGCGCTCATCAACACGTCGCCCGAGCCCTTCTCCAACTGGACCGCCTCGTTCGGCGAGGACGCGCTGCTGCTGGGCGGACTGTGGGCCGCGTTCACGCATCCGCTGGTCTTCCTCGCCGGCCTGGCGATTTTCCTGCTTGTAGCGCTGTGGCTGCTGCCGAAGATCTGGCGCGGGTTGCGCGTCGTCTGGCGCAGGCTGCAGGCCGTGCTATCGCGGCAGCGGCCGTAACGGCGGCTTGAGACCGCACGCTTGGAAGACGAAAAATAGAGGGAAGCTCACATCGGCTTGAGCTTCCTAATCGGCTTGCGCCTGGCGCAAGCCTCCGTCCCCGTGCGCCGGCCTCTGACCTGGCCCAGCCGCGAGCAATAGCTCACTCCGCAAAGCAGCACCCGCGGGCAAGCCGCCGGCGTCAGCACGCGCCGGCCGCCCGCACCCGTTTATTTGCCTATCACCTCGCCAAAGCGCACCCATTGCTTGCCGTCGAAGCGGATCAATTGCTCCGCCTGAATCGGCGCGAAGTCGGTCGGACTGGTGTTGATCTTGATCCCCGGCAACAGGATGGCGAGCTGCAAATCCTTGAGGCTCGCCGCTTGCTTCATCACGTTCTCTCGCGTGAGGTTGTCGCCGCATTGCTTCAGCACCTGCACCAGCGTCTGCGCCGCCGCGTAGCCGAACACGTTGCCTCCGTCCTTCAGATCGCCATCCGGATAATATTTCGCCATGAAGGCATACCAGTCTTTCATGCCCTTGTCGTCTTTCCACGCGCTGTCCAGCGGATCCTTGAGATACGCGGTCGAGATTAAGCCAATGGACTTTTCCAGACCCGCCGGCACCAGCACCGCCCCGATCGAGGCCCCTACGTTGTTCACATAGTGCACCGGCTTCCAGCCGATGTCGTAGGCCTTGCGGATGGCCATGGCGGCGAACTTGGGCGTCGTGACGTTTAAAAAGACATTGGCGCCGGATCCCTGCAACTGGACGATCTGCGAGTCCACGGTCGGATCGCTGGTCTCGTAAGAAACCTTCGCGACGATCATTTTTTTCGCCTTGTCGCCGAGCTCGTCTTCGAAACCCTTCAGGAGGTCCTTGCCGTAGTCGTCGTTCTGGTAGAGTACCGCGATTTTCGCATCCGGCTTGGTTTGCAGAATGTGCTTGGCGTAGATCGCGGCCTCGGTCTGATAGTTAGGCTGCCAGCCCATGGTCCAGGGAAAGTTCTTCGCGTCGTTCCATTTGCTCGCGCCGGTGGCGACGAACAACTGCGGCACTTTCTTCGCGTTCATGTACTTGTGGATTGCCGAGTTCGACGGCGTACCCAGGGACTGGAATACGAGCAACACCTGGTCCTGTTCGACCAGACGCCGCGCCATCTCCACCGCTTTCGGCGGGCTGTAGCCGTCGTCGACGCTGACGAAGTTGATCTTGCGCCCGTTGATGCCCCCCTCGTCGTTGATCTTTTTGAAGTACCCTGCCTCGGCCTTGCCGATGGTGCCGTAAGCCGAAGCCGGTCCGCTGTAGGGCATGATGTTGCCGATTTTGATCTCGGTGTCGGACGCGCCCGGATCGTATTTCTTCTGCGCCAATGCCGCCGATGCACTGAGCGCAAGCCCGGCAATCACGGTCGCTGAGACTAACAAGTGCTTGGTTGACATGATGACCTCCTTTGCGTGAGTTACAAAATGAGGAGATATCCCCCGAGAGGACTTTCCCCACAAGGGGGATCGAAACCTTCGGGGCGCATCCCCTCATGCTCGCCTAAGTCAGGGGCCGTTTCAGTCATTCTGAAACGGCCCCTGATGTATTTGGGTGAATTCACCCGGAACGATGCTCGTTGCTGCCCGCCTTGCGCTTGATCCGCGCCCATCCAATGCGAAGGGCCCCGGCCACACCGACCGGCATCAGGTACATGAAACCGATCAGGAACACGCCGTAGATCGCCCACGGTGCAGCCTTGGAAATCTGGTCGGCGATATTGGGCACGAACTGGATGAAAAGCGCACCGTATACCGCGCCGGAAATCGACGCCAGCCCGCCGATCACGATGCCGACGAGCAAGCTGATCGACAGGAAAATGGTAAAGCTGTCGGGCGCGACGAACTGCACCGCGATCGCGCCGAGCGCGCCGGCGATACCCGTATACATCGCGCTCACGCCGAATGCGAGCGACTTGTACAGGGCATTGTGCACGCCCATGGCCTCGGCGGCAATCGGCTGATCGCGGATCGCGACGAGCGAACGCCCGACCCGCCCGCGCAGCAGGTTCCAGCCGAGCACGAACATCACGAGCGCGACCGCAAGGGTGAAAAAATACAGCCATTGGTCCTGGTTGATCGGCAATCCGAAGGGCGGATCGGGCTTGAGGATGACAATACCCTGTACGCCACCGGTCCATTTCTCCAGATGCTGGTACTTGAGCAGTTGCGGCATCGACACGCCGAGAGCGAAGGTGGCCAGTGCGAGGTAGAGTCCTTCCAGGCGCAACGCCGGCAAGCCGAAAAGAAAGCCGGCCGCCAGGCACACGACTCCGGCCACCGGCACGGTAAGCCAATAGGGCACACCGAACTTGTCCATCAGGATCGCTGCGACGTACGCGCCGATCGCGTAGAACGCGCCGTGGCCGAGCGAAATCTGGCCGTTGTAGCCGGTCAGGATATTGAGTCCCAACAGCGCGATCGCGTAGACCAGCACCAGCGTCAACTGGAACGTATGGTAGTTGCTCACCAGGAACGGCAGCGCGCAAACGGCCAGCAGCAGCGCGGCAAGGGCTGCGACCCGGGGCTTGCTCGATGCGGCGGGAACGGCGGTCGCGGGCGATGCAGGCGTCATGCGTTCATACCCTGGTTACGTGAATTTTGCCGAACAGGCCCGAGGGCCGGACCACCAGCACGCCGATGATCAGCACCAGCGCGACCGAGAGCTTGAGCTCGTTGCCGATGACGTAGGCGCCGAGCAGGTTCTCCAACACGCCGACGATGAAACCGCCCAGCACCGCCCCGCCGGGGCTGTCGATGCCGCCCACCAGCGCCGCCGCGAACGCATACAGCAGGATGCCCGCCATCATGTTCGGATCGAGATAGACCGTGGGCGCAACCATCATGCCCGCGATGGCGCCGATCGCCGCCGCGAGCCCCCAGCCCAGCGCCAGCATCCAGCCGACGCGGATGCCGACCAGGCGGCCTGACTCCGGGTTCTGCGCCGCCGCGCGCATCGCCAATCCCAGCGGCGTGTAGCGAAAGAACGCATACAGCAACGCCAGCACCACCAGGGTGACGCCGACGGCGCCGAGCTCGTGCGCGGAAAAGAAATGAGTGCCGACGTGCACCGGCTCTTTCGGGAACGGACTCGGAAACACCTTGATGGTATAGGTGTAGATCCAGCCTGCGAGGCTGTTGAATATCACCAGCAGCCCGATGAATACGACCACCACGGAGAGCACGGGCGCCTGCTCCACCGGGCGCACGATGATGCGCTCGATCAGCACGCCGAGGACGAAAGCGATCGCAACCGTGAGGAAAAACGCCGCCCAGTAAGGCATGCCGGCCGCAATCAGGGTCCAGGCGATATAGGTCGAGAACATGGCCATCTCGCCCTGGGCGAAGTTCACCAGGTGCGTCGCCTGGTAGATCATCACCAGCGCCAGCGCGACGCTGGCGTAGATGCCCCCGGTGGCGAGGCCGGCAAAAACCTGATTGAGGAAGGCGTCCATTGAATGTCCCGCTGCGCTTGCGCTCTAATAACCCAGATACGAGCGCCGCACGGCGTCGTTCTGCTTGATTTCGTCCGCGCTGCCGGAGAGCACCACGCGGCCGGTCTCGATCAGGTAGGCGCGATCCGCCAGGTCCAGGGCCATCGCCGCGTTCTGCTCCACCAGCAGGATGCTGACCTTCTCGCTCTGGTTAATCGCGCGCATGATGTCGAAAATCTCGCGCACGAGCAGCGGCGCCAGACCGAAAGACGGCTCGTCGAGCAGCAACAGCCGCGGCCGCAGCATCAATGCGCGCGATACCGCCAGCATCTGCTGCTCGCCCCCGGAGAGGGTGCCGGCCTGCTGATGGCGGCGCTCCTTCAGGCGCGGAAAATACGCGTAGATGCGCTCGAAATCCTGCTCTACCGCCCGCTTGTCCTTGCGCACATAGGCGCCCAGGCGCAGGTTTTCTTCGGTGGAGAGATTGACGAAAGTGCCGCGGCCGTCCGGAACATGGGCGATGCCCAGGCGCACGATGTCCTCGGTCGCGCGGCCGTCGATGCGCGCGCCGCCGAAACGGATCTCACCCGAGGTCTGCACCATGGCGCAGAGCGCGCGCAGCGTAGTCGTCTTGCCGGCGCCGTTGGCGCCGAGCAGCGCGGTGATCGAGCCGTCCTCGAGGACAAAGTCGATGCCGTGGAGCACCCGCGTCGGCCCGTAGGCGGCGTGCAGGTTCGAAACTTCCAGCAGAGTCGCCATCAGGCGCTGTTCCCCAAATAGGCCTGCACCACTTCGGGGTGCTGCTGCACCTCGGCCGGCGTGCCCTCCGCGATCTTGCGCCCGAAGTTGAGCGCGACCACCTTGTCGGAGACGCTCATCACCAGGCTCATGTGGTGCTCCACCAGAAGCACGGTGACGCCAAGCCGGTCGCGGATGTCGCGAATCAGCTTGCCGAGCGCGTCCACTTCCTCGTGATTGAGGCCGCTCGCCGGCTCGTCCAGCAACAGCAGCTTGGGCTCGCTGGCGAGCGCGCGCGCCAGCTCGACGCGTTTCTGCGTGCCGAAGGAAAGTTCGGACACGCGCTTGCCGGCCGCCGCCTCCAGGCCGAGGAACGCGACCAGCTCGCATGCCTTATCGGCCGCGGCCCGCTCCTCGCGCGCCACCCGCGGCAGGCGCAGCGCATTGGAAAGGAAACCGCTCCTGGTGCGGCAGTGGCGGCCCAGCATCACATTGTCCCGGACCGTCATGGTGCGGAACAGCGCCAGGTTCTGGAAGGTGCGGCCGATGCCCGCTGCGGCGATGCGGTGCCGGGGGATGGCAAGCAAGGGCCGGCCATCGAAGACAATCTGCCCGCTCTGGCAGGCGTAGAGCCGGGAGAGGCAGTTGAACAGCGTGGTCTTGCCGGCGCCGTTGGGCCCGATCAAACCGGCGATCTGCCCCGCGGCGATGTCGAACGAGACGCCATCGAGCGCCACGATTCCGCCGAAGTGCACGGACACGCGCTCGACAGCCAGCAGACTGCTTCCAATTGCCGCTTGGGTCTGATGCATCCACCCTCCTGTGTCGGACAATCGTTCCCCAAAGCAAGGCCTTGGGCCGAACTTGTCCAGGCGGTCCCGATCTTTGCCGGGATCCGTCCGGTGCTCCCGCCCCCGTTCTGTGCCGGGGCCTCTGTGCACCGCGGACCCTATGCTTTCACAAAACCCGGCCTGCGTAAAGCCGGGGAACCTGAGATTGGACAGAACAAGCCGAATTGGTTCGTTGGCAGGCTGTCGAAAGATCGTTTTCGCCAGCGATTGGTCGCGCGATGGTAAATTGGCTGCGCTCGCGGCAGCCTCTGATTCGGGGGATACGCTAGCCGCTGTTGCGCAATCCCGCGGTGAGCCCGTTGATGCTCAAGTGAATGCCGCGCCTGGTCAGTTCGTCGGTGTCGCCCGCGCGATAGCGGCGCAGCAGCTCAATCTGCAGGTGGTTGAGCGGATCGAGATAGGGAATGCGGCTGCGGATGCTGTGCGCGAGTTCGGGAGTGTTGGCGAGCAGCGTCGGTTGCCCGCTGATTTGCAACAGGTAGCGGATCGAATTGTTCAACTCCTCGCCGATTCGCGTCAGCACCAGTTCGCGCAGCGCCGCATCCTCGAGCAATTCGGCGTAACGCGACGCGATCGACAGGTCGGTCTTGGCGAGCACCATGTCCATATTGGACACGACGCTGCGGAAAAACGGCCAGCGCTGATACATCTGCCTCAAGGTGTCCATGCCCTGCGGGTGCTCGGCGAGCCAGGCCTCGACGGCGCTGGCAAATCCGTACCAGCCGGGCAGCAGCACGCGGCACTGCGCCCAGCTGAACACCCAGGGAATGGCGCGCAGGTCCTCGATCCCCCAGGAGGCCTTGCGCGAAGCCGGCCGGCTGCCGATGTTGAGTTCGGCGATCTCCGCGATCGGCGTGGTCATGCGGAAGTATTCGACAAAACCCGGCGTGTCGTAGACCAGCCGGCGATACGCCCGATACGCGTGTTCGCTCAGTCGCGCCATGACCTCCTCGTAGCGGACCGTCGCCGCGTCCAGGCCGTCCGCATGGAGCAGGCTCGCCTCCAGGGTGGCCGCGACCAGGGTTTCCAGATTTTCGCGCCCCAGTTGCGCGTCGGAATACTTGCTGGCGATGGTCTCCCCCTGCTCGGTCAGGCGCAGCATGCCGTCCACGCTGCCCGGGGGCTGCGCCAGGATCGCCTCGTAGGCGGGCCCGCCGCCGCGGCCGACCGAGCCGCCGCGCCCATGGAACAGGCGCAGGCGGATGCCGTGTTTCCGGAACACCCCGACCAGGCTCGCTTCGGCCTGGTACAGCGCCCAGTTGGCGCTGAGATAGCCGCCGTCCTTGTTGCTGTCGGAGTAGCCGAGCATCACCTCCTGCACTTTTCCGCGCGCGTCCAGCCAGAGGCGATAGGGTTCGAGCGCGAACGCCTGGGACATGATGCTGCCGCAGCGGCCGAGGTCGGCTATGGTCTCGAACAGGGGAACGATGTTGAGTTCGAGCCGAACCGGCGCGCCCGGCGCAAGCAGCCCGACTTCCTTCAGCAGCAGGCCCACTTCGAGCAGGTCGCTCACCGACTCGCAATGCGAAACGATGTAATTCTGGATCGCGACGGCGCCGAAGCGCCGATGGATGTCCGCCGCCGCTTGCAGGATCTCGAGCTCGCCCGCGACCGTCGCGCTGTAGCTCAGATGGCGCGAGTACAGCAGCCTCGGGCCGGCCAGCTCGCGCGTCAGCAGGGCGATGCGTTCGGGCTCGGCGAGCGCGGCGTATTCGCCGTGCACGCCGGCCAGCCGCAGCAGTTCGGCCACCACCTCCTCGTGCACCGCTGAGTTCTGCCGCAGGTCGAGCGAACTCAGGTGAAAACCGAACACCTCGACCGCGCGCGCGAGCGGGCGCAGGCGCCGCTCGTCCAGGGCCGCCGAGCCGTTGCCAGCCAGCGACCGCGCGATGATGTCCAGGTCCGCGCGCAGTTCGGCGCTCGATGCGTACGGCTCGCCCGCTGCATGCGGCTCGCGCGACGGCACATAGCCGCAGAGCGCGCGCGCGGTCGCGGCAAGCCGCGCATAGACACCCACCAGCGCGCGGCGGTAGGGCTCGTCCTGGCGGAACGGCGAATCATCGCCCGCGCCATCGGCGAGCGCCGCGAGCTCGGGCGTGACGCTCACCAGGCGCGAAGCGAGCGAGAGCTCGCCGCCCAGCAGGTGAATCTGTTCCAGATAGTGCGCAAACGCCAGCCGCGCCTGCCGCTCGAGCGCGGCGCGCAGCACTTCGGCGTTGACGTAAGGATTGCCGTCGCGGTCCCCGCCTATCCACGACCCCATGCGCAGCAGCGCGGGCAGCCGCATGACCGTGCCAGTGTGCCGCGCGAGGGTGTGTTCCATTTCCGCATACAGCCGCGGGATCTGCTCGAGGAAGGTGTCGCGGTAGTAGGCGAGGGCGTTTTCGATCTCGTCCACCACGCGCAGCTTGGTCAGGCGCAGCATGGCCGTCTGCCACAGGGTCAGGATCCAGGTGTAGAGTTCGTGCGCGAGTTCCGTCTGTTCGTCAGGCAGCAACTGCTCGCGATCGCGCCGGTCGAGCAGCCGCGCGATCTCGCGCTCGCAGTCCAGCGTGCTCTTCCTCTTCACCTCGGTCGGATGCGCGGTCAGCACCGGGCTCACGAACGCGCCCTCGAGCCAGGCCTTGAGCTTGTCGGTGCCGACGCCGGCCGCCTTCAGCTGCGCCAGGGCCCGCGCCAGGCTGCCCTCGCGCGGCGGCAGCCCCTCGCGCAGCCAGGCGCGGCGCTTCCTCTTCTGGTGGCGGTCCTCGGCGATGTTGAGCAGATGGGAGAAATAGCTGAATGCGCGCACCACATCCAGGGTCTGTCGGTGCGACAGGCCGTCGAGAATGCCGGCCAGCTCGGCGCGCACGGCGCCGGCCTCGCCCGGCTGCGCGCGGCGAAAGCGCACCGCGGTCTGGCGCACGTTCTCGATGAGTGCGTAGCCGGCATCCCCGGTACGCTCCTGCAGCACCCGCCCGAGCAGCCGCCCCAGAAGGCGCACGTCTTCGCGCAGTTCGGCTTCGAGATCGGGTTGGCTATTGACCTTCGGGTCGCTCACCTGGGGTTCGCTCAGGTCAGGCTCGAGCGCGTTCGAGGACGCTGTCCGCAACGAACGGGTTCGATTCGCGCTCCTCGCCGAAGGTCGAGGTCGGCCCGTGGCCGGGAATGAAGGTCACGTCCCGCCCCAGCGGCCAGAGCTGCTCGCGGATGGAGCGGATGAGGGTGGCGTGATCGCCGCGCGGAAGGTCGGTGCGGCCGATCGAACCCGCGAACAGCACATCGCCGACCAGCGCCAGCCGGTGCTCGGGACTGAAAAAAATCACGTGGCCGGGCGTGTGGCCTGGGCAGTGGCGCACCTGCAGCTCCACCCTGCCAAAGCGCACGGTATCGCCGCCAATCAGCCAGCGCGCCGGCGTGAACGTCTGCAATTGCGGAAAGCCGAAGCGCAGGCCCTGCTGCGGCAAGTCGTCGATCAGGAAGCGGTCATCGATATGCGGACCTTCGACCGGCAGGCCGAGTTCTTTCGATAACTGCGCAGTCCCGCCGCAGTGATCGATGTGGCCATGGGTGAGCAGAATTTTCTCCAGTTCCACGCCCTGCTGTTTCACCGCATCGAGGATCAGCTCCAGGTCGCCGCCGGGATCGACCACCGCGGCTTTACTGGTCTGTTCGCACACCAGCAGCGAGCAGTTCTGCTGGAACGGGGTGACCGGAATGATTGCGACCTTCATGCGACCTCGACGCGACGGCGGACTCTGATGACCTGCAGCCCGGATTCTACCCTTTCGGCCGGGACGGTCGCGCCGACGCGCGAGGGACTACCGCAACGCAGCGTTCAACTTCTCCAGCACCCCGGCACCAGGACAAAGCTCCTTTGCACCAAGCTGGTTGAACGGCGTGTCCACGGTGTTGAGGTGGGCGTGAAGATCTTCCGCGTCGGGATGGATATAGAGCAGCCCGGTGACGAGTTCGCCCTTGGCCTGATGCTCGGCGATGTAGTTGAGCGCCTTGACGCGGTCTAGCGGGTCGTACTCGGGATGGGTCTTCCGCAGGCGCAGGATGGAGCCGTCGTGCTGCGGCACGTCGATCACGGCTCCGTCCTGGTAATCGACGTTGATCGCGTCGCGCGTCGGCCAGAAATCGAGCCGGTTGACGCTCTCGTTGTGCTCGCGCACGTAGTCGTAGCTCTTGGTGCTGCCCTCGTGGTTGTTGAACGCGACGCAGGGGCTGACGATGTCGATGAAGGCCGCGCCCTCATGCGCGATCGCGCCCTTGATCAGCGGCACGAGCTGTTTCTTGTCGCCGGAGAAGCTGCGCGCGACATAGGTTGCGCCAAGCTGCAGCGCGAGCGACACCGTATCCACCGGCGCATCGCGATTGACCACGCCGCGCTTGGACTTGGAGCCCGCGTCGGCGGTGGCGGAAAACTGGCCCTTGGTCAGGCCGTAGACGCCGTTGTTCTCGAGGATGTAGGTCAGGTTCACGCCGCGGCGCATGATGTGCGCGAACTGGCCGATGCCGATCGAGGCCGAGTCGCCGTCGCCGGAGACGCCGAGGTAGATCAGCTCGCGGTTGGCGAGGTTGGCGCCGGTCAGCACCGACGGCATCCTTCCATGCACGCTGTTGAAGCCGTGCGAGCTGCCGAGGAAATAGTCGGGCGTTTTCGAGCTGCAGCCGATGCCGGAGAGCTTGGCCACGCGGTGCGGCTGAATGTCGAGTTCCCAGCAGGCCTGGATGATCGAAGCCGAGATCGAGTCGTGGCCGCAGCCGGCGCAGAGCGTGGAGATCTTGCCTTCGTAGTCGCGGCGCGTGTAGCCGACCTTGTTCTTCTGCAGCGTCGGGTGATGGAGCGTGGGTTTGGTCAGGTAGGTCATCGCTAGGCGGCCTTGTGTTTCTTCAGCGGGCGCACGTTCAGCGCCGCGGCCACCGCGGCGATCTCCTTGACGATGAAGCGCGCGGTGATCGGGGTGCCGTCGTAATGCAGTACGGAGATCAGGCTGGCGGGGTTGATGTGGGCCTCGTTCACCAGCAGGACTTTCAGCTGCGCGTCCCGGTTCTGCTCGACCACGAACACCTTCGAGTGCGCGGAGACGAAGTCGGCGATCTCGTCCTGGAACGGAAACGCGCGCACGCGCAGGGCGTTGACGTAGATGCCCTTCGCGGCGAGCGCGTCGAGCGCCTCGGCCATCGCCGGGCTGGTGGAACCGAAATAGATCACGCCGAAGCGCGCGGGATGCTGCGCCGGCGTCAGCAAGGGCTTGGGCACCAGCGTCTTCGCGGTCTCGAACTTCTTCAGCAGCCGCTGCATATTGTCGACATAGTCCGGACCCGCCTCGGAATAGCGCGCGTAGCGGTCCTTGGTCGTGCCGCGGGTGAAATAGGCGCCGCGCGTGGGGTGAGTACCGGGGTAGGTGCGGTAGGCAATGCCGTCGCCGTCCACGTCCAGATAGCGGCCGAAGTCCTTGCCTGCCTGCAGCTCCTCGGCGCTCATGACCTTGCCGCGGTCGTAGGTCTTGGCGTCATCCCACTCGAGCGGATCGCACAGGCGCGTATTCATGCCGATATCCAGATCGGTCATCACGAACACCGGCGTCTGCAAGCGGTCGGCGAGGTCCAGCGCCTGCGCGGTGAACTCGAAGCACTCTTTCGGGTCTTCGGGGAACAGCAGCACATGCTTGGTGTCGCCGTGGGAGGCGTAGGCGGTAGACAGGATGTCCGCCTGCTGCGTGCGCGTGGGCATGCCGGTGGAGGGGCCGCCGCGCTGCACATCGACGATGGTCACCGGAATCTCGGCAAAGTAGGCGAGGCCGATGAACTCGGTCATGAGCGAGATGCCCGGGCCGGAGGTGGCGGTGAAGGCGCGCGCGCCGTTCCAGCCGGCGCCGGTGACGATACCTATCGAGGCAAGCTCGTCTTCGGCCTGCACGATGGCGAACTTGTTCTTGCCGCTGTCCTGATCCACGCGCAACCGCTTGCAGTAGCGCTCGAATGCCTCGGCGACCGAGGACGACGGCGTGATCGGGTACCAGGCGCACACGGTGGCGCCGCCGTACACCGCGCCCAGCGCCGTGGCGCTGTTGCCTTCCATGAAGATCTTGTTGCCGACGGCGTCGGCCTTCTTGACCCGCAGGCCGATCGGGCACTTAAGGTGGGCCAGCGCGTAGTCGCGCCCCATCTGCAGCGCGTTCAGGTTGGGCTTGAGCAGCTTTTCCTTGCCCTTGTACTGCTCGCCGATCAGTTCGGCGATCGCGCCGGCGTCCATGTCGAGCAGCGCGCACAGCGCGCCGACGTAAATGATGTTCTTGAACAGCTGCCGCTGGCGCGAGTCGTCGTAGGTGGCGTTGCAGATGTCGGTGAGCGGCATGCCGATGACGTTGATGTCGTCGCGGAACCTCGACTGCGGCAGCGGCCGGGTATTGTCATAGAACAGGTAGCCGCCGGGCTCGATCTCGGCGAGGTCCTGGTTCCAGGTCTGCGGGTTCATTGCCACCATCAGGTCCACCCCGCCGCGGCGGCCGAGCCAGCCCTTCTCCGTCACCCGCACCTCGTACCAGGTGGGCAGGCCCTGGATGTTGGACGGAAAAATGTTGCGCGGGCTCACCGGCACACCCATCCTGAGGATGGACCGGGCGAACAACTCATTGGCCGAGGCCGAGCCCGAGCCGTTGACGTTGGCGAACTTGATGACGAAATCGTTTACCGCTTCTATCCGCTTGATGCTCATGCCGCCGCCTCCGAACCGGCAAACCAAATATCTACACCGTCATGTCGGCGTCCGCCGGCACTCGCCTTGGTCACATCCCCAAGCCTTAGGCTTGGGGCCCCTGTTCCCGGGCTCATGCCGGCACCAGCTCCTTCTTCGGCGCGCGGCTGCGGCAGCCCGGACCGGCGGGCGTCATCTCGAGCAGGAATTTCTGCATATCCCAGGCCCCGGTGGGGCAGCGCTCGGCGCACAGGCCGCAGTGCAGGCACACGTCCTCGTCCTTGGCCATGATGCGGCCGGTCTTGAGCGTGCTGGAAACGTACAGATCCTGCGTCAGGTTGTTCGCCGGCGCGTTCAGCCGCGTGCGCAGGTCCGCCTCCTCGCCGTTGACGGTGAAGGTGATGCAATCCATCGGGCAGATGTCGACACAGGCGTCGCACTCGATGCACAGCGTGTTGCTGAACACGGTCTGCACGTCGCAGTTGAGGCAGCGCTCCGCCTCCTTGAACGCGGTGGCCCGGTCGAAACCCATCTCGACTTCGATCTTGATATTCTTCAGCGTCTGGCTGGCGTCGCGCCAGGGCACCTTGTAGCGGTGGTCGAGCGCGATCTCATTGTGGTAGCTCCACTCATGGATGCCCATTTTCTGCGACATCAGATGCACCATGGGCGGCGGGCGTTTGGACACGTCCTCGCCCTGGCAGTGCTTGTCGATGGAGACCGCGGCCTCGTGGCCGTGGGCGACGGCCCAGATGATGTTCTTCGGCCCGAAGGCGGCGTCGCCGCCGAAAAACACCCGCGGCAAAGAGGTCTGCAGGGTGACTTTGTCGACCACCGGCATGCCCGATTGGTCGAACCCGATGCCGCAGTCCTTTTCGATCCAGGGAAAGGCGTTTTCCTGGCCGACCGCAACGAGCACCTCGTCGCACTCGAAATGCTGGTCGGGCTCGCCCGTGGGGACGAGCCGGCGCCGGCCCCGCTTTGGCCCATCTGCGTCGAACTTCGCCGCGACTTTTTCGAAGGTGACGCCGGTGAGCTTGCCCTTGTGGTGCGTGAATTCCTTGGGTACGAGATAGTTGAGGATGGGAATGCCCTCGTGCATGGCGTCTTCCTTCTCCCAGGGCGAGGCCTTCATCTCTTCGAAGCCGGAACGCACGATCACCTTCACGTCCTCGCCGCCCAGGCGCTTGCTCGTGCGGCAGCAATCCATGGCGGTGTTGCCGCCGCCGAGCACGATGACGCGCTTGGCGATCTTGTCGATATGCCCGAAGGAGACGCTGGAGAGCCAGTCGATGCCGATGTGGATATGTTTGGCCGCTTCCTTGCGCCCCGGAATATCGAGGTCGCGGCCGCGCGGCGCGCCCGAACCGACGAATATCGCGTCATAGCCCTCCGCCAGCAAGGCCTTCATGCTGTCCACGCGCTTGCCGGCGCGAAACTCGATGCCGAGGCCGAGGATGTAGCCGACTTCCTCGTCGATCACTTCCTCGGGCAGGCGAAACCTGGGGATCTGGCTGCGGATCATGCCGCCCGCCTTGGCGTCCCCGTCGTACACGGCGACATGATAGCCATGCGGGGCCAGGTCGCGCGCCACGGTGAGCGACGCCGGGCCGGCGCCGACACAGGCGATGCGCTTGCCGTTTTTCTTCTTCGGCACCGCCGGCAGGCGCGCGCGGATGTCGTCCTTGTTGTCTGCGGCGACCCGCTTCAGGCGGCAGATCGCGACCGGTTCCCTGGCCGCGCCGGCGGACTCCTTCCCTTGCTCTGCCGGCGCATCCTCTACGCGTCTGCGGCGGCAAGCCGGTTCGCACGGGCGGTCGCAGGTGCGTCCCAGAATGCCGGGGAAAACGTTGGACGTCCAGTTGACCATGTAGGCGTCATCGTAACGGCCTGCCGCGATCAAGCGGATGTATTCGGGAACGGGGGTATGGGAGGGGCAGGCCCATTGACAGTCTACGACTTTGTGAAAGTAATCTGGCGCGCCAATATCGGTCGGCTTCAATCCGTCTGCTCCTTCCGGGCGCCTGCCA
>CABEBZ010000281.1_pt1 | contig 24080 bp, 23 predicted proteins | sample 3132741 | NCBI WGS metagenome assembly CABEBZ01 (sample SAMEA5534347, study PRJEB31848) | metagenome | biome: tundra; feature: field; material: soil | place: USA | collected 2013-05 | depth 0.45 m
CGCCAGGATCGGGTTTCTCGGCGCCCAGCGCCAGCGCCGGCAGCATGTCGGTGCCGAGGTCGACGGCCAGGATCAAAATGCTCGGCGAGAAACGCCAGCGCCGCGCCGGCCCAGAGGATGATGGCGAAGAAATGGGTGAACTCGCGGGCGAAGCCAAGGAGCAGATGCTCGCGGCCCACCTCCTCGACATGGTTGGGCCCAAACTCCGCCAACCGGCGCGCGGCCTCAGCCTGGAGGAGGCCGGCGGGGGAAGTTTTCAGACTGGAGAGAGCCTCGTCGGCGGTGAGCCTGTGGATGTGCACGGAGGAGGCGGCGATGTCGTCAGGTCACGCCACCTGCCCCTTATCCTAACAGGTCAAAGAGGAAGCGCATTGACGTTGGTCAAACGTAGTCGAGTGCAAGCTCAACGCGGACCATCCGCGAAGCCATTTTACCGGGCACTCGCAACGATGCAACGAGGAGCGCATAAGCCCGCGCGCAGGGAAGCTTCCGCCTCGTGGCTTCCCCAGCATGCTTACGGGCGACTTCGATAGCCGTAGACGAGATGTCCAGGACGATGACACTCCGATAATCCTCGCAGGCAATCTCATTCAGAGATCGGCGCATTCCCGGCTTACCGTTGGGCCACACGGGTTAGAGTTGTGGCGATGAGCAAGCCAGAGTCCCTGGTGGGCACCGCCCACACCCCCATGCTGCAGGAGTAGTTCGGACGAGGGACTTTCCTCAGTTGCATCGGGGCTTACGCAAAGCGCGAGCGCCACGAGCCACAATGGGTCCATTCGCAAAGAGTCGGTTGTCGATGCGCTTCCGAACATGCTCGAGGGACTATTCTTCCGGGCCACCCGGCCGCATTTCACCTTTTCGCACCCAGACGCCTCGCTCCTCGCAATGCAGCAATTCGCTGCCGCTCAGGACATACACGCCAATCGTATAGGCAGAATCGTTGAAGTAGCAGACTCCCGCTTCGATCTCCATGTCGAGCGAAATCTCTTCGTACTCGTCGATAATCGGCGAGGTCCTGCGTTCAGGATCGGGAGCGCCTAGTTGAAGCACGTGATCGGCCATGAGCTACTCCTTTATTTGAGATCAAAGTCTTGCGTCGGATGGATACTACGAGTCGCGGGTGGCTGCGGTCGTGGCTGCTACTCGAAGCGTATCAATGTTTCCGCAGGGGTGTCCTCGCCGTAGCGTCGAATCAGTTCGTCGATCTCACCGAGCAGCACGCCCTCATCGTCCTCGTCGATCGCGCCCTCGCCGATCAGCCGGGCCGTAAGGCCGCTCACCATCGCCTCGCGCATGGCACCCAGCGTCGGCGCACGCAGAAACCTGATGTCGTCCATCGCCGCTTGGATGACCCGCGATAGCCCTTCGCTTGCCTTGACGACGACAAAATCGATCGCGGGCGCTTCCTTGCCGTACTCCTCGGTCAAGCGGTCGAGTTCAACGAGCAGCGACGTCTCATCCTGGGGGCGCAGAAACTCCGTTTCCCGCGCCTCGCAGGTGCTGCGTTTCACCAAGGCGACCCGCACCTCTTCCAGTGTCTGCGGCGGCACCTCTCGATCCGGGTCATTCACCAGCCCTTCGATGATTGCCGATAGTTCGGGGCTGATGCGCGTCGCGACGTCGATGGAAGGTCTGATGGTCATATGTCGTATCCGTGGAGGATCCGAATCCTGCGGCGGCGATTGCCTAGACGCCGCGATTCCGCGGCGGGCGGGCGTACTCGCCGGCTGGCACGTCGGCCCGATCCGCCTTCACTTGGCAGTGCGACTTATTGCCGGCTATGTCGAAGTGGTTACGCCAGTGAAAAGGGCGAAGGTTTTCTAGCTTATCCGGGGCGCCGCCGGCAACCTTCTCCTTCTTCGCGGCGTTCTCCACCGCGCCGACTGCCTCCTTGGCCTGCTGCTTGACTTCCCCGGCGCCTGTTTTGGGCAGCGGCACCCCTTCCTTTTTGTCGCAAGCAGAAATACCTACAGCCAGCCCCAGAACGATCAACCACGATAAAAGACGGTTCATTTGGAAACTCCCCGCGTTTGGATTACTGGAATTCCCCCGCTGCACTGGTGCGCGTCTCCCGTCATTTGAAAAGGGATGCGCTACGCTCGATCGCCTCGCGCAGCTCGCTCCATGTCTGTTCCGCGCTATCTTTCAGATCTTCCCAGGCCCATTCCCCGTGCCGGCGCAGTTCCTGCAGCTTCTCCCGGGCGACTGCACGCTCGCCCGCAAGGGCTTCAAGCTGTACCTCGAATTCGGCGCGGATTTCCGCCTTTGCGTCTCGCGCCTTGGCCTTTAATTCCTCGAGTTTTGCATCCCACTCCTTGAGCTGAGCTTCGAGTTTTTGCTGGAAGCCCTGTTTCGCGCTTGTCTTTGATTCATTGCCGGGCCGCGGTTCAAGCAGATGCTCGCCTTCCGCTTCTGCTTCCAGCCAGTCGCTAAGTTCCTCGCCGCCCCGGAATCCTCGGCTCTCGGCACGGTAGTAGCCAGCTGCGGCGATCGTTTGATGTCGCTTTTCAGGGGAATAGCCTCGATCGCTACCGGAGCGGGCAGACGATTTAGCATGTAGCCTGCGCATGTTCGTTCTCCTTTGGGCTGTGGCTTTAGGTTACCTCTGCCCAATTTCGTCGATATGACAACAATCAAGGAAATAGCCAATACGGCATCCTAGCGATGGTCCGGGGCCTCGCCTGGGCTCAAGGGAAGCCGGGACCGCGCCCTCCTGCTGCTTGGCTTCGCGGGGGCCTTTTGAAGGTCTGAACTGGTCGGCCTAAATGTTGGGGACCTTGAATTCGTGGACCGGGGGCTAATCGTCCACCTGAGAAGGTCAAAAACCGATCAGGAGGGTATTGGCCGAAAGGTCGGCATTCCCTTTGCCCGTGTCAAGGTGTGCCCCGTTCAGGCTGTCAAAGACTGGCTTGCCGTCTCGGGACTCACCGAAGGGCCTCTGTTTCGACCCATTAGCGGCGCACGTTTTGCCGCGCGCGATATCAGACATGAACCTGCACGGCTGCCGGCGTAGCGCGATAGACGATTACGTGCCCAGTGTTTGGAATCGGATAGCTTCGCTCACCTCGAGCACGGTCCGCCGGGCGCGTCAGTCCCTCGGACCGTCCGAGTGTTTATCAGGGAAGAACATTGCACACCCAGGCATTGCACCCGGACACACACCGCACAGGCATCTCAATCTTCCTGCAAGGTCTCCCGCACCCGCCGCATCCGCTTGCGCCTCGCATCGCGCGACTCCTCCCGAACAACCCCCCGCCCAACGCATGACCGACGCCCGCACGTGTCGCAGTTCTTGCGACAGTGAGCCGAGGCAATCAAAACCTCGCGCTCCCGCGACCGCCACCCAACCACCAAGACCGCCCCAGTCATCTTAACCACGGACAGACGGCCGCGCCGTGCGGATGTACTGCAACGCCTCCGGGGTCATGGGATCGTACTCGGGAAGCTCCATGCGATCGCGACTGCTCCACGAGCGCTCGAGCTCGTAGCCCCAATTTGATCCCCCGGCATCGCAGTAGCGGTAAAGCAGATCAAACCGGTTCCTCCGCGGGAATGGAGATGCTTTCGTCCACCGCAGCACTCACCAGGAAAGAAAAGGCCCAGAACAACTTTGTGCTGGGCCTAAGCGTTCAAAGAACAGGAGGAGCCCGAAAACTTTTAACGAGTTTTCATTATGCGCCAACTCAGAATGCCTCAGATTAATAAAGATGGCGGATTCAAGCCTGAAGTGCAACAGCGTTATGACACGAGTGTAGCTGCTTCATGAAGACCTCGTGAGATGTTTACGCGAGCGGCGCGGCCAATTCCCAGAAGTGCCCGGTTTTGCCCTGCTCGGGGAGCCAAGATCGCGGTGGTTTGCGGAAGCAGGCGGTCGTATTCGCGTTTCACCACGGCATAACACTCGCACACCCGTGCTTCCAGCTTCGGACGGTTCAGCACGGTGATCTTGCCACGGCTGTAATGGATCAATCCCGCCGCCTGCAGCTTGCCGGCGGCCTCGGTCACGCCCTCGCGGCGCACTCCCAGCATGTTGGCGATCAGCTCCTGGGTCATGGTCAGCTCGTTCGAGGGCAGCCGGTCCAGGCTCAAGAGCAGCCAGCGGCACAACTGCTGCTCGACCGCATGGTGCCGGTTGCACACCGCGGTCTGCGCCATCTGCGTGATCAGCGCCTGCGTGTAGCGCAGCAGCAGATGCTGCAGGTCCCCGCCCTGGCCGAATTCGGTTTTCAGCACGCTGGCTCTGAGCCGATAGCCGTAGCCCGCGCTCTGCACCACCGCGCGCCTCAGGGTGCTTTCGCCGCCCATGAACAGGGCGATGCCCACTACGCCCTCGTTGCCTACGAGCGCGATCTCCACCGAGGATTCGTCCTCCATGACGTAGAGCAGGGACACGATGCTGGTGGTGGGGAAATACATATATCCCTGCCGACTGCCGGATTCGTAGAGAGCGCTGCCGGGTTCCAATGGAACCTGTTCCAGATGGGGCAGCAGGTGCTCGTAGTCCGCTGCCGGCAGTGCGGCGAGAAGCTGGTTCTGCCGGGGCGAGTGCGGTTCGGCCCTCAGCCGCGCAAGCTCCATTTGCTCCGCACTCACCGGCTTGGCGCCAGCCCCTGCGAGCTTGCCTTGGGCTGCAAGGCGCACCCAGTTGCCCAGCGTCGGCTCCGGAATACCCAGAACCTTGGCCGTGACCGCCTTGGCTTGTCCGCCTTGTACCAGACGTACCGCCTCCAGCTTGAACTCCAGCGTGTACGCCGCTCTCTTGCCCTTTTCTGTCATCATTTCGTATCTCCTTTACCGTCAAATTTAACCCGGTTAAGAAATACGTTTTTCAGGGGCAAGTTCACTTTTTGAAGCGCCATCGGCTTGAGAACGGGGTTCCAAAGGAGGAGGAGCAGAAACCCCGCAAACCAATGGTACAAGAAACATTGCTGCAATGCCACAGTTGTTTGTTATTTGCCCGGATTGCTCTGCCGCCTTTCTATCTGCTTTGTTGATACTGCCCATCAGTTAAACGTACTGCGGCGTCGCAGCAATATGGTATAAATGTCTTTGCGGGGAGGCCTTAATACGGAAGCCTACCCTATGATTATCAGGACGCTGACAGCTTTCGAGCGAGACGCGGTAAGAAACTTCTACCTCGCTCTTCCCCGGTGGCCACTTCAAATCGACAGTACCGCAATTCCGCAAAACTCTGGACGCGCTCACGGCGTAGCCAGGTACTCGAAGCTCCGGCAAGGAAACCACATGCACGCAAATGCTGTTCTTGAGTCGACGATTACTTGTCCGCGTTGCGGTCATCGCAAGACCGAGCGCATGCCGTCCGACGCCTGCCAATGGTTCTACGAATGTGAAGCATGCCACGCTGTGCTTAAGCCGAAGCCAGGAGACTGCTGCGTCTACTGTAGTTACGGCACGGTGAAATGCCCGCCCATGCAACTGGCCGGCGGCGACTGCTGTGCGTGAGAAGGCGAAATGGTGAAGGCCCGCGACGATAACCCATGATGACGCTCCGCTGTACTCGGAAGCTGCTGGACCGGGTAAGCCCGTGTGCTGAAAGTGTGCTCGCATGATCCGGGAAGCGCCTTGAAAAGCGCCCATTTGGATTGGATTGGGTGATGGCAAGCATTGGTAAGCTGTTGATCCTTTTGAACACCCAATTTACTCTGTCAAACTGAAAATCCCTGTGTCGGTGGTTCGATTCCGCCCGTGGCCACCACTTCCATCAACCTCGATTCCGTTCGGGAATGCCGGATCGGTCCGCAGTGCCGAGCAATCTTCAATAATCTTCGTTCACTTCCACCTTATCCGTGAATTTGCGCATGTAGGAAAGCAGCGTCGATTCGCATTCGGACAAAGTGTGAAGCTGGACATTGGACGGGGGATGAAAGTCCGCTGCGTTTTCGGGGCGATAATAGTGGCTGATCTCCCAGCGATAGAAGTTGCTCAACTCCCCGTGTGAGATTCGAGCTTTCACCGTTTGTTTCATCCCCGGCACGTTCATAAGATACTCTTTGACTACCTCCCGAATTTCGATGGACATAATGCCTCCTGATCAAGTTTCTGACCCAGTCTCATAGCCGCAAGACGTGGTCGCAGAATGCAAGAATGACTTCGCACAAGCAAGAAACCGTTTGCAAGAAATTGCCCAGAGGGAATTGATCCGGCTCTGGAATTGTCAGCCATTCAGGCTGTAAACTATGGGCCAAGTGAGGGAAAGTGGCAAATGACGAAAGCAATCTTTCTAATTGTTTTCTGGATATCGGGAATATCCACAACCGTTTTCGCGAAAACGCCGGGTGAGGTCGACGTCGGCAGCATACTTCGCGATGCGCCGTTGTATGGATTTGCCGGTGATTTCCGAAAGCTCTCGGAACTGCGCGGAAAGCCGCTGATCATCAATGTTTGGGCCAGTTGGTGTGGTCCCTGCCGGGCGGAAATGGGATCCCTCGAGCGGCTTTCCCGCCGCTTTAGCGGGAAACAGTTCAATATCATCGGCGTTTCGACCGACGACGATGCCAGCGCGGCGGCGGCATTCCTCGCGCGATCAAAGGTCACGTTTGACAACTATCTCGATAGAAACTTGTTGCTGGAAAACATGCTGGGAGCCGATACGATCCCGCTGACGATTCTGGTCGACGCCCATGGCCGCGTGCTCAAGAAGATCCATGGATCCAAGGAATGGGACAGTGCGGAATCACTGGAGCTGATAGGCAGAACGTTTCGCAAGAAGCTGTAAGCTTGCCCGGCAGCGCTCCATTCGCCTCCTCAAGGGTCGGCCGGTCCGCCGAGGAACTTCTTCAGCTCGGCTACTTCGGCTTCGAGATGGGCGACGCGCTGTTCCAGTCGGTTCAGGCGTCCGCCCCCGGCATCGGTCCTCTCCACAAAGTCAGCCGAACCCTCCCCGGCTTCGTTCTCCTCCCGCCCGGCGACCTCGCCGCTGAACAGGTGGGCGTAGCGGGATTCGCGCTTGCCCGGCTCGCGGGCGAGGCGTATCACGAACGGGCCGTCTTCCCGTAACGCGAGGCCGGTAAGGACGGCTTCGACTTCCGTCACGTCGCTGAACCGGCACAACCGGCTGGCACGGCTGCGCAACTCCCCCGGCGTTTGGGGACCGCGCAGGAACAGCTCGCAGACGATGCCGAGTTCCTGCGGCGAGAACTTCAGGGTGCCAAATGCGGTGTTGCAGAACAGATGCTGGAACTTGGGCACGCGGCTTCCATAGCCGCTTTGCTCGCTGGCGAGGCGTTTCTTGACCAGCTGATCAACGGTCTGCTGGACCGTGGCCTCGTCCAGGTCCAGCACCGGGTCGCGGTTGCTCTTCTGGTTGCAGGCGTTGGTGAGCGCGTTCAGCGACAGGGGATACTGGTCCGGGGTGGTGATTTCCTTTTCAATCAGGCAGCCGATTACGCGGGTTTCGTGGAGGGTGAGCTCTAGGTTCATGGCAGTGGCCTCGGGTATGGAATGCGCTGCGATTCAGGCTGCGGTAAAAAGGCAGCCGGCTCAATTTCAAGTCAGGCAGGCGGAAATACCAGCGGGCGATGCGGCTGCCGCGCGCCGCGGCCGGGATGGGTCTTGGACAGCTCGGAGGACTCCATAATCGACGACCTGCATGCGGTTCCGGCCGGGGTCTAGCTCGGTCCGTATAGTAGCGCAATCAGTATCCAGGCGATTTCGTTGCATGAAGCCTGGATGTGGACTGCCGTCGCCGCGCCGTGTTGCGTCGGGCAGCCGTGGGTTGGCGCGCGCGCAGGGCCAAAGCGCTGTCCGCCCTAGACAAAACCGGCCTCTCGCCTTAGTCTATGCGTCCGTATCCCCTCCCTGCAGCACCCCAGCGCGGGATGATCCCTACGCGGCGCCGCCCGGACCGACCATGAATCTCCAACATCTACGCCAGATCGTGCTCGGCGCACCGCTCGATCCGCTCAACCCGAAATCGCGCCAGCATATCGTCCTGCTCGCGTTCCTGGCCTGGGTCGGACTCGGCGCTGACGGCCTGTCTTCCGCCTGTTACGGACCGGAAGAGGCTTTCCTCGCTCTCGGCGAGCATGCCCATCTCGGCCTTTATCTCGCGCTTGCGACCGCGCTGACCGTCTTCATCATCTCGATCGCCTACAACCAGGTGATCGAACTGTTCCCCTCCGGCGGCGGCGGCTACAAGGTCGCCACCAGCCTGATCGGGTCGCACGCCGGCCTGGTGTCGGGCGCGGCTCTGATAGTGGACTACGTGCTCACCATCGCGATCTCGGCAGCCAGCGGCATGGATGCGCTTTTCAGTCTGCTGCCGCCCGGCGCCGCGACGGTCAAGCTGGCGATGGAGTTGGGGCTGGTGACGCTCCTGATATTCCTCAATATGCGCGGGATGAAGGAATCGATCCAGGTGCTGCTGCCGATTTTCCTTGCGTTCTTCGTCACGCACTTCCTGCTGATCGCCTACGGCATCGCGTTTCAGGGCGAGAACCTCCCGAGTGTGGTTCCGGATACGTTCCGGGAGACCGCCGAATTGACGCGGGAGCATGGCTGGATCTTCGTCGCGGCCTTGTTTCTGCGCGCCTACTCGCTGGGCGGAGGCACCTACACCGGCCTGGAAGCGGTTTCCAACAACGTGCAGATGCTGGCCGAGCCGCGCGTGAAAACCGGCAAGCTCACCATGTTTTACATGGCGCTGTCGCTGTCGTTCACCGCCGGCGGAATCATCCTGCTGTACCTGCTGTGGGGCGCAAAACCGGTTGCGGGCCAGACGCTCAATGCAGTGACCTTCACTGCCATCATTCAAAGTCTCGAGTGGGAGAGTCCGTTCGCCAACCAGGCCGCGCTATGGATCGCCCTCGCATCCGAAGGCGGCCTGCTGTTCGTCGCCGCCAATACCGGCTTTCTCGGCGGTCCGGCCGTGCTCGCCAACATGGCCGCGGATTCCTGGATGCCGAACCAGTTCCGCCACCTTTCCAACCGGCTGGTCACGCAGAACGGGATCCTGATGATGGGCGTCGCGGCCCTGGGTATCCTGCTGTGGAGCTCAGGCAAGGTCGCGCTGCTGGTCGTGCTCTATAGCATCAACGTGTTCCTCACCTTTTCCCTGTCGTTGCTGGGGCTGTGCATCTACTGGTGGCGGCGCCGCGGCGACGCCCGCTGGCGGCAACGCCTGCTGCTGTCGGCGGTGGGGCTGTCGGTCACCGGCAGCATCCTCGTCGTTACCGTGGTGGAGAAATTCGCCGAAGGCGGCTGGGTCACGATGGTGATCACCGGCGTCGTGATTGCCTGCTGCCTGGCAATCAAGAGCCACTATGACGCTACCAGGGCACAACTGCGCAAGGCCGATAAGCTGTTCGGCGACCAATTCTACGGCAGCGTCACCAACCCGCCACCGCTGGACCCGGCCAAACCGACCGCAGTATTCATGGTCGGCTCCAGCCGCGGCGGCGCCATGCATGCGCTGCTCTGGGTGCAGCGCCTGTGGCCGGACCACTACAAGAATTTCATTTTTCTCAGCGCTCGCGAGGTGGACGCCCAGAGCTTTGGCGGCGCCGAGGCGCTGGCCGCGTTGCGCCAGCACTCCAAATCCGATATGCACTACTACGTCAATTTCTGCCACAGCCACGGCCTGGCGGCGAAATACGAACTCGCTTTCGGCACCGACACCGCCGACGAAATGACCAAACTTTCGCTCAAGGCGCGAGACGAATTCCCCAATTGCGTGTTCTTCACCAGCAAACTGGTGTTCGAGCGCGAAAACTGGTTCATCCGCCAGTTGCACAACCAGACGGCGCTGGCGATGCAAAGCCGGCTGCACCTGCAGGGGATGCAGATGGTGATCCTGCCGATGAAAGTGTGATCCGCGCGAGCGGGAACCCCGGACCAGCCTGCGCGTTTTTTTTCGGTCACTGCATGCTGCCGCTGCCGCTCGGGGGCTCTGTGTTGTAGTCCTTTAGCTTGAATACCTCGCGCACGATGCCGTCAGGGGAGAACTGCACCAACAGGAGGTAGGGCATTGCGATATTGTCCATGGGGTACTCCCACACATCGCGCGGCAGACGCGGCAGACGCTGCGTCGCCGACGGCGGCCCGAGCAACTCGCGCACCTCCCGGGCGGTGGTGGTCCCCGTCACCAGCTTGGCGATGTTGGCATCCGTGAGGCGCTGCTCGACTGCCTGGACCTTGCCGTCCGCCCCGAGCGAGACCACATAGGTTTCGCGGCCGAAGGGGCCGCGCGGGTAATAGAGCGCGCTGCCGCCGCCGGGCTTTGCGACCCGCTCGGCCGGTTGCCCCATCAGGGCTTCGACCTCGGCGGCAGTGGACTTGCCTGCGACCAGGCTGCTGCCGGAATAGGAGGCGCAGCCTGAGAACAGGGCCGCCGCCAGACATGTCGCAACGCACAGGGTCTTCATGTCTTCCTCCGTAGAATTTCGATGAACAGCAAAATCAATCCGCGCGCTCGACTATACGCGCAAACTCCACATTGGTGATGCGCGTGTCCTCCCGTACTCCGGCGAGGATTTTTCAATCTACTGCACCAAGCCCAGGTGCAAGCTTAAAATGCCGAAATGACTGATTTTGGAAATAATATGCGAAAGAGCTGCGATAGGACAAGACCTAACGCAAGCACCTGCGGCGGATTCCGCGCTAGCATCTGACCTATCCCGTCGCCCTTCGGTGCACCGGAGGGCGAACTTGCCAAAGGAAGTCATCATGACCGACCTGTCCGATCTCGGTTCCTCCGCGTTCTGGCGCGTCAATCCCAAGGATTCCGATCCGCAGGAGACGCGCGAATGGCTCGACGCGTTCGACGCACTGGTCGAGGCCGAAGGCCGCGAGCGCGCGACTTATCTGCTGCGCCGGCTGCTCGATCACGCGCGCAAGCGGCGCGTGCAGCTGCCGCCGGTGCTCAACACGCCTTACCGCAACAGCGTCGGCCTCGCCGACCAGCCGCAGTTTCCCGGCGATCTCGATATCGAGCAGCGCCTGTCCTCGATCGTGCGCTGGAATGCGCTGGCGATGGTGGTGCGCGCCAACCGCGCCTATCCCGAGCTTGGCGGCCACATTGCGAGCTACGCCTCGGCGGCGGATTTGTTCGAGGTCGGCTTCAACCATTTTTTTCGCGCCGGGCCTGCGGGCGAGAAAAGCGGAAGCGACGGCGGCGACCTGGTCTATTTTCAGCCGCACTCGGCGACGGGCGTCTACTCGCGCGCTTTTCTCGAAGGGCGCTTGAGCGAGGAGCAGCTCGCCCATTACCGCCGCGAGACCGGCACCGCCGGCGATGCGCCCCCGGCTAGCGTCGGCTCTGCCCTGGCCCACAAGGGCCAAGGACTGTCGTCCTATCCCCATCCTTGGCTGATGCCCGACTTCTGGCAGTTTCCGACCGGGTCGATGGGGCTGGGGCCGATACAGGCGATCTACCAGGCGCGCTTCATGAAATACCTGGCGGGCCGCGGCATTCTCGACACCACCGGGCGCAAGGTCTGGGCCTTCCCCGGCGACGGCGAGATGGACGAGCCGGAGTCGCTCGCCGGGCTGTCGCTGGCCGCGCGCGAAGGCCTGGACAATCTCATCGTCGTCGTGAATTGCAACCTGCAGCGGCTCGACGGCCCGGTGCGCGGCAACGGTTCGGTGATTCAGGAGCTGGAGGGCCTGTACGCCGGCGCCGGCTGGAATGTGGTGAAGCTCTTGTGGGGCTCGGACTGGGATTCCCTGTTCGCGCGCGACGAGGACGGCGTGCTGCTGCAGCGCCTGCATGAGACCGTGGATGGCGAGTTCCAGACCTATGCCGCGACCGACGGCCGCTTCAACCGCGAGCATTTTTTCAACAAGTATCCGGAATTGCGCTCGCTGGTCGCGCACATGTCCGACGACGACATCGATCGCCTGCGCCGCGGCGGTCACGACCCGGTGAAGATCTACGCCGCGTATCACACGGCGGTGCAGCATCGGGGCCAGCCCACGGTGATCCTCGCCCAGACCAAGAAGGGCTACGGCATGGGTCATTGGGGGCAGGGCAAGATGACCACGCACGGGCAGAAAAAACTCGACGTCGAGGCGCTGCGCGCTTTTCGCGACCGCTTCTCGCTGCCGCTCTCCGACGACGACATCGAGCAGGTGCGTTTTTTCAAGCCGGCGGCCGACGCGCCGGAGATGAAATACCTGCACGCGCGCCGCCAGGCGCTGGGCGGCTATCTGCCGGCGCGTTCCAGCGTCGCGTCGAAACTCGCGGTATCGGCGCTGGCGCAGTTCGCCAAAATTCTCGAAGGCTCGAACGGGCGGGAGCAGTCCACCACCATGGTGTTCGTGCAGATGCTGGCGCAGTTGCTGAAGGACCCGGCGCTGGGCAAGCGCATCGTGCCGATCGTCGCCGACGAGGCGCGCACCTTCGGCATGCAGACGCTGTTCCGCCAGATCGGCATCTATTCCGCGTTCGGCCAGCTGTATGAGCCGGAGGACCACGACGAGCTGCTTTATTACAAGGAGGCAAAGGACGGTCAGATTCTCGAGGAAGGCATCAACGAGGCGGGCGCGGTGTCCTCGTGGATAGCCGCAGCCACCAGCTACAGCGCGCACGGCACGCCGATGCTGCCGTTCTACGCTTTCTATTCGATGTTCGGCTTTCAGCGCATCGGCGACCTGATCTGGGCGGCGGCCGATTCGCGCTCGCGCGGATTCCTGATCGGTGCCACCGCCGGCCGCACCACGCTCGCCGGCGAAGGCCTGCAGCATCAGGACGGCACCAGCCACCTCATCGCTTCCACCATTCAGAACTGCGTCGCCTACGATCCCTGCTTCGGCTACGAGCTCGCAGTGATCCTGCAGGACGGAATGCGGCGGATGCTGCAGGAGCAGGAGGACGTGTTCTACTACGTCACGGTGATGAACGAGAACTACGCGCAGCCGCCGCTGCCGGCGGGCGCCGAGGAGGGGATCAAGCGCGGGATGTACCGGGTGCGCGAATCGCCGCTGGCCGGCGTCGGAGCCAGGGCCGGGGGGATGAAGAAAATTCGCCGCGTCCAGCTCCTGGGCTCGGGGACGATCCTGCGTGAAGCGCTCGCCGCGGCCGAGATCCTGGAGCAGCAGCACGGCATCGCCGCCGATGTCTGGAGCGTGACCAGCTTTACCGAGTTGCGCCGCGACGGCCTCGAATGCGAGCGCTGGAACATGGAACATCCCGACGATCCGCGCAACAGCTGGGTGGAGCAATGCCTCGCCAGCGCCCGCGGACCCGTGATTGCGGCGAGCGATTATGTGCGCGCGGTGGCCGATCTTATCCGCGGCTGGGTGCCGGGAAAATATGTGGCTCTGGGCACCGATGGCTTCGGCCGCAGCGACACGCGCTCCGCGCTGAGGCACTTCTTCGGTGTCGATGCGCAGGGCATCGCGCAGGCAGCTGTTCGCGCCGCTGCTTCCCGGGCTGGATGACGGGCAACAGCGAAAATCAGAAACCCGTTGTCAGGATCACTCGGGTTTGTTGCCGGCGACCCGCGCCGTGCTCGATGCGTAAGGGAAGCGTCAGCTTGCCCCACTTCAATTGTTGCTCACCCACCTATCGTATTCCCGGGTGCTTCGCCATAAGGCGGGGAATAGATCACCAATACCCTGACTGGGGTGTCGCTCGTCACGGTGAAGGTATGGCGCATGTCGGCCGGAAAAAAGCAGCAGTCGCCGGGCCCGAGTTCGCGCGCCTGGCCGCCCACTTCGGCCAGCGCGCGGCCCTCCAGCAGGTAACAAACCTGCTCGATGCCGGGATGGCTGTGCGGTAGCGCGCCTTTGCCTTTCTCGACCACGCCCAGCACCACCTCGATATTGTTCGCACCCACAGTCTCCGGGCCGATCAGGCGGTAATTGGTCGTGCCGGTGTGGTTGGCGGGGTGATAAGGCGTGACCGATTGCTGGTTGACGAAGTAATTCGGCGGGGAATCCTGGCGGGCCATGGCTGTCTCACGTTGATGTTTCGCGTATTCTAGCCGGTTGATCCAGATCAAACGCGAGCTAAGACTAAGCCCTTGACTTGGCTTATAATTAACCAATCCGGAAGTGGAGGGGACGCCGCTGCGCTGGCGCCCCTCAATTCCGCTACTTGAATCCGTGGAAACTAAATGCAGCTTTACGCCCTCGGCCTGAACCACAACACCGCTCCGCTCGCGATCCGCGAGCAGATGGTGTTTCACGCCGAAAAACTGGAATCGGCGCTGCGCGAGCTGACCCAGACCAAGCTGGTGGGGGAGGCGGCGATCCTCTCCACCTGCAACCGCACCGAGCTCTACTGTTCCTCCAAGGAGCCGCACGAAGCGCTGTTCTGGATGGCCGAGTATCACCGCATGAAGCCGCAGGAGTTGAAGCCTTACCTCTACACCCTGCCCAAGGAACAGGCGGTGCGCCACGCGTTTCGCGTCGCCTCGGGCCTCGAATCCATGGTGCTGGGCGAGCCGCAGATCCTGGGCCAGATGAAGGAGGCGGTGCGCCTGGCAGAATCGGCCGGCACTCTCGGGACGCTGTTGCACAAGTTGTTCCAGCGCTCGTTTGCAGTGGCCAAGGAAGTGCGCACCAACACCCAGATCGGCGCCAACGTGGTGTCGATGGCGGCGGCGTCGGTGAAGCTTGCCGCACGCATTTTCCCCAGCCTGAAGGAGCAAAAGATCCTGTTCATCGGCGCCGGCGAGATGATCGAGCTGTGCGCCACCCATTTTGCCGCACAGCAGCCGCGCGCCCTCACCGTGGCCAGCCGCACGCTGGAGCGGGCGCGCCTGCTCGCGCACCGCTTCAACGGCAGCGCGATCGAACTGCGCGACCTGCCCGAGCAGTTGCACGAATACGACATCGTGGTGTCCTGCACCGCAAGTTCGCTCCCCATCCTCGGCAAGGGGACGGTGGAACGGGCGATCAAGGCGCGCCGCCACCGGCCCATGTTCATGGTGGACCTGGCCGTGCCGCGCGACATCGAGCCCGAGGTCGCGGCCATGGACGACGTGTTCCTCTACACCGTCGACGACCTGGGCCAGATGGTGAAAACCGGCGTCGATGCGCGCCAGTCGGCGGTGGCCCAGGCAGAAGCCATTATCGAGACCGGCGTCGGCAGTTTTCTGCACTGGCTGTCATCGCGCGAGCTGGTGCCGACCATACGCGCGCTCCGGAGCCACGCGGAGGAAGCGCGCGGCGAGGAAGTGCAGCGCGCGCTGAAGCTGCTCGCCCGCGGCGACGACCCGAAACAGGTGCTGGAGGCGCTCTCGCACGGGCTTACCAACAAGCTGATGCATGCGCCGACGCAGGCGCTCAACGAAGCTTCCGCTGAAGAGCGCGCCCGGCTCACCGAGCTGGTTTCGCGCCTGTACCAGATCCGCAACCCGCGCTAGCCGGCTGCGTTTCCGGCCTATCCGCCATGAAGTCCTCTATTGCCTCGAAGCTGGAGCAGCTTGCGCGCCGCCTGGGCGAGCTGACGCGGCTATTGTCGAGCGAAGACGTGGTGCGCGACATGGACAGCTACCGCAAGCTCACGCGCGAGCATGCCGAGATCACGCCGGTGGTGGAGCTGTACCAGTCGTTCAAGCAAGCGGAAGAGGACGCGCACACGGCGCAGGAAATGCTCGCCGATCCTCAGATGAAGGCCTTCGCCGAGGCCGAGATCAGGGAGGCGAGGGAGCGCATGGCGGCGATCGAGATCGAACTGCAGAAGCTGCTGCTGCCCAAGGACCCCAACGACGAGCGCAACACCTTCCTCGAGATCCGTGCCGGCACCGGCGGCGACGAGTCGGCGCTGTTTGCGGGCGACCTGTTCCGTATGTACACGCGCTTTGCCGAACGCAACCGCTGGCAAGTGGAAGTCATCTCGGAGAGCCCGTCCGAGATCGGCGGCTTCAAGGAGGTAATCGCCAAGATCATCGGCCAGGGCGTTTTTTCCAAGCTCAAATTCGAATCCGGCGGCCACCGGGTGCAGCGTGTGCCCGCAACCGAGACCCAGGGGCGCATCCACACCTCGGCCTGCACCGTTGCGGTGATGCCGGAAGCCGATGAAATCAACGACGTGGTCATCAATCCGGCGGAGATCCGCGTCGACACCTTCCGCGCCTCCGGTGCCGGCGGGCAGCACATCAACAAGACCGATTCCGCCGTGCGCGTGACGCATTTGCCCACCGGCATCGTGGTGGAGTGCCAGGACGGGCGCTCGCAGCACAAGAACAAGGCGCAGGCGCTGTCGGTGCTGGCGGCGCGCATCAAGGACAAGCAACTGCGGGAGCAGGCGGCGAAGCAGGCGGCGACGCGCAAGAGCCTGATCGGCAGCGGCGACCGTTCCGAGCGCATCCGCACCTACAACTTCCCGCAGGGGCGCGTCACCGACCATCGCATCAACCTGACATTGTACAAGATCCAGGACATCATGGACGGCGACCTCGGCGAACTGACCGGGGCGCTTGCCGCCGAGCACCAGGCCGAGCAACTCGCGCTTCTGGGCGAGGAAGCCGCGGCCTGAGTCCCGCCGTGACCCGGACGTGACCCGGACGCAATGACCATAGGGCAACTCCTCGCGCAAAGCGGCCTGCCGCCGCTGGAAGCGCGCATGCTCCTAGAGCGGTTGCTGGGAAAAACGCGCGTCTGGCTGATCGCGCATGCGGACGAAGCGGCCGGCGCCGAGGCCGAGCAGGCATTTGCGGCTTTGGCCGGGCGCCGCCGCCAGGGCGAGCCCATCGCCTACATTCTCGGTGAGCGCGAATTCTATGGCCTCGAATTCCGCGTGGCGCCGGCCGTGCTGATTCCGCGTCCCGAGACCGAGCTGCTGGTGGAACTCGCGCTAGCGCGCATCCCCGAGAGCGCGGCCGTTCGCGTGCTCGACCTGGGGACGGGCAGCGGCGCGATCGCCGTCGCGCTGGCGAAACAGCGGCCGCAGGCGCGGCTGACCGCGGTAGATGTGGACTACGCCGCGCTCTCTATTGCGCGCGCGAACGCGCGCCGCCACCGCGTCAGCGTGAGGTTTTTTTGCGGTGACTGGTTCGGTGCGCTGTCAGGGGAGACTTTCGATCTGATCGTCTCCAACCCGCCTTATGTCGCCGCCGAGGATCCGCACTTGGTGATGGGCGATGTGCGCTTCGAACCGCAGCGTGCGCTGGTTGGCGGCGCGGACGGGCTGGATTGCATCCGCGCCATCGTCGCCAACGCGGGGGCGCATTTGCGCCCGGGCGCCTGGTTGCTGTTCGAGCACGGCTACGACCAGGCCGAAGCGTGCCGTGCGCTGCTCGAAGCCGAGGGATATCGGGAAGTGCAATCCTGGCCCGATCTGGCCGGAATCCCGCGGGTGAGCGGGGGGATTCGGGCGCCGGTCGATGGCGAGAATGCCTTAAAATAGCGCGGCCGCTGCCGAAGGCCATATTTACGATGTCCGGGGCAAGTTGCTTGCCCATGGCACCACGACCTGCCTGATTTTTCCGGTTTGAAATCGGCCGCGAACCAGCCGCGGATCGGGTTGACCGCAGGTCACCCAGCCGGTAAAATCCAAAGCTGAGCAATTTACTCAAGTATTCGCAAAGGAGTCGTAATGGACGCGCAACAACTGATCAAAGAACAGGTTTCCGGCCATCCGGTGGTGCTTTACATGAAAGGGACGCCGCAGTCCCCGCAGTGCGGTTTTTCCGCCAACGCGGTGGCCATGCTCAATGCCTGCGGCGCGAAGGACCTGTACACGGTGGACGTGCTGGCGAATCCCGACATCCGCCAGGGCATCAAGACCTACGCTAACTGGCCGACCATCCCGCAGCTCTACGTCAAGGGTGAGTTCGTCGGCGGTTCCGACATCATGGGCGAGATGTTCCAGTCGGGTGAGTTGCAGAAGTTGCTTTCTGCGTAAATCCGCAGCCGATCCCTCAGCCGGCTGCGCCGAGTAGCTCGTCTATCATCCGCGCGAATTGTTCTCCCAGCTTCGCGTAATCGCGCGGCGCGCCGGCGCCAAGATTCAGCCATTCAAGCACCAGGAAACTACGCTCGAGCGTTTCGCCGCAACAGATCACTTCCGGCACGCGCAGCGGGCCCTGCATGGGCCCGCTCAGACGCCGATGAGCCGCGTGTTGGAAAGCGAGAGACGATCGACCAGGATGGCCATGAAAGCGCGGTCGAATTTGTGGCGGCAGATGTCGGAGGCCCGGTCCAGGTCGTCGTTGCGTATGGTGATGACGCGCGAGTCGCTCAGGGTGAGGACATCGGCGCTGCGCACGCTGCCGCTCGCCCTGGAGATATAGGCCATCTCGCCGAAGCATTCGCCGGCGTTGAGGATGTTGAGCAGCTTGCCCTGCTTGATCACCTTGACTTCGCCCGAGGCGAGCAGGCAGAAGAAATCTCCCGTCTCCCCTTCGCGCATCAGAACCTTGCCCGGCTTGCAGTATTCCCAGCCGCTTACGCGCATCACTTCCCACAGCTCGGCATCGCTGAAATTGGCGAAGAAAGGCAGGCCGCGCAGGGTGTTGAATTTTTCGCTGTCGGCGAATTCCTCCTTCTTCTGCGCTGCTTCCTCGCTGCGGAAGACTTCGGCCAGGTCGTAGGAGAATTCATCCCAGTCCTGGTAGCGCTGCTCCAGTTCCTTTTGCATCGCCTTGCGCGCGATCCGGTCCACCGCCGGCGGGATTTCCGGCCGCAGGCTGGAGGGCGGCTGCGGCTCGACGTTGGTGATCTGGTACATCATGCTGAAGTTGTTGCTGGCCTGAAACGGCAGCTGCCCCGTCAGCAACTGGTACATCACCACGCCGAGCGAGTAGATGTCGGTCTGAAGCGTGAGCGGATGCTCCTTGATCTGTTGCGGCGACATGTAGGCGGGAGAGCCGATGCCGCTCACCTGGGTAACTTCGCTGGTGGTCATCAGCGCCGAGCCGAAGTCGGAAATCTTGATGTCGGTCTGGCCGTGCAGCAGGATGTTGGCCGGCTTGATGTCGCGGTGGATGACCCCGGCGCGGTTGGCGAAATCCAGGGCCCGGCCGCACTTGAAAATAATCTCGACGATCTTGTCCACCGGCAGCAGGGCGTCCGGGTTGCAGTGCGGCTCGAGCGTGCCGCCGTCCACGTATTCCATCACCACGTAGCTCAGGCCTTCGTCCACCACCGCGTCGTAGATCTGCACGATGTGCGGGTGCGAGAGCTTGCCGGCGAGCGAGGCTTCGGTGATGAACAGCTTTTTGAACAAGTTGCGGTTCTCGACGTCGGTGAGCGAGTCGGGAAACACGACCTTGATGGCGACGTCGCGGCTGGCAAAAGGATCGTGGCACAGATACACCTCGCTGGTAGCGCCTTCGCCGAGTTTTTTTACAACCTGATATTTGCCGATTTTCTCCATCGCGCGCTTATCTCAGGGACTTGCGCGCGCGCTTCACTGCGGCGCGCACGCGCTTGGGCGCGGTGCCGCCGACGTGGTCGCGGCTCGCGAGCGAACCCTCGAGGGTCAATACCTTGAATACGTCGGCGCCGACGAGCGGCGAGAATTGCCGCAATTCGGCCAGGCCGAGCGCGGAGAGATCGCAGCCGCGCGCTTCCGCCCGGCGCACCGCGCGCGCCACCACCTCGTGCGCATCGCGGAACGGCAGGCCTTTTTTCACCAGATAATCGGCGAGGTCGGTCGCGGTGGCATAGCCTTCGAGCGCCGCCGCGCGCATCGCGCGCTCGTCGACTTCGATGCCCGCCACCATGTCGGTGAAAATCGCCAGCGTTTCGGCGAGCGTGTCGACGCTGTCGAACAGCGGCTCCTTGTCCTCCTGGTTGTCCTTGTTGTAAGCGAGCGGCTGCGCTTTCATCAGCATGAGCAGCGCCATCAGATGGCCGGTCACGCGGCCGGTCTTGCCGCGCGCGAGCTCGGGCACGTCCGGGTTTTTCTTCTGCGGCATGATGGACGATCCGGTGCAGAAGCGGTCGGGCAGACGGATAAAGCCGTAGCGCGGGCTCATCCACAGCACCAGTTCCTCCGACAGCCGCGAGATATGGGTCATGACGAGCGCGGCGCAGGCGCAGAACTCGATGGCGAAGTCGCGGTCCGACACCGCATCGAGCGAGTTGGCGCAGACGCCGTCGAAGCCCAATGCTTTTGCCACCATGGCGCGATCGATCGGATACGAGGTTCCGGCGAGCGCGGCTGCGCCCAGCGGCAGGCGGTTCACGCGCTTGCGGCAGTCGGCGAGCCGCTCGCGGTCGCGCGCGAACATCTCGAAATAGGCCATCAGGTGGTGGCCGAAGGTCACCGGCTGCGCCACCTGCAGGTGGGTGAAGCCGGGCATCACCGTGCCTGCGTGGCGCTCGGCCAGGCCGAGCAGGCTCATCTGCAGCGCGCCGAGTTGAGCGACTAGCGCATCGATCGCGTCGCGCAGCCACAGGCGCACGTCGGTCGCCACCTGGTCGTTGCGCGAGCGCGCCGTGTGCAGGCGCTTGCCGGCGTCACCCGCGAGCGCGGTCAGGCGGCGCTCGATGTTGAGGTGCACGTCCTCGTTTGCGAGCGACCACTTGAATTTGCCGCTGCGCACTTCCGCGAGGATCGTGCGCATGCCGGCTTCGATCGCGGCGAGGTCGCGCCTGGAGATCACCGCGCATGCGGCGAGCATGCGCGCGTGCGCGAGCGAGCCGCGGATGTCGTGCTCGGCCAGGCGCTTATCGAACGAGATCGAAGCGGTATAGCGTTGCACCCGTTCGGTCACCGGCTCGGCAAAGCGTCCCGACCAGGCGGCGGCAGGCCGTGGCTTCTTGTGCGTGTTCTTGCTCATTGCCCTGAATGCGGTCAGAATCGAAAAAACGCGGCGCTTGTACGCCGTTTTTTTGACTTTGGGTTTCAATACCTTATCCGTGCCAAGTATAGATCAAAACGCGCCTTCCGACTCCCTGCCGGATTTCCGTAACCTGGGTGTTATGGTGCGCATCCTGCTGCTCGGCAATATCGCCGGCTTCGCCGCCGCGCTGATCCAGTCCCGGGACACGGTGCAGCTTGCGCAGCAGTTTGCAGAACTGGCCGCCGTGCTCGAGCCGCTGCTGCTGCTGTCGCTGGTGTCGCTGTACGCCTTGTCGAAATGGCTCTCGCGCCTGCCCTACGCCTGGGGCATTGCCATCGTCATGCTGCTGGTGGCCGCGTGGACGGCGCTCGTACTCAATGCAAGCATGGTCCTGGGCGAAGCGACTACGCCCTTTGGCCTGGCGCGGGCATGGATTCTGTGCGCGCTGCTCACCGCTTTCCTCATCGCCTATTTCTTCTGGCGCAAGCGCGCGTACTCGCCTGCGCTGACCGAAGCGCGGCTGCAGGCTCTGCAGGCGCGCATCCGGCCGCATTTCCTGTTCAACAGCCTCAACGCCGTGCTCTCCCTCATTCGCAGCGACCCCAAGGGCGCCGAAGAAGCGCTGGAGGACCTGGCGGAATTGTTTCGCGCCCTGATGCAGGACAACCGGCGCCTGACCACGCTGGCCGACGAACTGGCGCTGTGCCGCCAGTATCTCAACCTGGAGCAGCTGCGCCTGGGCGAGCGTCTGCGGGTCGACTGGGATGTCGAGACCATGCCGGGCGACGCGCTGGTGCCGCAATTGCTGCTGCAGCCGCTGGTGGAAAACGCGATCTATCACGGCATCGAGCCGGGCCTGGAGCCGGGCACGGTGCTCATCCGCATCACCCGCGACAAAGACCAGGTGCGGCTGCTGATCTCCAATTCCTATCACCCGGAACACCAGCACCGCGCCGGCAATCGCATGGCGCTCGCCAACATCCGCGAGCGCCTGGCTCTGCATTTCGACGTCGAGGCGAGCCTCGCCACCGAAGTGGAGGGCGACAAGTTCGAGATCCGCATCGTGCTGCCCTACCGGAGGCAGGAGTGAACGGCGCGCTGAGAGTGGTGCTGGTCGACGATGAAGCTCCGGCACGCTCGCGCCTGAAGGAGTTGATCGCCGACTGCGCGCCGCTCGTGCCGGCGAAGGTGGTGGGCGAAGCTGCCAACGGGCAGGAGGCGCTGGAGCTGCTTGCGACCGTGGCCGCGGATCTGGTGCTGGTGGACATCCGCATGCCGCAGATGAGCGGCATCGAGCTCGCGCGCCATGCGCTGGCGCTGGAGTCGCCGCCGGCGATCATTTTTGTCACCGCTTACGACGAGTACGCGATCAAGGCGTTCGAGTTGCGCGCGCTCGATTATCTGTTGAAGCCGGTGCGCCGGGCGCGATTGTTGGCCGCGCTGGAGCGCGCGCGCGGCCTGGCCGCCCCCAGCGGCGAAGCGCTGCGCGGCCTGGAGAGCGCGCCGCGCCGGCATCTGTCGGTGCCCGAGCGCGGGCGCATCACGTTGGTGCCGGTGGCCGGTATTCTTTATCTCAAGGCAGAGTTGAAATACGTCACTATCCGCACCCCGGAGCGCGAGTACCTGCTGGAGGAATCCCTCAGCCACCTGGAGCAGGAATTTGCCGAGGCCTTCGTGCGCATCCACCGCAACTGCCTGGTGGCGAAGTCGCGCATACGCGGTTTCGAGAAGTCGGACGTCCAGGACGGCGAGCAGGGCTGGGTGGTGCTGCTCGACGGGTGCACGGAGAAACTTCCGGTGAGCCGGCGCCAGTGGCCCGTAGTCAAGGAGCTCGCCACAGGCTAGAGAGCGCGGCGAGGCATGCTAGAATCCAATGCGTCGGCACCAGGCGTGCGGCCCTAGCAAAAGTCCAGTCTTGAGTCATCCTGATCGTATCGTCATCGCCACGCGCCAGAGCCGCCTCGCCCTGTGGCAGGCCGAGCATGTGCGCGACCGGCTGCGCGGATTATATCCGGATTGCCGGGTCGAACTCCTGGCCCTGTCGACGCGCGGGGACGAAATCCTGGATACTTCGCTCGCCAAAATCGGCGGCAAGGGCCTGTTCGTGAAAGAACTGGAACTCGCCCTGGCCGAGGGCCGCGCCGATCTGGCCGTGCACTCGGCCAAGGACGTGCCGATGGAATTGCCCGCCGGTTTCGCCCTGGGCGCGATCCTGGAGCGCGAGGATCCGCGCGACGCCTTCGTTTCCAACAAATTCGACGCCCTGGATGCCTTACCCGCGGGCGCCGTGGTCGGCACTTCCAGCCTGCGGCGCGAGGCACAGATTCGCAGCCGCTATCCGCAGCTTGTGGTGGCGAGCCTGCGCGGTAATCTCGACACTCGGCTGTCCAAGCTGGACCGCGGCGATCACGACGCCATCATCCTCGCCGCTGCCGGCCTGAAGCGGCTGGGGCTGGGTGCGCGCATCCGCTCGGTGCTGACCATCGAGCAAAGCCTGCCCGCCGCAGGGCAGGGCGCGCTCGCGATCGAATATCGCGCCGAGCGCGGCGATATCGCCGCCAGTCTCGCCGCGCTCAATCACCGGGCCACCGAACTCGCCGTGCGCGCCGAGCGTGCGGTGAGCCGGGCGCTCGGCGGCAGTTGCCAGCTGCCGCTCGCCGCCTACGCCAGCGTGACCGGGGCGACCATCGGGTTGCGCGGCCTGGTGGCGAATCCGGACGGCAAGAGCATGGTGAAGGCCGAGGTTTCCGGTCCATCCGGGTCGCCCGAGGAACTGGGTGCGCGCCTCGCCGGCGAATTGCGCGCGCAAGGTGCCGATCGCATCCTCGCCGCGCTCCTATGAGCCCGCCCGCCCTCGCGGGGCGCCGTGTGGTGGTGACGCGGCCCGCCGGCCAGACGGGGCACATGGCCGCGCTCATACGTGCCGCCGGCGGCGAGCCGGTGCTGTTCCCGGCGCTGGAGATTCTCGATGCCGGGGACTTGCAGCCGCTTCTCGCGCTGATCGACCGGCTGGACGCATTCGATCTGGCCATTTTCGTCAGCGCCAACGCGGTGAACAAGGCGCTCGACCTGGTGCATGCCCGGCGCGCCTGGCCGGCCGGGCTGCGCGTCGCCACCGTCGGCCGCGGGAGCGAGCGCGAACTGCAGCGCCACGGCTTTGCCGCGGTGATCGCACCGAGCGAGCGTTTCGACAGCGAAGCCCTGCTCGATCTGCCGGAACTGATGAAGGAGGTGCAAGGCAAGCGCGTGGTGATTTTTCGCGGCGACGGCGGGCGCGAACTGCTGGGCGACACGCTGTCTGCGCGCGGCGCCGTGGTCGAATACGCCGAATGCTACCGCCGCGGCCGGCCGCAAGCCGATGCCGCGCCGCTGCTCGCG
>CABEBZ010000298.1_pt1 | contig 23731 bp, 23 predicted proteins | sample 3132741 | NCBI WGS metagenome assembly CABEBZ01 (sample SAMEA5534347, study PRJEB31848) | metagenome | biome: tundra; feature: field; material: soil | place: USA | collected 2013-05 | depth 0.45 m
CGCGAAATTGTGGCACTGACAAAGGAGGCGGCAGCATGAAAATCGCTATCGCCGGCAGTTCCGGGCGCATGGGCCGCACCCTGATCGAGGCGGTGTTGTCGAGCAAGGACCTGAAGCTGTCCGCGGCGCTGGAAGTCGCGGGCAGCCCTCACCTCGGCAAGGACGCGGGCGAGGCCTTGGGTAGCGCCTGCGGCGTCGCCATCAGCGCGGACTATGCGGCCGGTATCGCCGCCTCCGACTGCCTGATCGACTTCACCCGGCCCGAGGGCAGCCTGCTGCACCTGGATGCCTGCGTGAACTCGGGCACGAAGATGGTGATCGGCACGACGGGTTTCAGCGCCGAGGGCAAACAGCGTATCGTCGCTGCGGCGAACCGGATTGCGATCGTGTTCGCGCCCAACATGGCCGTCGGTGTCAACGCCACATTCAAATTGGCCGAGGTCGCGGCGAAAATCCTGGGCGACGCTTACGACGTCGAGATCATCGAAGCGCACCACCGGCACAAGGTCGATGCGCCCTCGGGCACGGCGCTGAAGCTGGGCGCTGTGGTCGCCGCGGCGCTTGGCCGCGACCTCAAAAGCTGCGCCGTGTACGGGCGCGAGGGCGACACCGGGGAGCGCGACCCCAAGAGCATCGGCTTTCACGCGATCCGCGGCGGCGACATCGTGGGCGAGCACACCGTGATTTTCGCCGGCAGCGGCGAGCGCGTCGAAGTGACGGTGCGCTCGCAAAGCCGCATGACCTACGCCGCGGGCGCGCTGCGCGCGGCGCATTTCCTGCGCGGCAAGGCATCGGGTCTGTACGACATGCAGGACGTGCTTGCGCTGAAGTAAGCGCCGGAAGTTCGGGGCCGGGCCTTGGCGGGATTGGTTGGGTTGTTTCCCCCGCTCCCATCGCGCCGGGAGGTTTGGCGCGAGATCGGGTTCCGGGTTATAATCATAAAGTTTGACGGGACGGAACGGAGGCTGTTCCTGTCCCGTTTCTGTATATAAATCCTGGAGTTAGCCGTGTCCTCGCTGTCCCCGCCCGCTATCCTTGCGCTCGCCGACGGGACGGTATTTCACGGCTCTGGCATCGGCGCCGCCGGCAGCACGGTAGGCGAGGTGGTGTTCAACACCGCCATGACCGGCTACCAGGAAATCCTCACCGATCCCTCCTATTGCCGTCAGATCGTCACGCTGACCTATCCGCATATCGGCAACACCGGCATCAACCGGGAAGACCAGGAATCGGCGCAAGTGCATACGGCCGGCCTGGTAATCCGCGACCTGCCGCTGCGCGTATCGAACTGGCGCAGCGAGCAAAGCTTGTCCGATTATCTCAAAGCCAGCAAGATCGTCGCGATCGCCGGCATCGACACGCGCAAGCTCACGCGCATTCTGCGCACCAATGGCGCTGAAGCAGGATGCCTCATTTCTGCCGCCCGGGGCGGGGCGCTCGCCGAGGCGGACGTCGCGCGCGCCCTCGCCATGGCGCGCGAGTTTCCCGGCCTCGCCGGCATGGATCTGGCTAAGGTGGTGTCCGCGCGCGAGCGGTTCGAGTGGAACGAGGGCGCGTGGGAACTGGGCAAAGGCTATCGCAAGATCGACAGCCATCGTTTTCATGTCGCCGCGTATGACTACGGCATGAAGCGCAATAGCCTGCGCCTTCTGTCCGAACGCGGCTGCAAGGTGACGGTGTTCCCGGCGCAGACGCCGGCAAAGGCCCTACTCGCGGCCAAGCCCGACGGCGTGTTCCTCTCCAACGGTCCGGGCGATCCCGAGTCCTGCGATTACGCCATCGAGGCGGTACGGGAAATCGTTGCGACCGGCATGCCGACATTCGGCATCTGCCTGGGGCATCAGTTGCTGGGCCTTGCTTCGGGCGCGAAGACCATGAAGATGAAGTTCGGCCACCACGGTGCCAATCACCCGGTGAAGGACCTCGACACGGGTAAGGTGGTGATCACCAGCCAGAACCACGGCTTTGCGGTCGATCCGGCGACGTTGCCGGCCAATCTGCGGCCGACCCACGTATCGCTGTTTGATGGCAGCCTGCAGGGCATGGCGCGCACCGACCGGCCCGCGTTCTGCTTCCAGGGCCATCCCGAGGCAAGCCCCGGCCCGCACGACATCGGTTACCTGTTCGACCGCTTCGTGAAGTTGATGGAAGACAAAAAAGCATGAACCGCCAAGGACGCAAAGGTATTGTTTCGTTCCGCTTTTCCTTGGCGTCTCTCGCGTCCTTGGCGGTCGGTCTCTAATGCCAAAACGCACCGACATCCGCAGCATCCTGATCATCGGCGCCGGCCCGATCATCATCGGCCAGGCCTGCGAGTTCGACTATTCCGGCGCGCAAGCCTGCAAGGCGCTGCGCGAGGAGGGCTATAAGGTCATCCTGGTCAACTCCAATCCGGCGACCATCATGACCGATCCGGAGATGGCCGACGTCACCTATATCGAGCCGGTCCAATGGCAGATGGTCGAGTCCATCATCGCCAAGGAGCGGCCGGACGCGCTGCTCCCGACGATGGGGGGGCAGACGGGGCTGAACTGCGCGCTCGACCTGGCGCGGCACGGCGTGCTGGAAAAATACGGCGTGGAAATGATAGGTGCCTCGCGCGAGGCCATCGACAAGGCCGAAGACCGCGAGAAATTCAAGCAGGCGATGAAATCCATCGGCCTGGACTGCCCGCGCTCCATGCTCGCGCACAGCCTGGAAGAGGCGCTGCAGGTGCAGGCGGCAATCGGCTACCCGGTGGTGATCCGGCCCTCGTTCACCCTGGGCGGCTCTGGCGGCGGCATCGCCTATAACCGCGAGGAGTTTATGGCGATCTGCGAGCGCGGCCTGGATGCCTCGCCGACCAAAGAGCTGCTGATCGAGGAATCGGTGATCGGCTGGAAAGAGTTCGAGATGGAGGTGGTGCGCGACAAGGCCGACAACTGCATCATCATCTGCTCCATCGAGAACCTGGATCCCATGGGCGTGCACACCGGCGACTCGATTACCGTCGCCCCGGCGCAGACGCTGACCGACAAGGAATACCAGATCATGCGCAATGCCTCGATCGCGGTGCTGCGCGAGATCGGGGTGGAGACCGGCGGCTCCAATGTGCAGTTCGCGATCAATCCGGCCGACGGCAAGATGGTGGTGATCGAGATGAACCCGCGCGTATCGCGCTCCTCGGCGCTCGCCTCCAAGGCGACCGGTTTTCCCATCGCCAAGGTCGCGGCCAAGCTCGCCGTGGGCTACACCCTGGATGAACTCGCGAACGAGATCACCGGCGGCGCGTCGCCGGCCTCGTTCGAGCCGAGCATCGATTATGTCGTCACCAAGATCGCGCGCTTCGCGTTCGAGAAGTTCCCCCAGGCAGACAGCCGTCTCACGACGCAGATGAAATCGGTGGGCGAGGTGATGGCAATCGGCCGCACCTTCCAGGAGTCGTTCCAGAAGGCATTGCGCGGCTTAGAGACCGGAGCCGACGGTCTGGACGAGAAGACCACCGATCCGGAGGTGCTCGAAACCGAGCTCGGCGACCCCGGTCCGGAGCGCATCTGGTACGTGGCCGACGCCTTCCGCTGCGGCCTCTCGTTCGAGCAGATCCAGGGCGATACGCACATCGATCCCTGGTTTTTGGCGCAGATCGAGGACTTGGTGAGGCAGGAAAGGGAATTGAAAGGGAAGCGCCTGGAAGACCTCGACGTGCGGGCGCTGCTCACCCTCAAGCGCAACGGCTTTTCCGACCGGCGCCTCGCCACCCTGCTTGCCACGACCGAGCGCAAGGTGCGCGAGCGCCGCCATGCGCTCAAGGTGCGGCCGGTGTACAAGCGCGTGGATACCTGCGCCGCGGAATTCGCAACCAATACCGCCTACCTGTACTCCACCTACGAGGAAGAGTGCGAAGCGAACCCGACCGGGCGCAAGAAGATCATGGTGCTGGGGGGTGGCCCCAACCGCATCGGCCAGGGGATCGAGTTCGATTACTGCTGCGTTCACGCCGCGCTCGCGCTGCGCGAGGACGGTTTCGAGACCATTATGGTCAACTGCAACCCGGAGACCGTTTCGACCGATTACGACACTTCCGACCGCCTCTACTTCGAGCCGCTCACGCTGGAGGACGTGCTCGAGATCGTGGACAAGGAGAAGCCCTACGGCGTGGTGGTGCAGTACGGCGGGCAGACGCCGCTGAAGCTCGCGCGCGACCTGGAGGCGAACGGCGTGCCCATCATCGGCACCAGCCCGGACATGATCGACGTGGCCGAGGACCGCGAACGCTTCCAGAAACTGCTGCACGATCTGGGCCTGAGGCAGCCGCCCAACCGGACCGCGCGCAACGAGGCCGACGCACTGCGGCTTGCCGCAGAAATCGGCTATCCGCTGGTGGTGCGGCCGAGCTACGTGCTCGGCGGCCGCGCCATGGAAATCGTGCACGAGCAGCGGGACCTCGAGCGCTACATGCGCGAGGCGGTGAAGGTCTCCAACGACTCGCCGGTGCTGCTCGACCGCTTCCTCAACGATGCCATCGAAGTGGACGTGGACGCCATCTGCGACGGCCGGCATGTGCTGATCGGCGGCATCATGGAGCACATCGAGCAGGCGGGCGTGCACTCGGGCGATTCGGCCTGTTCGCTGCCGCCGTTCTCGCTTTCCGCCGAACTGCAGCAGGAGTTGCGAGCGCAGACGGTGCAGATGGCCATGGCGCTGAAAGTGGTCGGCCTGATGAACGTGCAGTTCGCCATCCAGAATGGCACGGTGTTCGTGCTCGAAGTCAATCCGCGCGCCTCCCGCACCGTGCCGTTCGTGTCCAAGGCGACCGGCCTCGCTTTGGCCAAGATCGCGGCCCGCTGCATGGCCGGGATGACGCTGGAAGCACAGGGTCTGGTCGAAAACGGCGCGGTCAAGGAAGTGGTTCCGCCCTATTTCTCGGTGAAGGAGGCGGTATTCCCTTTCATCAAATTCCCCGGCGTCGATACCATTCTCGGGCCGGAGATGAAATCCACCGGCGAGGTCATGGGCGTGGGCGAGTCCTTCGGCGAGGCCTTCGTCAAGTCGCAACTTGCCGCCGGGGTGAAGCTGCCCAAGGCGGGCAAGGCGTTCATCAGCGTGAGGAACAGCGACAAGAACGCGGCGGTACAGATCGGGCGCGAACTGCTGGAACTGGGTTTTAGCCTGCTCGCCACACGCGGCACGGCGCAGGTTCTTACCGAGAACGGGATCAAGGTGGCGACAGTCAACAAGGTGGGGGAAGGCCGGCCGCACATCCTGGACATGATCAAGAACGGCGAGGTCAGCCTGATTGTGAACACCGTGGACGAAAAACGCAGCGCCATGCAGGACTCATGGTCCATACGCAACGGCGCACTCCAGGGCCGCGTCACGTATTACACTACGATTGCCGGGGCCCGCGCTGCCTGCACCGGCATGCGCCATATACAGGACCTGGTTCCCTACGCTTTGCAGGGCCTGCATCAAAAGCTAAATTAAGGAATTAAAGAGGCTCTGATTAAGTCTGTGACGCAATCAGAGCTTCCTCTGACTTGGGGGATTTACGCTCCGAAGGAAGTCCCCTTGGGGGACAAGGGGGCGTCGCCCCCTTGTTCAACCCCCCTAATTAGGATTGCACGAATATGAGCAAGACCCCACTTACGGTCAAGGGCGCCGAGTTGTTGCGCGCCGAACTGCAGCGCCTGAAGACGGTCGACCGGCACAGCGTGATCAGTGCGATCGCGGAGGCGCGCTCGCACGGCGATTTGTCCGAGAACGCCGAGTACGACGCCGCCAAGGAGCGGCAGAGCTTCATCGAAGGGCGCATCGCCGAGGTCGAGGGCAAGCTCGCCAATGCACAAGTGATCGACCCCAAGCTGCTCGATGCCGATGGCCGCTGCGTGTTTGGCGCCACAGTGGACCTGCAGGCGCAGGCGAGCGGCGACAAGGTGACCTACCAGATCGTCGGCGACGACGAGGCCGACATCAAGCACGGCAAGATTTCCATCGGCTCACCCATCGCCCGCGCGCTGATCGGCAAATACGCGCGCGACGTGGTTGAGGTGCAGGCTCCCGGGGGCGTGCGCGAATTTGAAATAATCGACGTGCGCTACGAATAAAACGTGGACATTGGGCTTGGTTTGAAGGGGCGAGTGCCTGAACCAATTGCGACATCTTAAATGCCGTCGCGCGTCAACAGAGGAATTGCGCGCTGCGCGCGCCAACCGTGTTTTCCGCGCGGATGAAAAGCGCATCCGCACAGAAAACACGGTTATGGATAAAAACAAGGACAGCGCGGGGGTTTTATACGAGATCGCCGATTGGGCGCGGATGTGCTTTTCATCCGTGCCCAATCGGTGATCCGCGCGGACGGTTTTTCGTCCGCGCAAAATCGAAATTCTGCAACGGAGGGGACGCGATCCGCGCGGCCGCATGTACCCGTCGCGGCTCAGGTATTCTGGTAGCTGCGCTTGGTGCGCCGCGGCTGTTTGCGCGCCGCGCGCTTTTTCGCAGGCGGTGCAGGCTCTTCCTGACTTTCGCGATACACGACCAGAATCTTGCCGATGTGCTGCACCGGGGAGGCGCCGCTGCGGTTGCATATCTCGCCCAACAGGGCTAGCCGGGCGTCACGCTCATCACCGGTCACGCGGATTTTGATCAGATCGTGCGCCTTAAGGCTGATTTCTATTTCCTTGAGCACCGGGGCCGATAGGCCTTCGTTGCCCACCGTGACCACGGGTTTGAGTGCATGCGCGCGTGCTTTGAGCAGCTTGCGTTCGGCGGGGGAGAGGGGTTTCATAATGAATGCAATGGCAAAGCTCAATTGTAACAGCCCGACCAAGAAATGAGCCGCAGTAAAACCAGCAAGGCGTGGATGCGCGAGCACATCAATGACCCTTATGTACAAAGGGCCAAGGCGGAAGGCTATCGTTCGCGCGCCGCCTATAAGCTGCTGGAATTGGACAAGAAAGACCGGCTGCTCGTCCCCGGGCAACTGGTGGTCGATCTGGGCGCGGCGCCCGGGAGCTGGTCGCAGGTGGTGGTGGCAAAGCTCGGGACCAAGGGCAGGGTGGTGGCCGTGGACCTGCTGCCGATGGAGCCGCTGGCGGGCGTGCACTTCGTCCAGGGGGATTTTCGCGAGCAGGAGGTGCTCGACGCGCTGCTGCTCGCCCTGGGCGGGCGCAAGGCAGACCTTGTAATCTCGGACCTTGCCCCCAATATCTCAGGCATCGGCGTGAGCGATCAGGCCCGCTCCATGTATCTGTGCGAACTGGCGCTGGAATTCGCGCGGCAATGCCTGGCGCCCGGCGGCTCGCTCTTGGTCAAGGTGTTCCAGGGCGCCGGTTTCACCGAATTTCTGGCGGCCATGCGCAAGGCTTTTGCCAAAGTGGGGTCGCGCAAGCCCGAAGCCTCGCGCGGGCGTTCGAGCGAGATGTATTTGCTGGGGAAAGGTCTGAAAGGCTAGCGCTCAGGGGCGGGCGCAAGACACCCGGTGTTGCGGCGGCTAACCCCTGTCCGCGGTAACGCTGTAAAATGGGCAACGAGCGGCAATTGTTGCATAGGAACCAAATGAACAACATGTTTAAGAATCTCGTGATCTGGCTGGTGATCGGCATGGTGCTGATGACCGTGTTCAACCAGTTCAACACGCGTCAGGCGACCCAGGCGCCGATGGACTATTCCCAGTTCTACGAGGAGGTCAAGGCCGGGCGCATCGCCGAAGTCGTGATCGAGGGCCGCAACCTCAAGGCCAAGACCACCGACGGCAAGGCCATCACCAGCTACTCCCCCGGCGATATCTGGCTCATTTCTGACCTGCTGAAGTACGGCGTCAAGATCAAGGCCAAGCCGGAGGAGGAACCATCGCTGCTGATGAACATCTTCGTCTCCTGGTTCCCGATGCTGCTCCTGATCGGCGTGTGGGTGTTCTTCATGCGCCAGATGCAGGGCGGGGGCCGCGGCGGCGCCTTCTCTTTTGGCAAATCGCGCGCGCGCATGCTGGACGAATCGACCAACACCGTCACCTTCGCCGACGTGGCCGGCTGCGAGGAGGCCAAGGAGGAGGTGTCGGAACTGGTCGATTTCCTGCGCGATCCGTCCAAGTTCCAGAAGCTCGGCGGGCGCATACCCAAGGGCGTGCTGATGGTCGGCAACCCGGGCACGGGGAAGACGTTGCTCGCACGGGCGATCGCCGGTGAAGCCAAGGTGCCGTTTTTCTCGATTTCCGGCTCCGACTTCGTCGAGATGTTCGTCGGCGTGGGCGCGGCGCGCGTGCGCGACATGTTCGAGCAGGCGAAAAAGCATGCGCCGTGCATCGTGTTCATCGACGAAATCGACGCAGTCGGCCGCCAGCGCGGCGCGGGCCTGGGCGGGGGCAACGACGAGCGCGAGCAGACGCTGAACCAATTGCTGGTCGAGATGGACGGTTTCGAGGCTACGGCCGGGGTGATCGTCATCGCCGCCACCAACCGCCCCGACGTGCTCGACCCGGCGCTGATGCGCCCGGGCCGCTTCGACCGCCAGGTGGTGGTGCCGCTGCCGGACATCCGCGGCCGCGAACAGATCCTGCTGGTGCACATGCGCAAGGTGCCGATGGCGCCCGACGTCAAGGCCGACATCATCGCGCGCGGCACACCCGGCATGTCGGGCGCCGATCTCGCCAACCTGGTGAACGAAGCCGCGCTGTTCGCCGCGCGCTACAACAAGCGCCTGGTCGACATGGACGACTTCGAGCGCGCCAAGGACAAAATCATCATGGGCGCGGAACGGCGCTCGCTGGTGATGCCGGAGGAGGAGCGGCGCAACACCGCCTATCACGAGTCCGGCCACGCAGTGGTGGCGAAGCTCCTGCCCAAGACCGATCCGGTGCACAAGGTGACGATCATCCCGCGCGGGCGCGCGCTCGGCGTGACCATGCAGTTGCCGGTGGAGGACCGCTACAGCATGGACCGCGAGCGGCTGCTCTCGAGTATTGCGGTGCTGTTCGGCGGGCGCATCGCCGAAGAGATATTCATGCACCAGATGACCACCGGCGCATCGAACGACTTCGAACGCGCCACCGAGATGGCGCGGCGCATGGTGACGCAGTGGGGCATGTCGGATGCGTTGGGGCCGATGGTCTACGGCGAAAACGATGGCGAAGTGTTCCTCGGCCGCTCGATCACCACGCACAAGAACGTTTCCGAGGTGACCATGCAAAAGGTCGACCAGGAGATCCGCCGCATCATCGACGAGCAGTATGCCCTGGCGCGGCGCCTGATCGAGGAGAACAGCGACAAGGTCGAGGCGATGACGAAGGCGCTGCTCGAGTGGGAGACCCTGGATTCCGACCAACTGAACGACATCATGGAAGGCAAGGCGCCGCGCCAGCCCAAGCCGAGCCAATCCAGCACCACGCCGCCGCCGCCGCCGCCGCAGAAAGACGGCACCACCGGCGCTGCGGCGCCTGCTGCAACTTAAGCCGGACAGTATGGAAACAATCAAAGTGTCTCCGGCAAGGGAAAAGCCCTGATTGTACGAACAAGGGGGGGCGCGCCCCCCCTTGTAAATCCCCCCCCCGCGGAGAAACGTCGACAAGGGCGTAATATTCGCGCACGCGGTCGACCCCCGGCAGTTCCTTCGTTCCCGATCCGATGATCGCGCAGCTTCAATGTGGTCGCTTCCGCCTGTCGCTGCACCGTCCATTGATCATGGGCGTGGTCAACGTCACGCCGGATTCCTTTTCCGACGGCGGCAGGTTTCTCGACCCTGGCGCTGCCGTCGCACATGCGCGTCAGCTGATTGAAGAGGGCGCCGATCTCGTCGACCTCGGCGCCGAGTCCAGCCGGCCGGGTACGGCTGTGGTGGTGACTGCGGAGGAAGAACTGCGCCGGCTGCTGCCGGTGCTGCAGGGTTTGCGCGACGCGCCGGTGCCGGTGTCGGTCGACACGATCAAGCCGGAGGTGATGCGTGTCGTGCTCGCGGAGGGCGCGACCATGATCAACGACATCAACGCATTGCGCGCACCCGGTGCCATTGCCGCGGTCGCGGCCGCCGATGCCGCCGTGTGCCTGATGCACATGCAGGGCACGCCCGGCACCATGCAGCAGCATCCGAGCTATGATGACGTGGTGGCGGAGGTGAAAGCCTTCCTGCTCGAGCGCGTCCGCGCCGCGCGCGCCGCGGGGATCGCACTGGAGCGCATCGCCATCGACCCGGGCTTCGGTTTCGGCAAAACGCTGGAACACAACCTCGAGCTGCTGCGGCATCTGCGGGAATTCGAGGTACTCGGGGTGCCGGTGCTCGCAGGCTGGTCGCGCAAGTCCTCTTTGGGCAAGATCACCGGCAAGCCCGCCGGCGAGCGCCTTGCTGCGAGCGTTGCCGCGGCCCTGATCGCGGCGCAGAATGGCGCTAGAATCCTGCGCGTGCATGATGTTGCGGCGACGCGGGACGCGCTGGCAGTGCTTGCGGCCGTGGAAAAAAATTGATGACAAGAAAATATTTTGGAACGGATGGCATCCGCGGCCTGGTGGGCGAGCCGCCGATCACGCCGGATTTCATGGTGCGCCTGGGTTATGCCGCGGGCGAGGTGCTGGTGCGCCGTGCGCAGTTGTCCCCGGGCCAGCGGCCGGCAGTGCTGATCGGCAAGGACACGCGCATATCCGGTTACATGCTGGAGGCTTCATTGGAGGCGGGATTTGCGGCCGCGGGCGTCGACGTGATGCTGTCGGGCCCGATGCCGACGCCGGCAGTGGCCTATCTCACCCGCGCGCTGCGGCTGCAGGCCGGCGTCGTGATCAGCGCCTCGCACAATCCTTACCCCGACAACGGCATCAAATTCTTTTTCGGCGACGGCAACAAGCTGCCGGATGCGGTGGAGGCCGAGATCGAGGCGCAGCTCGCGCAGCCGATGCGATGCCGCCCCTCGGCGCAACTGGGCAAGGCGCGGCGCATCGACGATGCCGCCGGCCGCTACATCGAGTTCTGCAAGAGCACCTTCCCCAACAGGCTGGACCTGCGCGGCCTGAAGATCGTGGTCGATTGCGCCAACGGCGCGGCCTATCACATCGCGCCGCACGTGTTCCACGAGCTCGGTGCCGACGTGGTGGCGATAGGCATCAACCCGGACGGTCTGAACATCAACGACCTGGTCGGCACCGCCAGCCCGCAGTCGCTGCGGATGGCGGTGCAACAGCACAAGGCGCACCTGGGCATCGCCCTGGACGGCGACGGCGACCGCCTGCTCATGGTGGACGAGCGCGGCAGCATCTACGACGGTGACCAGTTGCTGTATATCATCGCGCGCATGCGCGCCGGGCAGGGCGCGGTGTCCGGCGTGGTCGGTACCCTGATGAGCAATCTGGCGCTGGAGCGAGCGCTGGATGAGGCCGGCATCGCTTTCGCCCGCGCCAGGGTGGGCGATCGCTATGTGCTCGAACTGCTGCAGGAAAAGGGCTGGCAACTGGGCGGCGAGAATTCGGGCCACATCATCTGCCTGGACAAGCACACCACCGGCGACGCCCTGGTGTCGGCGCTGCAGGTGCTGACAGCGGTGCGCGAGAGCGGCGCCACGTTGGGCGAACTGTGCCGCGAGCTCACGCTGTATCCGCAGAAACTGGTCAACGTCAAGGTCGGCAAGGGTTTCAACTGGGAGGCGAATGCAGCAGTGGGCAAGGCCAAGGAAGCGGCCGAACGCGAACTGGGCAAGGCCGGACGGGTGCTGTTGCGGCCTTCGGGCACCGAGCCGGTACTGCGGGTCATGGTCGAGGGCGAGGACGGCGCCAAGGTGGAGGCCCTCGCGGCGATGCTGGCTGAGAGCGTGCGCGCAGCCGCCCGGTAGCGGCTCGGCCGACGTTGATTCTGGCCGCGGTTGTAAGTCGGCACGCGTCAGCCGAAGCGACCGGTGATGTAGTCCTCGGTCTCTTTCTTGCCGGGATTGATGAAAATCTTGTCGGTGATATCGAATTCGATCAGTTCGCCCATGTACATGTAGGCGGTGTAGTCCGACACGCGCGCTGCCTGCTGCATGTTGTGCGTGACGATGGCGATGGTGTAGTCGGTCTTGAGTTCGTTCAGCAATTCCTCGATCTTTGCGGTGGAGATGGGATCCAGCGCCGAGGTCGGTTCGTCCAGCAGCAGCACTTCGGGCTTGACCGCGACCGCGCGGGCGATGCACAGGCGCTGCTGCTGGCCCCCGGAAAGGCTGAGTCCGCTTTGCCGCAACTTGTCCTTGACTTCGTCCCACAGCGCCGCCTTGCGCAGCGCCCATTCGACGCGTTCGTCCATTTCCCCTCTGCTGGGCCGCTCGTACAATTTGACGCCAAAAGCGATATTTTCGTAAATCGACATCGGAAACGGCGTCGGCTTCTGGAACACCATGCCGACCTTGGCCCGCAACGCAATCACGTCCTGATCCGGGTCGAGTATGTTGTTGTCGTTCAGCACGATCTCGCCGGTGGCCCTGTGGCCCGGATACAGGTCGTACATGCGGTTGAAGGTGCGCAGCAGGGTGGACTTGCCGCAGCCCGAAGGACCGATGAAGGCGGTGATGCGTTTCTCGGCGACTTCCAGATCGACGTTCGTCAGAGCCCGGTAAGTTCCATAGTAAAAATTCAGGTTGCGGACCTTGATTTTGCTTGCGGCAGGCGGCGTGTGAATGGTGGCGTCCATTTTCTTGTGAGTGTCGGACCGCTCAGGTGTTCGACGACTTTTGCGCGACCATGACGCGCGCGACGATATTCAACGTCAATACGCTCAGGGTGATCAGCAGGGCGCCGCCCCACGCGAGCGTCTGCCAGTCCTGGTACGGGCTCATCGCGAACTGGAAAATGACCACGGGCAGATTGGCCATGGGCGCGTCCATGTTGGTGGACCAGAACTGATTGTTGAGCGCGGTGAACAGCAATGGGGCGGTTTCGCCGCTGATGCGCGCGATCGCCAGCAGTATGCCGGTAGTGATCCCGGCGCGCGCGGCGCGCAGGGTCACGAACGATATGACTATCCATTGCGGTGCGCCCAGTGCGGCTGCCGCCTCGCGCATGGTATCGGGCACCAGCCGCAGCATGTTCTCGGTGGTCTTCAGCACCACCGGTATGACGATCAGCGCCAGCGCGAAGGTGCCGGCCCAGCCGGAAAAATGCCTGACGTTGGCGACATAGACTGCATATACGAACAGCCCGATGACGATGGATGGCGCGCTCAACAGGATGTCGTTGATGAAGCGCGTTGCCGGCCCGAGCCAGCCGCGCCGGCCGTATTCGGCCACATAGGTACCGGCGAGAATGCCGATCGGCGTGCCGATCACGGTGGCGAGCAGCGACATGAGCAGGCTGCCGAAAATGGCGTTGGCGAGGCCGCCCGCGCTGCCGGGCGGCGGCGTGGTCTGGGTGAACATGGAGAGACTGATGGCGCTCAGTCCCTGGGCGAACAGGGTCCACAGTATCCACACCAGCCAGAACAGGCCGAACAGCACCGCCAGCATGGATATGCCGAGATTGATGAAATTGACGATGCGCCGGCGGCGATAGAGTGCTGCTTTGTCCATGTTTCGGCTAGGTCAGCGTACCCTCGCGCTTGGCGAGCTGGAACAGCAGGATTTTGGACAAGGCCAGCACCACGAAGGTGATCAGGAACAGAATCAGTCCGAGTTCTATCAGTGCAGAGGTATACAAATCACCAACCGCCTCGGTGAACTCGTTGGCGAGGGCGGAGGCGATGGTGTTGCCCGGGGCAAACAGCGAGGTCCCCATCTTGTGCGCGTTGCCGATGACGAAAGTCACGGCCATGGTTTCGCCCAGCGCGCGGCCCAGGCCGAGCAGTATGCCGCCGACCACGCCGATCTTGGTGTAAGGCAGCACCACGTTCCAGACCACTTCCCAGGTCGTTGCGCCGACGGCATAGGCCGATTCCTTCAGCATCGCCGGTACCACCTCGAACACGTCGCGCATGACCGAGGCGATGAACGGGATGACCATGATGGCGAGTATGAGCCCTGCCGTAAGCATGCCTATGCCCTGCGGCGCCCCCTTGAACAGGGGGCCGATGAACCAGACCGGGCCGAGATAATCGATCATCCAGGGCTGAACGTGGTCGGCGAAGACCGGAGCGAAAATGAACAGGCCCCACATGCCATAGATGATGCTGGGGATCGCCGCGAGCAGCTCGATGGCGGTGCCGATAGGGCGGCGCAGCCACAGCGGCGAGAGCTCGGTGAGAAACACGGCGATGCCGAAGCTGACGGGGATGCCGATCAAGAGCGAGATGAACGATGTGACCAGAGTGCCGAAAATCGGCACCAGCGCGCCGAATTTCTCGGTCACGGGGTTCCATTCGTGGCTGGCGAGGAAACCGGGGCCGAACTCCTTGATCGCGGGCCAACTGCCGATGACGAGCGAGATCAGGATTCCGAGCAGCAATGCCAGCACCAGAAAGGCAAACATCCGCGTGACATTGCGAAATGCGAGGTCATACAGATGCTGCCGCTTGAGGAGTGTTTCCGGGATGCTGCGTAACATGCCTAGGGGACGAGAGGCGCCGTGCGGCGCCTCCAGCGTGTGGACAATGGCATCCATTCTAGCTTCCCCGGGCAGCCCTTGTCACAAACCTCACCAGATCGGCTTGCCGCTCGCATCCTTGATCTTGGCTTTCCATTCGGCGTGGATCAGCGCTACTACCTCGTCAGGCATGGGAATGTAATCCAAGGCGAGCGCCAGCTGGTCGCCGTCTTTGTACGCCCAGTCGAAGAACCTGAGCACTTCTTTGGCCTTTTCCGGGTTTGCCTGGCTCTTGTGGAAGAGTATGAACGTGGCGCCGGTGATGGGCCAGCTGTTCTTGCCGGGTTCGTCGGTCAGGATCTCGTAGAAACCCGGTGCGCGCTTCCAGTCGGCGCTGGCAGCTGCGGCCTGGAAGCTCTTGTCGTCGGGGCTCACGAATTGGCCTTCCCGGTTCTGCAGCAGCGTGAACGGCAGTTTGTTCTGCTTGGCGTAAGCGTACTCGACATAGCCGATCGAGCCCTTGATGCGCTGCACGAAGGACGCGACGCCTTCGTTGCCCTTGCCGCCGACGCTGGTGGCTGCGGGCCACGAAACCGAGGTGCCGCTACCTACCTTTTCCTTCCATTCAGGACTGACTTTGGAAAGGTAATTGGTGAAGATGAACGTCGTGCCCGAGCCGTCCGAACGATTCACCACGGTGATGTCGCTACCCGGCAGCTTGGAATCCTGGTTGAGTTCAACCAGTGCCGGATCATTCCATTTCTTGATTTTGCCGAGATAAATGTCGGCGAGGACCTTTCCTGTAAGCTTGAGTCCGCCGGGCTTGACGCCTGCAACGTTGATCACCGGCACCACTCCGCCCATCACCGTCGGGAATTGAATGAGCCCGCCTTTATCCAGTTCTTCCGGCTTGAGCGGCATGTCCGAGGCGCCAAAATCGACCGTCTTGGCAGTGATCTGCTTGATGCCGCCGCCGGAGCCGATCGACTGATAATTCATGCCGTTGCCGCTCTTGGCCTTGTAGGCCTCGGCCCATTTTGCATAGAGGGGATAGGGGAAAGTTGCGCCGGCGCCGGTGATATCCGCAGCCGTGGCGGCCGATGCGGCGCAGATTCCCAGCGCCAGCAGCGCCGGGATGAATAACCGATGATCGAATTTCATGACCAAGCCTCCAGAAAGGATGTTCGCTGGGCTACCCTTGGTACGGGTAACTGGCCGTCATCCTAAGAGAGTTTTGTTACACGAATATTACGTTCTCGAATTCAAGGACTTGAAATCAGCTCATGGCTGGGTCCGAAGGCGGTGTCACAGCGCCGGGACCTTCAAGCCGCCAGAACGTGCAGCGAATCATGGTAGGGGTAATGCAGCGCTTCGGCGACCTCCCGGCAGGTGACCTTGCCCTGGCAGACGTTGAGTCCGGCGCACAAGTGGGGATGGTCTTGCAGCGCCCGCCGGTAGCCCTGATCGGCCAGCATGAGCAGATAGGGCAGGGTGGCGTTGTTCAGGGCAAAGGTCGATGTTCGCGGCACGCCGCCCGGCATGTTGGCGATGCGCGGTGAGCTCGCGCACGCTCGCCGGGGTGAGCCCGACGCGGTATTCCTGGCTCTTGATTTCCTTGGGCACTCCGATAAGCATCGCTTGCTCCTGATAGCTCAGTCCGCCCCTGAGTGTCGCGTATGGTGCCATCTTTTTCAAAATGTGATCGGTGCTGCGATCCGGGCTTTTCGCGCCAAGCCACAGCTATCCTATTGAACGACGGCGGCGCCAGGCGCAGAATACCGCTTTCGTGTAGCGGCATTGCGGCAATACACATCACGCGTTGGGCGCTGCAACCAAGCGATAGTGCAGATGAGCCACGGAGCGTATCTATGACTACGGACGAGAACAAGACGAAGGTAACCATTCTGACCGGGACTTACCGCGTCAAGGGTTATATCGACCTGCTGCCCGGCGCCCGGGTGACCGACTACCTGGTCGAGTCCAAGGACTTTATCGCGGTCACCGACGCGGAGGTGTGGGAACTGGGGAACCGTCATGTTCTCAACGCCCCGTTCATCAATGTCAGCCTCGATCATATCCAGATTGTCACGCCGGGAGATTGATGCAGCAGATCCAAGTCGCCCGCTGCGTTTGAAACCGGCTTACCCGCGCGGCGTCAGAGGCTGCATTTGATTGACCGGCTTTGCCTAAACGCTGTAAAATCCGCTAGTTTTGACGCTTAGCGGCGGCTTCTGGGGAATCAAGGCAATGCGCAGCCGGGTGGTCGCGGGTAACTGGAAGATGCACGGCAGTCTGGCTGCAAATCGGCGCTTGCTCGAAGCTCTGAAGGCCGGCCTGCGGGCTTCCGCTGGCGTGCAGTACACGGTGTGCGTGCCTTATCCGTATCTGGCGCAGGTTGCAACGGCCCTGGCCGGCACTTCCATAGCCTGGGGCGCGCAAAACGTAAGCGAATGGCCGCAGGGTGCATATACCGGCGAAGTGTCGGGCGCGATGCTGCGCGATTTTGGCTGCCGCCATGTCCTGGTCGGCCACTCCGAGCGGCGAGCGCTGTACGGCGAGACCGACAAGCAGGTAGCGGCCAAGTTCCAGGCGGCGCAAGGGGCGGGATTGATTCCCATCCTGTGCGTGGGGGAAACCCTGCAGGAGCGCGAAAGCGGCGTCACCGAAATCGTGGTTGGGCGCCAACTCGCAGCCGTGCTCGATTCAAGCGGCGTCGGCGCGCTGGTCAATGCGGTGATCGCCTACGAGCCGGTGTGGGCGATCGGCACCGGCAGGACCGCGACGCCGCAGCAGGCCCAGGCGGTGCACGCGTTCATACGCGGCGTCGTCGGCAGGCAGGATGCAAAGTTGGCCGCCGGGTTGAGCATCGTCTACGGCGGGAGCGTCAAAGCCGCGAACGCGAAGGAATTGTTCGCCATGGCCGATATGGACGGCGGCCTCATCGGCGGTGCCGCGTTGGTCGCGGAGGAGTTCATTGCGATCTGCGCGGCGGCAGGCAAGGCGTAGGCGGTGCGGGGGACGCGGTCCGGCGGTGCGGCGCGTCATCGTTAGTGCGGAATGTTTTTGCCATCCGCCATATGGCGGATGAGTCATAGCGAGTGAAGAATGGATATCTGGTTGACATTGATTTTGACCGTACACGTGCTGGTGGCGCTGGGCATCATCTTCCTGGTGCTGCTCCAGCACGGCAAGGGCGCAGACATGGGGGCGGCCTTCGGCGGCGGCTCTTCGGGCAGCCTGTTCGGTGCCACCGGTTCCGCCAACTTTCTTTCCCGCACCACGGCCGCGCTGGCGGTGGTGTTTTTCCTCACCAGCCTGGGGTTGGCCTACGTGGCGACGCACAAGCCCAGGACGGGGGCCAGCGTGATGCAGGGCGCGACCTCGCCACCTGCGGCAGCGGCGTCGCCCGCGGGTGAGGTGCCCAAGCCGGCAGATGCGCCGGCGGGGCCGAAGGCGAACGACGTACCCAAGTAAGGCGTGAGGTGTGAGGAGTGAAGCGTGAGGAGCGAAGGGCAGATCGTGCTTTTTTCCTCACCCCTCACTCCTCTCTCCTCACCAGGTTTTCACGCCGACGTGGTGAAATTGGTAGACACGCTATCTTGAGGGGGTAGTGGCGAAAGCTGTGCGAGTTCGACTCTCGCCGTCGGCACCAGTTTGAGATCGATGCGTTCGTAGCAGGGATGTTGTGGAAGTTGCAGACCTGCTGTCCTGTGTGAGTCGATGTTGAAAGAAGGGTAAGCAAAAAGAAAGCGTTTGATCTAGGTCAACCCGGCAAGCCACTCAAAGGTAGACGATGTGGCCTGCCTGTATGATGACTAAATGCAAAGTTTTCACCAACTTCTCAATCCTGTATTTTAGATCCTGACGATCCGTGCTCGAAAACTACTTTCCGGTCCTGATGTTCATTTTCGTCGGCTTCGCCGTCGGCGTTGGCCCGATCGTCACCGGCGCGCTGCTCGGGCCGCACCGCCCCGACAGCGAAAAAAATTCCCCCTACGAATGCGGCTTCGAGGCTTTCGAGGACGCGCGCATGAAGTTCGACGTGCGCTATTACCTGGTGGCGATTCTGTTTATCCTGTTCGACCTGGAGATCGCATTCCTGTTTCCCTGGGCAATCGTCGTCAATGAAATCGGCCTGTTCGGTTTCTTTTCCATGATGATTTTCCTCGCCATCCTGGTGGTTGGGTTCATCTACGAATGGATGAAGGGGGCGCTGGAATGGGATTAGCGATGCATACAAGGTGGCTACATGGGAATTGAAGGCCTCCTGCAGGAAGGCTTCGTCACCACCACCGTCGACAAGCTGATCAACTGGACCCGCACCGGGTCGATGTGGCCGATGACCTTCGGTCTGGCTTGCTGCGCGGTCGAGATGATGCATTCGGGCGCCGCGCGTTACGACCTCGACCGCTTCGGCGTCGTATTGTTCCCCAGCCCGCGTCGTTCTGACTTGATGATCGTTGCCGGTACGCTGTGCAACAAGATGGCGCCGGCGCTGCGCAAGGTCTATGACCAAATGGCGGAGCCGCGCTGGGTGATCTCGATGGGCTCCTGCGCCAACGGCGGCGGCTACTATCATTATTCCTACTCGGTGGTGCGCGGCTGCGACCGCATCGTGCCAGTGGACATCTACGTGCCGGGCTGTCCGCCCACCGCCGAGGCTCTGCTCTACGGCATCATCCAACTGCAGAACAAGATCAAACGCACCAATACCATCGCTCGGTAATCCTCGCTCAGACCATCGCTCGTTAATGCTCGCTCAGACAATCGCCCGCTAAATGGCCGGTAAGCTGGAACAACTCAAGAACAATCTGGAAGCCACTCTCGGCAGCCGTATTGTCAGCGTCACTCAGGCGCTGGGCGAAATCACCGTGGTGGTGAATGCGGCCGACTACGTCGCCGCGGCGCAGGCGCTGCACGACGATCCGCGCCTTGCCTTCGCCCAGTTGATGGACCTGTGCGGCGTTGACTATTCGGCCTACGGCGACGGCGTCTGGAAGGGCGCGCGCTTCGCGGCCACCTCACAGCTGCTATCGCTCGAGCACAATTGGCGGGTGCGGCTGCGGGTGTTTGCCGAGGACGACGGTTTCCCGGTGGTGGACACGCTTACCGGCATCTGGCCCGGCGCCAACTGGTACGAGCGCGAGGCTTTCGATCTGTTCGGCATCATGTTTTCCGGCCATCCGGACCTGCGCCGCATTCTCACCGACTATGGTTTCGTCGGCCATCCGTTCCGCAAGGACTTTCCGCTGTCGGGCCAGGTCGAGATGCGTTATGACCCGCAGCAAAAGCGCGTCATTTACCAGCCGGTAAGCATCGAGCCGCGCGAGATCACGCCTCGGATCATCCGCGAAGAGCAGTACGGCGATCTTGGCCATGGCTGATATCCGCAATTACACCATGAACTTCGGGCCGCAGCATCCTGCGGCGCACGGCGTCTTGCGCCTGGTGCTGGAACTCGACGGCGAGGTGGTCGTGCGCGCCGACCCGCACATCGGCATGCTGCACCGCGCGACCGAGAAGCTGGCTGAGAACAAGACCTATGTCCAGTCGCTGCCCTATATGGACCGGCTGGACTACTTCGCGGTGATGGCGAACGAGCACGCCTATTGCCTGGCGATCGAGCGCCTGCTCGGCATCCAGGTGCCCGAGCGCGCGCAATACATCCGCGTCATGTTCGACGAGATCACCCGCATCCTGAGCCATCTGCTGTTCCTCGGCGCCCACGGGCTCGACATCGGCGCGATGACCATGTTCCTGTACACCTTCCGCGAACGCGAAGACCTGTTCGACGTGTACGAGGCGGTGTCCGGGGCGCGCGTGCACGCAGCCTATTATCGACCCGGCGGCGTATACCGCGATCTGCCCGACGTCATGCCGCAGTACGCGGCGACGAAAATCCACGGCGCCAAGGCGGTGGCCAGGCTGAATGACAGCCGCTCGGGCAGCCTGCTCGACTTCATCGAGGATTTCACCGACCGTTTCCCGGCGAACGTCGACGAATACGAAGCGCTGCTCACCGACAACCGCATCTGGAAGCAGCGCACGGTAGGCATAGGCGTGATAACGCCCGAGCGGGCCATCGAACTTGGTTTCACCGGCGTGATGCTGCGCGGCTCGGGTGTCGAATGGGACCTGAGAAAGAAACAACCCTACGAAGTCTACGACCGCATGGACTTCGACATCCCGGTTGGCGTGAATGGCGACACTTACGACCGCTACCTGGTGCGGGTGGAGGAACTGCGCCAATCCAATCGCATCATCCGCCAGTGCATCGAATGGTTGCGCGCCAATCCCGGGCCGGTGATCGTCGACAACCACAAGGTGGCCCCGCCCGCGCGCGCCGACATGAAAGGCGGCATGGAAGAGCTGATCCATCATTTCAAGCTCTTCACCGAGGGCTTCTGCGTCCCCGCCGGCGAAGCCTACGCGGCGGTCGAGCACCCCAAAGGCGAGTTCGGCATTTACATCGTGTCGGACGGAGCGAACAAACCCTATCGCGTGAAGATCCGCGGCGCGGGCTTCGCGCACTTGCAGGGACTGAGCGAGATGGCGCGCGGCCACATGATCGCGGACGTGGTCGCCATTATTGGCACGCTAGACTTCGTCTTCGGGGAGATCGACAGGTGATCGGTCAAATGAGTTCTGGTGGATGACATGCTGAGCGCAGAATCGCTGAAAAAAATCGATCGCGAGATCGCCAAGTTCCCGGCCGAGCAGAAGCAGTCGGCGGTGATGGCGGCGCTCGCCATCGCGCAGGACGAGAAGGGCTGGCTTGCGACCGAGACCATGGATTTCGTTGCGCACTACCTGGGCATGCCGCCGATTGCGGTATACGAAGTCGCGAGCTTCTACAACATGTACAACCTCGCGCCCGGCGGCAAGCACAAGCTCACCATCTGCACCAACCTGCCGTGCGCGCTCTCCGGCGCGGCCGATGCCGCCGAGCACCTGAAGCAATGCCTCGGGGTCGGGTTCAACGAGACCACCGCCGACGGCCGCATCACGCTCAAGGAAGGCGAATGCATGGGAGCCTGCGGCGATGCGCCGGTGCTGCTGGTGAACAACAAGCGCATGTGCGGCTCCATGTCCAGGGACAAGCTGGACCAACTGCTCGCGGAGCTGAAGTGATGCTCGACTACGGTCCCGACGCTATCCTGATGACCGGCCTGGACGGCTCGAACTGGCACCTCAAGGACTATGAGGCGCGCGGGGGCTACGGCGCGCTGAAAAAGATTCTGAACGAAAAGATAACGCCCGAGGCGGTGGTCGCCGAAGTCAAGAAATCGGGATTGCGCGGCCGCGGCGGCGCCGGCTTCCCGGCGGGGCTGAAGTGGAGTTTCATGCCCAAGCAGTACACGGGTGCCAAATATCTGGTGTGCAATTCCGACGAGGGCGAACCGGGCACGTTCAAGGACCGCGACATCCTGCGCTACAACCCACACATGCTGATCGAGGGCATGCTGATCGGCGCCTACGCCATGGGCATCGGTACGGGCTACAATTACATTCACGGCGAGATCTGGGCCGAATACGAGTTGTTTGAGCAGGCACTGGCCGAGGCGCGCGCTGCCGGCTGCCTGGGCAAGAACATCCTCGGCAGCGAGTTCTCGTTCGAACTCCACGCCGTTCACGGCTACGGCGCCTACATCTGCGGCGAAGAGACCGGGTTGCTGGAGTCGATCGAGGGCAAGAAGGGCCAGCCGCGCTTCAAGCCGCCGTTTCCCGCAAGCTTCGGCCTGTACGGCAAGCCCACCACCATCAACAACACCGAGACCTTCGCCGCGGTGCCCTGGATCATCAACAACGGCGGCGACGCCTTCCTCGCCCTGGGCCGGCCCAACAACGGCGGCACCAAGCTCTTCTCCGTTTCGGGCCACGTCAACCGGCCCGGCAATTACGAAGTGAAGCTCGGCACGCCGTTCGCGAAACTGCTGGAGATGGCGGGCGGAATGCGGGGCGGCAAAAAAATCAAGGCGGTCATTCCGGGAGGCTCGTCGGCGCCGGTTCTGCCCGGGCACATCATCATGCAAACCGACCTCGACTACGACTCCATCGCCAAGGCCGGCTCCATGCTCGGCTCGGGCGCGGTGATCGTCATGGACGAGACTACCTGCATGGTGCGCGCGCTGGAGCGCCTGTCCTATTTCTATTTCGAGGAATCCTGCGGCCAGTGCACGCCCTGCCGCGAGGGCACCGGCTGGATGTACCGCATGGTCCACCGCATAGAACACGGCAAGGGTCGGCAGGAAGACCTGGACCTGCTCACCAACGTGGCCGACAACATCGCCGGGCGCACCATCTGCGCTCTGGGGGATGCGGCGGCGCTGCCGGTGAAAAGCTTCATCAACCATTTCCGCGACGAATTCCAGTATCACATCGACCACAAGCGCTGCATGGTGAGCGTGCCCGGCGGCTACTTCAGCGCCGAGAGCGCTGCCGTCGAGAGGGCGGCCTGAGAACGACATGCCAAAAGTAGAAATAGACGGCAGGCAGATCGAGGTGCAGAACGGCGCCACCGTGATGGACGCGGCCAACGCGCTCGGCATCGCCATTCCGCACTTCTGCTACCACAAGAAACTGTCCATCGCCGCCAACTGCCGCATGTGCCTGGTGCAGGTGGAGAAGGCGCCCAAGCCCTTGCCGGCCTGCGCCACTCCGGTCACCGACGGCATGAAGGTGTTTACCGAATCCGAGTACGCCAGGACCGCGCAGAAAGGGGTGATGGAGTTCTTGCTCATCAACCACCCGCTCGACTGCCCGATCTGCGATCAGGGCGGCGAATGCCAGTTGCAGGACCTTGCCGTGGGTTATGGCAAGAGCGCCTCGCGCTACGCGGAAGAGAAGCGCGTCGTGTTCCACAAGAACGTCGGCCCGCTGATCTCGATGGAGGAGATGACCCGTTGCATCCACTGCACCCGCTGCGTGCGTTTCGGCCAGGAGATCGCCGGCGTGATGGAACTCGGGATGATGGGGCGCGGCGAGCACGCGGAGATCGTGTCCTTCGTCGGGCGCACGGTCGATTCCGAACTTTCCGGCAACATGATCGACCTGTGTCCGGTGGGCGCGCTCACCAGCAAGCCGTTCCGCTACAGCGCCCGCACCTGGGAGCTGGCGCGCAGGAAATCGGTGAGCCCGCACGACAGTCTGGGCTCCAACCTCATCGTGCAGGTGATGGCGAATAAGGTCATGCGGGTGTTGCCGCTGGAAAATGAGGAACTGAACGAATGCTGGCTCTCCGATCGCGACCGCTTCGCCTACGAGGGCCTGAATTCCGCCGACCGCCTCACCCAGCC
>CABEBZ010000442.1_pt1 | contig 18862 bp, 21 predicted proteins | sample 3132741 | NCBI WGS metagenome assembly CABEBZ01 (sample SAMEA5534347, study PRJEB31848) | metagenome | biome: tundra; feature: field; material: soil | place: USA | collected 2013-05 | depth 0.45 m
CGACGGCGCGGACGCCACCCGGGCGGAGGAGTTTCGCGAGGGTGACAAGCAGATGGATCGCCAGGAGGAGCAGATCGCGCATGAGTCGAACATTTTGTCACCCCCCGCCAATCTCCGCAAGACTGCGCCGCAAGGGCCATTCGGGCTAGAATTTAGGAATTCGCCACCAACAGGTTCCGTTCCTCTGGAAGCCGCTCAAATACTGCGGCAACCCCGGTAATTCGACTAGTAAACCTCTCAAGGCCAAGACGGTACAGCATACAGCAAAGGCATGAATGGAAAGTTCAAAGAAGACACTGAACGCATCTCGGCACCCAGGTGATCTCTCCGCCGGGAGCGTGGCGCATGATTCCGTTCAACTGTTGGAACAGGCGCGTGCCGATACCGACGTTGTCCTGAAGGAGCTTGGATCGCAGCTTAGCGGCCTGAGCGCGGCGGAAGCCGGTTCTCGCTTGAAGCAGTTTGGGACGAACGAGATTGCCCGGGAGAAGCGTCAATCGGCCCTGATGCGCCTCTTGAGTAACATCAAGAATCCGTTGGTCCTCCTGCTCACGGCGCTGGGCGTGCTTTCCTATCTCACCGGTGATCACCGGGCAACGGTGGTCATTTTCGTGATGGTGATTCTGGGCGTGGTGTTGCGTTTCTTCCAGGAGATGAGGGCCGATCACGCGGCCGAGAAGCTCCAGGCCATGGTCAGCAACACCGCGACTTTGGTGCGCGGCGGCAAGGAAGAAGAAGTCCCGCTCAAGACGTTGGTGCCTGGCGATATCATCCGGTTGGCAGCCGGCGATATGGTGCCGGCTGATGTAAGGGTGCTTTCCGCCAAAGACCTTTTCTTGAATCAAATGGCCCTCACCGGCGAAGCCCTGCCTTTGGAGAAAAAGGCCGCCCCGGCATCTGCCGACGTTCAGAACCCGCTGGAACTACCCAATATCTGCTTCCTCGGCTCCAACGTGGAGAGTGGCTCCGCGACGACCGTGGTCATCTACACCGGGGACCGGACATACTTTGGATCGCTGGCCGCCAGTATCGTCGGGCAGCGCCAGTTGACCAGCTTCGACAAGGGCATCAACAAGTTCACCTGGCTGATGATCTGGTTCATCGCCGTGATGGTCCCGGCCGTGTTCCTCATCAATGGACTGAGCAAACACGACTGGATGGAAGCTTTCCTGTTTGCCATGGCCGTGGCCGTCGGGCTGACCCCCGAGATGCTGCCCATGATCGTGACTGTCAACCTGTCCAAGGGCGCCCTGGCAATGGCGCGCAAGAAAGTGATCGTCAAACGCCTGAACGCCATCCAGAACTTCGGGGCCATGGACGTGCTGTGCACCGACAAGACCGGCACCCTCACCCAGGGCAAGATCGTTCTGGAAAAGCATCTGGACGTGTACGGCAATCCCAGCGAAAAGGTGCTGCATTTCGGCTACCTGAACAGTTACCACCATACCGGGTTGAAGAACCTGCTGGACCAGGCGATCCTAGACCATGAGGAGTTGAGAGAGCACCTGAAAGCGGACGAGAAGTACCGCAAGATAGACGAGATCCCTTTCGACTTCGTGCGGCGCCGGATGTCGGTGGTAGTGGAAGATGAAACCGGGTTGAACACGCTGATCTGCAAGGGCGCGGTGGATGAAGTGATGAGCCAGTGCACCCGGGTGGAAGTCAAGGGGGAGGTCATCGAAGTTCTGCCCGAGCACGACGCCAAACGCCGGCAATTGGCGGATGAACTGAACGGCCAGGGCTTCCGGGTGATCGCACTGGCTTACAAGCAAATGCCGGGCGCCTCAGATGAGCCGGTCTACTCGGTGAAGGATGAGTCGGACCTGATCTTGCTCGGTTTTCTGGCCTTCCTCGACCCGCCCAAGGACACCGCTACGGAGGCCTTGAAGCGTCTTCACACCCTGAACGTGGGCGTCAAGGTCCTGACGGGCGATAACGAGATCATCACTGCGTACATCTGCAAGGAAGTGGGCATGCCGGTAGAGCATCTCTTGCTCGGCTCCCAAATCGAGAAGATGAGCGAGATGGAACTGGCCGAAGCCGCGAGCGCCACCAGCGTCTTTGCCAGGCTGGTCCCGGCGCACAAGGAGCGCATCATCCGCGCGCTCCAGAGCAAGGGCCACGTGTTGGGGTTCATGGGAGACGGCATCAACGACGCCCCAGCCCTGAAGGCCGCCGATGTGGGCATATCGGTGGACAGCGCGGTGGATATCGCCAAGGAGTCATCCGATATTATTCTGTTGGAAAACAGCCTGCTGGTGCTGGAGCAGGGCGTGCTGGAAGGCCGGCGGGTATTCGGCAACATCGTCAAGTACATCAAGATGGCAGCCAGTTCGAACTTTGGCAACATGTTCAGCGTCGTAGGGGCCAGCGCGTTCCTGCCTTTCCTTCCCATGCTGCCGATCCAGGTGCTGATAAACAACCTCCTGTACGACTTCTCGCAGACCACCATCCCCACCGATGAGGTGGATGCGGAGTGGCTGACCAAGCCGCGCCAGTGGACGATTGACAAGATCCTGCGTTTTATTCTGTTTATCGGCCCGATCAGCTCGATCTTCGATTACCTGACGTTCTTCATGATGCTGTACATTTTCAACTGCTGGAACGACCCGGCGTTGTTCCATACGGGCTGGTTTGTGGAGTCGCTCTTCACCCAGACGTTGATCATCCATGTCATTCGCACCAACAAGATCCCGTTCATCCAAAGCCGGGCCAGTTGGCCGCTCATCCTCACTTCGTTGATCATCGTCGCGGTCGGCGCCTGGCTGACGGTTTCGCCCTTGGCGAACACGCTCGGGTTTGTTCCGCTCCCGCCGCTGTACTGGCTGTATCTGGCCATCATGCTGCTGGGCTATGCGATTCTGACGCAGGTGGTTAAGACCTGGTTTATTCGCAGGTTTGGCGAATGATGGCGGCGGCGAGTAGAGTGCATTCATCGGGCATGAAATCACAACAAAGTACCCGTGCTTTCGTCGGCGGCAAGAATGCTCTTGTACGGCGCCAGCACTGCAGCCACCGTTTGTTCCATTTCAGAGATGGATGTTGCCATGGTTGCCGCCTCATTTCCAATTGCGAATCGTTTGTATCTCTTTGCCGTGATGGCAGATAGTTTGCTCGCGCTCGACAAATTTGTCATAAGACCCGTGCCTGCAGCCCATCGGCAAACTTTGCACGCAAATATTCTTTTGAGGAAATAAACGCGCCTATGTATGGCAACGCACAGAGGCGCATTGCGCGAGCGTTTAGCTTTGGCATTACAGAACGATGTTCTGGAAGGGTGGCGGAAAAACCAAGAGAGGCGAACAAAATGGGTATAGGAACGATACTTCTGGTCATCCTGGTGCTGGCGCTGGTGGGCGTGATTCCAACCTGGCCTCACAGCAGGGAATGGGGTTACGGTCCCAGCGGCGGAGTTGGCTTGATACTGGTGATCGTGTTGATTTTATTCGTGCTGGGCAAGATATAGCCGTTATTTTCCATCGCGCTGAGTGTAGCGCTTACAACAGGAGCAATCGAACATGAACAAAGACCAAGTGAAGGGCGTGGCGAAGGACGTTGTCGGCAAAGTCCAGGAACAAGCGGGCAAGCTGGTTGGAAGCAAGGAACAACAGATCAAGGGGCTGTCAAAACAGATTTCCGGGAAGGTGCAAAAGGGCGTCGGCGACGTCAAGCAATCTGTTGAGGATTTCAACAAGAGCTCGTCGTGAGGCACGTCGCCAATCGGCGATGCAGTCGTGAATGGCGGTCGAAATCCGCGTAAATATGGCGGGGCGGATTTTTGGGGCGTGACTATTGCATGATGTCCGGTTCTGTTGATGCCCCGTAGCCGGGTCAAGGGCGGACCAAAGCCCGGCGTAGCGCACCCTTGACGCGGCGGCGGAGCAATATGCGCAAAATGCAACTGATAACTTCGGACCGTGAATAAAGAACATTTAGAAAAACTGGCAGGAGCGGCGAACGTCGAAGAGCTTCGGCGGGCGATAGAAGCATTGTGCCAGCCCTTCGGCAGCCCGAAGAATATCCACCTTCTCCCAAATAGGCGTGTCGAGGAGTATGTGTGCTTCGTGGAGCTCGGCTCGCCGAAGCTCAACTCGTCAATAATTGAGAATTTTGGTGGTATCTACTTTGCCAACGGCGTTACGTTTAGAATTCCATTCAAGCAAGCCAACGACTAGGGTCTAAACAACCCTGGCTGCTTCCCCCATAGGCGGGCGACCCGCCGAATAAAATACCTCGGAAAAAATCTCGACGTGGGAGAGGGAACCCGTTGGAATGAAAACATTTTGGGCATCGGCGCGGTTTTTTGCAATCGCCCTGCTATGCATAGGCGCGCGCATTGCCCATGCCGACGATGTAGACGCGAATTCAGCCGCATCTCTGCGCGCCAAGTACGATGGTTTACAGAATCGGCTCAGCCACAATCAGTTCCAGAGGCCGCTGTATTTGGACTCCAGCGAGACCTCGGATAGCGTGACAGGCGACATTTATGCGCGCATCAATTACCCGTTTGCAACGGTGCGCGCCGCGCTGAACAATCCGGGCGATTGGTGCGACATTCTGATTCTCCACGTCAATACCAAGTACTGCCGCGCTTCGTCGGGCAACCAGGGGGCCGTCCTCAATGTAAGCATCGGCAAGAAATACGACGAGCCGCTGGAGAAGGCCTACCGGGTGGACTTTGCCTATCGCGTTGCCGCCCAAACGGCGAACTACCTGCAGGTGAGGCTGAACGCAGACGTGGGGCCATTCAGCACGCGCGACTACCGCATCGTGCTCGAGGCAGTCCCGGTGGAAACCGGGCGCACATTCATTCACTTTTCGTATTCGTATACCTATGGCCTGGTGGGACGGCTTGCACTGCAGGTCTACCTCGCCACAATCGGGCGGAGCAAGGTGGGATTTGCCGTCGTAGGCACACGATCCGACGGCCAGCCCCTTCACATCGGTGGATTACGCGGCTTGGTGGAACGCAATACCATGCGCTATTACCTCGCCATCGAGGCCTTTCTCGGCGCCGTGTCCGCGCCGCCGCAGGAGCGACTCGAAAAGCGTCTGCGTGAGTGGTTTGCGGCCATCGAGCGCTATCCACGCCAGTTGCATGAAATGGAACAGGGTGAGTATCTCGACATGAAACGCAAGGAGTATTTGCGGCAACAGTCCGAACTCCAACCGCCACCGGCCTGACCGCCGGACTGCAGGGACCAGGCTGAACCAACCCTATTGGTTCCGAAGCATGTTTCTTATCAGTCCACAGGGCGCGCAAGTCCTCAAGCACCCCCGGAGCGTTCGCTCCACAGGTGATCAAGACGTCTCGCGCGAATCAGGGCTTGCTTCTGGCGGACGCGGTGGCGGCCGCGCCCTTGAGCCCGCGAAATATTTCGGTATGTGTGCAAGCGTACTGATTCAGCCGCGCATTGCATATACGGTATGCAGCATTCGTACGTTGAATTCACGCCGTATCCGATTTGGTCGGCGCTAACCAGAAGCGAGGAATTGTCATGAGACATCTGAAACTGATTGCGGCAGCATTGGCGGTGTTCGCATTGAGCGCATGCGTGGGGTTTGTCGTCCCCATCCCCCTGCCCAGTTCGACCACCACGCAAGACACGGATCACAACGAACGCCGCTGACCGAGCGGGGCACACGCGGAACGCAGTACTCAGTTCGCACCGTGAATCATTCTGTGGACGATGTTTTCGAGTTCCGTGCGCTCGTCCTCGACGTCGAAAATATTCTCGCTGACGCGATCGTCACACGTGTCTGCTGCATTGGTCCGCAGCGGGCGCATTGGGTTCTCTAGTTCGCGTTGAAAAACGGCTAGGGGGCCCCCTTTTTCGGGGCGTCCGCACTGGCCATCTTCACGTTTTGCTTCCTCAGCTTCTTCGCTCGCTTGGCTATCCCCGCGAGGTGCTTCGTGGTTTTTTGCTTCGTTCGCCTAGTCTTCAGCATCTGAGAGTGACTCAATGGAGCCTCCAGTCTATAAGGTTTTTAATTGCACGTTAGTTTGACCCGTTTTTTCGTTCTTGGCTATCAAAACTGCCGCCGCTTCTATGCGCGGTAAGGCGTATCTGGAGTCCCGCCACTGCAGGGTCCCACCGGCACAATCATGACCTCTCACCATTATCTGCATACCGGCCAACGCACCTGCCATGCCGACGATGGACGCGAGGTTCCGTGCGAAGGTTCCGGCCAGGACGCGTCGTTTGCCGTCGGCACGCCCTGGCCGGAACCGCGATTCGATTTGCGCGATGACGAGGTCATGGATCGGCTGACCGGTCTGATCTGGTGTCGTAGTGCCAATCTCGCGGAATTTCCGCTCACCTGGCAGGAAGCACTGGATTTCGTCGCGACCATGAACCGCGAACAGCGTTTCGGCCAGCGCGATTGGCGCATGCCCAATCGCCGCGAATTGCGCAGTTTGCTCAGTCTGCAAACCAAATTGCCTGCCCTGCCTGAGCGACACCCGTTCATCAATGTGTTCAACGGCTGGTACTGGACCGCGACGACGGCGGCCATCAGCCCGGCGCACGCCTGGTACGTGGCGCTCGATGGCGCGCGCATGTTTTACGGCGGCAAAGATCAATCCTTCATGCTATGGCCGGTACGCGGCGAAGGTCTGAGCGTCGTCCCGCGTACAGGCCAATGCCTGTGCTACGATGCCGCCGGCAAAATCATTTCATGCACCGGCTCCGGTCAGGACGGCGAATTGCGTTACGGCGCCCCGTGGCCTGAACCACGCTTCGAAATTCTTCACGCCGGCGTACTGGATCGTCTCACCCGCCTGCTCTGGCGCCGCAGCGCGAACCTCACACCGCAACCGGTGGCCTGGCGCGAGGCATTGGCAGCGGTGGCCGAGCTTAACCACGAAGGCGCCGGAAGTGCCTGGCGGCTGCCAACGATCAACGAACTGGAAGCGCTGGTGGATTGCGCCGCCCACAGCCCGGCCTTGCCGTCCGGGCATCCTTTCGCCGATGTGCAGGACATTTACTGGTCGTCTACCACCAGCCTGTTCGAGCCTGATTGGGCCTGGGCCCTGTACTTGGAAAAAGGCGCGACGGGCATCGGACAAAAGCGGTTCGCACAATTTTCGGTATGGGCCGTGGCAACTTTCGATTGCATCATAGTCATCACCTCTTGATTGTTTTGATTGCCGTCTATCGTTACGGCAGGTCACGGCAATTATTGAACCGCTTGGGTTTTCCGGGGGGAGCAAACGATCATACTCGCGTTTGACGACCGCATAGCACTCGCATACCTGTGCTTCCAGTCGGGGGCGATCGAGCACGGCAATGTGGCCGCGGCTGCAATGGATCAGTCCCGCCTTTTGCAGCTTTCCAGCGGCCTCCGTGACGCCTTCGCGGCGCACGCCCAGCATATCGGCGATCAGTTCCTGCGTCATCGTCACCTCGTTCGAGGGTAACCGGTCCAGGCTAGACAAGATCAAGCGGCACAGTCGCTGTTCCAGCGAATGGTGCCGGTTGCACACCGCGATCTGCCCGGTTTGCGCGATCAGCGCCTGGGTGTAGCGCAGCAGCAAATGCGGCAGCGGGCCGTCGTGCTCGAACTCGTTTTTCAGCAGATTCGCCCCCAGCCGATAAGCGTAGCCGGCGCTCAGCACCACCGCCTGGCTCGGCGTGCTTTCGCCACCCAGGAACGATGCGACGCCGATCACGCCTTCGCTGCCCGTGACCGCGATTTCTGCCGACGCCCCGTTCTGCGTCACGTAGAACCGGGAAACGATGCCCGCAGTGAGGAAATACAGGTACTGTTCCCGGTCGCCGGCGCGGTGAACGGTCCAACCCAGCGGCAAAGGAACGGGCTCTAGATTGGGCAGCAGACGCTCATAATCCTCCGGTGGCAGCGCTGCAAGAAGACGGTTTTGCCTGGGCGCATGCCCTGCGGATACCGCAGGCTTCCTGTCCGTGGACGCGAAGCGCGTCTCCGGATACGGTGGAAACGAATGTAGTCCCAACATTGGGGCCTCCCTAAAATAACGAACCGCCTATCGGATTGACCTGCGATTTGAATGTACCCGGCTCATTCGTCACGTCTATTGATTTTGATCACACCGTATGCCCGCGGGACGGTATCTAATATTTACAAGTATCGATACGGGCAGGGCGCGGCAGATTTCTGTCGCCGGCCGGTATCGATGCGAGATCGTCTTGAGCTTAGTATGGGAGCAGGTTGAATTGTGCCGGCGTTTGCTGTCGCAACACAGATTGCCAAAGGGATTTCTTGATCGTTCCCGTTGCTCGTGAGGAATCGTAAGTTAATTCTTTATAAGGAGTATCGCCATGAGACTATCCAATAGGTTCGTTACTTTCATTTTCGCCATCCTGCTGGCTTCCTTGCTCGGATGCGCAGCGACGTCCACGAAAGAGGGGACCGGAGAGTATTTCGACGATACCGCCATTACCACCAAAGTGAAAGCGGCGATTTTCAACGAACCGTCGCTGAAATCGTCCGAGATCAACGTCGAAACCTACAAGGGCACGGTTCAGTTGAGCGGCTTCGTCAGTTCCCGAGCCGATATCAACAAGGCGGTCGAACTGGCGCGCGGCGTCAAGGGCGTGACATCCGTCAAGAATGACATGCGGGTGAAGTGACGGTAGATCGGGCTTTAGGCGTGACAATGCCCAGTTGACTGACCGTCAACGGCTTCTTACTTCGCGGGATCTCGATTGCTGACGTGCTCGCGTACGCCTCGCCCAACGCGATATCGGCAGGGTAGGCCGATGCCGAATCCAAAGAATTCTGGTTTCGATCGCGCCAGTCCACGCGACCTCCAGACCCATGGATCATGGCGGCCGGCTGCGGACGCCGGCCTATAATGGCCCCTTCGCCCGTTGCCGCCCCGGACCTTGCGCCAGACCGTTGCCCTCGCCCGCGTCTCACCCTACCTGCTGCTCACAGCCACGATCCTGTTCTGGGCGCTGAACTGGATCGTCGGGCGGGCGCTGCGGGATGACGTGCCGTCCTACTCGCTCGCGTTCTGGCGCTGGGTGAGCGCGAGCGCGCTGCTGCTGCCGTTCGCGTGGCCTCACCTCGTGCGCGGCTGGCCGGCGATGCGCCGGTCGTGGCGGATCATGCTCGCGCTCGGGGTGCTCGGCACCACCTTCTGCAACCTGACCTCGTACACCGGCCTCAAGTACACCACGGCCGTCAGCGGTTCCATCCTCAACTCATTCGTGCCTGTGATCATCATCGCGATCTCCTGGGCCTTCCTCGGGCAGCGGTTGCGCGCCTCGCAGTGGGCAGGCGTCGCGATTTCGCTGACCGGGGTGCTGATCATCGTCGGCCACGGCGACCCGATGGTGATCCTGACGCTCTCGCTCAACGTCGGCGACCTCTGGATTCTCGCGTCGGCGCTGCTGTGGGCGCTGTACACGGTCTGCCTGCGCTGGCGCCCGCCGGGCCTGCACCCACTCGGCCTCTTGGGCGCGAACGCGATCGTCGGCGTGGTCGCGATGCTGCCGGTGTACCTGTGGTCGCTCGCTCAGGGCCTGCACATCACATGGACGGCGGGGGCGGTGGCCGGGCTCGCCTATGTCGGTGTATTCCCGTCGGTGGTGGGGTACATATTCTGGAATAATGCGGTCTCGCGCGTCGGCCCGAACAAGGCAGGAATGTTCATGCACCTGATGCCGGTGTTCGCGAGCCTGCTCGCAATTGCCTTCCTCGGCGAACGGCTGCACCTGTTCCACATTGCCGGCATGGCGATGATCCTCGGCGGCATCTGGCTCACCAGCCGCGCCGACAATCCCGAGGCCGAAGCCGGGATGGAGAACTGAAAGCTCATTACAAAATGAGGGGATACCTCCCCTCATGCTCCCCTAAGTCGGGGGCCGTTTCGGTAATTCCGAAACGGCCCCAAGTAGGGATCGCGCGGGATCAGTCTTCCAGCGTGAAGCCCACCTTGATGGTCACCTGCCAGTGGGCCACTTTCCCGTTTTCCACGTGACCGCGCGTCTCGATGACCTCGAACCAGTGGATATCGCGCACCGACGCGGAAGCCTTGGCGATAGCGGTACTGACGGCGTCCTCTATGTTCTTGGTCGAGGACCCGGTGAGCTCGATATGCTTGTAGACGTGATTGCTCATGCTGCTCTCCTGAAGAAAAATGGCCGATGGCAGAGTGGGTGACCCTGGAAGCAGATGAATTGTCCGCCTTTTTTCTCGGGGCTGGCAAATCGGGGTGCTCCCGCCACCTCTCAATCGGCTCCCGGGGTATTGCGGATTCTCTGCAATAATGCCGCCCATGCTTCGCCCGACAAACCGCGCCGCAGATCCGGCACCAGCAGCGGACGCACGAACTCGGCTGCTGACAGGGCCGATCCTGGCGACGATGGCGCGCCTTTCGGTGCCAAACATCGCTTTGGTCGGCGCGCAGGCGGCCGTCAACGTTGCCGAGACCTATTTCGTCGGGCGCCTGGGCACGGATGCTCTCGCCGGCGTCACGCTCGTATTCCCGATGGTCATGCTGATGCAGATGATGTCGGCCGGGGCGATGGGCGGGGGCATTTCCTCGGCCATCGCCAGAGCGCTTGGGGGGCACCGGCAATCCGATGCCGACGCGCTCGCCTGGCATGCCGTGCTGATAGCGATGGTGCTCGGAGGCGGCTTCACCATCGCGGCGCTGATATTCGGCCCGGTGCTGTATCAAGCGCTCGGAGGACGCAATGCGACCCTCTCGAACGCCCTCGAATACTCGAATATCGTGTTCGGGGGAGCGGCGTTTGTTTGGTTGATGAATAGCCTCGCGAACGTGTTGCGCGGCAGCGGCGATATGCGCACTCCGGCTGTGGTCACGGCAACGGGCGCGCTTATCATGATCGCGGTGTCACCATTGCTCATTTTCGGTTTTGGACCCGTGTCCGGTTTGGGGCTGCGAGGCGCTGCGCTGGCCCTCGTTGCATACTATTTCGCCGGGTGCGTAATCCTCGGCTGGCGCATCGTTCGCGGCCCGACCCTGGTTGCCCTTCGCCCACGCCGCCCCGCATGGCGGCACTTTGCAGAGATTTTGAAAGTCGGAGTGCCGGCATCTGTGCATGCTGCGCTCATCAATACGGCGGTCGCCGTGACCACCGGTTTCGTCGGCGTCTACGGGGCGACAGCCCTTGCCGGATATGGAATCGGAACCCGCCTCGAGTACCTGCAGATACCGATCGTGTTCGGCCTGGGCGCTACGCTCGTCGCCATGGTAGGCACCAATGTAGGCGCCGGACAGCTCGAACGGGCGCGCAGAATCGCCTGGACCGGCGGGCTTTTCGCCGCAGCCATCTGCGGCACCATTGGCGCGATCGTCACTCTCGCTCCCCGGTTATGGGCCGGCATGTTTACCCATGATCCCGAAGTGCTGGCAATCGCCAGCCAATACTTTTATGCCGTTGGGCCGAGTTATGGGTTCCTCGGCCTTGGGATGGCTTTGTACTTTTCTTTTCAGGGCACCGGCCGCATGCTGTGGCCGCTGCTGTGCGTCACGGCGCGCATCCTGGTCATTGCGGCAGGGTGCACGCTGGCGACGCGCGTCTTCGGCCTCGAACTTGGCAGCTTGTTCGCAGTGACTGCGGCAGCGTTGGTGGTGTTCGGGCTGATGTACGCAATAGGTGTTTGGCGCTATTTCTCCCACCATACGCAAGCGCGACCTTGAGCGTCGCCGGCGCGGCGGCTATCTGGGCGGGCGGGAAACGAGGAAACAGACCATGACTCACTCCGTGCCGGCGCGGGATTAAGAAAAGGAGCTAAATCCAGTGAAGATACTGCTTATCCAGGGCGCCAACATGGCCTATCTCGGCAAGCGCGAGCCCGAGATCTATGGCACCACCACGGCCGCGCAACTCGACCAACTGTTGCAGCTCCACGCGCGCGAACGCGATTTTGAGCTCGAAATCTACTATACGCATATCGAGGGCGAAGCGATTGCGCGCGTCTACCGCGCGGCGGACGAAGGCGTCGATGGGCTGCTGATGAACCCGGCCGGATTCACCCACGCCGGCTACGCGCTCCGCGATTGTCTGCGCTCGATGCGGTTCCCCTACGTGGAGGTCCACATGAGCAACATCGACAAGCGGGGGCTCAAGTCGGTCACGGCGGAGACGGCCCGCGGTATCATTACCGGCTTCGGGCTGCGCTCCTACCTCATGGGGCTGGACGCGTTAGTTGCGTTGATCGAAGACGACAAGCCCGGCAAGGGAAAAAAACAACGAACGCCGAGACGATGAACCGGCTTGCGCTTGACTCGCGAGCGAGGCACTCATCGTTCAGGACAGGCGCAGGGTTCAATGACAGAAAGGTTCACACACGCTATGAATCCGACGCAGAAGACGCTGGAAACGATGGATAGCAAACCCAACCAAACCCGATCGGCAGTGGAGCGCCTGTCGCGCCTTGATTGCTGTGCGGTTTCGGATGCGCTGGACAAGCTGAAGCTCTCCGGCGTGGTATCCGGCCTGCCGCAGTTGGCCGGCTCCGGCCGTATCGCCGGCAGGGCGATCACCATGAAACTCGGAATCGGCACCGCTCCGCCGGGACCGACGCGGCATCTGGGCACGACCGCGATCGAAGCCGCGAATCCCGGCGACGTCATCGTGGTCGAGCAAAAAAGCGGCGTCGAAGCGGGAAGCTGGGGCGGGATCCTCGCGCTCGGCGCCAAATTGCGCGGGGTCGCAGGTGTGGTTGCCGACGGCCCAGTGCGCGACATCGACGAGGCGAAAAGCTTCGATTTCCCGGTGTTCGCCCGCGCCTGCACCGCACGCACGGCGCGAGGCAGGGTGGTCGAACTGGCGACCAACGGGCCGGTCGAGATTGGGACTGTCACGGTGAACCCCGGGGACTACGTGATCGCCGACGGCAGCGGGGTCGTTTTCATCAAGCCGGTGGACATCGAGCGGGTGCTGCAGGCGGCCGAGTCCATTGCTGCACGCGAGGCCGCCATGGCGCAGGCCCTGCGCGCAGGCCGCCCGATCACCGAGGTGATGGGGGCGAATTACGAACACATGCTGAAGGAGTAGCAGTTCAAGGACCGGTTACAAATTGAGGGGACACGTCCCCTCATTCAGCCCCAATTCAAAGGCGGTTTCAGTCATGCTGAAACCGCCTCCAAGCGGTTTTACACATGGAGAAATCAAAATGAGTCGCGTCACCAAGAGTCGGTTGCAAATCAAAAGATGGCTGAGCGTGCTGTTGAGTGCGGTGTTGATCCCAAGTGCCGCACTGGCCCAGACGTACCCGGCGAAGCCGATACGGATCATCGTTCCGTTTGCCGCGGGCGGCGCCGTGGACGTGGTCGCGCGCGCGGTTGGCCAGCGCATGTCCGAGCAAATGGCCAGTCCCGTCATCATCGAAAACAAGCCGGGAGCGAGCGCCAATCTGGGTGCCGAACTCGTGGCCAAGGCGCAACCGGACGGCTACACGGTGCTCATGGGCGCCAATGGCCTGGCGACGAACATGACGCTGTTCCGCAACCTCGGGTTCGATACCACGAAGGACTTCGCGCCCGTCGCGCGCATCGGCTATGCGCCACTGGTTCTGGTGGTTGAAGCGTCTTCTCCGGCGAAATCGCTAAAGGATTTGATCGCGTTGGCGAAGGCGAAACCTGGCAATCTCAACTATGGATCCGCGGGTAACGGGCAATCGGGTCATCTGGCCTCCGAACTATTTAAGCTCACGACCAAGATCGATGTGGTCCATGTGCCATACAAAGGCGGTTCGCCTGCGCTTACGGATCTGATGGGAGGGCGCCTGTCGTTCATGATCATCAATCCGATCGAAGTCGTTGCCAACATCAAATCGGGGCGCTTGCGCGCGCTCGCAGTGGCGAACCCCAAACGCATTGCCATGTTGCCCGACGTTCCAACCTTCACTGAAGCCGGCGTGCCCGGATACGATGCCTCGGTATGGTGGGGGCTGGTCGCGCCGGTCAAGACGCCGAAGGACATCGTGGCCAAATTGAGCAGTGAGGTGCTCAAGGCGCTCGAAGACGAGGGCGTGAAGGAGAAACTTTCGAATCTGGGTGCCGTTGTCGACCCGGCCGGCCCGGAGCAGTTCGGCAAGTTTCTCAAGGAAGAAATCGACAAGTGGGCCGGCGTGATCAAGGCATCGGGAATCCACGCCGATTGATTTCGGCAGCGCGCACCGGTATTCAGGTGGTTGATTGAATTGTTTGGCGAGATGACGATTTCGAAGGAGATCATGATGTTGAAGAGCGTAATTAAGGCAATCGGCTGTGTTTTGCTCGTGCTGCAGGCTGCATTTCCCGCGTTCGCCGACACCTGGCCTTCCAGGCCGATCAAACTGGTGGTTCCGTATCCGCCCGGCGGCAGCACCGACGTCACTGCGCGCGTGATCGCGGAAAGCCTGCGGCCGCTGCTCGGCCAGACGGTGGTCATCGACAACCGGCCCGGGGCGGGGGGCAATATCGGCGCAGATGCGGTGGCCAAGTCCGCTCCCGACGGGTATACGTTTTTAATGGCGACCAGCACGCATGTGACCAACATGAGCCTGTACAAGAATCTGCCCTATGATTTCGTGCAGGACCTCACGCCCGTGTCACAGACCGCGTTCATCCCCAACGTGCTGGTGGTCGGTCCGAACATACCTGTCGCCAATCTCGCAGAATTCATCGCCTATGTGAAAAGCGGCAAGTACGCGGTGAACTACGGCACGGCCGGCAACGGCTCTTCGCAGCACCTTTCCAGCGCTCTGTTCAACAGCATGGTCGGAGGCAATATGGTGCACGTCCCGTACAAGGGCGGGGCCCCGGCGACGGCGGATCTCCTCGCGGGCCAGATCCAGGCGTATTTCGGCCCGCTGGTCGAGGTCCTGCCTCACATCAGGGGAGGAAAAGTCAAGGCGCTCGGCATCACTACGAAGAAGCGTTCGCCGCTGTTGCCCGATGTGCCGGCGATCGGCGAGATGCTGCCCGGATATGAAGTGGCCCTGTGGAACGGCATCCTTGCGCCTGCCAGGACGCCCGCCGATATCGTCAACAAGCTGAACGAGGCGATCGTGAAGGTGCTGAATCAGCCGGAGGTCAAGGCGCGGCTGGCTGAGCAGGGCTCGGAGCCGGTCGGCAATTCGCCGGCGGAGTTCAAACAGTTCATCGCGGCCGAAGTCGATAAATGGAGGTCGCTGGTCAGGATTTCCGGAGCCAAAATCGAGTGAGTTCAAGGCGCGGCGCGGTTTTTCCAAATTCCAAGGGGAGGCAACGGTGACTTACTGATCAGAGCTCAAGCCCTCCGTCAATTGCTATGCAGTTATTGGGTAAACGGGTAGCTGCTATTTTCGTCAAGCGTTCAGGTCCTCATGGGTGTAGATATCGCAAAACCCATGTGCCGGTATTCCAAGCGCTGCATTGAACTTGCTGGACATGTTCTGGTACGCAATTAATGCAGCCAGCTCGATGATCGCCTGATCATCGAAGTGCTGGCGCAAATCCGAGATAATCTTTGCATCGATCTTACGCTCGCTGTGAGTCACTGCAGTTGCGTAGCACAAGGCTGCCTTTTCTTGCTCGCTGAAGAGCGGGGATTGCTCGAAGGCGAGCAAGGAATCAAGTTTTTCCGGCGTTGTGCCGCGTTCCAGACTGCCAAAGGAGTTAAGGTCGATGCAAAAATCACAGCAATTAATGCGTGAGATCAGAACCTGCACCAAAGACCGTAACGCGGGATTAATGCGTGACGTCTTTGCGTCCAGCGCACGGTACATCGCGGCCATGCTCAGGTATGCCAGTGGGAGTCTGCTCCAAAGGCGGACTGGTTCGAGTTCCCTGCCATAGCGTCGGCGCTGCAGGAAAAATATAATTCGCATGTACCACGGGTAGCGGAAGATTTCCGAGTCGCGAATGTAGCTCACGTTTGTCTCCTTCAAGGGCGGGCGTGGCGCTTACCTCAATCAGTGCTTGGTATCGTTAAGGGTCCAGTCGTAATCCAAATAGCGGATTCGCGCTTGGCCTTGACGCACTACTGCGCGCGCCACTGCTCCATCCGCAAGGAAATCGGCATAGCGCGCGAGAAACTGGGGAACCGAGCTGATGCCGCGATTGCCTTTTTCGAAGTCTGCCTTGTACCAGTCGAAAATCCGGGATACTTTCAGATCTGCGGCAGCTGGATCGTAGCGGTTGCGACTGCGGTCGCCGAGAAAGCGGCGCACGCTGTCTTCAAGCTGCGAGTCAAGGCGTTCGGCGACATAGGATTTATCGCCCAACATCGGGCAGCCAATCGAGGCGCAGTTGACCGCGAAATGAATGCGCGGCTCGTCGAAAGCTCCCGGGGCGCGGATCAACCCATGCTCCACGTCGTCCAGACTGCGCTCGGCGCCGAGCAACATGAAGAACTCTTTCTTCCAAGGAGACTTCAGGAACGACCCGAGGTCCTTAATCGATTTCAGATCGGGATAGCGCGTAAGCACCAGTTTAATGGTAAAAGCGTTATATGCATTGATAAGAAAGGCGAGTTGCTGCTCGCGCGTCCAGCCGCGGTACTCGGTTTCCGTAACTGAGGAAAGGCCGTCAAGGTAGACTTGCAATGCGCTCTGGTCGGCGTGAAAGCCGGCGTAATCGGCACGCGAGGAGTTGCCATTTTGCGCGACCACCACATGGCGCTGCAGCAGCGCGTCCCACGCCGCATGATTCTGGTCGAAAGCGAGGGCTGCATTGCTTGCTGCCAGCAAAATGGCCGCAATAATGATGCTTACCGTGTGTCTCATGCCGGTCCTCGCATCCAGGCATGGTGATGCTGCGCCCACTTCAACACGGTCTGCGGCGTGTGTGCACGTTTCCATACCGAAGCTATAAAGGTTCGTCACTCCGGTTGCACGAATGTCGTCTGCCCGCCAGAAGACATTTCAAACCGGCGTTCGATCAGATCCGCGTCATCGAAATGGCGGCGCCCGATGAACGCGGTCGCATGGGTTCCCCATTGACGCATGGCACCGGTGTGGCCGATTCCCATGGGCCAGAACACGTACCGCTCACCGCGCTCAGTGCCGGGCACGAGTCCATCGGGCCCGAAGGCACTGCGTGTTCTGTGATCCGCAGTGGGCAGTGCGCGCAGATCGTTATCGTCGGCGAATTGATAGGCGATACCGGAAGCATCGGTATCCGGACGGACATTGACGACATAGTGAGTCCGGCTTTCGATGCGCACGACGACTCTTCGCGCCGCCGCAATCGCCGGCAATCTCAACGGCGCAAAGGCCCATTCGATGGCGCCTTCCGGTGCGGGCAGCAGCTTGACCCGGGCAGTGGGAAAAAACATGTGGTAACAGCCGCACGGATGCATGGTGTCGTAAACGAGCGGCGCACCATCGATTCCGAGAGTTACCCTGAATACGACCCCATCCAGTCTGCCCGCGAGAAGATCTGTTGCCCCACTGGAGGGGCGCTCTGGAAACCAAATCGTGTACACGAGCTGCGCCAGAGTTTTTCCTTGAAAGCGCGTAAATTCCAGGCGTCGATAGGTCACGGGCCGGGCAGGATCGACTTCCGGTGCCGGGCCGTTGCGCCATGAAAGCGGCCCGAAGCGGTCATATTCGCCCGTGGTTTCTATCTCAAATGCCGGGGCGTACGCCTGGAACAGCAAGTCGCGCTCCTCATCGGTAAATTGCGGAATTCCAAGGGCGTCGGTGTTTAAGTGCGAGAAAATGGCGGCGACTTGTTCCCCGGTTACAGGTTTAGGGGCCGTTTCGTATCGCACAACGCCAGTGGCTGAGGTCGTCTCCACGTCAGCGTTTCTAAACATCTCAGCCGTTTCTTGATGCCACCTTTCAACACCCTTCGAAAATGGAATGCTCGCAAGCGGGTAGAGACCAAGCGCACGATTCCAGTCCGCGTAGTTGTCCGGCACCTTCGCGCGGGTGACAAGGAGATCGCGCTGCGTCGCGTTGCCGAGATCCTCGCGGGCCAGTTGGGCCGCACAGTTCTGCGTATTCACCCTGGCTGCGGCTTGGTCGCCGATACCGGCGAGGGGAAAGAATTGCTGGGGTAGGTTTCCGATTTCATACTCGCGCGCCTTGGTATCCAATACTCTCAGGCGGGTAACCCAGGCATCGAAAGCCTGCGGATTGTCCTTAGCCTGATCTCGAAAAGAGGCGGAGAGGCGGTCGACGCGAAGATACGGGAATCCCGGGATGCGATAAGCGCCGGCATCGCGAACACCCGCGCGATCTATGGTTGTATCCAGCTGTTCAAACCAGTTTGCGCAAAGTCTCAGGGCAGAGGAAGGAGACTCGAGCTCCGACTTAAGCGGCGCTTCGATGGTCGTACAACCTGCAGTCAGAATAAGCAGGGACGCTGCGCCCAGACTTTGCAGGATTGAAGAGTGTTTTCGAACTGACGATGACAATGCGTTCATAAAAATCCTTGTGCGCCGGCTTGTCTCCCTGTGCGCAACACTTCCCTGCGCTCTATTTCTTTGACCATACCGCGGAACTGGTCTGAAATATTTGCACGCATCAGAGGCACAGTTATGAAAAGCGGCAGTGAGATGGGGCGTTCAATGATTCCCGACCAGCGGAGCACAAATTCATCGTCTTTGTAGCCGGTTTTTTCGATCCGGTAGCCGCCATCGAGTTGCTTCAGATTGCCTTTGAGTACGCGCATCCCGATAAAGGCAGGTGGTTCCTCGCGAGATTCGACCAGCACCTCGATGGGGTAGGTGAAAAACAGGAATCCCGCTTCCCCGGTTTGTTCAACTATCGCGGCGCTGCCGCGCCGCTCAATGACATGACTTGTCATCATTCCGGGGATGAATTCGGAGAGATGGTCGTAGTCCGTTAGTGTCTGCCAGATCAGTGCATAGGGTGCCTTGATCGTTGCACGGGCCTTAATTGCAACCGCAGTGCCCTGGCGGGATGCTTCGAC
>CABEBZ010000453.1_pt1 | contig 18038 bp, 16 predicted proteins | sample 3132741 | NCBI WGS metagenome assembly CABEBZ01 (sample SAMEA5534347, study PRJEB31848) | metagenome | biome: tundra; feature: field; material: soil | place: USA | collected 2013-05 | depth 0.45 m
ACTCGCCGGACCTTGGGCCTCGCTGCCGCCGCTGATGACGCTGGAAGTGCTGCTGTTTCGGATTCTCACCCTGGGCTTCGTGCTGCTGACCTTGACGCTGGGCACCGGCTTCGTGTTCTCCGAGGAGTTGTTCGGCAAAGCGGTGCGGTTCAATCACAAGACGGTGTTCGGCATCATGTCCTGGTTTATCTTTGCCGCGCTTCTGGTCGGCCGCTACGGCTGGGGCTGGCGCGGGCGCACGGCGCTGCGCTGGACGCTCGCCGGTTTCGTCACGCTGCTGCTCGCCTACGTCGGCAGCATGTTCGTGCTTGAGGTTATACTGGGAAAGGTTTAGTCCCGAGTGCACAGTGCAAAGCGCCGCAACATGCCGACCAGGCTCCTGCCTGCCGCTTCTCGCTTCGTTCCCTGCCTTTTGCACTTAGCGCTCGGCATTTAGCACCGCCTCATCCTCATATATGGACGACATTCCCTTATCGGCGCAGTTCGGCGCGCTGGTGGTCCTGCTCATCCTCTCCGCGTTTTTCTCGCTCGCCGAGACCAGCATGATGGCGCTCAACCGCTATCGGCTGAAGCACCTGGTCAAGCAGGGACATCGCGGCGCGAGGCTGGCGCATGCGCTGCTCGCGCACACCGACCAACTGCTCGGCGTGATCCTGCTCGGCAACACGCTGGTCGCCGCGGGCGCGGCGACCCTGGCTGCGATGATCGCCCACCGCCTGCTGGGCGAGCACAACTGGGTTCCCGGGGTAAGCGCGATCGTGGTGACGCTTGCGCTGCTGATTTTTTCGGAGATCACGCCCAAGGTGATCGGCGCCGCGCATGCCGAGCGCATCGCATTTGCGGTGAGCTACGTCCTCACGCCGCTGCTGAAACTTCTCTATCCGGTGGTATGGTTCGTCAATCTGTTCGTGTCCGCCCTGCTCGCGCTACTGCGCATCAGACCGCCCGCAGGCGGCGAGCCGCAACGCCTCTCCGCCGAGGAACTGCGCTCGCTGGTACTGGAGGCGGGCCACTACATCCCGAAAAAGCACCGCAGCATCCTGGTCAACCTGTTCGATCTCGAGCGCATTACGGTCGAGGATGTGATGACCCCGCGCGCGCACATCGAAGCCATCGATCTGGAGGCGCCGCTGGAACTCATCGCCGAACAGCTCGCCACCAGCTATCACACGCGGCTGCTCGTCTACCGCAACGAGCTCGGCAACATCGCCGGCATTCTGCACCTCCGGAAGGTGCTGGGGCTGATGCGCGAGGGCGATCTCGAACGCGACAAGCTCGCTGAACTGCTGACCGAGCCGTACTTCATTCCGGCGAGCACGCCGCTGTTCGCGCAGTTGCAGTACTTTCAGGAAAACCGCCAGCGTTTCGCCCTGGTGGTGGACGAGTATGGCGAACTGCAGGGCCTGATGACGCTGGAGGACATCATCGAGGAGATCATCGGCGAGTTCACCACCAACGCCCCGTCGGTCGCCACCATCCGCGCCTGGGACAAGAACGACAGCGCGCTGGTGGAAGGCGCGAGCCCCTTGCGCGAGCTCAACCGCAAGCTCGGCCTCGCGCTGCCGCTGGACGGACCGAAGACCCTGAATGGCCTGATCATCGAGCATTTTCAGGACATTCCGGAAGCCGGCGTCAGCCTGAAGATAGCCGGCGTACCGATAGAAATCGTACAAACCCAGGACCGCGTGGTAAAGACCGTACGCCTGTTCAAACCCAAGCCGGAAGCGCTTCCCGCGCCTGGAAAATCTTGAACCTGCCGCAGGGGCGAGGGAGGGCACAAAAGCTTGCACATATTTAGTTAAAACGTTATTATCTTCAATATATTAGGTTGATATCCTCAGGCTTTACAAAAAGCCTTGGGCAGTGCATCATGAATGAGTCGGTAATCCCATAAGCGGGATGCGTCGGAGGAATACATGGCCACAGCCGCAGCGGGAAAAGACAAGATCAAGGACTTCACCTTCAATTGGGAGGGGAAGGACAAAGCTGGCAAGGTCGTCAAAGGCGAGCTACGCGCCCAGGGCGAGGCCATGGTCAACGCCACGTTGCGCCGCCAGGGCATCCTGGTCACCAAGGTCAAAAAGCAAAAGGCGGGAGGCGGTGGCAGGGTCACGGAAAAAGACATCACGCTATTCACGCGCCAGCTCGCCACTATGATGAAAGCCGGCGTGCCGCTGCTGCAGTCCTTCGACATCGTCGGCAAGGGCCACAGCAACCCGGCGGTCGCGAGGCTGCTGCTGTCCATCAAGACGGAGGTCGAGACGGGATCGAGCCTGACCCAGGCTTTTCGCAAATATCCCCTGTATTTCGACGCCCTGTTCTGCAACCTGGTGGGCGCCGGCGAGCAGGCGGGTATTCTGGAGTCCCTGCTCGACCGCCTTGCCACCTATAAGGAGAAGACGCAGGCAATCAAGTCCAAGATCAAGGCCGCGCTGTTCTACCCCGTCGCCATTATCGCGGTAGCTTTCATTATCACCGCGGTGATTATGATCTTCGTGATACCTGCGTTCAAACAGGTGTTCACCAGCTTCGGCGCCGACCTGCCCGCACCAACCCTGTTCGTGATGGCGATATCAGATGCTTTCGTCAAGTATTGGTACATTATCTTCCCATTGATCTTTGGCAGCGTCTACGGTTTCATGTATGCGTGGAAGCGCTCGCTCGCAGTGCAGATCTTCATGGACAAGCTGCTGCTCAAGGCGCCGGTATTCGGCCATATGATTCGCATTTCGACCATCGCGCGCTGGACGCGCACGCTCTCGACCATGTTTGCAGCCGGCGTACCGCTGGTGGAGGCGCTCGATTCGGTGGGGGGCGCCGCCGGCAATTACGTCTACCTGGTGGCGACCAAGAAAATCCAGCAAGCGGTAAGTACCGGCTCCAGCCTGACCGTGGCCATGACCGACGTGGGCGTGTTCCCCAGCATGGTGATCCAGATGGTGCAGATCGGCGAGGAATCGGGCGCGCTCGACGGCATGTTGTCCAAAGTTGCGGACTTTTTCGAGGCCGAGGTGGATGACGCGGTGGATGCGCTCTCCAGCCTGATGGAACCGGTGATCATGGTGGTGCTGGGAACGCTGATCGGCGGCATGGTGATTGCGATGTATCTGCCAATTTTCAAACTCGGCGGCGCCGTCTAGAGGAATGACTTTACTGGGGTCGCTGACCCATCCCGCCGTTTTTCCCTGGCTCGGCCTCGTCATCGGCCTCATGGTCGGTTCCTTCCTGAATGTCGTCATCTACCGCCTGCCGAAAATCATGGAGCGCGACTGGGACGCTCAGTGCGCCGAACTGCGCGGAGAAGATCCGCTCGTTCCGGAAAAATTCAACTTAGCCGTGCCCCGCTCTTTTTGCCCTGCCTGTGGACATCGAATAACAGCCCTAGAAAATGTGCCCGTGCTCAGCTATTTGGCGCTGCAGGGCAAGTGTTCCGGCTGCGGAATTAGTATTAGTCCGCGTTACCCGCTAATCGAAGCGCTGACTGGGGCGGCAAGTTGCTACGCTGCGTGGCATTTTGCTCTTGCCCCGGCGACGGCGATCGCGGCCATGCTATTTCTATGGAGCATGATTGCGCTTGCATTCATCGATTTCGATGTGCAAATCCTGCCTGACGACATTACCTTGCCACTAATGTGGGCCGGATTGTTACTAAACTCATTTGGAACCTTCGTCGATATTAAGTCTGCTGTGATTGGCGCTGCCGCTGGTTATCTTTCTCTATGGAGTGTCTACTGGATATTCAAGATCGTTAGAAATAAGGAGGGAATGGGGTATGGTGACTTCAAACTACTCGCAGCGATCGGCGCATGGTTAGGCTGGCAGATCTTACCGATAGTAATCTTACTTTCGTCGGCAGTTGGAGCAGTTGTCGCAATAAGTTTTTTGTATTTGGCGAAGTATCGCAACAAACTTCCGATTCAATCAGAAATTGATTATAAAACCGGGAAAGCCGTCCCTTTTGAGTCCTTGGTAGGGGGGATACAAATACCATTTGGTGTATTCCTTGCGCCTGCCGGTGTGTTCGCATTGTTCATCGGCCGGGCAGCACATTCTTTCTTGTTTTCACCATAATGCCATTTGTTGTAGGTCTCACTGGCGGCATCGGCAGCGGCAAGAGCGCCGCGGCGCAGGTGTTCGAGGAGCTAGGCACAACGGTAATCGACACCGATGCCCTTGCGCATGCGCTCACCGGCCCGGGGGGGGCGGCGATCGAGCCGATCCGCGCCGCCTTCGGCGCGGACTACCTCACACCTGACGGAGCGCTCGATCGCGCGCGCATGCGCGAACTGGTATTCGCCGACGCGGCGAAAAAGCGCCTGCTCGAGTCGATTCTGCATCCCATGATTCGTTCGCAAACGAGCGAGCTCGTCCAGGCCGCACGCGGCGCGTACGTCATGCTGATGATACCGCTGCTGATCGAGTCGCATGATTACCGCAAGCGCTGCCAGCGCATTCTTGTCGTGGACTGCCCGGAAGAGCTGCAACTTGCCCGCGTCATGGCCCGCAGCGGGCTTGCCGCCGCGCAAGTGCGCGCCATCATGGGGAACCAGGTTTCGCGTGGAGCGCGTCTCGCGGCAGCCGACGATGTGATCGACAACAGCCAGGACCTGGCGCAGCTGCGCCGCCAGGTTGAAGCGCTGCACGCGCGCTATCTGCAGTTCGCCGCCGCTGGCGGATGAAGTTGTAAATTACTGACGAATCGGTCAAAATCCGTAAAATTTACCTTTACTCTGGGCAGCCGGCGCAATAGTGATCACTTACGAGTATCCCTTCAACGAGCGCATCCGTACGCTGTTGCGCCTGGAGGATCTGTTCGACCGCGCACACTATTTTCTCGCCCGCCAGGATGCGCTCGATCACCACGCTGCGCTGCTCACGCTGTTCGAGATTCTCGAGGTCGCAAGCCGCGCCGACCTGAAATCGGATCTGCTGCAGGAACTCGAACGGCAGAAGCACGTGCTGCTGTCGTTCCGCAACAACCCGGAAATCTCCGAAGAAGTGCTGAATCAGGTAATCGCCGAGATCGAGCAGGCGAGTTCGGCGCTGTTCAGCATGACCGGCAAGATCGGCCAGTATCTGCGCGAGAACGAGTGGCTGATGTCGATCAAGCAGCGCACCGGCATTCCCGGCGGCGTCTGCGAATTCGACCTGCCCTCGTATCACTACTGGCTGCATCGCGATTCCGGCTCGCGCGCATTCGACCTGCACGGCTGGATCAACCCGCTGTATCAGGTCCGCGACGCTTCGGCCATCGTGCTGCGGCTGCTGCGCGAGAGCGGAAAGCCGTCCAAGATCGTCGCCCAGCAAGGTCTGTTTCAGCAGATGCTCGGCGGCAGAGTGGTGCAGATGGTCGGCATCCGTCTGCCGCAGGATTCGGAATTCATCCCGGAGATCAGCGCCAACAAGTACGCGCTCAACATCCGCTTTGCCATCTTCGGCGACGATGCGCGCCCGCACACCAGCACTTCGAACGTGGAATTCGAACTCACCCTGTGCAACCTGTGACCCAGAATAGCCGCACGGTCAGCTGCCCACGCTGCGCCAAGCCCGTGCGCTGGGGACCGGAATCGCCTTTCCGCCCGTTCTGTTCCGAGCGCTGCAAGATGATCGACCTAGGTGCATGGGCGAGCGAGGAATATCGCGTAGCAGTCAAAGGCAACGACGAAGATCCGGACGCCAGGTCCGCCGGATCGGAACACGACGCGCCTTGAGCGCAAGGGTGGCTCCGCTTCTACGCTCTTCTACTCTCTAACCCTCACCGCCTCACCAGCTCCCGCGCACCATGGCGATGCCCTGGGCGCCGCAGCGCCAGGCGGTTTCCAGGTCGTCCGGCTTCATCCCGCCCAGCGCAAATACAGGCAGGCTAGCTCCGCGCGCCAAAGCAGCAAAGCCTTCCCAACCGAGCGGCATCGAATCGGGGTGCGAAGGCGTCGCCTGCACCGGACCGAGCACTGCGAAATCAATTCCGAGCTGTGCCGCGCACGCGAGTTCCTCTGCATTGTGGCAGGAGGCGGCGCACCAGCCGAGCGCAGGCTTTCGTTCCAGGCGCGCCAACTGCGCCGCGGCCAGATGCACGCCGTCCGCGCCCAGGCGCAGGGCCAGCTCGACGTCGGAATTGATCAGCACGATCGCTCCGTGCGGCCGCGCCCTGGCGAGCACGGATTGGGCAAAATGCTCCAGCGCAGGCGCCCGCATCGATTTCTCGCGCACCTGAATCAGGCGCAGTCCCTGCGCCAGGCGCTCATCCAGCGCGCTCAGCTGCTGCGCTTCGCCCATCTCGCCCGCGTGGGTGATGGCGTACTCGGAGGGAAGCTGCAGGGCGCGCAGCACCGGCGCATTGGCCGGCAGCAGCGGCGCCACATCGAGGGTGGATGCGTGCTGCCACGCAAGCTGCTGATCTTCCTTGCCGTGTGGTTCGCCATGCCAGGCGCGCACGCGAAAAAAATTCAGCCGCACTTTAGCGTGCGGATAAGTATATATCCGCACGATCCACGGATCCGCGATTTCAACCTCAATGCCGAGTTCTTCGTGCAGTTCGCGCGCGAGCGCCGCGGCCAGCGGCTCCCCCGGCTCGACTTTGCCGCCGGGAAATTCCCAGTAGCCGGCATACACCTTGCCCGCAGGGCGTTGCGCCAGCAGGAAACGGCCGTCCGGCCGCTCGATTACGGCGGCAACGACTTCGACTGGAGTGGTATTCAACCGCGCTTCGCGCGGGGAGCGCCGGCGGCGCGCAGCCGGCCGGACACATCGCGCGCAAACTGCCAGGCGACGCGGCCCGAGCGCGAGCCGCGCGAAAGCGCCCACTGCAGCGCTTCTTCGTGCGTGGCCGCAATCTCCCGCGGCGAGCAGCCCAATTCGGCCAGCCAGTGTTTGACGATGCCGAGGTAATCGTCCTGGTCGAAGGGATAGAACGACACCCACAGACCGAAGCGCTCCGACAGGGAAATTTTCTCCTCCGAGGTCTCGCCCGGATGGATCTCCTCGCCCACGTGCTTGTACTCGAGGTTTTCCTGCATGTATTCGGGCATCAGATGGCGCCGGTTGGAAGTGGCATAGATGAGCACGTTTTCCGAAGTCGCCGAGATCGAGCCGTCCAGTACCACCTTGAGCGCCTTGTAGCCGGCCTCCGCCGCCTCGAACGACAGGTCGTCGCAGAAAATGATGAAGCGCTCGGTGCGGTCGGAAATCTGATCGACGATATCGGGCAGGTCGATCAAGTCATGCTTGTCGACTTCGATCAGGCGCAGCCCCTGGCGGTGGAACTTGTTGAGCACCGCCTTGATCAGGGAAGACTTGCCGGTGCCGCGCGCGCCGGTCAGCAGCACGTTGTTGGCCGGAAGCCGGGTCACGAATTGGCGCGTGTTCTGCTCGATCAGGTGCTTCTGCCGATCGACGCCGCGCAGATCGGACAGCCGGATCTTGTGCGGATGGACGACCGGCTGCAGATGGCCGTGCCCGCCCGCCCTGCGCCAGCGAAAGGCAATGCTCGCGTTCCAGTCCACCGGCGGCTGCACCGCGGGCAACAACACTTCCAGCCGTGCAACCAGAGCTTCGGCTCGTTCCAGAAATTTGGACAATTCGCTCATACAAGTCAGCTGCGGTAATCCGCGTTGATGGAAACGTAATCGTGCGACAGATCGCAGGTCCACACCGTGGTCTGCGCCGAGCCGCGGGCAAGTTCCACGCGCACCGTGATCTCACTTTGTTTCATCACGCGCTGGCCATCCTCTTCGCGATAGGCCGGATTGCGGCCTCCGTCTTTGGCCACGAGCACATCGCCCAGATGCAACTGTACCCGGCCGACGTCGAGGTCGGGAATGCCGGCGTAACCGATGGCGCAAAGCAGCCGCCCCAAGTTGGGGTCGGAGGCAAAAAACGCGGTCTTGACCAGCGGAGAATGCGCGATGGCGAAGGCAACGCTAGTGCATTCCTCTTCGCTCTTGCCGCCTTCGACCTGCACGGTGATGAACTTGGTCGCGCCTTCACCGTCGCGAATGATCGCTTGGGCGAGCCAGACGGCGACTTCGGTTACGGCCTCGGCGAGGGCCGCGTAATCCGGGTGGCGCTCGTCAACGATCGTGTGCGTGCCCGCGGCGCCGGTCGCAATCAGCATGAAGGAATCGTTGGTCGAGGTGTCGCCGTCCACCGTGATGCGATTGAACGAGCGCGCGGCGGCCTGGGTCAGCATTTGCTGCAGCGCCGCCCGGCTTACTGCCGCATCCGTCGCCACGAAGCCCAGCATGGTCGCCATATCGGGATGGATCATGCCTGCACCCTTGGCCATGCCGGTCACGGTCACGGTCTTGCCGCCGAGAGTAAGCCGTCGCGAACGGGCCTTGGGCACGGTATCGGTGGTCATGATCGACTCTGCGGCCCTCGCCCAGTTGCCCTCGCGACAATCAGCGAGGGCGCGCGGCAGCGCCGCAACGATGCGCTCCACCGGCAAAGGCTCCATGATCACGCCGGTGGAAAACGGCAGGATCTGCGAACTTTCGCAACCGAGCAGCACGGCCAGTTCGGCACAGGCCTTGCGCGCGCGCGCCAGGCCGTCGTCGCCGGTGCCGGCATTGGCATTGCCGGTATTCACCACCAGTGCGCGCACTGGCCGGGCGAGCGCCAGATGTTCCTTGCAAAGGATCACGGGCGCGGCACAGAAGCGGTTCTGCGTGAACACGCCGGCGACCGTCGCGCCATCGGCAAGCCGCATGACCAACAGATCCTTGCGCTTCGCCTGGCGCACGCCAGCCTCGGCAACGCCCAACGCCAATCCTTTCACCGGCAGCAGATCTTCAGGGTTCGGTGGAGCTAAATTCACAGGCATGGCTGCCCCCGGCTTAAGTCAGTTTCCCGTGGCAGTGCTTGTATTTCCTGCCCGATCCGCAGGGACAAGGATCATTGCGGCCGATCTTGCCCATCTCGCGCACGAACGGCCGCTCCTTGGCTTTTTCCTCCGCCGCACCTGCAGCCAGCGCCTCATCATAGCCGGCGTGCTGGTATTTGACGTTTTCAACCGCCGGCGTCGCCTCCGTTGCCACTTCCGCCAACTCGGACTCCGAATTCACCTGCACCGCGGTCAGAGTCTTGGTCACTTCCAGTTTGATGCTTTCCAGCATGCTCGCAAACAGCTCGAAGGCCTCGCGCTTGTACTCCTGCTTCGGGTTCTTCTGCGCATAGCCGCGAAGGTGTATGCCTTGGCGCAGGTGATCCAGCGCCGCCAAGTGCTCGCGCCAATGCTGGTCGACGCTGGTGAGCATGACCCAGCGCTCGTAAGAGTGCAACGCTTCGCTCGGGGCGAGGGAGAATTTCTCCCGGTACAAGCGGTCGCCTTCGGCAACCGCTTGTTCCAGCAGCGCCTGGTCGTCGAGGCCGGAGTCGGCGTCAAGCCAGGATTTCACCGGAATGGAGAACTGCAGCTCCGCCGCGAACGCCTTTTCCAGGCCGGGCACATCCCATTGCTCCTCCACGCTCTCCGGCGGAATGTGGGCGCGGAAAATGTCGCTCACCACACCCTGGCGCAGCGAGGTGATGGTCTCGCTGACGTCGGCGCTTTCCAGCAATTCGTTTCTCTGCTCATAGATGACCTTGCGCTGGTCGTTGGCGACGTCGTCGTACTCCAGCAACTGCTTCCTGATGTCGAAATTGTGCGCCTCGACCTTGCGCTGCGCCGACTCGATCGAGCGCGACACCCATGAGCTCTCGATCGCCTCGCCTTCCGGCATTTTCAGCCGCTGCATGATCGACTTCACGCGATCGCCGGCAAAAATCCGCAGTAACGGGTCTTCCAGCGACAGGTAGAAGCGCGACGAGCCGGGATCGCCCTGGCGGCCGGAGCGGCCGCGCAACTGGTTGTCGATGCGGCGCGACTCGTGGCGCTCGGTGCCGATGATGTGCAGCCCGCCGGCGGCGATGACCTGGGCGTGCAGCTTCTGCCATTCCTCCCGCAGCACCGTGATGCGACGCTCTTTCTCCGCCTCGTCCACGCCCTCGGTGGCGCGCAGCATGTCGATGCCTCTCTCGACGTTGCCGCCGAGCACGATGTCGGTGCCGCGGCCCGCCATGTTGGTGGCGATGGTGACCATCTTCGGCTGGCCCGCCTGCACCACGATTTCGGCCTCGCGCGCATGCTGCTTGGCGTTCAGCACCTGGTGCGGCAGCTTGTCCTTCTCCAGCATGGCCGAGAGCAGCTCGGAATTTTCGATCGAGGTGGTGCCGACCAGCACCGGCTGGTCATGGTCGTAGCAGTGCGTGATCGCGGCGACGATGGCGTCGTTCTTTTCCTTGATCGTCTGGTATACGAGGTCCTCGCGGTCGTCGCGGACCATCGGCTGGTGCGTCGGCACCACCAGCGTCTCCAGACCGTAGATCTCCTGGAATTCGTAGGCCTCGGTGTCGGCCGTGCCGGTCATGCCGGCGAGCTTGCCGTACATGCGGAAATAATTCTGGAAAGTGATGGTGGCGAGCGTCTGGTTCTCGTTCTGGATCGAGACGTTCTCTTTCGCCTCGACTGCCTGGTGCAGGCCGTCGGACCAGCGCCGTCCCGACATCAGGCGCCCGGTGAATTCGTCGACGATGATGACCTCGCCCTCCTGCACCACATAGTGCGTGTCGCGCAGGAACAGGTGGTGCGCCCGCAATGCCGCGTACAGGTGGTGCATCAGGTTGATGAAAGAAGGCTCGTACAGGCTGCGTCCCTCGGGCAGGAGGCCGACGCGCCCGAGCAGCTGCTCGGCATGCTCGTGGCCTGCTTCCGTCAGCAGCACCTGGCGCGATTTCTCGTCCACGGAGAAGTCGCCCGGACCGTCCTCCTCCGCCTGGCGCACGAGTAGCGGCGCCACTTCGTTCATGCGGTAGTAGAGGTCGGTGTGATCTTCGGCTTGGCCGGAGATGATGAGCGGCGTGCGCGCCTCGTCGATCAGGATCGAATCGACCTCATCGACGATGGCGAAATTGAGGCCGTGCTGGTAGCGGTCCGACACCTGCATCGCCATGTTGTCGCGCAGGTAGTCGAAGCCGAACTCGTTGTTGGTGCCGTAAGTGATGTCGGCGGCGTAGGCCTGTTGCTTCACGTCGGCGGCGCTCTGCGACAGGTTCACCCCGACCGAGAGTCCGAGGAAACGATAGACGCGGCCCATCCAGTCGGCGTCGCGGCTCGCCAGGTAATCGTTCACCGTGACAATGTGCACGCCCAGGCCCGATAGCGCATTCAGGTAGGCCGGCAGCGTCGCTACCAGGGTCTTGCCCTCGCCGGTGCGCATCTCGGAAATCTTGCCGGCGTGCAGGATCATGCCGCCGACCAGTTGCACGTCGAAATGGCGCATGTTGAGCACGCGCTTGCCGGCTTCGCGCACCACGGCAAACGCCTCGGGCAGCACGTCGTCCAGCACCTCGCCCTTGGCCAGCCGCTCCTTGAACTCCGCGGTCTTGGCGCGCAGAGCATCGTCCGACAACGCGGAAATGGCAGGCTCCAGCGCGTTGATGCGCTGCACCGTCTTGTTATAACGCTTGATCAGCCGGTCGTTACGGCTGCCGAAAATGCGAGTCAGGATGCGGGTGAACATTAAAAGATGGGGAAGATCGGAGAAAGGACGCAAATTTTACCATGCCTACCGCGCCCTAAACGGCGGGAGGAGTTAGCCGGCTGCTGAAATGCGCTTCCCGTGCGCGAAGCGAGGTTGGGGTAACGAGTTCCACCGGAGGAAAGCGTTTTTCACCAGCCTCCAATTTGGGGAACACGAAAGGGGGCGTGCCCCCTTTTTTCAACGCGCGGTCAAACCCGAGGAAGCGGAGTGAAACGGGGACGTGCCTGGGCGCGCGTCGAATCCGATAACACAGCAGCGACAGCCGTGATGCAGCCGGCTTGCGCCCGGCTCCTCACCCTTCAGGTCGCACTCGTTTTGCCCTGGCGGCGGCGGCAGAAACCTGCAGGAAGCGATTCGGATTCTGTGCGACGCCCTTGTAGCGCACTTCGAAATGCACGTGCGGCCCGGTAGAGCGGCCGGTGGATCCGGACTCGGCGATTATCGCGCCGCGCTGCACCAGGTCGCCGGCTTTGACCAGCAGCTTGGATGCGTGAGCGTAGCGGGTGGTAAAGTCGTTGCCGTGGTCAATATCGACCACATAGCCATATTGGGGATGAAATTCGGCGACCACGACCAGGCCGTCGGCCGCGGCGTGGATGGGGGTGCCGGTGTCGACCAGAAAATCGACGCCCTCGTGCATGGCGTTCTGTCCGGTGATTGGATCGATGCGCCAGCCGAAGCTGGACGCGTTCCAGTCCACGTCCACCGGCTTGACCGTCGGCATGAGTTTCTTCTTCACCTTGGCGTCGAACAGCCGGTTTTCGAGAATGCCCATGTAGTCGTAGCGGTTTTCCATATGCCGGGAAAGCGCGTCGAGTTGCCAGCTAAGCTCGTTCATGGACAGGTCTTGTGCCGGGATGCTGGTGGGCAGCGCGCCGCCGCGGCCGGGCGGCTCGTTCATGCGAAATTCCTGCGGCTTGATGCCGGCGAGCGCCGACAGGCGCTCGCCCAGCGCGTCCAGGCGTATCAGCTGTGCCTGCATCTGACCCAGCCTGACCGCCATGGCGTTCAGGTTCTGGCGCATGAAATCCTTGGCATTCTGGGTCTGCTGTTCCTGCGCCGACAACAGCAGCGTCTGCAGCAGCGGCAGCTTGACCTCCGCCGCGTGGCGGACTACCAGATAGAACATGGAACTGGAAAGGACCACGATGGTGGCCGCCAGCAGCGCCATCCCCAGCAACAGATGGCGGACACTCAGCGAAATCGATTTGGCCGTTGCCAGCCGGTTCGATACGAGAATAATATGCATGTTCCCCTCCGAGAGATAACTCCATGCATTCCAAGAATCTTCGCGCCTACCTGGACTCGGCCGCTGGCATTGCGGCGTTGCTGCCCCAGGCGGAGCGGCTCATCGAATTGCGGCGCATCTACAGCGAACTCGTGCCGCAGCAGTTGTTGCGATGTTCGTCGATCGTAAATTATAAGCAGGAAAATGTCGTTATTTTCGCCGAAAACAACGCTATCGCAGCTAAGCTTAAATTGCTAAGTCCGCGATTGGTCAACGATTTTTCCAAGCGCGGGGTGCAGGTTACCGGAATTCGTCTTCAAGTGCAACCCCGCCAGGAACCCCGGAAAGAGCAGATTCGAAAGCAGGCCAAGCTCAGCCTGGCCGGGGCCGAAAGCCTGGAAGCCCTGGCCAAGCGCCTGCCGGATTCAAGACTCAAACAAGCCGTTACAGAAATGGTCGAGCGAAAAAAAAACTAGAACACGCCGCGGATCAGGCCGGCTGGGCGAGAAAACGGGTGAGCCCGGCCGGTGCGTCCTCGGCGTGCTCGAAGCTCACATACTCCCACGCATCGGCCTGTGCCAAGGTGGCGCGCAGCAGGGCATTGTTCAGGCCGTGGCCGGACTTATGGGCCGAAAACGCCCCGATCACGGGATGGCCCAGCAGATACAGGTCGCCGATTGCGTCCAATATCTTATGCTTCACGAATTCGTCGGCATAGCGCAGGCCATCGGCGTTCAGCACCCGGTATTCGTCCATCACCACGGCGTTGTCCAGACTTCCGCCCATGGCCAAGCCGCTGGCGCGCAGGCTTTCCACATCCTGCATGAAGCCAAAGGTGCGCGCCCGCGCCACCTCCTTGACATAGGAAGTCTCGGCGAAGTCGACCACCACATCCTGACTGGACTTGTCGAACACCGGATGGTTGAAAACGATGGAAAAAGACAGCTTGAAGCCGGCGTAGGGCTCGAAGCGCGCCCATTTGTCGCCTTCTCTTACTTCCACCGCTTTCTTGATGCGGATGAAGCGCTTGGCTACCGGCTGCTCCACGATGCCCGCCGACTGCAGCAGGAACACGAAAGGCGAGGCGCTGCCGTCCATGATGGGCACCTCGGCCCCGGTGAGGTCGACGTAGGCATTGTCCACGCCCAACCCGGCGAAAGCCGACATCAGGTGCTCCACCGTCGCCACCTTGACTTTGCCGTCTTCCAGCGTGCTGCACAGGCGCGTGTCGCCGACCTTGTAGGCGTCGGCGCATATGTCCGCCGGCTGCGGCAGATCCAGGCGCCTGAACACGATGCCCGTGTTCGGCTGCGCCGGACGCAGCGTCATTTCCACCTTCTCGCCCGAATGCAGCCCGACGCCGGTGGCGCGAATAGCAGTTTTTAGGGTGCGCTGCTTTAACATGAGTGTCTTATTCTTGTAGCTTGATGGCAATAAGCGAATTTTAACATATACGTAGCGACTTAAATCGCGCCCCCGTTGTTGTACTGTTTCCATTTTGCGCGGACGAAAAACCGTCCGCGCGGATCACCGATTGCGCACGGACGAGAAACCGTCCGCACGCAATCGGCGATCTTGTACAAAACCTACCCCAAGGCGTTGTTGCTTTTAACCATAACCGTGTTTTTGGTACGGATGGTTTCTATCCGTACCAAAAACACGGTTGGCGCACGCGAGCGCGCAATGGTCGCTTCTGGCATGCGACGCTAGATAAGACGCTGTATATAGTCGGCAGGCCGGCCGCGCGACCCGGAGCGCGGCCAGTCAGCCGATGGCCGAACTCAGTCAGCCTGCTTGCGCAGGAAAGCCGGGATGTCATACTTGTCCACCCCGCTTTGCTGCAGCGCCTCGATGGTCGAGGCGCGGTTCTTGCGGATCACCGCCGGCATGGAGTCCAGCGCCGCGTAGTCGACGCCCGTCACCGGCATGTTGTCGGTGCCGTTCTTCACCACCAGTTGCGGCTTGGTCTGGCGTATCGACGCGGGCTGGCCCAGCCCGGTCGCAACCACCGTCACCCGCAGTTCCTCGCCCATGTTCTCATCGTAGACCGCGCCCAGGATCACGGTGGCGTCGGCGGCGGCGAAGCTACGTATCGTTTCCATCACCTCCTTGGTTTCGCGCAGCTTGAGGCCGGATTTGGCGGCGGTGATGTTGACCAGCACGCCGCGCGCCCCGGAGAGGTTGACGCCCTCGAGCAGCGGGCAGGCTACGGCCTGCTCGGCGGCGATGCGCGCCCGGTCCATGCCGGAAGCGGAGGCCGAACCCATCATCGCCATGCCCTGCTCATGCATGACGGTCTTCACGTCCTGAAAGTCGACGTTGATCAGGCCCCGAATATTGATGATCTCCGAAATGCCTGCGACCGCGTTCTTCAGCACGTTGTCGGCGGCGCCGAACGCCTCTTCCAACGACACGTCCCCGCCCAGCACTTCTTCCAGTTTCTCGTTGAGGATCACGATCACCGAGTCGACGTTCTGCGCCAGTTCGTCGATGCCGCCCTCGGCCGCCTGCATGCGCTTTACGCCCTCGAACGAGAACGGTTTCGTGACCACCGCCACCGTCAGGATGCCCATCTGTTTCGCCACCTCCGCCACCAGGGGCGCAGCGCCGGTGCCGGTGCCGCCGCCCATGCCGGCGGTGATGAACACCATGTGCGCCCCCTGCAGCGCCTCCTCGATCTGGTCGCGCGCCTCCATCGCGGCGGCGCGCCCGGCCTCGGGCTGGGCCCCCGCGCCCAGCCCGGAAGCGCCGAGCTGAATCTGGTTCTTCGCCTGCCCATACGCGAGCGCCTGGGCGTCGGTGTTCATGGCGATGAACTCCACGCCCTGTACGGTGTTGCGGATCATGTGATCGACGGCGTTGCCACCGGCGCCGCCGACGCCAATCACTTTGATCACGGTACCGTTGTTCTGTACATCCACGATTTCAAACATAGTGTCTCCTTCCGGGTCTTAGTTAAAAAATGAACTGCGAATTCACCGCCAATTACGACCGGGGACTACGAACCGGGGACTGGATAAAACGCCGACCACGGCGCTCGCCCCCGGCTTGCAAACCCCAGCCACTAAAAATTGCGCTGGAACCATTGCTTCATCCTCGACATGACCTGCCTGAACGACGCGCCCTGCAGCGCCTGGATTCCGCGCTGGGTCTGCGACTGTCCTTCGAGCAACAACCCGATCGCCGTGGCATAACGCGGGTGTCGCACCACATCCGACAGCCCGCCCGCGTAGCGTGGTGTGCCCAGGCGCACCGGCATATGGAAGATCTCCTCGCCCAGCTCGACCATGCCCCGCATCACGCTGGAGCCGCCGGTGAGCACCAGGCCGGAAGACAGCAGTTCCTCGTAGCCCGACTCGCGCAGCACTTTCTGGATCAGGGAATACAACTCTTCCACGCGCGGCTCGATCACTTCGGCCAGGGTCTGGCGCGAAAGCTGGCGCGACCCGCGATCGCCGATGCCGGGCACCTCCACCAGCTCGTCGGGATCCGCGAGCTGGCGTAGCGCGCAGCCGCTTCTGATCTTGATCTCCTCGGCCTCGGCGGTGGGAGTCCGCAGCGCCATGGCGATATCGTTGGTAATCTGGTCGCCGGCAATGGGGATCACCGCGGTGTGCCGGATCGCACCCTCGCGGAAAATAGCGATGTCGGTGGTGCCGCCACCGATATCGACCAGGCACACGCCCAGCTCCTTTTCATCCTCGGTGAGCACGGCGATCGACGACGCCAGCGGCTGCAGGATCAGATCGTTCACTTCCAGGCCGCAGCGGCGCACGCACTTGACGATGTTCTGCGCCGCCGACACCGCGCCGGTGACGATGTGCACTTCCACTTCCAGCCGCACCCCGCTCATGCCCAGGGGCTCGCGCACGCCGTCCTGGCCGTCGACCACGAACTGCTGCGTGAGGATGTGCAGGATCTGCTGGTCGGTGGGGATAGGCAGGGCGCGCGCGGTCTCGATGACGCGCTCGACGTCGAGCGCCGACACCTCCTTGTCCTTGATCGCGACCATGCCGCGGGAATTGAAGCTCTTGATGTGGCTGCCGGCGATTCCGGTATAGACGCGCGCGATCTTGCAATCTGCCATGAGTTCGGCCTCCTCCAGCGCGCGCTGGATGGCGTTGACCGTGGCTTCGATGTTGACCACCACGCCCTTTTTCAGGCCCTTGGACTCGTGCCCGCCCATGCCGATGATGTTCAGCCGGTTGTCCGGCAGCAACTCCGCGACGATCGCCACCACCTTGGAGGTGCCGATATCGAGGCCGACGATGAGGTTCTTGTTTTCCTTGCTCATGCCGCCTCCCTTTTGCCGCGCTTGTTTCCCATGCTCTTTGGTTCCGTGACCGAATGCATGATCTCGGGTACGCGCAGCGCAAATCCGTTGGGGTAGCGCAGGTCGACGTAGTCGAGCCTGCGATTGAGGCTCCCGATCGTCTGCGCGTAGAAAGCGACAAAGCGCGAGAGCCGCTCCAGCACCGGCTCCTTCAACTGATCCCGCCCCAGTTCCAGCGTGAGGCCGTTCGACAGCCGCACCTGCCAGGCATAGCGCGGCGAGAGCAGCACCTGGCGCAGCTCGAGCCCGAGCGGCGCGAGCGCCTGGCGAAACGCGCCATAACGGCGCGTCAGCTCCTCGGCGCTGCCGCCCGGGCCGGCGAACTGCGGCAGGCGCACGGCATCGGGCAGCTCGCCCTCGAACACCTCGCCGTAGGTGTTGACCAGGCGCCTCATCTGCGTATCGGCGCCCCAGCGCGCCAGCACCACGTGCTCCTCAATCGCGACCTGCACGCGATCGGGCCAGAGGCGCCGCACCTCGACTTTGCGCACCCAGGGGAGGGCCTCGAACGCGCGCCGCACCGCGTCCAGGTCGACGCTGAAGAAGGTGCCGACGGCGCTCGCGCGCGCGGCGCCCTCCGCCTGTTCGCGCGCGACATGCTCGAGCTCGCCTTGCAGCGCGAGATGGCGCAGCGGCAACAGCGGCGAATGGATCGCCGCCTGCGCGCCGGCATAGATCAAGGCGGCCGCGGCGAGCGCGTAGAGAGCGTTGGCGCAGCCGTTCAGCAAATCGGCGTTATCCCACATGCGCGAGCTCCAGGATGCGCACTGCCAGATCCTCGAACGAGATGCCCGCATGGCGCGCCGCCATTGGCACCAGCGAGTGATCGGTCATGCCGGGCGAGGTATTCACTTCGATGAACCAGGGCTTGCCTGCGGCATCCAGCATCAGATCGACG
>CABEBZ010000089.1_pt1 | contig 13770 bp, 12 predicted proteins | sample 3132741 | NCBI WGS metagenome assembly CABEBZ01 (sample SAMEA5534347, study PRJEB31848) | metagenome | biome: tundra; feature: field; material: soil | place: USA | collected 2013-05 | depth 0.45 m
AGCGTGTAGCCGCTGGTGGTCATCTCGCCCAGGCGCGCGCCGATGACCAGCAGCAGGTCGGCGTCCTTCACCCGCTGCGCCAGTTTCGGATTGATGCCGATGCCGATGTCGCCGGCGTAATTCGCGTGGCTGTTGTCGAACAAATCCTGGAAGCGGAAAGCGCAACCCGCAGGCAGGCCGTTCGCTTCGATGAACTTGCGCACGTCGGCGCAGGCCTTGGCGTTCCAGCCGCTTCCGCCCAGGATCGCGAGCGGCCGTTGCGCCTCGGCCAGCATGGTGCGCAGCGCGGCGATATCGCCGGCACCGGGATGGGCCACGACCTCCTGGTAGGGATCGGTGTCGGCGGCCACAGCGATCTGGGTGAGCATGTCCTCGGGCAGGGCCAGCACCACCGGCCCCTTGCGCCCGGACATGGCGCAGTGGAAGGCGTGGCTCAGGTACTCGGGCACGCGCTCGGCACGGTCTATGCTCGCCACCCATTTGGCCATCTGGCCGTACATGCGGCGAAAATCGACTTCCTGAAACGCTTCGCGCTCGACGAAGTCGCTGCCCACCTGGCCGATGAACAGGATCATCGGCGTCGAATCCTGGAACGCCGTGTGCACGCCGATCGCCGCATTGGCCGCGCCCGGGCCGCGCGTCACGATGCAGATGCCGGGCCGGCCGGTGAGCTTGCCGTAGGCCTCGGCCATGTTGGCCGCGCCGCCTTCCTGGCGGCAGACGATGAGCTTGATCGCGTCGCGCGCGTCGTAGAGCGCATCGAGCACGGCAAGGAAGCTTTCGCCCGGCACGCAGAATGCAGTATCGACGCCGTGCACTTTCAGCGCGTCCACCAGAAGCTGGCCGCCGGTGCGTGATTTCAGTTCGTTCTTCATGGTCTGGATGGAGCGGAAGAGAAAAGGACGTTCTAATTTTACGCTACAATTTGGCCACAGTCCGCTCTCAACCGGCCCGCTTATGCACCACGACATCCAGACCCTGCGCCGCATCCTGCACGAGAACCGCGTCATCGCCGTGGTGGGGCTGTCGGCCAACTGGTACCGGCCGAGCTATTTCGCCGCCAAATACATGCTGCAGCATGGCTACACCATCATTCCGGTCAATCCCGCCTACCCGGAAGTGCTGGGACAGAAATGCTACGCGAGCCTGCGCGACATTCCGTCTAAAGTCGGTATCGTCGACTGCTTCCGCAAGACCGGGGAGATCATGCCCATTGCCGAGGACGCGATCGCCATCGGCGCCAAAGTCCTGTGGCAGCAACTCGGCGTCAGAAACGAAGAGGCGGCGCGCAAGGCTCGAGGCGCGGGCCTGGACACGGTGATGGATCGCTGCGTGAAAATCGAGCACGCCCGCCTGTTCGGCGGCCTGAACTGGGCCGGGGTCAATACCGGCGTGATCTCCGCCAAGCGGCCGCGCTGGTTGCCTTAGTGAGCCCAAGACACCGGTTTTCGAAAGGAGCGCAGCCATGAGCGACCTGTACGGATTCGACGCCTTTTCCCCGCGCGAGATTGCCGAGCGCGTCGAGAACGTCGGCGTGGCCAAGGCGCATCTGCCGTTCCTGCCGCTCGTCATGTTGAGCCTGCTGGCGGGCGCATTCATCGGGCTCGGAGCGCTCTATTTCACGCTGGTCACGAGCGATGCCACGCTCGGCTTCGCCGCCTCGCGCGTTCTCGGCGGCGTGTGCTTTTCGCTCGGCCTGCTGCTGGTGGTGGTCGCTGGCGCGGAGCTGTTCACCGGTAACAATTTGCTGGCGATGGCATGGGCCGAACGCAAGATCAGCACCGCCGACGTGCTGAAAAACTGGATTATCGTGTGCCTCGCCAATTTCATCGGCGCCTGCGGGCTCGCCGCGCTGGTGTTCCTCTCCGGCCACATGGGCATGAACGGCGGCGGCGTGGCGCAGCAGGCGGTGAAGATCGCCGCGGCCAAGGTATCGATGCCGCTGATGGAGGCCTTTTTCCGCGGCATACTGTGCAACGTGCTGGTGTGCATGGCAGTGTGGATGGCGTACGCCGGGCGCAGCGTCACCGACAAGTTCATCGCCATCGTGTTCCCGATCTCGGCCTTCGTCGCCGCCGGCTTCGAGCACAGCATTGCCAACATGTACTTCATCCCGCTCGCCCTGTTGCAGCAGGCGAGCGCGCCGCTGGCGCTGCCCGGCGCCGAACTCATCGATGTGTGGCACATGCTGCGCAACCTCGCCGCGGTAATCCTCGGCAACATCGTCGGCGGCAGCGTGCTGGTGGCTCTGGTCTATCACGTGATCTACCACCGCGGCCGCACCGCCGCGGCGCCGGCGGCAATTGAGGCAAACAAACATGGCTGACCGAAAATTCGGCTTTGGCACCTTGTGCCTGCATGCGGGGCAAATTCCCGATGCGGCAACGGGCGCGCGCGCAGTGCCCATCTATCAGACCACCTCCTATGTGTTCGATTCGGCCGAGCACGCAGCGAGCCTGTTCAACCTGCAGACCTTCGGCAACGTCTACACGCGCATCTCGAATCCGACCACGGCGGTGTTCGAAGAGCGCATGGCGGCGCTCGAGGGCGGGCGCGCGGCGCTGGCGCTCGCCACCGGCCAGGCGGCGGAAATGACGGCGCTGCTCACGCTGTGCGAGCAGGGCGACGAGATCGTATCGGCGTCGACGCTGTACGGCGGCACTTACGCCCTGTTCGAGGTGAATTTCCGCAAGCTCGGCATCAACACCACCTTCGTCAATCCCGACGAGCCGGAGAATTTCCGGCGCGCGATCACGAAGAAGACCAAGGTGGTGTACGCCGAGACCATGGGCAACCCGCTGATCAACGTGCTCGACATCGAAGCGGTGGCGAACATCGCGCACGAGGCCGGCATTCCGCTGATCGTCGACAACACCTTCGCGTCCCCGTATCTTTGCCGCCCGTTCGAGTTCGGCGCCGACATCGTGGTGCACTCGGCGACCAAGTACATCGGCGGGCACGGCACCACCATGGGCGGGGTGATCGTCGAGTCGGGAAAATTCCCCTGGGACAACGGCAATTTCCCCGGCATGACCGAGCCCTCGCGCGGCTATCACGGCGTGCGCTTCTACGAGACCTTCGGCGATTTCGGCTACACCATGAAGGCGCGCATGGAGACGCTCCGAACCTTCGGCCCGGCGCTGTCGCCGTTCAACGCCTGGATGCTGCTGCAGGGCCTGGAGACCCTGCACCTGCGCATGAAGGCGCATTGCGACAACGCGCTCAAGGTGGCGCAGTTCCTCGAATCGCACGCGCAGGTGAGCTGGGTGAACTACCCCGGCCTCGCTTCCAGCCGCTACCACGCGCTCGCCAAAAAATACCTGCCCCGGGGCTGCGCCGGAATCATGACCTTCGGCGTCAAGGGCGGCGCCAGGGCAGGCGAAGCCTTCATCGATGCGGCGCAGTTCATGAGCCACCTCGCCAACGTCGGCGACACGCGCACGCTGGTGATCCACCCGGCCTCGACCACCCACCGCCAGCTGTCCGAGGAAGAGCAGCTCACGGCCGGCGTTTCGCCCGACATGGTCCGCATCTCGGTCGGGCTGGAGGAAATCGACGATATCCTCTGGGACCTGGATCAGGCGCTCGCCGCGGCGGCGAAGATTTAAGACATCAAGCCCGGTGTTGAAACTCCCAACCCGAACAAGCGGGAAGCAAACAGCTTCGCTTGTTCCGGAAACTTCCATCTCGCAAAATTGTGTAGTTGCGCGGACGAGAAGCCGTCTGCGCGGATCGTCGATTGCGCACGGATGAAAAGCACATCCGTGCGCAATCGACGATCTTGTATAAAACCCCCACGCCGCGTTTGGTGTTAACCATAACCGTGTTTTCTGTACGGATGCGCTTTTCATCCGTACAGAAAACACGGTTGGCGCGCGCAGCGCGCAAGTCCGCTGGTGACTTGCGACAGTTACTTAAGACTTAAGACGCCGTATATAATCCCGTCAACGTTTCACCCACAAACTACTAAAGGATGTTCTGCATGTCCGCCTTCGACTGGCAGTTTCCGTACGCCTCCTACCGCAAGCCCATCCTCGCCCGCAATGTAGTGGCGACGGCGCAGCCGCTCGCGGCGCAGGCCGGGTTGCGCATGCTGCAAAAGGGCGGCAGCGCCATGGATGCGGCGCTGGCTACCGCCATAGCGCTGACGGTGCTGGAGCCGGTTTCGAACGGCATCGGCAGCGACGCTTTCGCCATCGTCTGGGACGGAAAAAAGCTGCACGGCTTCAACGCCTCGGGCCGTTCGCCCGCCGCCTGGACGCCGGAATTGTTCAAGGACCACAAGACCATGCCGCAGCGCGGCTGGAACACGGTGAGCGTGCCCGGTTGCGTCTCGGCCTGGGTGACGCTGTCGGAACGCTTCGGCAAACTGCCTTTCGCCGAGCTGTTCGAGCCGGCCATCGGCTACGCCCGCGACGGCTACATGGTCTCGCCCACCATCGCCAAGCAATGGGCGAACCAGGCGGCGGAGTTGCAGGTGCAACCCGGCTTCAAGGAAGCGTTCATGCCCCGCGGCCGCGCGCCGCTGCCGGGCGAGAAATTCAGCTTCCCCGATCAGGCGAAGACGCTGGAACTGATCGCGCAAACCCGCGGCGAAGCCTATTACCGCGGCGAGATCGCGCAAAAAATAGCGGCTCACGCGAAGCAGCATGGGGCGCTGATGACTGCGGCTGATTTCGCCGCGCACACTTCGGACTGGGTCGAGCCGCTGGCGCAGGATTACCGCGGCTATACCCTGCACGAACTGCCGCCGAACGGCCAGGGCATTGCCGCGCTGATGGCGCTGGGCATCCTGCAGCACTTCGATGTGGCGAGCTACCCGGTCGATTCGGCCGACAGTATGCACCTGCAGATCGAGGCGATGAAAGTCGCGTTCGCCGACGTCTACCGCTATGTGTCCGATCCCAGGACCATGACGGTACGCAATGCGGAGCTGCTCGACCCGGCGTATCTTGCCGCGCGCGCGAAACTGATCGACCTGAAGCGGGCGCAGAACTTCAATCATGGCACGCCGGGGAAGGGCGGCACGATCTATCTTGCCGCCGCCGATGCGAGCGGTATGATGGTGTCCTTCATTCAGTCCAATTACATGGGCTTCGGCTCGGGCGTGGTGGTGCCGGGCACCGGCGTCAGCCTGCAAAATCGCGCCACCACGTTCACCCTGCAGGCGGGGCATCCGAACCAGGTGGGCCCAAGCAAACGCCCGTTCCAGACCATCATCCCCGGCTTCGTTACCAAGAACGGGCAGGCGCTGATGAGTTTCGGCGTGATGGGCGGCAGCATGCAGCCGCAGGGCCACGCACAAGTCATGGTGCGGCTCGCCGACTACGGGCAGAACCCGCAGGCCTGCTCCGACGGCCCGCGCTATCGCGTAGTCGAGGGCCTGCGCGTCAACGTCGAGTCCGGATTTTCCACGGAAACGCTGGCGGAGCTGGAGCGCCGCGGCCACGAAATCGTGGAACTGGCGCAGGGTTATATGGATTTCGGCAGCGCGCAGTTGATTTACAAGCTCGAAGACGGTTATCTGGGCGCCTCCGACCCGCGCCGTGACGGGCAGGCGGTGGGATTCTGAACAAAAGGATTGGTTTTGACGCGAGGACGCAAATGGGTCGACGCCAACTTGCCAGCTCGTTCGCGCCTTTCGCACTCAATTAGGAACTAAGCATGCTGAAGCTTTGGGGACGCAACAACTCGGTCAACGTACAGAAGGCGATCTGGTGCCTGGAAGAGCTGAAGGTGCCTTACGAGCGCATCGATGCCGGCATGCAGTACGGCGTAGTCAACGAGCCGCAGTTCCGCAAGATGAATCCCAACGGCCTGGTGCCGGTGATCGAGGACGGCGGCGCGGCGATCTGGGAGTCGAACGCGATCGTACGCTATCTCGGCGCGAAATACGGCAAAGGCAGCCTGTGGGCCGAAGACCCGGCAGTTCGCGCGCAATCCGACAAGTGGATGGACTGGTGCGCAACCGTGTACTGGCCGCCCATGCGCACCGTATTCTGGGGCCTGGTGAGAACGCCGCCGGAGAAGCGCAACATGGAAGAGATCGAGGCCTGCCGCAAGAAGGCCGGCGAGACCCTGAAAATCCTCGATGCCGCGCTCGCCGGGAGCGACTACATCGCCGGCAGCCAGCTCACCATCGGCGATATTCCGCTTGGCACCATCAGCTGGCGCTGGTTCGGTATCGACATGGAGCGGCCGTCCCTGCCCAATGTGGAAGCCTGGTTCAAGCGCCTGAGCCAGCGCGAGGCGTTCAAGAAAAGCGTGCTGCTGCCGCTCAACTGAAAACCATGACTCAACCCAAATTCAAAGACAAAATCGCCGTCGTCACCGGCGCCGCCAGCGGCCTCGGTCTGGCCATCGCCGAGCGGCTCGCCGCCGACGGCGCCAGGGTAGTCGTATGCGACATCAACGCCAGCGCAGGCAAAGACGTGGCGGCCCGGCTGGGCGGGACGTTCGTGCAAGCCGACATGGGGAAGCGCGCCGATTGCCGCGCGCTCATCGCCCAGGCCCTGGCCGCCTACGGCACGGTGCACATCCTGGTCAACAACGCCGGCTTCCAGCACGTCGAGACCATCGAGGCTTTTCCCGAGGACATGTGGGACAAGATGCAGGCGGTGATGCTGACCGCGCCGTTCCTGCTGACCAAGTACGTCTGGCCGGCGATGAAGCAGCAGCGCTGGGGGCGCATCATCAACATCTCCTCCATCCACGGCCTCATCGCCTCGCCGAACAAGGTCGCCTATATCAGCGCCAAGCACGGGCTGGTGGGCCTGACCAAGACCGCGGCGCTCGAAGGCGGCGCGTTCGGCATCACCGCGAACGCCATCTGCCCCGCCTACGTGCGCACGCCGCTGGTGGACAAGCAGATTGCCGACCAGGCGCGCACCCGCGGCATCCCGCCTGAGGAAGTGATCGAGAAAATCATGCTCGAGCCGGCCGCGGTGAAGCGCCTGATCGAGCCGGCGGAGGTCGCGGACTTCGCCGCCTATCTGTGCGGCGAGAGTGCGGGCGTGATCACCGGCGCGGCGCTGACCATGGACTTGGGCTGGACTGCGCGCTAATACCTGCTATGGCGCACTAGCCGACAAGCGTGCGTCGCGCTCTTCCTTGGGCAGTTTAGCCAGATCTTTCGCCGCGGCGTAGAAGCGCGGCAGATCCCCGCCCACGCGGCGGAGCAGCGCCTGGAAAGCCGGCACCAGTTCGGTGTAGAGCGCCACCGAGGCGAGGGTCGCGTTGTTGGGTTTGCCGGCGAACCAGCGGTCGTAGCCGGCGAACCCGCCCCATGAGGCCTTGAGCTGCCGGTACTCTTCTTCCATTTCGGCGAACCGCCGCGCCTTGCCCAGGCGCTTTTCTTCCACCGGCAGATCCTGCCGGTAGTACTGCTCCACTATCGCCCGATACTTGACGACCAGCGCAACGAACTCACGTCTCATCCGCTGCAAACGCCCGTAGACGGCACGGTCGCGATCGCTGCCGCTTTGCGCCAGCCAGCGCTCCACGCCCGCCTGCTCTACCGTCGCGGCAAAGGATTCGTTGAAACGCGTGTCGTTCTTGACATAGAGCACCTGGTGCGCGAGTTCGTGGAACATGAGGCGCGCGAGCCCGGCTTCGGGGTATTGAATGAAGGTATTGAGCACCGGGTCGTCGAACCAGCCCAGGGTCGAGTACGCCGGCACGCCGCCGACATAGACGTCGTAGCCCTGCGCACGCCGGGCCGCGCCCTCCGCCTGGGCATCGGCCTCGCTGAAATAACCGCGGTAGCTGACGCAGCCGACGAACACGAAGCAGGAATTGACCGGCTCGAGCGAAAATTCCGGCGCGGCGAATACGTTCCATAGCGCGTACTGCCGCCCCAGATCGGCATAGCTCTTGTAGCTGCCGTTGTCGGGCAGCCCGAGCTCGCGGCTGGCGAATCGGCGGATGCGCAATACCGCTTCCAGTTTGGCTTTGAGCGCAGCCGGAACGGCATCGCGTGCGAGCTGCTCGTCTATGGGAACGGCGCGGCGCATCAGATCCAGCTGCCCGCTCACCGCCTGCGAGTAGTAGCGCAGCGTGGCGCAGCCGCAAAGCAGCGGCACGAGCACAGCGTACAGCAGCAGGCGACGTGCGCGCATCAGCGCCCTTCGCGCGTGAATGCACCGCGGCCTTCGTGGTCGAACGCGCCGCGACCGTCGTGGTCGAACGCGCCGCGTTCGAGGAAGACCGCGACTTCGCGCGCCACGCGCGCTGACACCAGCATGCCGCTGTGGCTGACCGGCAGCACGATGCGATCGCGCATGCCCGCGACCTCGGTCTCCTCCAGCCGCACCACGCCGTCATTGGTACCCGGCAGGCGCATCACCAGGCGCCCCAGACCCCAGGGGCGGCTGCCGGCGATCACGCCCAGTTCGCACTGCGGCCGGTAGTCATCCGGCAGGCTGCGCCAGATGTCGCGGCTGGCACCCAACAGCCGCTCTCCCGCGGCCAGGTTCTCCAAGCGCAACCCCGCCATGCATGCGCGCGCCGGCGTACCCAGCAGCACCATGCGGCCGATGCGCTGCTCGCCATAAGTCCTCAAGTAGCGCAGGATCACCAGGCCGCCCAGACTGTGGCCGACCAGATGAACCGCCGGTTGCCGCAATTCGGCGATACGCGCGGCGAGCCGGCGCGCATGCTCGTCCAGGCTTTGCGCCATGGAGCGGTAGTCGAGGGCAGTGGCGGCATAGCCGCGGCGCGAAAGCAGGAGGCGCAGGCCCTGCATCGCCCAGCCGCCCATCCACAACCCGTGCACGAGGATCACGGATTCGCGCACCGGTTCCTCCACAGGCAACGGCACGCAGCCTGCAGCAGCTCGAGCGACTGCGCGAGTTGCGCATCGGGCGCTGCCGCGCCGCCGCTCAAGGCGGCGCGCCGCTGCGACAATTCATTCAGCCATGCCGGCATAGTCAGGCCCGACGCGCACTCAAGAGCAGGCGCAACCCGGCGAGCGCGGGCAGCAGGCAGAACACGAGATACGCCTTGCCATAGCTTCCGGCGAGCGCGACTACGAAGCCGAACAGTGGCGGCGCCGCCAAAGCTCCGATGAAAGTTAAAAACTGCGTGCCGCCGGTGATCGCGCCTACCCGACCGGGGGGAGCGAGCCGCGCCACCTCCGCGAGATAGACCCCATTCCAGCCCACTGCGGAAGCTCCGAACAGCGCACTCATCAAAATCACCGCCGACAGCGGCCAGGCCGCGCTGAAACCTGCCACCCCCATGCCGGAGAGCGCCATCATCACGCCCAACAGCCCGAGCATGCTGCGCGGCGACAGCCAGCGATCGGCCACCGCTCCCCAGGTGATGCGTCCGACGATTCCGGCCGCGTGGGCCGAGGAATAGATCAAGCCCGCGACTACCAAGCCGTATCCCAACTCCAGGTTCAGATAGGAAACGAAGTAGACGATGAGCGCGAGCTGCGCCGAGCCGAAGATCATCGAGACGATCGCCAGCTCCAGCACCGGCGGATTGGCGAACACCATGCCCAGCGGCGCGAAAAAGTCCGCCGCAGAGCCGGTTCCAGTGCCTCGTTGCGCCGCAGCGTCGGCGGCGCGCGCCGGCTGGATCACGAGCGCAACCGAGAGGCATAGCAGCGCCACCGCCACTGCGCTCCAGCGCCAGCTCAGGGCTAAAACGAGCGGCGGCACCAAGACACCGGCGAGCGCGCCTCCCAAGGGCACGCCCGTCTGCTTGATCGAGAAAATCAGCGACATCATGCGCGGCGGCGCCGCGCTCGCGAGAATGTGCGAGCTCACCGGATTGACCAAGCCGTAGCCGGATCCGATCAGGCCCGCGGCGGCAAACACCGCGGGCAGCATCGCACCGGTACCGGCAGCGAGACCTGCCGCGGCGAGGCAGACGGAAATCTGGCACACGCGCACCGGGCCGAAGCGCCCGATCAAGGCACCGCAGGCGAGTCCAGAGAGCATGGCGAACAGATATTCCAGCGCCACGAACCAGCCTATGCCCTGTGGAGAAACGCCAAGCTCCAGCGCCGCCACCGGCGCCATCACCGAGGGCGCGATCATCGCCATGGAAGCGAGAGCTTGCACCGCGAGGGTGATCGCCAGCGGCAGGACGACGCCTTTCATGCGCCGACAAGCGCCGCCGGATTTGCGTCGTTCAGTTCCACGTAGAGACTGGCCGTCACCGTGTCGTTGGGCAGCTCGCGCTGCGCTTCAGACTGCAGCTCGACCGTGTTGTAGCGCGGCACCGGATCGGCCGCGAATGCGGCGCCGGCCAGCGCCAAAAACGCCGCGAGGCAAAGCCATTTCAAAGCACCCATGATTGCCCAAGCCTGAAGAGAAAACCGGAGTATAGCCGCTTGACCACCACGGGCAGAATACACGCCCCGGCCCACAACCGCATCCGCTGGATGAACCCGCGCGACGCCCCGCGTTCCCCTGCTGGCGAACGTTCGGCGCAGGGAACTTCGTATATAATGAGCCGAAGCGCGGCCCACAGAACCGCCATCCGCCGTCCGCAAGACACATCAACCCTGCAAGAGGAGACCGATATGAGAAAATTCATCCAAGCCTTGGGCGTCGCAGCCATGGTCGCCCTGTCCGCGCCGCTCGCGGCCCAGGACAAAGTCAACATTTCCATCGCCACCGGCGGCACCGGCGGAGTGTATTACCCGCTGGGCGGCGGCATGGCCGCGGCCTTTTCCAAATATATCCCAGGCATGGAGGCCACCGCCGAAGTCACCGGCGGTTCGGTCGACAACCTCAAGCTGATCGGCAGCGGCAAACCCTACATCGCGCTGACAATGGCCGACGCTACCCTGGACGCTTACAAGGGCGAGGATAAGTTCAAAGGCAACAAGATCCCGGTGCGCACGCTGATGATACTTTATCCGAACCGCATGCACGTGGTGTCGGTCGAGGGCCGCGGCATCAACAAAATAGCCGACCTGAAGGGCAAGCACGTATCGACCGGTTCGCCCGGCAGCGCCACCGAAGTGATGGCCTTTCGCGTGATCGAGGCCGCCGGCCTGGACAAGGACAAGGACATGAGGCGCGAGCGCCTGGGCGTGGCCGAATCGGTGAATGCGATGAAAGACAACAAAATCGACGCCTTCTTCTGGGTCGGCGGGCTGCCTACCGCCGCGGTGACCGACCTCGCCAACACACCCGGCACCAAGATCAGGATGGTCGACCATGCCGAGCTGGTGCCGGCGATGAACAAGAAGTACGGCAACCTGTATATCGAAGACAGCATCCCGAAGGCGACCTACCGCGGCATGGACACCGATAACAAGCAAGCCACGGTAATGAACATCCTGGTCGCCAACGCGAACATGGACGACAAGACCGCCTACAACATCGTCAAGACGATCTTCGACAAGCGCGCCGACCTGATCAACGTGCACAAGGAAGCGGCGAACTTCAAGCTCGAGAACCAGAAAGCCTCGGCCTCGCCGATCCCGTTCCACCCAGGCGCGGTGAAGTATTTCGCCGAGCATGGCATCAAGCTCAACTGAAACCTGTCCCCGCCACGACCCCGCCAGCCGGCGGGGGTTTTTTCGTTTTAGCCTGCCGCCCGGCAGGCTGAACCCCAAGGCGCAATCCCGTCGCACAGAAGAGGCGCTCAAGTCATGAGTGAACAGACCAGACCGGAGGAGAACCTCGAGCCCGTCATCAGCGACGAAGCGCTGAAGAAGGCCGAGGAGTTCATCGAGGAGGAAGAGGGCGCGGCCAACAAGCTGAGCGGCCGGCTCGCCGCCTTTGTGACCTTCACCGCGGTGGCGATGTCCGCGTTCCACTTGTATTCCGCCTATGGCATCGTCGCGACGCAAACGCTGCGTCCGGTGCACGTCGCCTGGGTGCTGTTTCTGGGGTTCCTGGTGTTTCCGGTGGCGCAGCGCTATCGCCACCGCATCATGTGGTGGGACTGGATCCTGGCACTGTTGTCGGTTGCCGTGGCGGTGTACCTGATCCAGGGCGGCGACGACATCACCGACCGCAACACCTCGCCCAACAGCTGGGACATTTTCTTCGGCGTCGCCCTGATCCTGATGGTGATGGAGGTCATGCGCCGCACCAACGGCTGGATCATGCCCGCGATCACCAGCGCGTTCATACTCTACGCCTTGTTTGGCGCCTACCTGCCCCACCCGTGGACGCACAAGGGCTACGAAGTCGGCCGGCTGATCGGGCATATGTACATGACACTGGAGGGGATCTACGGCGTGGCCGTGGACGTGTCCTCGTCCCTGATCATCTTGTTCACCATTTTCGGCGCCTTCCTGCAGTATTCGGGGGCGGGCAAGTTCTACATCGACTTCTCCTTCTCGGCGATGGGCGGCAAGCCCACCGGCGCCGGGCGCACGGTGGTGCTCGCCTCCTTCCTGCTCGGCGGGCCCTCGGGATCGGGTGTCGCGACCACGGTGACGCTGGGCGCGGTCGCCTGGCCGATGCTGGCCAAGGCCGGCTACGAGAAAAACGCCGCCGGCGGCCTGCTCGCCGCGGGCGGGCTGGGCGCGATCATCTCGCCGCCGGTGCTGGGCGCCGCGGCCTTCCTGATCGCCGAGTTCCTGAAGATTTCCTATCTCGACGTGCTGCTGATGGCGTGCATCCCGACCATCCTGTATTACCTCGCGCTGTTCCTGATGGTCGAGATCGACGCGCGCAAATACAACATGGGCAACTTGCTGATCGAGAAGGCCGACACGGTGTGGAACCTGACCAAGCACTATTGGTACCACTTCCTGTCGCTGATCTCCATCGTCGCGTTCATGATGTGGGGCTTCTCGCCGGTGCTGTCAGTGTTCTGGGCCACCGTGGTGTCGTTCCTGACCAGCTTCCTGCGCAGCGACACCGCATTGTTTTCCTACGACCTGTTCCGCGGCAAGCGCCCGCTGCTGCCGCTGATCTTCAAGTCGCCCTTCGTCAAGGCGATGGAGGGCGGCTCGATCGGCGTGCTCAACGTCGCCGCCACCTGCGCCGGCGCCGGCATCATCGTCGGCGTGGTGACGCTCACCGGCCTCGGACTGAAGTTCAGCTCGATCGTGATCGACTACGCCGGCGGGTCGCTGCTGCTGACCGCGATCTACACCTCGCTGGTGGTGTGGATCGTCGGCCTGGCGGTGCCGGTGACCGCCTCCTACATCATCTGCGCGGTGATCGCCGCGCCGGCGCTGATCAAGCTCGGCGTCCCGGATTTCGCCGCGCACATGTTCATTTTCTACTACGCCGTGCTGTCCGAAGTCTCGCCGCCCACGGCGCTGTCGCCGTTCGCAGCCGCGGCGATCACCGGCGGCGACCCGTACAAGACGACGATGCAGTGCTGGAAGTACACGGTGCCGGCTTTCCTGGTGCCGTTCATGTTCGTGCTCGATCCCGCCGGCCAAGGATTGCTGCTGATGGGTTCGACCAAGGCGCTCGCCGCAGCCAACTGGTGGTCGATCGCCGAGGTCACGCTGACCGCGGCCGTGGGCATCGCCGCACTAGCCGCCGGCTTCCAGGGTTGGGCCCTGATCAAGGCCAACCTGCTCGAACGCTGCATGCTGCTCATCGCCGGGTTTGCGCTCGTCTACCCGACGGCCACGGCCGATCTGATCGGCTTCGGTTTCGTGGTGGCTGCGCTCACGTTGCAGGTCCTGCGGCGCCGCACCGCGGCTGCGCCTGCCTGACCGGAGGCACGCCTCGAGCCGAGCGATTGTGGGAGCGAGCTTGCTCGTCATTGTGGGAGCGAGCTTGCTCGCGAACGATGGAATTCGCGAGCAAGCTCGCTCCCACGAGGGTGCCGTTC
>CABEBZ010000097.1_pt1 | contig 13428 bp, 2 predicted proteins | sample 3132741 | NCBI WGS metagenome assembly CABEBZ01 (sample SAMEA5534347, study PRJEB31848) | metagenome | biome: tundra; feature: field; material: soil | place: USA | collected 2013-05 | depth 0.45 m
GGGAAATGTGCGGCAGTTCGCCGTCGGGGAAGACGTATTTGTCGATGAATGCTCCCACGCCCATCCCGACAATCCGGTTGTCGGGATGGGCCGAGGTGATGCCGTGGTTCAGCGCCACCCCGCCCTCCGCAAGCAGGGCGTCCATCTTGCGGAAGTAGGCGCCCAGGTTTTTCAGCCCGACATGCTCGAACATGCCGACGCTGGCGATCCGGTCGTAGCCGCCTGTTTCCGGGACATCCCGATAGTCCTGCAGCCGTACCTCGCAGCGCCCCTCCAGTCCTTCGGCCCGGATGCGCTCGCGCACCAGTTCGTACTGGTTGCGCGACAGGGTGATTCCGGTGGCGAAGCAACCGTATTTTGCCGCGGCACGAATGATCAGCGCGCCCCAGCCGCAACCGATGTCCAGCAGCCGGTGACCGGGCTCGACGCGCAGTTTGGCGAGGATGTGGTCGAGCTTTTGTTCCTGCGCCCGGTCGAGCGTGTCGGCGTCACTGCGAAAATAGGCGCAGGAGTACACCATGTTGCGGTCGAGGAACAGGCGGTAGAACTCGTTGGATACGTCGTAGTGGTAATGGATTGCCTTGCGATCACCCCGCGCGGTATGGGTGACCGCCCACAGCAGACGCTGGATGCGATCGGGTCGCGCCGCCGCCTGCACGAACCGGGCGCTGGCCTCGAAGATGTCGCGTAACGAACCTTCCACGCGGATCCTGCCCTCGACATAGGCTTCCCCGAGCTTCATCAGATCGGGCGGCAGGAAGCAGCGCAGCGTGCCCTTCTGCGGAACCACGATGGTCACCTTCGGATCCGGACCGAAATCGAGACTGCGCCCGTCCCATAGCGAAAGCCGCAATGGCGTCGGGTGGCTATTCCTCAGCCGCCTAGCCAATTGCGCCAAACGGTTCTCGATAAACATGGCACCTCCCGGGAGACTCCTCCACGATTAGCCGAATGCCAATATTTTGCACTGTTCCACGAATCGCGCAAGCGCCCGGATTGACCCCGGTCACAAATAGGGCCAAAAAACCTGCCATTATCCGTTGGACTGCAGGGCGCCGAGGAAGTTGCGGAATTGAGCGCCGACTTCATGATCCGGGAGCCCCAGGCGGCGTCGTGACGCGACCTCGGGCCGATCAAAGCAGACACACGTACGGCGCCCTGACGCGTTCCGTCCGGGTCACGCTTCGCTACCCTGCGGAGCGTGGGATGCGCCAGGGCCCGCAACGGGTCCGGCATGGTCTGACGGCAGCGTCCGGCTTTGATAGAAATCAAACACTGCGCCACCGGAAGGCGCATGGTTTAAACGAGCGCGCCGGCCGGGGTTCCCGGAGCGGCGGCGCCCGACTATATTATTTTCAGGAATCAACACGGGCCACTATGCAAACTCCTCTGCAGATCACATTCCGCAATTTTCCGCGCTCCGATGCGGTCGAGGCGCGCATTCGCGATAAGGCGGCGAAGCTCGAGGAATTCCATCCGCGCATCATGAGCTGCCACGTCGTGGTCGAGGAACGGGATCGTCACCATCACCAGGGCAAGCAGTTCACCGTGCGCCTCGACATTCGCGTACCCGGACATGAGGTGGTCGTCGACCGCGACCATCACGAGGACATCTACGTGGCGCTGCGCGACGCTTTCAATGCCGCGGGGCGCAAGCTCGAGGAAGTCGTGCGCACCCGGCGCGGCGACGTCAAGGTGCACGAGGTGCCGCAGCACGGCAAGGTGGCGCGCCTGTTTCCCGACGAGGGCTATGGCTTCATCGAGACCGCCGACGGGCGCGAGTTCTATTTCAGCAGCGACAACGTGGTCGAACCCTCCTTCGATCGGCTCGAGACCGGCGCTGAGGTGCAATTCGTCGAGGATGTCGCGGGCGATGGCCGGCAGCATGCCACGCGCGTGAGCGCAGGCAAGCACCGCCCGCTCGCGGGTTGAGCCGTCGCGCGCCGTCGCCGGCGGGCGTATCCGGGGCTGCGGCCCGATTGCGGCCTACCGGTCCCCTTGCTGAACGCACCGGGCTCCGGAGCAAGCCGGCGATCACATGCATGACGCCGGGCGCCGGAGCGCGCGCGATTGCAAGGGTCGAGCGAGAAACAATGCGATGACTCGAAGCAAGATGACCACGATGGCGATCACCAGCAAAACATGAATGAGACCACCCATGGTGCAGGAGGTGACCCGGCCCGGCAGCCATAAGATGACCAGAACAATGATAATTGTTGTACTCTTTTCCCTGCTATGTTCTGTATGCTGGCGTACTATAAGGGGCAAGAAACTGGCAAGCGGATGTCTCAGCCTTGCACTATCGGCAGCCGAAAGAATCTCTCGCTTGCAAGTGTTATGCTCGGACTCCTGGTTCGCAACTAATTACGCAAAGATCTGACGGTCTATCGCCGTCACCCCGGTTGGGATGGGATCGCTGCTACTTCGCGACAGAGAAGGAAACCTGAAGTGAAATTGAGCAGTAAAAGCATACGCGACACCTGGGCCCGTTTGTGGGCGCGCCTGCGCGGCAATGGCTTGGCACCGTACGTCGGCGACGCGCCACCGCTGCGGGCGGAACTGTTCAGCGCCGACCAGATGGAACGGCACGGGAAGACCCTGGCGGGCTGGCACCGATTGAGCTTGCAACGCGCGCCGGATCAGCTCCTCCCGCGGTTGGCTGAGAACGAAGACGTTCTGTTGGAAGCCTGCAACCTGCTGACGGCGGCAGTCAAGGCCAACCGCCGGATTTCGCCGGCTGGTGAATGGCTGCTCGATAACTTTTATCTGATCGAAGAACAGATACGCACGGCGAAGCGACATTTGCCGAAGGGTTACAGCAGGGAGCTGCCGCGCCTGGCTCACGGCCCATCGGCCGGGCTGCCACGCGTGTATGACATCGCGCTGGAGGCGATCTCGCACGGCGACGGATGGGTGGACCCGGAAAGTCTCAACCGTTTCGTAGCGGCCTACCAGAAGATCACCGCGCTCAAGTTAGGCGAGTTGTGGGCAATTCCCATCATGCTGCGCCTGGCGCTGATCGAGAATCTCCGGCGCGTTGCAGCCCGGATCGCGGTCAGTACGATCGACCGAGACCTGGCCGACGCCTGGGCGGACCAGATGATGGAGGTCGCCGAGAAAGATCCGAAGAGCCTGATTCTGGTGATCGCTGACATGGCGCGGTCCAACGCGCCCATCAGCAGCTCGTTTGTGGCGGAACTTGCGCGCCGGCTGCAAGGGCAGAGCCCCGCCTTGGCAATGCCGCTTAATTGGATCGAGCAGCGACTCTCCGAGTCCGGGCTGACGATCGAGCAGCTGGTACAGTCGGAGACTCAAAAACAGGCCGCCGACCAGGTCTCCATCAGCAACAGCATCGGCAGCCTCCGCTTTCTGGGAGCGATGGAGTGGCGCGAGTTCGTCGAAACGATGAGTGTCGTCGAGCAGAAACTGCGCGAGGATCCCGAGGGGGTCTACGCCAAAATGGATTTTGCCACCCGTGATCGCTACCGCCACGTGGTGGAGCGGATAGCGAAAGCGAGCCCCCTGTCCGAAAGCGAAGTGGCGCGCAAAGCGATCCAACTGGCGCACGAGGGTGCGGTCAGGAAAGACGGTAACGATCGAGCGGCACATGTCGGGTTCTACCTGATCGACAAGGGACTGCCGCAGCTCGAACGAACGGCGGAGGTGCGCCTTGCTACCGCCGAGGCTCTGCAGAGAATCGGCCGCCGGTTTCATTTGCTCCTCTATCTCGGCACGATCGTGCTGCTGACGGCGATCTTCACCGGGGGCTTACTGGCAAAGGCGCATGCCGGCGGGCTGCATGGCTGGATACTCACACTGGTAGCGATCCTCGCGGTTTTGTGCACCAGTCATTTGGCAATCGCGCTGGTCAACTGGCTGGCAACCTTGCTGGCGACGCCGCATCTGCTGCCGCGCATGGACTTTTCCGGAGGTATTCCGTCGCAATCCCGCACTCTGGCGGTGGTCCCGACCATGCTCACCAGCGCGCAAAACATCGAGGATCTGATCGAGGCGCTTGAAGTCCGGTTCCTGGCGAATCGGGACGCAAACCTGCACTTCGGCCTGCTGACCGATTTTCGAGACGCGCACGAGGAAACGCTGCCGGAAGACGAACCGCTATTGCTGCTGGCCAGGAACCGGATCGAAGAACTGAACGAAAAGTATCCGAGTGTCGAAAACGGCGCCAAAGGCGATGCCTTCTTCCTCTTCCATCGCCCGCGCCGTTGGAATCCCGAGGAGCGGCTGTGGATGGGTTACGAGCGCAAGCGCGGGAAGCTGGCGGAATTGAATGCTCTGCTGCGCGGCGGCGGGCAGGACAATTTCTCGCTGATCGTCGGCACGACCGACGTGTTATCCGGCGTAAAGTACGTTATCAGCCTGGACACGGATACACAGCTGCCGCGTGATTCGGCGTGGCAGTTTGTGGGCGCCATGGCGCACCCGTTGAATCGTGCGCGCTACGATGAAAACAAGCAGCGCGTCTGTGACGGGTACGGCATCCTGCAGCCACGCATGGCCGTGAGCCTGCCGGGTACCAACCGGTCGCGGTATGCGCGCCTGTGCGCGAGTGAGCCCGGCATCGACCCGTATACGCGCGCCGTCTCCGATGTTTACCAGGACCTGTTCGGTGAAGGCTCGTTCATCGGCAAGGGGATCTACGACGTCGATGCGTTCGAGCGGGCGCTCAAGGGGCGCTTTCCCGAGAACCGGATCCTCAGTCACGACCTGCTGGAAGGATGTTACGCGCGGGCGGGATTGTTGAGCGATGTGCAGTTGTACGAGGAATATCCGTCCCGCTACAGCGCGGACGCGAGCCGCCGGCACCGCTGGATACGCGGGGATTGGCAGATTGCATCGTGGTTGCTGTCGCGCGTACCTGGCAACCGCGCAGATTCCGACACCGGCCGCCAGCAGAACCCGCTCTCGGCGCTGTCCCAATGGAAAATCTTCGATAACCTGCGGCGCAGTCTGGTCCCCGCGGCACTGACGCTCCTATTGCTGCTGGGCTGGACCATCTTGTCACCAGCCTGGTTCTGGACCTTGGTGGTGATCGGCATCATCCTGATTCCGCCCTTGATTGCCTCGATTCTTGACCTGTTGCGCAAGCCGGATGACGTGCTGCTCGGTCAGCATCTCGCCGCGGAATTGCGCTCAGCCGGCGGGCACTTCGCGCAGGCGGCACTTGCGCTTGCCTGCCTCCCCTACGAGGCATACTTCAGCCTGGACGCGATCATACGCACCAACTGGCGGATACTGGTCACACACAAACGGCTTCTGGAATGGAGTCCGTCGGGCGAACCGGATCGTGAGTTTGACGGCGAGGTTGACCCAACCAGACGCACGAACCTCCTCGCCTCTTGGCGGTCGATGTGGAGCGCACCCGTTATCGCCATTGCCGCGGCGATTTATCTGACGACATCAACGCCGGCCGCGCTGGCAGCGGCCGGGCCGATACTGCTCCTCTGGCTTGCCGCCCCCGCCATCGCCTGGTGGATCAGCCGGCCACTCGCCCGCCATGAAGCACGGCTGACGCCCGACCAGATCATTTTTCTGCAGAAGATTTCGCGCAAGACCTGGGCGTTCTTCGAGACGTTCGTCGGTGCGGAAGATCACTGGCTGCCACCGGACAACTATCAGGAGCATCCGGTTGCAGTGGTTGCGCATCGCACGTCCCCGACCAACATGGGGCTTTCATTGCTCGCGAATCTGTCCGCGTACGACTTCGGCTACATTCCGGCCGGACAACTCATCGAGCGCACGGCGAACGCACTCCACACGATGGCAGCCTTGGAACGGCACCAGGGTCACTTCTACAACTGGTACGACACGCAATCGCTGCAGCCGCTGCCACCTCTCTACATTTCGTCGGTGGACAGCGGGAACCTCGCGGGCCATCTGCTGACATTGCGGCCGGGTCTGCTCGCCCTTCCCGATCACAAGATTCTGGGGCCGCGATTGTTTGAAGGCTTAAGCGACACCCTTAGGATTCTTATGGACGCTGCGGGAGAAGCCGCTTCACCCCGGCTCGCTCAACTGCAGAAGGATCTGGAGTCTGCCTATGATTCCCGGCCTGCCACGCTCGCGGCGGCGCAAACCTGGCTGGCCCGGCTGGCGACGTCTGCTGCGGAGGTGGCCGCCAGCCTGGCCAACCAGGATCGGGCCCCCGCTACCGCGCCGGAGAGCGACGCGCAGTGGTGGGCGCAGGCGCTGACCCGGCAATGCCGGGGCGCCCTCGATGAGCTGACGTTGCTCGCCCCATGGCTGGCGCTGCCGACTGCATCAGGCAGACTCCGTAGCCTCCTGGATACCATCGAGATTCCAACACTGCGCGAACTGGCAACCATCAAAGTGCCGTGGTTGGCGGCAATCGAGCAACAACTGGTCCCTCAAGCGACGCCCGAGGAGCGCGAGTGGCTGGATGAGTTGCGACGGCACATCGCCGCAGCCAGCCGCTACGCCCAGGAGCGGATTACGGCGATCGAACGCCTGGCACTGCTGCTAAGCGAACTGGCCGCAATGGAGTATGACTTCCTCTACGACAAGGCGCGTCATCTGCTCGCTATCGGCTACAACGTTGGCGAGCGCCGCCAGGACCCGAGTTACTACGATCTGCTGGCTTCCGAAGCGCGACTATGCAGTTTCGTGGCGATTGCGCATGGACAACTGCCGCAGGAAAGCTGGTTTGCCCTGGGGCGCCTGCTCACTACCGCCGGTGGCGAACCGATTCTCATGTCGTGGAGCGGTTCGATGTTCGAGTACCTGATGCCGCTGCTGGTGATGCCGACGTACGAAAACACGCTGCTCGACCAGACCTACCAGGCGGCGGTGGAGCGACAGATCGCGTATGGGAAGCAGCGCGGCGTAGCGTGGGGCATGTCGGAATGCTGCTACAACACGGTCGACGTTCATCTCAACTACCAGTACCGCGCATTTGGCGTGCCCGGCCTGGGGCTCAAACGCGGACTGGCGGAGGATTTGGTCATTGCGCCGTATGCCTCGGCGCTCGCGCTGATGGTGGCGCCCGAGGCGGCGTGCCTGAATCTGCAGCGGCTCGCCGCCGAAGGGCTGGAAGGACAATACGGCTTTTACGAGGCGATCGACTACACGCCATCACGTCTGCCACGCGGGCAATCGAGCGCCGTGGTGCGGTCGTTCATGACGCATCACCAGGGCATGAACTTTCTCTCTCTGGCCTATCTGATCCTGGACCGTCCGATGCAGAAGCGCTTCGAGTCGGATCCGCTGTTCCAGGCGACCACGTTGTTGCTGCAGGAGCGGATTCCAAAGGCCACGGCGTTCTATTTGCACACTGCAGAACTTTCCGACATTCATGCGATATCCAGCGGTCCGGAAATGCCGGTGCGCGTACTCAGCAGCCCAAACACTCCGACACCGGAGGTGCAGTTATTATCGAACGGCAGATACCACGTGATGGTAACGAACGCGGGTGGCGGTTACAGTCGCTGCAAAGACCTCGCCGTCACACGGTGGCGCGAAGACACGACCTGCGACAACTGGGGCACATTCTGTTACATCCGCGACGTGGCGAGCGGGGAGTTCTGGTCAACCGCCTATCAACCGACGCTCAAACGACCGGAAACTTACGAAGCGATGTTCTCGGAGGGACGGGCGGAGTTTCGCCGTCGCGACCACGATTTCGATACGTATACCGAAATCGTTGTTTCGCCGGAAGACGATATCGAACTGCGCCGGGTGCACATCACTAACCGCGCGCGGATCCCTCGCACGATTGACGTCACGAGTTACGCTGAAGTGGTTCTCGCCGCACCTGCCGCGGACGCGCTGCATCCGGCGTTCAGCAATCTTTTTGTTCAGACCGAGATCATCCGCGAGCGGCAGGCGATCCTCTGCACGCGCCGGCCCCGCTCCCTCGAGGAGCACGCGCCATGGATGTTTCACCTGATGGCCGTGCACGGGGCGGAGATCGCAGAGGTTTCCTATGAAACGGATCGCATGCGGTTCATCGGCCGCGGACGCACTGTCGCCGCTCCCCAAGCGATGAGCGATTCCGCGGCGCTCTCGGGCAGCCAGGGCTCGGTGCTGGACCCGATTGTTGCGATCCGGTATCGAATAACACTCGATCCGGAACAATCGGCAACGATCGATATGGTTTCCGGTATCGACGAAACCCGCGACGCCGCCTTAAGCATGGTCGGGAAATACCAGGATCAGCATCTTGCGGATCGGGTTTTCGAACTGGCGTGGACACATAGCCAGGTGACCCTGCGGCAAATCAATGCCACCGAGGCCGACGCGCAACTCTATGGACGCCTTGCCAGTTCTGTCATCTACGCCAATTCCTCGCTGCGCGCCGACGCGAGCGTTCTCATCAATAACCGCCGCGGGCAATCCGGCTTATGGGGCTATGCCATTTCCGGCGATTTGCCGATCGTGCTGCTGCAAATTAGCGACCTGGCGAATATCGATCTGGTACGCCAACTCGTGCAGGCCCACGCCTACTGGCGCTTGAAGGGACTCACCGTGGACCTGGTGATCTGGAATGAAGATCACGCCGGTTACCGGCAATTGCTCCAGGAGCAAATCATGGGGCTGATTGCCGTGGGCCTCGAGGCACACGTGATAGACCGGCCCGGCGGAATCTTCGTGCGGCGAGCGGAGCAGATATCGGACGAGGACCGCATTCTGCTCCAATCGGTCGCGCGCGCCATCATCACCGACAGTCGTGGCGCGCTGGCGGCACAGATCAACCGTCGCGGCTTTATAGAGAGGCGGGTCTCGCGGGCGGAACAGACCGACCGTCGCGGCTTTATCGAGAAGCGGGTCTCGCGCCTGGTGCCAACCAGAACCCACCGTCCCGAACTCCCGGCTGCCGCTGAGTTGCCGCGCCGCAATCTGATCCTCTGGAACGGACTGGGAGGATTCACCCCTGATGGGACCGAGTACGTCATCACGACCGCTCACGGGCAAGTGACGCCGGCACCCTGGGTGAATGTGCAGGCGAATCCGCACTTTGGAACCGTCATTTCCGAGAGCGGCGCGGCCTACACCTGGAGCGAGAATGCCCACGAATTCCGCCTCACTCCCTGGCACAACGACCCCGTGAGCGATGCGAGCGGAGAAGCTTGTTACATCCGTGACGAAGAGAGCGGCCATTTCTGGTCTCCCACGCCGCTGCCCAGCCGCGGAGCTGCATCCTACGTCAGCCGGCACGGCTTCGGCTACAGCGTTTTCGAGCACGTCGAGGGCGGTATCTGCTCGGAGCTGTGGGTTTACGTGGCCCTGGACGCATCGATCAAGTTCTCGGTGCTGAAAGTGCGTAACGACTCAGGCCGATCGCGCCGGCTCTCCGCCACGGGATACGTCGAATGGGTGCTGGGCGATCTGCGGTCGAAATCGACCATGCACGTGATCACCGAAATCAACCCCAACAGCGGAGCGCTCTACGCCCGAAACCGATACAACATGGAGTTCGCCGGCCGGATTGCGTTCTTCGACGTGGACGATGCGGCCCGAACCATCAGCGGCGATCGCGCGGAATTCATCGGTCGCAACGGCACGCTCAAGAATCCGGCCGCGATGACCCTGTCGTGGCTTTCCGGCAAGGTGGGGGCCGGGTTGGATCCCTGTGCCGCGATCCAGGTTCCATTCGAACTCGCCGATGGGCAAGAGCGTGAGATTGTCTTCAGGCTCGGCGTAGGCCGGGACGCCAACGACGCCGGCAACCTGGTGCATCGCTTCCGGGGATCAACTGCTGCGCGGGGTGCGCTCGAAGCGGTACGACAGTACTGGAAGAATACTCTCGGCGCAGTGCAGGTGGAAACACCCGACCAGTCCCTCAACGTGCTGACCAACGGCTGGCTTTTGTATCAAACTCTGGCCTGCCGTCTGTGGGCGCGCAGCGGGTACTACCAATCAGGCGGCGCGTTCGGTTTCCGCGATCAGTTGCAGGACGTGATGGCGCTCATCCATGCCGAGCCCAAGCTCGTACGCGCGCACCTGCTGCGCTGTGCGGCCCATCAGTTCCGGGAAGGCGATGTCCAGCATTGGTGGCATCCCGCATCTGATCGCGGCGTGCGCACGCACTGTTCGGACGACTACCTGTGGTTGCCGTTGGCGATGTGCCGCTATGTTCTGAGCACCGGCGACGCCGGGGTGCTGGATGAACTCATACCCTTCCTCGAAGGCCGAGCGGTGAACCCCGAAGAGGACTCGTATTACGACTTGCCCGGCCGCTCGGTAGAGTCGGCCAGTTTATACCAACACGGCGTGCGCGCCATCCTGAGAGGTCTCAGCTTTGGCGAGCGCGGCCTGCCGCTCATCGGCTCCGGTGACTGGAACGACGGCATGAACATCGTGGGCGCACAGGGCAAAGGCGAAAGCGTGTGGTTGGGTTTCTTCCTGTATGAGGTGCTGATGCGATTCACCGAGGTTGCGCGCATGCGCAGCGACACGTCCTTCGCTGAGCGCTGTCAGATAGAGGCCGCACAATTGCGCCAGAATATCGAGCGCAACGGCTGGGATGGCGAGTGGTACCGTCGCGCCTACTTCGACGACGGTACGCCGCTGGGATCGGCGAGCAACGCCGAATGCCAGATTGACGCAATTCCACAAAGCTGGGCCGTGCTGTCCGGCGCGGGGGATCCAAAGCGCTCGCGCACGGCGATGGCAGCCGTGGATCGGCGCCTGGTGCGCCGTGACCACGCGCTGATTCAGCTCCTGGATCCACCGTTCGACAAGTCGACTTTGAACCCTGGCTATATAAAGGGCTACGTGCCGGGCGTGCGCGAAAACGGCGGGCAATACACGCACGGGGCAATCTGGACGGTGATGGCGTTCGCGGCCTTGGGCGACAGCCGGCGCGCATGGGAACTATTCGACATGATCAACCCGGTAAACCATGCGAGTTCCGAGGCGGCGATTGCCACCTACAAAGTAGAACCTTACGTGGTCGCGGCCGACGTCTATGCGGTCGCGCCGCACACCGGCCGCGGCGGCTGGACCTGGTACACAGGATCCGCCGGCTGGCTGTATCGGCTTATCGTGGAATCGCTGCTGGGGTTGAGGCTGGAGGTCGACAAACTGCGCTTTGCGCCCTGTCTGCCGGCAGATTGGGAAACGTTCAAGCTACATTACCGCTACCGGGAAACGGTCTACCACATCATCGTTGTTCAAACACACGCCGCGGACACCAAGACCAGTGTAACCGTTGACGGCGTCGAGCAGCCAGACGAGGCCGTTCCCCTGGTTGACGATCGTTTGGAACACGCGGTAGAGGTAAGAATTCACCGGGCTCAAAGCTGAAGCAAGCTCGCGCAGCGAGAAACGATGTTCTGTGTGACCTGCGCGTTGGCCGATGAGAGGTTACTTTATCTCGCCCTGTCTAATGAGGCAGGTGTGTATGATCAATCCCGGATGTAGATGTTTGGGTTGGTTCCCAGTTCCAATTCCGGACTTCCGGCATGTCTTCGCCGTGCTTGTCGATGTACTGCTTGTGCTCGATCAGCTTGTCATTGAGTTGCTGCTTCAGATAGATACCCTTGTCGCCGGTCTGCGGCAGACGGTCGATGGCGTCCATCACGAGGTGGAAGCGGTCCAGATCGTTCAGCACCGTCATGTCGAAGGGCGTGGTGATGGTGCCCTCTTCCTTGTAGCCGCGGACGTGGATGTTGTCATGGTTGGTGCGGCGGTAGGTCAGCCGGTGGATCAACCACGGGTAGGCATGGAAGGCGAAGATGACCGGCTTGTCCTTGGTGAAGAGCTGGTCGAAATCCATGTCGCTCAACCCGTGCGGGTGCTCGGTTGGCGGCTGCAGCTTCATCAGGTCGACGACGTTGACCACCCGGATTTTTAAGAAGGGCAGATGCTCGCGCATAATGGAGACGGCGGCGAGCGTCTCCAGCGTGGGCACGTCGCCACAGCAGGCCATGACCACGTCGGGCCCGTTACCATGAACGTCTGCGCCCTGGTCGTTGCTGGCCCATTGCCAGATGCCGATGCCCTCGGTGCAGTGCTTGACGGCGGCGTCCATCGTCAGCCACTGCGGCGCCGGGTGTTTGCCCGCGATCACGACGTTGACGTAATGGCGGCTGCGCAGGCAGTGGTCCATCACCGACAGCAGGCAGTTTGCATCCGGCGGAAAGTAAACACGCACGACCTCGGCCTTCTTGTTCACGACATGGTCGATAAAACCGGGATCCTGGTGCGTGAAGCCGTTGTGATCCTGCCGCCAGACATGCGAGGCCAGCAGGTAGTTCAGCGAGGCGATCTTCCGCCGCCACGGCAGGTGCGACGTGACCTTCAGCCACTTGGCGTGCTGGTTGAACATCGAATCGACGATGTGGATGAACGCCTCGTAGCAGTTGAAGAGTCCATGCCGCCCGGTGAGCAGGTAGCCCTCGAGCCAGCCCTCGCATTGGTGCTCGCTGAGCATTTCCATCACGCGCCCAGTGGGCGCGAGAAATTCGTCGTTCGGCACGGTCGCGGCGTCCCATTGGCGTTTGGTCACTTCAAACAGGGCTTCCAGGCCGTTGGAGAGCGTCTCGTCAGGGCCAAAGACCCGGAAATTCCGCTGCTCGCTGTTCAGCTTCGCCACATCGCGCAGGAAAGCGCCGAGCACATGCGTGTCGCCGATGCCGCGCACCCCCGGCGAGGGCACGTCGACCGCGTAGTCGCGGAAATCCGGCATCCGCAGGTCGCGGAGCAGAATGCCGCCGTTGGCGTGGGGATTCGCGCCCATGCGTCGTTCGCCCTTGGGCGCAAGTTCGGCCAGTTCCGGTTTCAGGCGGCCCTGCTCATCGAAGAGTTCCTCCGGCCGGTAGCTCCTCAGCCAGTCTTCCAACAGCTTGAGGTGTTCGGGATGGGTGGCCGGGTCGGAGAGCGGCACCTGGTGCGACCGGAAGGTGCCTTCAACCCGCAAACCATCGACCATCTTCGGCCCCGTCCAGCCCTTGGGTGAATTGAGGACGATCATGGGCCAGCGCGGACGCGCGGTGTTGCCATGGACGCGGGCGTCCTGCTGGATTTTTTTGATCTGCTCCACCGCCGTATCGAGCGTCGCGGCCATGGCCTCGTGCATCAGCCCGGGCTCGTGACCCTCGACGAAGTAGGGCGTCCAGCCGTAGCCGCGGAGCAACTGTTCCAATTCCTCGCGGCTGATGCGGGCGAGTATGGTCGGGTTGGAAATCTTGTAGCCGTTGAGGTGCAGGATCGGCAGCACCGCGCCGTCGGTGATCGGATCGAGGAACTTGTTGGAATGCCACGCCGTGGCCAGCGGACCCGTCTCCGCCTCGCCGTCGCCGACGACGCAGGCGACGACGAGATCGGGATTGTCGAACACCGCCCCGAACGAATGGCTGAGCGAATAGCCCAGCTCGCCGCCCTCGTGGATCGAGCCCGGGCACTCCGGCGATGCGTGGCTGGGAATTCCTCCGGGAAACGAAAATTGAA
>CABEBZ010000132.1_pt1 | contig 12553 bp, 8 predicted proteins | sample 3132741 | NCBI WGS metagenome assembly CABEBZ01 (sample SAMEA5534347, study PRJEB31848) | metagenome | biome: tundra; feature: field; material: soil | place: USA | collected 2013-05 | depth 0.45 m
GAGCGAGCAGCTTCTCGCGCACGTCGGGCGCGGCGAGCGCCTTCACCGCTTCCGTGTGCAGCCGCGCGATGATCTCGGGCGGCGTTTTTGCCGGCGCGAACAGGCCGTTCCAGCTCGACACTTCGAAGTCGGCGAGCCCGGCTTCGGCCATGGTCGGCACGTTGGGCAATTGCGGCAGGCGCTTGTTCGCCGCCACCGCGATCGCGCGCAGTTGACCGCTTTGCAGATGCGGCACCGCGGACAGCGCCGTCTGGAAGGCCATTTGCACCTGGCCGCCAAGCAGATCGGACAACGCCGGCGCCGCGCCCTTGTACGGCACGTGTATCAGGTCGATGCCGGCGCGCAGCTTGAGCAGTTCGCCCGCAAGGTGCGGCGAGCCGCCGCTGCCGGTGGAGGCGAACGCGTACTTGCCGGGGTCGCGCTTCGCGAGCGCAATCAGTTCCTGCAGGTTTTTCGCCGGAAACGACGGATGCACGGCGAGCACCGAAGGCGCGCTCATCAACTGCGTGACCGGCGCCAGGTCGCGCAGCGTGTCGTAGCCGAGGTTCTTGTAGGCGACCATGTTGGTGGCGTTGGCGATGGATCCGACCAGCAGGGTGTAGCCGTCGGGCGCGCTCCTGGCGACGAATTCGGAGGCGATGTTGCTGCCCGCGCCGGGCTTGTTTTCGACCACCACCGGCTGGCCCAGCGCTTCCTGTAGTTTGGCGGCGAGGATGCGCGCGACGATGTCGGTCGCCCCGCCCGGCGTATAGCCCACCAGCACGCGGATCGGCCTGACCGGATAGCTGCCCTGCGCCGCTGCGGCGCCGGCAACCAGCATGAGCAACGGGGCAATGATCAAGCGTTTCATGATCTCTCCTTCTTCATACAGAAGCGGCGCGTTCCAGCGTCCACAACCGCGCGACGAGCGCGCGCGCTGCGGCTGCACCTAGTACCGGCGTGGCCAACTCCAGAAACTTGTCCTCCAGTTCGCTATCGCTCAAGGGCATGTCAGGATCGCCCTTACGCGTGGGTTGCAGATGTTCGCCGCGGCGGCCGTCTCTGGTTTCGATCGCGACGCGCGCGGCGCGCTGGCCGGGGAAGGTCGCATCGAGCTCGGCATCGACCGCCAGGTCGATTTTCTGCATTAGCGCGCGGGTTCCGGGATCGGCCAAGCGCGCCGGCTCGAATGCGGCCAGGCGCACGCTGCCGTGAGTGAGCGCAGTGGCGACTACGTACTTGAGACTGAAGCGCGCCTCGGCGGGCGTCGCCGGATGCTCGTAGCCGGCCACTTCCAGCGCGGGGCGGTAGGTGCCGACATGCACGCGGGCGATGTCGGCCGCCTTCACGCCGAGGGCGCGCTGCAGTTCGAGCGCACCGTCGATGGCGGCGAAGGTGTGTCCGCAGCAGGCGTGGTTCTTGAAGGTCATGCGGGTGATGTGAAAATCCGTGCCGAGCGTGGTTGTCGCCTGGTCCCAGTCGGGGCCGTCGCTCATGGCGCGGCCGAAGCCGGCTTCGCCCTCGAGCACGTCGAGCGAACCGGTTACGCCTTCGCGCGCGGCGAGCGCGGCGAGCAGTCCTGCTTCCGCGGCGTGGCCGGCGTGCAGGGGCTTGGACATCGAATCCATGCGGAAGGCCTGCTGCAGGCCCGCGGCGAACGTCGCGACCGTGGCAAGCGCGTGCGCAAAGCGTTTTGCATCCAGGCCGTAGATGGCGGCAGCCGCGGCCGCGGCGCCGAAGCTGCCGATGGTGCCGGTGTTGTGCCAGTAACGATAATGCGCGCGCCCCATGGCCGCGCCGATGCGCGTGGATATTTCGTAGCCGACGATGACGCCGCGCAGGAAGGCCTCGCCGTTCGCGCCGCTGTCCTCGGCCACCGCCAGGGCGGCGGCGATGGTCGGCGCGCCCGGATGGTAGATCGCATCGCGGTAGATGTCGTCCACCTCCATGGTGTGCGCGGCGGTGGCGTTGATCAGCGCCGCGGTTCTTACCGTGGCTTTGCGTCCGAGCGCGAGCCTCGCCCCGCCGCGGTCGAGGTCTTCGGCGAGCGCTTTTTCCAGCAGCGTCGCCGGCGCCGTCACCGCGCCGGGCAGGAGCGCCGCATACCAGTCGATCACCGCACGCTTGGCGTGATGCAGCACTTCGGCCGGAATCGGCTGCGCGCGGAAGGCTAGTGCGAATTCGGCGAAGCGCTCTACGCTATGCATGTCAATCCGCCTTCGCGCCCGAAGCCTTCACGATCTTCGCCCACTTGGCGGTTTCGTCTTTCATGTATTGGCCGAACTCATCCGGCGTGTTGCCGATGGGATCGGCGCCTTGCTGGATGAACTTCTCGCGCAGGGCCGGATTTTTGAGGATGCGCGCAACCTCGGTCTGCAGCTTCAGCGCGATTTCGCGCGGCAGGCCGGCGGGGCCGACGAGGCCGAACCAGGAGGAGGCGTCGAAACCGGGGAAACCGGATTCGGCGACGGTGGGTACATCCGGCACGCCCCCCGAACGATGCAGGCTGGTCACCGCCAAGGCGCGCAGCTTGCCGCCGCGCACCAGCTGGATCGCCGACGGGATGGTGGCGAACATGCACTGCACCGAATCGCCCGCGAGCACGTCGTTCAGTGCCACCGCGCCCTTGTACGGGACATGGGTCAGATCCAGGCCGGCTTGCAGATTGAGCAGCACGCCCGACAGATGCGACGAGGTGCCGCTGCCGGTGGAGGCGTAGAAGTATTTGCCCGGATTCGCTTTCGCGAGCGCGACGAATTCCTGGAAGGTCTGCGCCGGCACGGTGCGCGGATTCACCACCAGCATGTTGGGCACATGCGCGACCAGGGTGACCGGCGCCAGGTCCTTCAGGTTGTCGTAGGGCATGTGCTTGTACAGGCTGGCGTTGATCGCGAGCGGGCCGACCGAGCCCATCAGCAGGGTATAGCCATCCGGCTTGGCCCTGGCCACGAGTTCGGCGCCGATGTTGCCCCCGGCGCCGGGCCTGTTCTCGATGATGATGGGCTGGCCCAGGCCCTTCCTGAGTTCGTCTGAGATCAGCCGCGTGATGATGTCGGTGGTGCCCCCGGCGGAGAACCCGACCACGATGGTAATCGGACGATTGGGGTAGGCGCTCTGCGCGCCGGCGCTCGATGCGCCGGTTAGTATTAAACAGGCCAACAGCAGATTCGCGATCTGCAGCAACCGGGATCCTTGCATGGTATGCCTTCTCTTTCGTGTGCGGCCCGTGTTTCGCCAAGATTGCCAGTATAAGCACGGATGGCGCATCGCGTAGGGCGGCGCACTTTGTTCCCTCGTTTCTGACGCTCTGGCAGGCACCTGCGGCTTGGTCTAAACTGTGGTTTGCCTTGTGCTAATGGGGGGCATCATGCAACTTCGGGAAATACTCAGAATAAAGGGTAAGCTGCTGGTCACGATCGCCCCGGACGGCATGGTGAGCGATGGGGTCAGCATCATGTCCGAGAAGGACATCGGCTCGCTGGTGGTTATGAGCCAGGGCAGCATGGTGGGCATGCTGACTTTTCGCGAAGTCCTGCAGGCCCTGCACAAGAACAGGGGCTCGATCCAGGGCGTGCGAGTGGACGCGATCATGGTCAGGAACCCCAGGACCATAGCTCCAAACGTGGAAGTGGACGAACTGCGCAGCGTCATGCTGGAGCACCACATCCGCTACATGCCGGTGACCGAGGGCGAGACCCTGGTAGGCCTGCTCTCGTTTCACGACGTGGCCAGGGCCGTGTTGGAGGAACAGGCGTTCGAGAACCGCATGCTCAAGGGCTATATCAAGGACGCGCCAACGTAGCCGCGCTGTTCTGAAAATCACTCGCCGAAAATTTCTTGCGGCCGGTGCCGGCGTTTGCCTCGGCGCGGGCGGGCTCGCCGCTTGGCGCTACTGGCCCGAGCAGGGCTTCATCAATCCCTGTGGCACGGCCCTGCCCGAAGCGCTGGCCCAGCACGAACTGGTGCGCGCCGCCTGGGACGGCATAGACCCGGGCAAGATGTGGGACGGCCACTGCCACCTGGCGGGCAGCGGCGACTCGAGCAGCGGCATTTATCTCAACCCTGCCATGGAGAGCCTGCTCGATCCCCTGCAGTACGCGCAGCGACTGTTTTTCATGAACGCCGGCTGCGTGCACGATGCGCCGGGGCAGGTGGACCGCAGCTATGTCGGGCGCATGCACAACCTGGTCGATGACCTGCGCCCCGGAGCGAAGCTGCTGCTCCTCGCTTTCGACGCGAGCGTTACCGAGGCGGGCGAGGTGTCCTGGGAACGGACGAGCTTCCATGTCCCCAACCGCTACGCCGCGCAAGTGGCGCAGCGCCATGCGCAATACTTCGAATGGGCCGCCTCGGTGCACCCGTATCGCCGCGACTGCGTGCAGCAACTGGAGGCGGCGGTGGAGCAGGGTGCGCGCGCGCTCAAGTGGCTGCCGGCGGCGATGGGCATAGACCCGGCATCCAAACTGTGCGATCCCTTCTACGCGGCGCTCGCGCGGCTCGACCTGCCGCTGATAACGCATGCGGGCCTGGAACGCGCGCTGCGGGGGACGGATGCGCAGGCGCTGGGCAATCCGCTGCGGCTGCGGCGTGCGCTCGATCACGGCGTGCGCGTGGTGGTGGCGCATTGCGCTTCTTTGGGCCAGGACCGGGATATCGACCGCGGCGCGAACGGCCCGGCTATCGACAGCTTCGAGTTGTTCGCGCGCTTGATGGACGAGCCGCGCTATGTCGGCAGGCTCTACGGCGACATTTCCGCCATGACGCAGACAGCGCGCGCCGTGCCGGCGCTCGCGCATGTGATCGGGCGCGAGGACTGGCACGCGCGCCTGCTGAACGGCTCGGACTATCCGCTGCCGGGCGTGTTCCCGCTCTACTCGGTGGACTACATGGTGGAACTGGGCTACATCGAGAAAAGCGCGGCGCCGCTGTTCAAGGGCCTGCGCGAGCACAATCCGCTGTTGTTCGACTTCGTGCTCAAACGCAGTCTGCGCGCGGGCGGCAAGCGCCTGGCGGCGCGGATGTTCGAGACGCGCGCTTTCTTCGACAGGCGCGCGGTCGTGTCCGCCTAGGCAAGGTTGTGGGAGGCCCGCTGTGGGAGGCGCTGTGGGAGGCCCGCCCCCGGGCCGATCGTACTTCAAATTGGCACCGATCGCGGCGGGGGCGCCGCTCCTATCAGGGCGCCCCTCCTACTTGCGCGACGGATAGCTCGCACCCATGCCGGCGCGCACGTCGGCCTGGATGCCGTATTGCGGGATGGGGTATCTGAGCCCGTTCGCCGCCAAGGCCTGCATGCCCGCGATCGCCTTGGGCAAATAATGCGGCGGCAGGGCCATCAGCATCTCGTCGTCGAGCACACCGCCGTAGCGCCGCTCCGCATAGCAGGGAATGGACAGGCTGGGTTCACCGGTGGCGAGCGCGCGGCCCCAGGAATCGGCGCAGGCCGACTCGCCCACCACGCTCCAGTCGAATTTCTTGTAGCCTGACCATTGCAGGCCGTTGATGAGGATGATCATCTGCCCGGGCGTGGCGTAGACGAGGCAGATGTCGGGCGGATCGAGCCGGCCGCTTGCGAGCGGCGACACCGCCATCGCCTGGTATTTTCCGTGCGGCACCACGTCCATCGCGTGCTGGTGCGCCGAGGCATCGGCCACGGTGGCGAACCACACGCCGGCCATGTGCTTGCCCGAGCGCCATTCCTCGTCCTGCGGAGCGAGGCCGATGACCGCGCCGCATTGCGCGCCGACCAGGTCTTCGCGGGTGATGCCCACGGTGAAACCGAGCCGTGCCGCCTGCGCCACGATCTGATCGGTGGTATGCACCGCGCCGGGGCGGCGCAGTTTGGGGATGGCCTGCATGGCCTCGGCGCGCTCGAACAGCTTCATGCCTATGGGCGTGGTCTTCAGGCGCAGCAGCCGGTTCAGTTCGCCGACGAGTTTGGGCCAGTCGTAATGCTCGGCTGGCGTATGCTGGGACATGGTGTTCTCCTTGTCTTTTCCATTTTGTCTGCCATGGCGTTGCGGTAGTCGGACGAGAGGGATATGTTAAACTCGCCGCAGCAAATCCGCGAGTGAAATCATGTCGGGCAATACTCTGGGAAAACTGTTCTGCGTGACCTCGTTCGGCGAGTCGCACGGCCCTGCCTACGGCGGCGTGGTGGACGGCTGCCCGCCGGGGCTGGAACTCTCCGAGGCCGACATCCAGCAGGAACTCGACCGCAGGAAGCCCGGCACTTCGCGCCATGTGACGCAGCGGCGCGAGGCCGACCGCGTGGAAATCCTCTCCGGCGTGTTCGAGGGCAGGACCACCGGCACCGCCATCGGTTTTCTGGTGCGCAACGAAGACCAGAAGAGCAAGGACTACGGCAACATCGCCGAGACCTTCCGCCCGGGCCATGCCGACTATACCTATTGGCAGAAGTACGGCATACGCGACTACCGCGGCGGCGGGCGTGCCTCGGCGCGCGAGACGCTGGTGCGCGTTGCCGCCGGCGCGATCGCGAAGAAGTGGCTGAGACAGAGGTACGGCATCAGCGTGCGCGGCTATCTGTCGCAGCTCGGGTCGAACAAAGTCGCGCTCAAGGACTGGAGCGCGGTCGATCGGAATCCCTTCTTCGTGCCGGACATGGCCGCCGTGCCGGCGCTCGAAGCCTACATGGACGCGCTGCGTAAGAGCGGGGATTCATGCGGCGCGAAAATCACCGTCGTAGCCGAAGGCGTGCCGGTCGGCTGGGGCGAGCCGGTTTACGACCGGCTCGATGCCGACATCGCCTACGCCATGATGGGCATCAACGCGGTGAAGGGCGTGGAAATCGGCGCGGGCTTCGCCTCGGTCGAACAAAAAGGCACCGAGCATTCGGATGAACTGACACCCGACGGCTTCCTGTCCAACAACGCCGGCGGCATCCTGGGCGGCATATCCACCGGCCAGGACCTGGTGGTGAATCTCGCCATCAAACCCACTTCCAGCATCCGCCTCGCGCGCCGCTCGATCGACAAGAACGGCGAAGCGGTGACGGTGGAAACCCACGGCCGCCACGATCCCTGCGTCGGCATCCGCGCTACGCCGATTGCGGAAGCGATGCTGGCGCTGGTGCTCGCCGATCACGCGCTCAGGCACCGCGCGCAGAACGCCGACGTGAAAACAGCGACACCGAAAATCGCGGCGCGCGTGTCCGACTCCAGGCTCGCGACGAAATATGCCGCGAAGCCGGTCGATAATCCCGACCCTGACGAAGCGTAGTGCTGCACGGCGAATCTGCTATACGTCGCGACGCTAAATCGCGTCCCCGTTGTTGCAGAGTTGCGCCTGCACAAAAACAAGCCCAAGCCGTTGTTGCTTTTATCCATAACCCTGTTTTCCGAACGGATGTGCTTTTCATCCGTTCGGAAAACAGGGTTGGCGCGCGGAGCGCGCAATGGTCGCACGCCGACATCGGCAGACGCAGGAGAATATATCGAGCTGTAGTGGTCGAACTTGCGCGGACGGCGTCCCGTCCGCGCGGATCACCGATTGCGCACGGACAAAAAACCGTCCGCACGCAATCGGCGATCTTGTATAAAAACAACCCCCGAGCCGTGGTTGTTTTTTTGTCCGTACCGAAAACACGGTTGGCGCGCGAGCGCGCAAGTCCGTTGGTGGCTGCGCCAATACTTAATTCGGCGGCGCCTTGCCGCCGCTCGCTTTGGCGTAGAGCAGGCGCAACATGAGCTGCGAGCGTTCATCGCTCGAAATCTGCGGCGCGTAGCGCTCCCAGGCTTGCAGCGCTTCCCGCGGTCTGTTCTGCGCGAGATAGCCGGTCATCGCCGCCGTGAGCAGGTAGCGCCGGCTCTCCGCGGGCAGATCGCTCGGCGTGGCAAACAGCCGCTCGGCGAGGCTGGCCATATTGGCTGCGTCTCTTGCGCCCACCGCCTTGAACAGCGCGATCCATAGTTTGTACGGCTGCGGCAGCGAGCCGTAGCAGCCAGCGGTTTCGAAACGCTGCCATATTGCCCCGGCCTCCTCGGGCGCAAGGAACGGGTTGACCGCGATCGCCACCTGGAACAGCGAATGCAGCCAGACGTCGTGCCTGGCCGGGTCCCAGCAGTCGAGCGCGCGCAGGCTCGCCAGTTCCATGTCCTTTTGCAGTGCGCGCGGCATCGCCATCGGCTCGGGTGGATTCGGTTCCAGATAAGTGTCGCGGATGTATTGCGCGCGGCGTATCTGCTCGATGCGGTTGAAGTAATCGGCACCGTCCAGCGACACCGGCGGCAGCGTGTTCCTGCCCTCCAGCATGGGTATCACCGGAACGCTGGCCGCGTTCAGGCTGGCCAGATCGCCGGCGCCCTGCTGCAGGAAGCGGTAACGCGCTGCGTTCAGGTCGAGATAGGGGTAGTAGTCCGAGTTCGCAGGCACGCGAAAGCTTTGCACCAGCGGGTGGATGATGGCGCGAGTGGCGATCTTGCGTATCTCCAGGTCGGCCAGATTTTGCAGGTGCACCATGCGCAGCTCCTTTGCCAGGCCGGGCTCGCGGAACACGTCGGCGAGCGGCTGCGCGAGCGTGGCGGTATCGCCGGCGACGATCAGAAGGTCGGAGTCGGTGGAGGCGTAGATGACGTAATCGGGAAAGTTCTCGCCCAGCGCGCGCAGCACCGAAGCGACGAGACTGACGTCGATTTCATACAGCTGGAACCACTGCACCAGCACGCCGCCCGGCTTGAGGTAGCGCCGCACCAGATGGTAGAACTCATTTGAGAACAAACTGGAGACCCCGCTGACCCAAGGGTTCGACGGCTCGGAGATGATGATGTCGTATTTGCCGTTGTGGGTGGAGAAGAAGGTCTTGGCATCGTCGATCCGGATATGGCTGCGCGGATCGGCGTAGGCATTGGCATTGCGCGCATTGAACCCCCGCGCCGCCTCCACCATGGCGGGCTCGATCTCGATGGTGTCGACGGCGTCGATTTTCGAGTTGGCGAGCATGGTGTGCACGGTGAGCCCGGTGCCCATGCCGATGATGGCGGCGTTCTTTGCCTCCGGTTTGAACGCGAGCGGCAATACCGCCGTGAGCACCATGGTGACCTCATCGGATATACGCGGGCCCGCTTTGAGGTTGATGGCGCCGTCGGATTTGGCGTTGGTGCGAATACTGGTGCCTTCGGGAAATTCGACCAGGCTGACGGTGGCGGTCTTGCCGTCCTTGTAGAACAGAGGCTTGATGTCGGCGGCGGTGAAAATGGTGCCGTGGCGGAATACGCCCGACACCATGCGGTGGACGTCGAACTTTACTGCGCCAAAGGCGAGGATCAACGCCAGCGCAACCACGCCGCCGGCTGCCGCCGGAAGCACCAGGCCGCCGGCCCCGGCCGGAAGGACACGGCCGCCGCTCAAGGCCTGCCGTTCGCGCGCCGCGCGCCACAGCAGATAGACGCCGAGCAGGGTGTCGATCGCCGCGCCTGCGGCGATGAGGTTCTTCAGTCCCAGCAGCGGCAGTCCCAGGTGCGCGGCGGCGAACACGCCCAGGATTGCGCCCAGGGTATTGGCGGCGTAGACCGCGCCTATGCTTTTCTCGCCGTAGCCGCGGCGCAGCAGGGCATAGGTGATCAGCGGCAGCGTCATGCCGGCGCAGAAGGTGGCCGGGAACATGATGGCGAGCGCGATGACGTGGCTGGAAACGTGGTAGAGCGCATAGCCGGTTTCGGTGCGCGCGACGCCCTTCATGATCCAGGTCATGGCGTCGAACATGGCGCCGTACAGCGGCAGCGTGGCGATGGCCAGGAGTCCCATCACCACCTGCACCACGCCGAGCAGGCGCGTCGGGTCCGCAGTGCGATCGATGCGGCGCTTCACCCAGTAGCCGCCGCAGGCCAGCCCGAAGATGAAGGCCGAGAGCATGAGTTCGAACGAATGCGTGGACGCGCCCAGCACCAGGCTGAGCATCCTGATCCAGCCGATTTCGTAGATGAACGAAGCGGCACCGGTCAATAGCGCGGCGGCGAGCAGCATCCCGAAATAGCCGCGGTCTCCGTCTTGCACCGCAGCGAGGGGCAAGGCGGGGGGTGGCTCGGCGCCGCGCGCGATCAGCCACACTGCCGCTGCCAGCGCCAGATTCATCAGACCGGCCGCCTGTATGGTGCCGGGCAGCCCCAGTCTTGCGATCATGAAAAAGCCGCTCGCCAGCACGCCGATGGCGGCGCCCAGACTGTTGGTGAAATAGAGCATGGCGAGCGATGCGCCCGGCGCATCCGGATGGCGGCGGATGAGGCCGCCGCTCATCAGCGGAAAGGTCATGCCCAGCAGAACGGACTGCGGCAGGATCAGCGCGGTGCCCAGACACCACTTGAACCAGGTGGCGGCGAATTCGGATCCTAATGCAGGCAGGACGGAGTCGAAAGCTGCGTCGGTTGCGGCGACGAACAGCGGATGAAACGCGAGCGCGCAGGCGCCGATGACGGCTTCGGCAAGCGCGTAGCCGACGAGCAGGTTTTTCCAGCCCCCGGAGAAACGGCTGCAGAGCCAGGAACCGAGGGCCATGCCGCCCATGAATATCGCCAGCACCAGGGTCTGCGCATAGGCGGCATGCCCCAGGAACAGCTTGAGGTAATGGCTCCAGATGGATTCGTAGATCAACCCGGCGAAGCCGGACACGGTGAACAGCAGGAACAGCGTGCTGCGTGAGCGCAGTTGTTTGAGCATGGGGCAGGACTGGATTCGCGCGGTGTGGTGCCGAATGTGGTGCAGCAGGGCGGTGAATTGGGGGCAGTTTAGCTTAGGCGACAGGGAGCGTGTGGAGATTCGACGTGTATTGCTTTGAGGCATCTCTATCGAGGCCGATTTGTATGCGGCGTCCTAAATTTCGACGCATGCCAAGAGCGGCCATTGCGCGCTCGCGCGCGCCAACCATGTTTTTGGTACGGATGAAAAGCGCATCCGTACCAAAAACATGGTTATGGATAAAAGCAACTACGGCTTGGGGTTGCTTTTATCCAAGATCGCCGATTGCGTGCGGATGTGCTTTTCATCCGCGCACAATCGGCGATCCGCGCGGACGGGTCGCCGTCCGCGCAAGCTTGGCCGCTGCAGCCAGGCAGCAGCCTGCGATCCGCCATGTAGAATGAAACCTTTGCGCTTCGGCGCCTGCAGCCGAGATTTTCATTTTGTTCCCGCCTTCATCGCAGTCCGTTCCTTATTGGCGCCTCTCCGCGTTCTACTTCGCCTACTTCGCTCAGGTCGGCGCCGCCGCCCCGTATTTCAGCCTGTATCTGGCCTCGCTCGGTCTTGCCGCAGCGCAGATCGGGGTGCTGCTCTCCCTGGGCTCGTTGATGCGTGTGATCGGTCCGAACGTCTGGAGCTGGGTCGCCGACCGCACGCGCGAGCGCGCGCGCATCATCAGCATCACCCTGGCGCTCGGCGCGAGCTGCTTTGCCGGCTTTTTCTTCGTCGACTCGTTCTGGGGGCTGTTTGCGCTGCTCCTTGCCACCGGCTTTTTCACCAGCGCATCCATGCCGCTGACCGAGTCGCTGACGCTGTCGCACCTGCGCGGGGCGACCAGCCGCTACGGTTCGATCCGCTTGTGGGGCTCGGTGGGTTTCATCATTACCGTGACCCTGGTCGGCTATGCGCTCGATTCGCTGCCGGTGGCGAGCCTGCTGTGGATGGTGCTCGCAGGTTATGCGCTAAGCTGGGTCTGCGCCCTCGCCGTCCCGGATGCGCCTGCCGCCCCCGGCCACGCCGAACCCGAGCCGGTGTGGACCATCCTGCGGCGGCCCGAGGTCGCGGCGCTGCTTGGCGCGTGTTTCCTGATGAGCCTTGCGCACGGGCCGCAGTATGCGTTTTTCTCGATCTACCTCGTGGACCACGGCTACAGCAAGGCGGCGGTGGGCTGGATGTGGACCTACGGCGTGATCGCCGAAATCGCCGTATTCCTGCTGATGCCGGCTCTGCTGCAACGTTTTTCGCTTTCGGCCATCCTGCTGGTATGTTTCGCTGCGACGGTGGTCCGCTTCCTCATGATCGGCTGGGGCGTGGATTTGGCGCCGGTCCTGTTCTTCGCCCAGCTTTTGCACGGCCTGAGCTTCGGCGCCTACCATGCCGCGGCGGTGACGGCGATACACCGCTGGTTTCGGGGCGCGCATCAGGTGCGCGGTCAGGCGATCTACCTGTCGGTGTCTTTCGGCGCCGGCGGCGTGCTGGGCAGCATGCTCTCCGGTCTCGGCTGGGACAGCATCGGCCCGGCCTGGACCTTCAGCGCCGCGGCGCTCGCCGCCTTCGGTGGTTATGTGCTGGTGGATTGGAGGGTGCGTCCCGCGCGCATCTGAGAGCCGCGCCTGCCATTGCACGCTGCTGGTCGCGGTCGCGAATTCCGCCTTCCCGCCCGCGTTGATCCGATTTCGTCAGGGGGAGTTTCAAGCCGGCGCCGGGTCCTCGTTTTTTGCTGCATGTTGCGCTCCAAATCCCTGTTTTCTGTGGCATAATTTCGTCTTATCCATCACCGTTCCCGGTCATGCCGCAGACCCTCTACGACAAGCTTTGGGCTAGCCACGTGGTGCACGTCGAGGACGACGGCACGGCGCTGCTGTATATCGACCGCCATCTGGTG
>CABEBZ010000146.1_pt1 | contig 12393 bp, 13 predicted proteins | sample 3132741 | NCBI WGS metagenome assembly CABEBZ01 (sample SAMEA5534347, study PRJEB31848) | metagenome | biome: tundra; feature: field; material: soil | place: USA | collected 2013-05 | depth 0.45 m
CCAGGGTGAAAAATCCGACCATCACCATCAGCGGAAACGAGAAGCGCGACAGCGCGGTGAGATGCAGGCGGATGCCGCGCTCGCTGCCCATGCCGAGCAGGACTGCGGCGACGCCGAGGAAGTTGGCGTGCCATAGGGGATACTCGATCATGCTGTGCAGGAATAACACCGACAGCAGGCACAGCAGCCACCAGAATTCGGCAGTCGCGGAAATGCGCCGGCGCAAACCCAGCAGCCACCCTGCTAATCCTGCGCCCACCAGCCCCGCGCCGACGAGCCCCGTTTCAGCCAGCAGTTGCATCAGCGCATTGTGGGAATTGCGATCGTAATTGGGAATGTGGTAGCGCGACAGCTCGGCGGCTTGCTCGAGGAACACGCCTGCATACTGGCCGAAGCCGACGCCGAGCAGGGGCGCCCTGGACCACATCAGGAGGGCTTGGTGCCACATATAGATGCGCGTGCCCACCGCGGAGCCGCCCGTCTCCGGAAACACGCCGTGCGCCAACTCCGCCACGAAGCGATCAATCGGTGTGACCGGCGCGGCAGCGGCGCCCGGGAGCGCTGGCCTGATGGCCAGGCCGTAGTGGGTCATCGCGTATTGCAGCAGTCCGAACAGCGGCAACAACAGGGCTACGACTACGGCGGCGCGCCGCAGAGCCGGCTCAGGCGAACGCGAGCGAAACCACAGGCTGAGCGCCAGCATCACCGGCAGATAGAGCCAGGTGGCGCGGGAGCCCGAAAGCGATAGCGCGTAGAGAAAAACCCCGAAGCATGCCGCGGCCGCATGCCAGCTCAGCCGCCCTTTGATCTGCAGGTAGAGTACGGAAATCAGCGCGAGGGTGACATAGTCGGCGAAATGGTTGTTTTGGCCGAAATTGCCATAAGCCCCTCCTTTAGTCGCGCCCAGACTGGCGATCAAGGGACCGAGCAACGAATCAATGCCGTAGAACTGCAGTACGGCAGCGGCCGCGTTCAGCAACCCGCCCAGCACCAGCATCGCGGCGAGCCATACGGCCAATGCTTCCATGCCGCAGGATTTCGCCAGCACCCGCCCCAGCCAGACCAGCCATGCCGCCCAGATCACGTATAGCGCGCCCAGCAGCGACAGTTCCGGATAGGCGATGTCCAGCCAGACGAGTTGCAGCGGCAACACGGCGGCAAAGCCCAGCAGCCACAATACCAGCGTCGGGATTTCCACCTCGTCCCAGAAGCGTTTCACCGACAACGGCAACAAGGCGGCCAGGCCCAGCGCGAGTGCCAACCACTCCGTATAGAAATTGGTCAGCGGATAGAAGTGGTACGGGTTCAGGAACGGCAGCAAAAACATCAACCCGACAAGAACGAGACTGATGCGCGCCGGAATGCGTGGAAGCAAAATGATTCCCAGGGTTCGGAGACTAGGGCCGGTTAACGTTCACCGCGTGAGCGCGGCGCGGAATCTGGACGGGATCCACCTAAGGCCGGACTTTTCCGGCTGCGTCTGTCGCGGCTGGAACCGGGGGCGCGCCGTCGGATTCGCATTCCTATTTCTTGGGAATCCTTTTATTCCCGACCAGCGGCGTGGTGATCTCGGGTGAGAGCTTGAGCCCTCCCCGCTCGAGTTGTTCTGCCCACTGAAGTTGCTCTGCCCTCTTTTCCAGGGCCGCGGCCTGAATATCGGCGGAGGATTGATGGGCGCCGGCCCGCGCGCCGGCCTGCGCCTGGTCCATTGCCAGGGCAGCCGCTGCCGCCTCAGGCGCCGGCTGAGGCACGGGAAGCGCGGCCGCTCCTTCTTGCGCGGCAGGGGGCGCCGCAGCCGGCTGCGGGGAAGCGACCGCCGATGCCGCGCCGGTTGCCGACTGTTGCGTGCCGAGGGGCTTGACTTGGGACTCGTACACCAGCGGGGTTACCACCGATCTGGGCGTGATCTGATACAACACCCAGACGGTCCAACCGATGATAACCAGCATGAGGCCCGCGATTATTCGCCAGAACAACTCCCAGTCCTTGCGCACCTTCGATTTGGTCGGGGTTGCGCCCTGCTCCTGCTGGTTGGTCTGGCTCATATCAATGCTCAGCCCCGGCTTTAGCGGCAAGGACCAACATCATGCTTGCCTGAATGGAAGAAATCCTGCGTCCGAAATCCGGATCGTGGAACTCGTGCATATGCGACGTATACTACACTAGCTCTTCACATCGCCTTATTTTCGGCAGCGGCGGTCGCCGTCGCCCCCAGACTCTCTGTAGCGCTGCTCGAATAGCCTGCGATCGGCAGCAATAACGTAAACCGCAACGGGATTGCGCCGACTGCCGCCCGCGACCGGCGGCTGGTATCATAGCGCGCATACTTCATCTTCCCCGGCACTCGCCCCGATGAAATTTTGCCCCAACTGCGGCGCTCCCGTCACCCTCAAGGTACCCGCCGGCGATAGCTTCCCGCGCCACGTGTGCGAGGGCTGCAACACCATTCACTACTCGAATCCCAAAATGGTGATCGGCTGCATCCCGGAGTGGGAGAGCAAAATCCTGCTGTGCAAGCGCGCCATCGAGCCGCGCCGCGGCTACTGGACGCCGCCCGCGGGCTTCATGGAAAACGGCGAGACCACGAGCGAAGCGGCGCTGCGCGAGACGCTGGAGGAAGCCAATGCGCGCGTCGAGATCGGCGATCTGTTCAGCATGCTGTCGGTGCCGCAGGTCAACCAGGTGCACATTTTTTACCGCGCGCGGCTGCTCGATCTCGATTTCGCCCCGGGAACGGAAAGCCTGGAAGTGGCGCTGTTCGAGGAGGCGGAGATTCCGTGGAAAGAGATCGCCTTTCGCACCAGCTCGACCACGCTCAGGCATTTTTTCGACGACCGCAAGCAGGGGCGCTACGGCTGCCACTCCGGCGCCATCTTGCCCCTGAAATGACGCTGCCACGTCGGATATCGCGAGCTTGCTCGCGAATGCAGGAGATCCCACAACAAGTCGCCCGTCAGATCTCCGGCGTCGCGCTGATCTTGTGAATCGACAGATCGGCGCCGTTGAATTCCTCTTCCGCATCGAGCCGCAGGCCGACCGTGGCCTTGAGCAAACCATAGACCAGGGTCCCGCCGGCCACAGCAACCGTGATGCCCAGCGCCGTGCCCGCCAGTTGCGACATGAAAGCCACGCCGCCCATGCCGCCTAGCGCCTTGACGCCGAAGATACCCGCGGCAATGCCGCCCCAGGCGCCGCACAGCCCGTGAAGGGGCCATACGCCAAGCACGTCATCGATCTTCCAGCGGTTCTGCGTCAGCGTGAACATGTTGACGAAAATGAAACCAGCCACCGTGCCCACTAGCAGCGAGGCGGCCGGATGCATCACATCCGACCCGGCACACACTGCAACCAGCCCCGCGAGCGGACCGTTGTGCACGAAGCCCGGGTCGTTGCGCCCGGCAACCAGCGCCGCGAGCGTGCCTCCGGCCATCGCCATGAGCGAATTGATCGCCACCAGGCCGCTCACCTTGTCCAGCGTCTGCGCCGACATGACGTTGAAGCCGAACCAGCCGACCGACAGGATCCATGCGCCGAGCGCGAGGAAAGGAATGCTGGAGGGCGGATGCGCGGTCATGCCCTTGCCGTCCTTGCTGTAGCGGCCGCTGCGCGCGCCCAGGAACAGCACCGCGACCAAGCCGATCCAGCCGCCCACCGCGTGCACCACGATGGAACCGGCGAAATCGTGAAACTCCTCGCCGAACGAAGCCTTGAGCCAGGCCTGCACTCCATAATGGTGGTTCCAGGCGATACCTTCAAAGAAAGGGTAGATGAAGCCGACCAGCAGGAAACTGGCCGCAAGCTGCGGGTAGAACCGGGCCCGCTCGGCGATGCCGCCCGAGACGATGGCCGGAACGGCCCCGGCGAAGGTCAGCAGGAAGAAAAATCGCACCAGCTCGTAGCCGTTCTTCTGCGCCAGATGCTCGGCCCCGGTGAGGAAACCCACGCCGTAGGCAATGCCGTAACCGATGAAAAAATAGGCGATGGTGGACACGGCAAAATCAGTGAGGATTTTCACCAGCGCATTGACTTGGTTCTTCCAGCGCACCGTGCCCAGTTCGAGAAAGGCGAAGCCCGAGTGCATCGCGAGCACCATGATCCCGCCTAGCAGGATGAACAGTACGTCACCCCCTGATTTCGCGTTTTCCATAACCGTCTCCCTAAGCGTTCGAATTGGCCGGACCGTGGGATCCGCCCGCGCACCCCGAAAATATTTCGCGCATTATGAAGTCTTTCGCGTGGTTTGTATTCCCTCGGCGTCATGGACGCGCCGAACCACCTTGTGCTAGCGTGCCGCATGACGAGCCATGCATTTAACTTTGCGCTGCATCCATGATTCCCCGGCTTGGACGCGATGATCCGTTTCCGCCGCTGGCAAGCGCGCTGCAACATCCCAACGGCCTGCTCGCCGCAGGCGCAGATCTGTCGCCCGAGCGCCTGCTCGCCGCCTACCGCCAGGGCATTTTCCCCTGGTATGCCGAAGGCGAGCCCATCCTGTGGTGGAGCCCCGACCCGCGCATGGTGCTCATTCCATCCGAATTGAAAGTCTCGCGCTCCCTCGCCAAGACGTTGCGCAACCGCGACCACGAGATACGTTTCGACAGCGCTTTCGAAGCGGTCATGCAGGGCTGCGCCCTCAGGGGCGCTGATCATGCCGTCCCTGGTACGGGTGAAACCGGCACCTGGATCACCGCCGACATGCGCGCCGCCTATCAGCGCCTGCACCAACTCGGCTACGCCCACTCGGTGGAAACCTGGATCGAAGGCGAACTCGCGGGCGGGCTGTACGGCGTGGCCATCGGCCGCATGTTCTACGGCGAGTCCATGTTTACCCGGGTGCGCGACGCCTCGAAAATAGCCATGGTGCATCTGGTGCGGCGTCTCGAGCGCCAGGGCTGCGGCATGATCGATTGCCAGATGCATACCCGGCACCTGGCCAGCCTCGGCGCGCGCGCAATCCCGCGCAGCGAGTTTTCACTAAGGTTGCGGGAATTGGTAGACTATGCCGTGACGCCAATGAAGTGGGACGCCCCGGAGACGGACAACGATGTCGCTGCTTAACGACCTGCCGCACGCGGTACTGCAGTTCTACGTGACCGCGCCTTATCCCTGCAGCTACCTGCCGGCGAAGCTGGCGCGCTCGCAGGTTGCCACGCCCAGCCACCTGATCTCGAATGAGGTCTATGGCTCGCTGGTGAAGGCCGGTTTTCGCCGCAGCGGCATCTTCACCTACCGCCCCTATTGCGACGCCTGCCGCGCCTGCGTGCCGGTGCGCATTCCGGTGGCGCAGTTCGAGGCCACGCGCGCGCAACGCCGCGCGCAGAAGCGGCACGCCGCGCTCGACGCCTCGCCGCAAAGCCTGCGTTTTCGCAACGAGCACTACGCGCTCTACCTGCGCTACCAGGCCCATCGCCATTCCGGCGGCGGCATGGACCAGGACAGCCGTGACCAGTATTCCCACTTCCTGCTGCAAAGCCGGGTCAACACGCGCCTGATCGAGTTCCGCGACGCGGGCAAGCTGATGATGGTGTCGATCGTCGACATCCTCGGCGACGGAGTGTCCTCGGTCTATACCTTCTTCGAGCCCGGCATCGCCGCCGCCAGCTTCGGCACTTACAACATTCTGTGGCAGATCGAGCAGTGCCGCAGCCTCGGGCTACCCTACCTGTATCTTGGCTACTGGATCGGGAACAGCCGCAAAATGGCCTACAAGGCCAGATTCCGGCCGATCGAGGGCCTGATCGACGGCGAGTGGCGCGAGCTCAGCGCCAAGGATCTCGATTAGATATCGTTGCGCCCGGACGCTTTATACGCAGCGACTCAAATCGCGCCCCCGTTGTTGCAGAGTTTCGATGTTGCGACAATAGCAACGCCAAGCCGTGGTTGCTTTTATCCATAACCGTGTTTTTGGTACGGATGCGCTTTTCATCCGTACCAAAAACACGGTTGGCGCGCGCAGCGCGCAATGGCGGTGCGACCACATCGGCGGGCGTAGGAGGATACCTCGAGCTGCGGCGATAAAACTTGCGCGGACGGCGGCCCGTCCGCGCGGATCGTCGATTGCGTACGGATGAAAAGCACATCCGCACGCAATCGGCGATCTTGTATAGAAACCCGCGCTGTATTTGCTGACTTGTAACACATCCCGCCTCAATCCTCCCCGCTCCCTGTAAAATCGCGCCATGCTGTATTCCCTGGCACGCCCCTTTCTGTTCGGGATGGATCCCGAAGCCGCGCACGATCTCGCCCTCGGCTCGCTCAAGCTGATCGAGCGCGCCGGCATGGCCTCGATGCTGGCCGATGCGGGGCCGGCGCGCAGCGTCAAACTCATGGGCCTGGAGTTTCCCAATGCGCTGGGACTGGCCGCCGGCCTGGACAAGAACGGCGAGTACATCGATGCGCTTGCGGCCATGGGCTTCGGTTTCCTCGAGATCGGCACGGTCACGCCGCGGCCGCAGCCGGGCAATCCCAAACCGCGCATGTTCCGCCTGCCCGAGGTGCAGGCCCTGATCAACCGCCTGGGCTTCAACAACCATGGCGTCGAGCAGTTGCTCGCCAACGTCGCGCGGGCCCGTTACCGCGGCGTGCTCGGCATCAACATCGGCAAGAATTTCGACACGCCGATCGAGCGCGCCGCCGACGACTACGAGTTCTGCCTGGCGAAGGTGTATGCGCACGCGAGTTATGTCACGGTGAACGTGTCCTCGCCCAATACCAAGGATCTGCGCCAGTTGCAGGGCACGGACGAACTGGGCGCGCTCGCGGGCAAGTTGAAGACCGAGCAGAGTCGCCTGGCCGACGCGCACGGGCGCTACGTGCCCCTGGTGCTCAAGATCGCACCGGACCTTGACGAGGCCCAACTCGGGTCGATCGCCAGATGCCTGCTCAAGCACAAACTGGACGGCGTCATCGCCACCAACACCACGGTATCGCGCGCAGCCGTGAAAGGCCTGCGGCACGCGGAGGAAACTGGCGGGCTGTCCGGCGCGCCGCTGCGCGATGCCTCGACGCAAGTCATCCGCAAGCTCGCGCAGCTGCTCGAGGGCAGGGTGCCGATCATCGGCGTGGGCGGCGTGATGAGCGCAGCCGACGCGCGCGCCAAGCTCGCAGCCGGCGCGAGCCTGGTGCAGATCTATACCGGCTTCATCTATCGCGGACCGGAGCTGATCGGGGAAATCCTGCGCGAATTCGCTGCCGCCAAACCATGACCGAGCGCGCGCTCGCCGGGAAAATCGACGCCCTGCTGCCGCAGACCCAGTGCACCAAATGCGGCTATAGCGGCTGCCTGCCTTACGCCCGGGCCATCGCGGCGGGCGAAGCCGATATCAACCAGTGCCCGCCCGGCGGCGCAGCCGGCGTGCGCAAGCTCGCTGCCCTGCTCCGGCGCGACGCGAAGCCGCTCAATCCGGCCAACGGCACGGAACAGCGGCGCGCTGTCGCTCGAATCGACGAAGCGCGCTGCATCGGCTGCACCCTGTGCATCCAGGCCTGTCCGGTCGATGCCATCGTCGGCGCAGCCAAGCGCATGCATACCGTGATCGCCGAGTTGTGCACGGGCTGCGATCTGTGCGTCCCGCCTTGTCCGGTGGATTGCATCGACATGCTGCCGTTGCCCGAAGCGCAGGCGCCCTGGACCGAGGCCATGGCCGATGCGGCGCGCGCACGCTTCCAGTTCCGCAACTTGCGCCTCGAGCGCGAACAGGCCGAGCGCGCCGAGCGCCTCGCGCGCAAGGCACAGGAGAAATTGGGGCAGCCCATGCCGGATGCCAAGAAGGCGGCGATCCTCGCGGCGATCGAGCGCGCCAAGGCGAGAAAGGCCGGCATTACACCCAGAAACACGGCCAATCTTCCGCCGCAGGTCCGGGCCGAGATCGCCGCCATCGACGTGCGCCGCGCCGCTGCAAAGAAGCGATGAATCCCGCAAAACGACAGGAAATCTTCGAGCGCTTAAGAAAGGCCAACCCCGAACCGCGCGGCGAACTGGAATACCGCACGCCGTTCGAGCTGCTGATCGCCGTGATCCTGTCGGCCCAGGCGACCGACAAAAGCGTAAATCTGGCCACGCGCAGCCTATACCGGGTGGCGAACACGCCAAAAGCAATGCTCGCCCTCGGCATGGACGGCCTGATCGCGCATATAAAGCGCATAGGTCTGTACCGCACCAAGGCGAAGAACATTCTTGCCACCTGCGAGCTGCTGCTGCAACGGCATGCCGGCAAGGTGCCGCAGGAGCGCGAGGCGCTGGAGCAACTGCCCGGGGTCGGACGCAAAACCGCCAACGTGGTGCTGAACATCGCCTTCGGCCATCCGACCATCGCCGTGGACACGCATATTTTTCGCGTCGGCAACCGCACCGGCCTCGCCCCCGGCAAGACCCCGCTCGAGGTCGAGCAGAAATTGCTGAAATTCGTGCCGCCGGAGTTCCGCCTGCACGCGCACCACTGGCTGATCCTGCATGGGCGCTATGTATGCAAGGCAAGGAAGCCGGAGTGTCCGCAATGCCTGATCGAGGACTTGTGCGAATTCCGGGGTAAGGTAAAGGCCAAAGTGCAGAGTGCTAAATGAAAAACTCCCCATCCCGGCCGGCGCCGATGATTCCGCACTCGCAACGCTGAGCCCCGCGCCATGTTCGACCCCACCCGCGACCAAGTCAGGCACTTCTTTTTCGATGCCTGGCGCAAGTACCGCGAGCGCGAAGTGCTGGCGGCGCTGGAAAACGTCGCCGTCGGCGTGATCCTGCTGCATCCTGAATACCATCCTGTCTTGGATGATCCAGAGCGGCACCGGGACAGGGAATACCGGCCCGAATCGGGCGCTACCAACCCATTCCTGCATATGAGCATGCACCTGGCCATCGAGGAGCAGCTGTCCATCGATCAGCCGCCCGGCATCAAGCGCGAATTCGCGCGAATTGCGGCCAGGCTCGGCGACCGGCATGCCGCCTGTCACGAAGTCATGGAATGTCTTGCCGAAACCGTATGGCAAGCGCAACGCGACGGCGCGACGCCGGACGCGCCGGCTTACCTGGAATGCCTGAAGCGGCGCTAGTGAACCAGGCGGTGCAGCCCGATGACTTTCAGATTGCCGTTCAGGCTGTTGACGTAGGCGGCAATATCCTGAATGTCCTGCGCCGACAACGCGGCCGCCTGGCCATCCATTACCGGGTTTTTGCGCGCGCCGGACTTATAGTCGGTCAGCGCGCGCGCCAGGTAATCGGCATGCTGGCCGGCCAGGCGCGGAATGTCGGCCGAAATCGGCGTGTTGAAGTCGGCGCCATGACAGGCGGCGCAGGGCTTGGACTTACTCGCACCCGCTGCCCTATCGACGCCGGCGTAGGCGAGCTGGCTCGCAAAGATTGTCAGAGCGATGAGCAGTGCTGTTTTCATGGTCGCCCCTTTACTTGGGTTCGCTGGAATAGTAGGCGGCAAGGTCCGCCATGTCCTGATCGGACAGGCTCTGCGCGACGCCGCGCATCGAGGGATGGCTGCGCGCCCCGGACTTGTAGGCCTGCAGCGCGTTGACGATGTAGACCGGCTGCTGCCCGGTGATCATCGGCACATGATAGACCTGCGGATACACCGTCTTGTAGCCGGGAATGCCGTGACAGCCCGTGCACATGGAAATCTTGCTCTTGGCCGCGTCCGCATTGCCCACCGGCGCCTGCGCCAGCGCCGAACCGGCCAGCACAAACAGGATAATACCCAGGGTTGTTTTCATCATTTTCACTCTTCAGGGGCGGCTTGCCGGCCCGGTTTGCAAGTCCGGTCTGCAACTGATTTGCCGTCAAATTTCAAAAGGCCGTGGATTCTATACGATAGCGGTTATGGGAGTAAAGAGCGCACCGGTCGCCGGGCGGGCTGCGACGAGCGGCCACGCCGCGACCGTGCCGCCCGTCGTATAATGCGCCTTTCATTTCAGGGTAATGTCATGCGTTTCCACGGTTCCGCCAACTACATCTCGACCGACGACCTCACCCTCGCCGTCAACGCCGCCGTCACGCTGCAGCGCCCGCTGCTGATCAAGGGCGAGCCCGGAACCGGCAAGACCATGCTGGCCGAGGAAGTGGCCAAGGCGCTCGGGCTGCCCCTATTCGAGTGGCACATCAAGTCCACCACCAAGGCGCAGCAGGGCCTGTACGAATACGACGCCGTGTCGCGGCTGCGCGATTCGCAACTGGGCGACCCGCGCGTGCACGACATCAACAACTATATCGTCAAGGGTACCTTGTGGGAGGCGTTCAACGCCGACGAACCCGTAGTGCTGCTGATCGACGAAGTCGACAAGGCCGACATCGAGTTCCCCAACGACCTGTTGCGCGAACTCGACCGCATGGAATTCTACGTCTACGAGACGCATGAGTTGGTCAAAGCCAAGCACCGTCCGATCGTGTTCATCACCTCCAACAACGAAAAGGAGCTCCCCGACGCGTTCCTGCGGCGCTGCTTCTTCCATTACATCCGCTTCCCCGACAAGGAAACGATGGAGAAGATCGTCGACGTGCACTTCCCCGGCATCAAGAAGCATCTGCTGCGCGAAGCGCTGCAGGTGTTCTTCGAAGTGCGCGAGGTGCCGGGGCTGAAGAAAAAGCCTTCGACTTCCGAACTGCTCGACTGGCTGAAGCTGCTGCTCGCCGACGACATCCCGCCCGAAGCCCTGCGCAGCAAGGACAGGAAGACCATCATCCCGCCGCTGCACGGCGCGCTGCTCAAGAACGAACAGGATGTGCATCTGTTCGAGCGGCTGATATTCATGTCGCGGCAGAATCGATGACGGGAAACATGCCTCGCGCCTAGCGACTGCGTAATCATGCTGATCGATTTCTTCCTCAAGCTCAAGAGTGCCAAGGTCCCGGTCACGACCAAGGAATACCTCATGCTCATCGAAGGCATGCAAAAGGGCGTGGTCAACTCTTCGATTGACGACTTCTACTATTTCTCGAGGACATGTCTGGTCAAGGACGAGGCCAACTTCGACAAGTTCGACCGCGCCTTCGGCGAGTACTTCAAGGGCGTCGAGGCCATCATGGGCGTGGAAGCCGACATTCCGCTCGAGTGGCTGCGCAAGCAGGCCGAGCTCAACCTGAGTCCGGAGGAAAAGGCCAAGATCGAGGCCATGGGCGGCTGGGAAAAGCTCATGGAAACGCTGAAAAAACGCCTGGAGGAGCAAAAAGGCAGGCACCAGGGCGGCAGCAAATGGATCGGCACCGGCGGCACCTCGCCTTATGGCGCCTACGGCTATAACCCAGAAGGCATACGCATCGGCCAGGAAGGCTCGCGCAACCGCTCGGCGGTAAAAGTGTGGGACCAGCGCGAGTACCAGAACCTGGACGACCAGGTGGAACTCGGAACGCGCAACATCAAGATCGCGCTCAGAAGGCTGCGCCGCTTCGCCCGCGACGGCGCGCCCGAGGAACTCGATCTGGACGGCACCATCGCCTCCACCGCGAGAAAAGCCGGGATGCTCGACATCCTGATGCGGCCCGAGCGCCACAACAAGGCCAAGGTGCTGCTGTTTTTCGACATCGGCGGCTCGATGGACGACCACATCAAGCTGTGCCAGGAGATGTTTTCCGCGGCCAAGACCGAATTCAAGCACATGGAGTATTTCTACTTCCACAACTGCCTGTACGACTACGTGTGGAAGGACAACCGCCGCCGCCACTCCGAGCGCACCCCGACCGTGGACATCCTGCACAAGTACGGGCACGACTACAAACTGATCTTCGTCGGCGACGCCACCATGAGCCCGTACGAAATCCTGCAGCCGGGCGGCTCGATCGAATACTCCAACGACGAGGCCGGCGCGGTGTGGATGCGCCGCATGCTCGACGTCTATCCGAAGGCGGTGTGGCTCAATCCGGAGCCGGAGCAGCTCTGGCCCTACCGCCAGTCGATCTCCGTCATCCGCGAGCTGATGGAAGCGCGCATGTACCCGATCACCATCGAGGGCCTGGAGCGCGCGATGCGCTACCTGAGCAAGTAGCTTAGAGGCTGTTTTGGGGGGAGCATGACGCGCCAAGGAAGGGGTGGGACCCGAATGGCACTTACTTAAGCCCATTTCTGTTGAAAACTCAAGCACAGTGGCGCTCTTGTCCTCCAAGAGGACTTCCGTTGGGCGTGGGAGCGAGCTTGCTCGCGAACAATGGAATTCGCGAGCAAGCTCGCTCCCACAATCTGCGATTGCGAGCGAAGGAAGTTCCCGTGGGGCAGCATCGCGGATCGCGGGCAAGCCCGCTCCCACAAAATGAGTCGGGTTGGCTGCTGAACATCGCCAAAAAAGCTTAAGTAAGTGCCATTCGGGCGTGCCCCCCTTTTTCCATACTACATGCGGAGATTACGTGCAGACCAACCAGCTCAAGGGCGTGCTGATCATGCTGATGACGGTGCTCATCTGGGG
>CABEBZ010000148.1_pt1 | contig 12378 bp, 10 predicted proteins | sample 3132741 | NCBI WGS metagenome assembly CABEBZ01 (sample SAMEA5534347, study PRJEB31848) | metagenome | biome: tundra; feature: field; material: soil | place: USA | collected 2013-05 | depth 0.45 m
ATAGCTTCCTTGTAAAGATGCTTCTCTTTCGTGCCTTTCACGACATTGGCCTGATTTTCGGGGCTGCTGAAGTTGGCACCAGCGCAGAAAGACTTTCCCTCCGCCGCAAGTACGATGGCGCGGCACTGAGGGTCGGCGTCCAGCGCCTCAAAGGCTTCTCCGATCTGCGCGATCAGGCGGTTATCGAAATAATTGTGCGGCGGTCTGCAGATTTCGACTGTTGCAACTGCGCCAGACACGCTGACTTTGAGTTCTGAATGCTGAATCTGAGTAGCCATATTCAAGTTGCTTTCCTAAGATGACGCGTGAAAGGGTGGAAATTCGCAGTTTTGCGATTACCGGATTATCAACAGACTAATTCGTGATGTGTTGCCGGCGCGGCACTGAAATTTAAACGCCAGCCGGTTGTGGTCAACTTCCTTTGAAGTTAGGTGGGCGCTTTTCTCTGAATGCCAGCGCACCCTCGATTCGGTCCTGACTCGTGTATGGATCGGGGCCCACGTTCAGTCGAAGGCCGGCTGCAACCGGCAAGCCGTGGCTCTTTATGACCGTTGCCTTCATCTTTCGGATGGTCAATGGCGCATTTCTCGAAATGGTTTGAGCGAGCTCAAAGACAACGTTATCCAGCTCGCCGAGTGGAACTACACGGTTGATAAGGCCCCACGCCAATCCTTGTTCGGCCGTGAATAGCCGTCCGGTGTACAGCAGCTCCAAGGCGAGGGCGCGCGGCAATAGCTGCGGCAGCAAAACCGCAGCGAAGTTTCCCCCCATGCCGACTTTTGCTTCAGGTTGCCCCATACGGGCGCCCGCAGCTGCAATGCGAAGGTCGCACGCAAGTGCAATTTCGCAACCTGCGCCGACCGCCGAGCCGTTGATAGCGGCAATCGTCGGTTTCTCGAGTTCGAGGATTACTTCGTGGAGATTTCGGCGAGCGTGCTTCATCGGATGCGTAAATTTCGCCCCGACCTGCTTGAGGTCAGCTCCTGCGCAAAACGCTTTCTCTCCAGAACCTCGCACCACGATGACACGAACATCGGGATTCGCATCTGCGGCCAGAAATGCATCGCTCAGTGCGGCTGAAGTTGCTGGTGTTAATGCGTTGGCTGCGCCAGGACGATTGATTTCGATGCGCGCAATGCCGTTCGCTACGCTGGAAAACACTTCTTCTAAGCGGCCCGGCTCCCCTACTTCTTCAACGGAGCCAGCTCCCTTTACGCTCGGGTCACTGTGGTTCGACATTGCCAACCTTCATCGCTAGGCTATAGCTCTCAATTTGCCGTCTCTGAAATTCCCCCAGAGCGTCGGGACCTGTGTACGCGGTTTCAAGTCCTGACTTGATGCTGTACTCTACGTAAGCATCGCGCTTCACGGCGCTAAGGATGATTCCTGCAAGGCGGTCGCGAATCGGCTTGGGGGTGTTGGCTGGGGCAAACACGGCGGTCCAGCTGAAGAGAATTGGCATGTCGAGCTTGACGTCCTTCAGCGAGGGGATATCCGGAATCCCGGAAATACGTTGGTTGTTGAGAACCAGGAGGGCCCGAAGGCGCCCTGATGCAATTAAAGGACGAAGCGTGCCAAAATCGGCCATGGTGGCAGTCACATGCTGACCGAGGACATCGGTGATCGCTTGGGGCGACCCCTTATAGGGGATGATGTTTGCCTTCATTCCGGCAGCATTTGTCATCAAAATGGCGGCCAACTGATATCCGGTTGCACCCGCACCAATGCTCACTGCCGTCGGATTCTTCTTCGAAAACTCGACGAGCTCGGCGAATGTTTTATGTGGCGAGTCGGGGGAAGTGACCAGAACCCAGTAGTTCTTACCGAGCAGGGCGACCGGCGAAAAGTCCTTCACTGGGTCGTAACCGAGTTCCTTGTAGAAGACTCCGTTCGCGGCCATTGGAGAATTGCTTCCATAAAACAAGGTGTAGCCGTCGGGTGCCGCGGTGGTCACCGCCTTAACTCCAATGACGTTGTTCCCGCCCGGTCGGTTGTCGACGATGACCGTTTGTCCGGACACCGCCTCAATCTCCTTTGCCAGCACACGTGCCGCAGTGTCTGCACCTTGCCCCGCAGGAAACGGAACCACAATCTTCAGAAGTTTGCTGGGGTACGCGTCCGGGGCTTCAGCCGAAACAGGCGATATAAAAAGCAAGCCGGCCACGGTAATTGCTATTGAGTAGAACCTCAGCAGCGCGCCAGAGAATTTAGACATGAATCCCCTCCGTTCAGTGCTTTCGGCAAATGCCGATGTTTTTTCTTGGAAGAATATATACACTGTACGGCATAATCTATGCCTGATGCGATATAACCGGAATGCGCAATTCCAGGAACTGACAGATATGAGCGCGCGAGAATCCAAGCGGTCGGTAACAGACCTTCAGCGCATCAAGCGCTACGACACAAATCTACTGATCGTTTTACGCACGTTGCTGGAGACGACCAGTGTGAGCGAAACTGCTCGCAGGCTTGGCAGCACACAGCCCTCGGTCAGTCGTATGCTGGAAAGGCTTCGGGACGACTTGGGCGACCTGCTCCTAGTAAAGAGCTCGAATATCATGCGTCGTACAAAGCGTGCTGAAGAACTTCGACCTCTGCTTGACAACATTCTCGATCTCCTGCGGTCCGTATACCGCTCACCCGACGGGTATCGGCTGGAACAAGAGAACAGAATATGTGTTGTCGGTGCCAATGACTCGTTGCAAGCCATTTTCTCTGCGCCCTTGATTGAGCGCATGCGCTCAATCGCACCCAATGCGCGTGTCAGATTAAAGCCTTTGCCTTATCCAAATCCGATGCGGGCGCTCGTTGACGGCGAGATTGACATCATGATCGCGATGAGCGATTTTGACGACGCACGCTATCGCGCCGAACTACTTTTTGAAAGCAGCTTCAGTTGTCTTTGCGCCAAGAACAATACGGCTGTGAGGTTTCCTGTGAATATCGCGATGCTCGCAGACCTACCGTACCTGGATGTGTCGCATATGGGGGTCATCTCAGCCATCACCGATGAGCTCTACCTTGCCGCCGGCGTAAAGCGGAGGACAGTCGCCATGATGTCGAGTTTTTTGGCTGCGCCGGCGGTCATCAGCGATTCAGACATGGTAAGCCTGGTTCCAAACTACCTGAGGAAAGCGCTTTCCCACCATCCGGGTGTCAAGGTCGTGCCTTTGGCCAAAGGCTTGCTTCGACACTCGATACGTCTTTATTGGCACAACTCGACCCATTCCGACCTTTTCCTCAAGAATGTACGTTCAATGATTCGAGCGATTGCAAAAACAATTCGTGACGACATTGGGTAGAAGTCGCAAACTTCATGCCTCCGAAATGTCACGGTCTTGAACACCCCACTCCGACACGACCTCGCTATCTGAATGCCTGCATTGTGGCGTGATCCACCATTCACATTACTCAGCGGGCAAAGACGGCTCGGGATCGAAAGCGCCATCTGAAATATTTCGGGAGCGGCCGCTCAAATCCGATGCGCCGATTGCCTGCTAGGCAGATCCCCAGCGGCCGCTTAGGCCGAGGAGCAGACCGTCATGGCGACGTGGCTGAGCATCTAGACCATCATGAGGGGCTATCAAGTGTGCCCATGGGGCACTATAGCGAGGGGAATGCCCTTCGCTGGTCTTGAGCCTACCTATCAAGCGTGCTGTGTGAAGGGGCCTTCAAGATATCCAATAGCTCGACAAGATGTTGGATTGCGCCTTCGTCGCTCAGCATGCTGGCCAATTGGGTGTCTTTCAGAACATCTAAGAGCGACCTCGCCTCGCCGTCCACGTATGCCACGGGGGCGACCAAGCGAACGCCATGGCTGTAATCGACGTAGTGTGCTCCGTGAATCGTGCTGAGCGGTTGAATCGGCCGATCGATGGCACGATGCCACCCATAGATTGCCAGTTGCCGCGGGTTTCGCCACAAACGGTTGCTGAGCACGAGGTCCTTTTTGTCGCCGGCCGTCAACACACCCAGCGAGAGCCCAAAGTTCGAGCGTTGCTCGGCAACCCTCTGGTTGTGGCGCCAATAGTAGTCGGTCGAGCGCATCTCAGCCCCGGCAGGCAGAGGCTGTGGAGCCAGGCGTAGCGACGCTTGCTCGTAGATCGCGTCGACCATCTTCGTGGTGGGCAGCAAAAAGCCATAAGAGTCCGCGACGACAAGTGCTGTTTGTAGCCGCATCGGAATTAGCATGAAATCCTCGTCCGACCCGATCGCGAGGTAATCGGGTAAGGTGCAGAAGGTAACGTGGACCGTTCGCCCGCTGGGAAAGTGGCCGGTCAATCGAATCGGCGCAAGACGCCTTAGAAAATCCGGAATATTCCCTGCCAGCAACTGGGCGGCGACCGCAGTCTCACGTTCGACCTCGTTCATTCCCTGTAGCCGCTGGACTAGGTTGCTTGCGGGCAACGCCGCGGCTGAACGCTGAGGAATTCTTTGCGCGAACTGATCGCACGATACCGCAGGGACCGCTGCGAATCCTGCGTTCGCGAAGCCAAGCGCGGCGACAATAATGAATCTGCCAAGCGAAAGCGCTTGCGATTTCCTTATCACTCGTACCCTTCGACCTGCATACGACTGAAGCATCACCATCCCCCGCGATCGCGTATCGCCATCGATTTCGAAACGGGCGCCATTATAATTCAGTTCGCCAAAGCGCGGCGCTATGAGTACTCGCGCGATGTTCGGCCGGTCACTGCTCGCTGAGCGTCTTGCAGCAGCGGAACCCAAGGTGGTAGTTGGCATGGCTATGCTCATCCATGACCGGCGTGCCATGCCAGAAAGGAGCCCGCCAGCGGCACCAGTCGTCGTGAGCGCGGTAGGTGTCGAAGATGAACCAGCTACCCTTCATCTCACTGTAGCCTAGCAGCCGGCTGCCCCGGCTCGCCATCTGGCCCTCGGTCAGAGGCAGATTCATGTGCTCCGCCGCGTTGCCGTTTAAATCGTACACACCAAGTGGACTGCGGCAAGCCGGGAAATTTCCTGCGGGATAGGTATTCGACCCGCATGCGTTCCAGCCGCCTCCCTGACAGGAACGGCTCTTGTGGCTAGCGGTGGCGCAAATGCCGCGCTGGTAGGCGGGGCCGTAGCTCCATTGTTTGTCCACCTCATGCGCGCGATTATGGGCAGTGCGCATGCGCGCAATGGCGGTCTGCGGACTCACCCCCTTGGCCAGGTCGAAGCGATAATCAGGCGCCTCAAGTCGCCCGGCGCAGGCACCTTCCCATTCGTGGGCGTCACACATTCGCTTGCCCATGGCCTCGCAGATCTCGGCGGCCTCGCGCGCCCTGACCCACACGACAGGGTAGGCGCAGGGGATGTCGGGATATTCGAACTGGTCGATGCACGCCTTGGCGTCCTTGGGATGTTGCGAAGTTGGATCGTACAGAGGAGCCATGTATTTGGTGTGGCAGATGCGCTCGAATTCGTCATTCGCGTAGCTTACCGACTGTTGCGCGAGCTTGGCCTTGCACTGCTCGGGCGTCATCGGATGTTCGGAGATGGCCGGATTGCCTTGCCCGGCAAAGCCCGAGCGCGCGAAGATCGCGCGGATCTTCTGCATCTGCTGTTCGCTCAGGCCATGCACTCGCTGCAACTCGCTCAACATCTGCTCATTCTGCTCGGTGAGCGATGCAGCGGCGGCCACGGTCGATAGCAAAACCATCGCTACCCACAGAGAAGTTACCCATACCGCGGACTGGAGCCACCGTTGGTTCATTGTTGTCTCTTCCTTCGAACAAGATAAAAGAAGTCGCGGTCGTCAGGCAGGCCAAGAAACCTCGGGATCAGGCTGCCTGCCGCCTTTTTGTCGACCTCGGCCATCCCCTGCACCAGATGCTCGATCACAAGACGGTCCGCGTCGCGCACGTACAATGCGAGATAGGTGTGCTCGAGCGCATTCATATCCAGATGCATCGCGTAGCGGCAACCGTAGCCCTGGAATACCCGCGCCATCGCCGAAGGCGTGGCGCTGGAAAAAAAGCCATAGACGAGAAAGCGTCTGGAGCGAGTCTCCTGCAGGCAGGCGCCGGCGCGCAGCGTGCGCAGATTCTCGTCCGCCGAGCCTGACCAGTTGCCCGGCCCCCATTGAGCGATCAGTGCTCCGGGAGCAGGAACCCCGGTGCGTTCGTCTGGCTCAACCAGAGGGACTCCGTTCTGCCGTGCATGCTTGATGCGCGGTAGCAGAGCGTCATCTTCCTTGTTCCAGGTCTTCATCGCGACCGTTCCATCATTCAGTACATACAAGGTCGCGAGTCCCGGCTGGAGCTTGCTGAACAGGCTGCCCTGCTCGATGAAGCCGTAGTGGCTGCCGTGATTGCGATGCGCCAGAGCGCCGTAGTGGAAGGCGCCATGCTCGCGCTTGAAGCCTCCGGTGAAGGTGGCGACCATGCGGCCGGCGAGCAATGGACTGACCATGCCGTTGATAACCAATGGGGCGACCGTACCGATTCCGTCCGGACCCGGAAGGTTCCGATCGCGCACCTCGTCCAGGGTTCGTGGCGACCAGCCAACTCTCGGGTGATCGGTGCCCAGCGCGAAGCCCAGATCGAACTCCGACAGGTCGAACGCGACAAGATAGGCGAGCGCGCTCGCTTCGACTGCACCAAGATTCTTCACCCTGCTCCGGTAGCTCGCCGGGATTTCCATGTCGATCGCCCGCGGCTCGATAAGACTCGCATAGACTCCGTCCAGCCCGACGGCGGGATACCATTGGCCGGGCGTGAGGCCCCTGTCCGACTGGCCTAGGTCAATGCCGAGGTGCTCCGGCAGCACGTACTGGTCGGCATAGGCGCGGCCGACGGCCGCCGGAATCGGGCCATTGCGAATTGCCGCATCCTTGTCGCTGAGCTTGGGCCCCGGGCCTGAGGTTCCTTTCTCAAGGAAGGCGTCGCGATAAAACTGCTGGCGCACTAAACCAATGATCTTTTCCCCACCCCACACGTGATCCCGGAGGAAGCCAGTCGCCTTCTCGAGATTGGTGGAATTTCCGTTCACTGCATTGCGCAGATACAGGCGACCCTCGCAGACCGGCGCATAAGGAAGCGAAGAACGCCGCGCCTGTTCTAGGGCGCTCCCCGAAGTGGGCGACCAGAGCTTACAGTTGCGGGTGCCGGCCGCGGAAAAGATTTGAATCCCGTCGCCATACGCTTCGGCCAGCCGGATTCGCTGACCGCTCGGGTCCCCGTTCTCCAGATGATAGGTGGTGCGTATGCTCCCCTCGCCCCCGTCGAGCGTGAGCAAAAACCACGCGTTGATCTGTGGGTTCAACTCGATTAGCGTTGCCATGACCCGGCGCTGCCCTTGCGTCTCGTTTGCTATGGTCGTGGTACGGCGAAACTGCTGCAGCTCAATGACAGTCTTCGGCACCTGCGCCGCGTACTGAGCGGCCTGATCGAGCCATGCAGCGGCGTTCGAATCGGCGGCCGACGCGGCGAAAGCCATTTGCCAACCGAGCGCCGCTGCGAGCAGAGACCGCGCAACGGCGAGCAGCCGTCTGTGATCGCGCAAGCGCCTTAACCCATTTGCCGCGGTGCAGGGTATGACTGGGGAAGCGTCGCTACTTGCCGCCCTCCCGGGCTTGCCGCGCCGTTGATGAATCACACTCGCCATGCGCGCCGCTATGCCGCCGCAGCCAGGACGGCCAGCATCAGCAGAGCAAAGCCCCGGCTCGCTCGATCCTTGAGGACGAAGGCGACGGGATCGCCATGGATGCGGCCTCGATAGGCCATCAGCCACATGTGGCCGATCCACAGCAGCAGCAACAGGCAGAAGAGCCAGATGAGCTGATAGCGGGCGTATAGACTTTGCTCTTCGCCGACATAAAGGGCCAGCACCAGCACGGCGGCGAAGCTGAGTGCAACGCCCACAGCAGCGATCAGATGCATGTGCTCGACTTGATAGGCCCGCACGCGGCCCCGCGTTCCCTCGCGCGAGCATAACGCGACCATTTCGGCATAGCGCTTAAGCAGCGCAAGACTGAAGAACAGCAGGAGACAGCAAGCGACCAGCCGGGCAGAAACGCCGACTTCGACCGCCACCGCGCCGGCAACCACGCGCAGCGCATAGCCCACTCCGACAACTAGCGAATCCACGATGGCGAGGTCCTTCAGCCTCAGGCAATAGGCGAGCATGAGCGCCCAATAGATTCCCAGGATGGCCATAAACAAGGGTGGCAGCAGCAACCCGGCCGCCGCGGCGCCAAACAGCAACAGCGGTAGCAGCAGAAGCGCATGCCCGATAGGCAAATCCCCCGAAGCCAATGGGCGTTCTCTTTTGTGCGGATCGCGCCGGTCGTCCGGGAGATCAACAAGGTCATTAAACAGGTAGATGCTTGAGGCGCACAGGCTAAAGGCAACGAAGGCGACCATTGTCTGCGCCAGCAGCACGAACTGGTTGAGTTGATGAAGCGCCGCAAGCGGGACAAACACGAGGATATTCTTCAGCCAATGATGCGCGCGCAGGGCATACAGATAGGTGGGCAGGGGCGAAGAACGATCCTCGAACACCGGTCCAAGCTTGCCGGACTTTCGCACGGCTTCGCGCAAGCGCGAGGAAGGCCGCACCAGGATGGCTTGGCGGGCTTCGGCCCATACCGGCAAGTCGCGGCGGCTGTTGGCCGCATAGTCAAAACCCTCCTGGCCGAACTCGGCCACAAGGCGCCGTCGTTTCTCGTCCCCGGTCAGATTCGTCGCGCTATCGCTGGCAAAAACCTCATCAAACAGTCCCAGATGTAAAGCCACCTCTTTAGCAACCTGCACATCGCCCCCCGTAGCGAGCACGAGCGAGCGTCCTCGCCGCTTCTCCGCCTCGAGATAGGCCAGCAGCTCCCGGTGGTAGGGCAGCGTGTAGACATCGGGAATCACCTCCTGTGCAAGGCGATGCTTGAGCTGGGCCCGGCCCTTTGCCAGCCAAAAGGGCAGGCCCAGCACAAGGAGCGGCTTCTTCTTCGCCAGCAGAAAGAAGGATTCCATCAGCAGGTCCGTGCGAACCAGCGTGCCGTCGAGATCGACCACCAACGGTACGGACCGCGCAAGCGGGTCCGGTACCTCGCAGGCGGCGGAGCTTTTCATCTTTTGCACGGTCAGACCCCTCGCTGCGCTGACGCGCTAGAAGAAAGCCTTGGCAAGCTTGAGCGCGCCTCGCTTCCAAGGCACCCGATGGGTCGTGCCCACCTTGCCCCGGAACTCGTCGCGATGCGCTACGTACCAGTCGTAGTTGCATACCAGGGCTTCCCGGTTGGAATATCTGGGAGCGAAACCCAGGATGGTTTCGGCGTACTCGACCGAAACGAAGCTGTCCTTCCCCGCGGTTTCGTAGATCCATTTGTAGAGCGGCGACAAGTGAAATCGCTCGAGCAGCCTCAAGGTCCAAATCACCGGCAGGGCGGGAAGTCCGATAACTCTCTTGCCATGGCCTGCGCGATCCAGCACCGCCTGAAAATTGTCGCGCATGGTGCCGAACTCCTTCGCTCCCACGTTGAACGTGTGGTTGACGAGATGCCGGTCGAGCGTCGCACACAGGTGGATTACCTCGCACAGGTCGGCGACGCCGAGCAACTGATAGCGATTGTTGCCTGAACCGAGCACTGGGAAATTCCTGCCGTCGTAGGCCCAATCGTAGAGCAATTCGAAAGCGCCGAGCCGCTCCGGACCCACGAAACTCTTGGGCCTCAGGATAGAAACACATAGACCTCCGTGCCGAAATTCTGTGCATTGTTGCTCGGCCAAGATCTTTGACTCCCCATAGTGCCCGACACCCGACAGTTTGTCGGTCTCATAAAGCGGATGATGGTCCGGGATGCCGTACACCGCCGTTGAAGAGATGTAAACGAAACGGGCCGCGCCGTTACGCAGCGCGCTTTGCAGTAGGATTCGAGTGCCCTCCACGCCAGTGGATATGATATCTTCCCGGCTTGCCAGAGGCAGAGCGGCAGCGCAGTGCACTACCACGTTCACGCCCTCCATGGCTCTGTCCACAGCACGGCGGTCGCGAATGTCGCCCAGAATCGCCTGTACGCGGTTCCTTTCCGGATGGTCGAACGGCGCGATGTCGAGCGAGCGGACCGCATATCCGCGCGAGAGCAGATAGCGGCACAAATTGATTCCCAGAAATCCAGAACCACCGGTGATCAGATAGAGGGGTTGAGCCACAGGAGCGAACGTGCGTTAGAGGCGCAGTGCGCCGGATTTGTGCAATAGTTCGCCGATGTGGGCATTCGCCACGGACTGCGACAGGTAGCCTTTCGTGGCGACGTTACAGCTTGGTCACCAGCCACGTGCCGCTGTGCCTGAGGTGACTGGCACATCTCAGACATGAGAAAGCACTTCCAATTCAAAAGGACGGGCGCCGCGCGGCAACGCCTCCTCGATCCGCTTGCGCCAAATCATTTCTTGCCCACTCCCGGCTCGGGCGTCCAATAGAGAACGAGGCGATTGAGATTGCGGCCGGTAACGTTGATGGACTTGACCTGCTTGGTGCCGTTGTTGTCGGCGGTGATCTTGTAGCGGCCAGCCGGCAGCGTTGCGTAGAAACCCGGACCGTCCGAGACCGCCTCGACCAGCGTCTTGCCCTTCGAATCTCCGATCGTCACTGTGATGTCGGCCAGGTAACCGCCCGCAGCAGCGCGTCCGGTGCAACGCCTTGCGCCAGCGAAGCCGGTGCAGCAAGCGCCAATGCTAGCAACAGCAAGTAATTCGCGGCCATTTCCTGCATCTCGCTTTTAGGCTGCCCCATAGTTAACCCTGCAGTGCGCATCATCCCGCTGGCAGTCACAATAGGACCGAAATAATTCATATTACGGCAGGTTTTGAGCGGTCTATTGACCTTTATCAAACGCGATTGCCGACTTGGGCAGCTACGCTGAAAACGGCGCATCCCTTGCACTACGTTAGGGATGAGGCGATTACGAGCAGTCAGGAAGGCCAACAAAAAGAAACCCGCCGAAGCGGGTAGGTTTGCATCATCGCCGGGTCTAGGGTGGGCCTTTCCTTATTGGCCATTTCCTTGATTATTGTCATATCGGCGAACTTGGGCAGAGGTAGCCTGAATCCACGCCACAAAGGAGGACGACCATGCGCACGCTAGATGCTAAATCGTCTTCCCGCTCCGGCAGTGATCAAGGCTGTTCCCCTGCAAAGCGACAGCAAAAGATCGCGGTGGCTGCCAACAGCGTGGAGACCACGATGCATCCGCAACGCAGCTTGAACCTAATTGACTCAATCGCACTAAATAAGAGCAGGCCGCGAAGGATGCAGCCCAATCGAGCCCGACATTGTTTTAGGCAAGGGTTGCTCGCCGCGCTTCTCGTCGTTGCGGGTGCGGCGCCGGTCATCGCCTCACCGCTCCAGCTGCCAGCGCTTGTTGAGCCCGCCAGCCAAGAGCATCACGTCGGCAAAGTGATCTTTGTTGAACTGGTGACGCCGGACCTCGCCGCCGCCAAACAGTTCTATGCGGGATTGTTTGGCTGGACATTTCGCGATATTCAGGCCGGTGGGACAGAGTACGCCGAGGCATCTCTCGACGGTCGTCCGGTCGCAGGACTGATTCACAAGGATGTACCGGCGGGCGAGCATCGGCAGCCAGCATGGCTGAGCTTCATCGCCGTGCGCGATGTCGACGCGACAAAAAAGATTGCGGTACAACATGGCGCGAAGGTGCTGTTCGAGCCGCGTAGCATCCCTAACCGTGGCCGGGAAGCAGTCTTCGCGGATCCGCAGGGGGCCATTTTTGCGGTCCTCGCTTCCAGTAGTGGCGATCCGCCCGACGTCCTGGCCGCACCCGGAGAATGGATTTGGAGCTCGCTAATCACGAGCGATCCGGACACCGATGCTGCTTTCTACCAGACGCTATTCGACTACGAAGTCTTCGATTTGCCCGCTGACGAGGGGGCCCAGCATCTCATGCTCGCGTCCGACAACTATGCTCGCGCGAGCGCGAATACGCTGCCTGCGAATAGGCCCAATATCCATCCCCACTGGCTCAATTACGTACACGTCGAAGATGCGGTCAAGATGACCGCAAAGCTCGTGGCGCTCGGTGGCCGCGTGCTGGTCGAGCCGCGGGTTGATCGCCATGGCGGCAAGGTCGCGGTCGTCGCCGACCCTCTGGGGGCACGCTTCGGACTGCTTGAATGGCCGGACACTAAAAGTAAAGAGGTGACCAAGTGAATATTTTACTCTTACGCTGGTCAGCGATCGCCTTCGTAATCGGGCTGTTCACGGTCCTGTCGCCCGGCTGCGCCGTATATGGTGGCGGATACGGATATGACGGCGGCGTGGGCATCGGGCTGGATTACTATGAACCCTACGGTGCCTACGGTGGCTGGGGACCTGGCTACGGTGGCTGGGGACCTGGCTACCATGTGGGGCCGTTTCGCGACGG
>CABEBZ010000158.1_pt1 | contig 12223 bp, 9 predicted proteins | sample 3132741 | NCBI WGS metagenome assembly CABEBZ01 (sample SAMEA5534347, study PRJEB31848) | metagenome | biome: tundra; feature: field; material: soil | place: USA | collected 2013-05 | depth 0.45 m
GTGAGCGCGACCGTCGCGACGGCGCCGCCCGCGGCCTCCCGACGCCACAGAATCATCGCCAGCCCCACCCCGATGAGGATGATGCCGACGTTCTCGACGCTGTGGTACGCGAGCAGGCGCTTGAGGTCGTGCTGCTGCAGCGCGTAGAGCACACCGAGCACGGCCGAGGCCGTGCCTACGACAAGCACCGTCCATCCCCAGGAGGACGGGAGCGGCGCGGCGACCGGAGCGAGGAGGTCGAAGGCGAAGCGCAGTATCCCGTAGATCGCGACCTTGAGCATGACGCCCGACATCAGCGCCGAGACGTGGCTCGGGGCCGCAGGGTGCGCGCGCGGGAGCCAGACGTGGAGAGGGACCACGCCGGCCTTGGTGGCGAAGCCCCCGAGCGCCAGGAAGAACAGCGTCGTTCGCGTCGTGCCGTCGAGTCCCCCCGCCGCCGCGCGAAGGGCCGCAAAGTCGAACGCCCCGGCGCGCTCGGTCAGGGCGAGGAATGCGACGAGGAGCAGCGCCGTCCCGCCGTGGGTCATCACCATGTAGAGCAGCCCCGCCCGCGCGTTCTCGCCATCCCGGTCGTCGGAGACGACGAGGACGTAGCTGGCGAGCGTCATGCCTTCCCAGCAGAGGAGAAAGGTCAGCGCGTCGCCGGCTAAGCAGACGAATACCATGCTGCCCAGGAACACATTCAGCGCGAGCACCTGCGCCGCCTGCCGCGCCGGCCCCGCGTCGGGCGAGTGCGCCCGGAGGTAGGCCGGACCGTAGATGGCCGCCGCGACGGCCACGACGGAGATGACGAGCAGGAAGAAGGCCGAGAGCCCGTCCACCGCGAGCGAGAGCCGGGCGAACGGGAACAGGTCCGGAAGCGCTTGGGTCAGCGTGCGGCCCGGGTCGCCAAGGAGCACGCCGAGCGAAACGCCGAGGCCTGCCACGGCCCCCGCAAGCGCGGCCAGGTGGCCCACTGTGAGCGCGAGTCGGCCCGACCAGCGCGCCAGCAGGGACGCAAGCGCCCCTGCCCCGTAGCACGCAGCGATCAGAAGCGTGCCCGTCAGCAGCATTTCCTGGTTAGGCGGTGATGAGATCACGTCGGCATCAGCAGGCGGGCAGGTGCGTCAAATATCTTCGCGATCTACGCGACGATCGTTGCGCGATCGTGCTCGTTACAATCGAAGAACCGCAAAATCAAATTGTTTTTGATCATCCCGCCTGACTTTGGATGCGAGGGCGACCGACACAGGGTTAATGGTGTGTCAGGAGGCCCCTCATTTGCGAGCACCTTTCTTGTTCGCGGCCTTCAGTAGCCACGCCGGTAGCTCGCGGTTGCCGGCGTGTTCGATGAGGTACTCGCGTATCAATTGACGCACGACTTGCGAGGGCGTGAGATCTTGTGCGGCGCAGAGTTCTTCCAACATCTGCTTCTTGCGCGGATCGATCAGCACCGTGAAGCGGGCGGTTTTGTTTTCCATGGCGAATTGTCTATTGACCGGTTACCGTTACGGTTACGTATAGCAAGCATATAATAATGTCATTATCATTGCAATCTAATAGAAGATGCATATAATATGTGGAGGGTGGCAATAAACAGTGACAAGAGCCTGCCTTATTTCCCCATACGCGAAGCCAACGCCTTTCTCGGCTGGCGTGGAATCCGGCTGACGCTGAATAACTCGGGGATCTTCTTGACCCAGTTGCGGGCGATGCTGCGAGCTAACGCGGGTAACGAGAACCTGCGGCTCCTCTTGCCCATGATCAGTTCACCGCGGGAGGTGGACGAAGTCCGCGACCTGTTCGATCGCGCCGTCCGCCAAGCACGTGCAGTGGGGAAGCCGATCAGCGTGTGTGGCGAAATGGCCGGTGATCCTGCGTCTGCCGTCCTGCTCCTGGGCATGGGAATCGATGCGTTAAGCATGGCTTCGCCCAGTATCTCGCGCGTCCCAGAGCGCAGCCGGCTGCGCCAATCTGGAGCGTGCGGGACATCAGGCAAGCGACCATGACGCGTAGGCAGATCAAGGCGCGGACCAAGGCCAGAACAGCTACGAAAGTGCTCCCGGCGCCCAAAGTGAAGCTCGCCGACAAGCGCATCGCGAAGGTGCCGCTTAAGCTCCGGCTGAAACCAGAGAAGCAACCGCAGAAGATGAACAGGGCGATGCTGAGGAAGGCGTTGCTCAAGGAGCGGATCGCGCGCGCTCAGGCGAAGTTGAACGGCAAGCCGCGCTCGACCCGCGGGCTGACCGTCAAGGAGAAGGCGCTGGTCAGGAAGTTCGCGCGCAAGGATCTCTCGCCGCTCGACGCCGAAGCGCGCCGCGTGCGGCTGAAGAACCTGATCGTGCTCGGCAAGGAGCGCAGCTACCTGACCTATGCCGAGGTCAACGATCACCTGCCCGACGACATGCTCGACGCCGAGCAGATCGGGAAGATTATCAGCATGATCAACGACATGGGCATCCACGTCTACGACGAGGCGCCCGATGCCGAGACGCTGTTGATGTCGGATGCAACACCGGCAGTCGCCGACCTGGACGTTGTCGAGGAAGCCGAGGCGGCGCTCTCCACCGTCGATTCTGAATTCGGCCGCACCACCGACCCGGTGCGCATGTATATGCGAGAGATGGGCTCGGTCGAGCTGTTGACGCGCGAGGGCGAAATCGAAATCGCGAAGCGCATCGAGGACGGATTAAAGCACATGATCCAGGCGATTTCGGCATGCCCGACCACGATCGCCGAGATCCTCTCGCTCGCGGACCGCATCGAAAAGGACGAAATCCGCGTCGACAAGGTGGTCGATGGCCTGGTCGATCCGACCGCCGACGATCTCGCGCGGGAGCTTACCGCGGAAGAAAAAGAAGGCGAAGAGGAAGACGTCGAAGAAGAAGAGATGAGCGAGGAAGAAAAGACCGCGGTGCAAACCGCCGACCTGCTACGCCTCAAGGGAGACGCGCTCAAGCGTTTCGCGGTGATCCGCAATCTGTACAACAAGATGTTGCGTGCGCGGTCCAAGAATGGTCCGCGCAGCAAGGCTTACCTACAGGCGCGGGACCAGATCTCGAACGAATTGATGAACATCCGCTTTGCGGAGAAGCAGGTCGCGGCGCTGTGCGATGGCCTGCGCAAGCTGGTCGACCGCGTGCGCAGCTACGAGCGCGAGATCATGGATCTGTATGTGAACAAGGCAAAGATGCCGCGCCAGCACTTCATCAAGGGATTCCCCGGTAAGGAATGCAACCTGCGCTGGACCGCCAACGAAATCGCGGCGCGCAAACCGTGGAGCGAAGCGCTCCAGCGCTTCGAGCCGGCGATCGTCGAGCAGCAGCAGAAACTGCTCGATTTGCAGAAGAAGGTCGGCATCCCGATCAAGGATCTGAAGGAAATCAACCGCCAGATGTCGACCGGAGAGGCGAAAGTGCGCCGCGCCAAGCGTGAGATGACGGAAGCCAACCTGCGTCTGGTGATCTCGATCGCCAAGAAGTACACCAACCGGGGTCTGCTGTTTCTCGATCTGATCCAGGAAGGCAACATCGGCCTGATGAAGGCGGTCGACAAGTTCGAATACCGCCGCGGCTATAAATTCTCGACTTACGCGACGTGGTGGATACGCCAGGCGGTCACGCGCTCGATCGCCGATCAGGCGCACACCATCCGCATTCCGGTGCACATGACCGAGACCATCAGCAAGATGAACCGCATCTCGCGCCAGATACTGCAGGAAACGGGGCTTGAGCCCGGCCCGGCACTGCTCGCCGAGAAAATGGAAATGCCCGAGGGGAAAATCCGCAAGATCCTCAAGATTTTTAAGTGGCCGATCTCAATGGAGACCCCGATCGGGGACGACGACGATTCGCATCTCGGCGATTTCATCGAGGACCAGGCGACCATGGCGCCGGCGGATTCCGCGGTCTACGCGAGCCTGCGCGATGCGACCAAGGACGTGCTGGATACGCTCACGCCGCGCGAGGCGAAGGTGCTGCGCATGCGCTTCGGCATCGAGACGACCACCGACCACACGCTGGAGGAAGTCGGCAAGCAGTTTGACGTCACGCGCGAACGCATCCGCCAGATCGAAGCCAAAGCGCTGCGCAAGCTTCGCCACCCGTCGCGCTCCGAGCGCCTGCGCAGCTTCCTCGACCAGGACAAATAGTCGCAATGGGCAGTCTCACTGCTAACTAGCGATGAGATTACGCCGGCATCAATGGCAGATCGAATCTTCGCTGGCCGCCCTCACTTTATTTTCATCCCCGGCTGCGCCCCGGCGTCGACGCCGAGCAGATAGATGCCCGGCGCATCGCCCGAAGCGGCAAGAATCATGCCCTGCGACACGCCGAATTTCATTTTGCGCGGGGCGAGATTGGCGACCATGACCGTCAGCCGGCCTTCGAGCACAGCCGGGTCGTAGGCCGATTTGATGCCGGCGAACACCGTGCGCTGTTCGCTGCCGATGTCGAGGGTCAGTCTCAACAATTTGTCCGCGCCTTCGACGTACTCGGCTTTCACAATCTTTGCGACGCGCAGATCGATCTTGGCGAAGTCGTCGATGGAGATGGTCGCGGCCGCGGCTTTGGCGATTTCTGAACTTGGCGGTGTGGCGGGATGCGGCGTGGAGGCGGTCACTTTCGGGATTTCCTTTTCGATGTCGAACAGCGCGTCGAGTTGTTTCGGATCGACGCGGGTCATGAGGTGCGAATAGGCACCGATACGATGATTTTCCGCGAGAAGGCTTTCGGCATCCTTCCAACTGAAAGGAGCAACCTCGAGAAATAATTCGACGCGCCGCGCCAGATCCGGAAGAACAGGCTTGAGGTAAATCGTCGCCAATCTGAACATTTGTATTGCTTCCGAGCACACCCACTGCAGTGTTCTTTCGCTCGCTGGGTCGTTTTTTTTCGCAATTTCCCAAGGTTTTGCGTTGTCGACGAATTGATTCACTTCGTCCAGGCATAGCATGACTTCGCGGATCGCGGCCCCAAACATCCGGCGTTCGTAGAGTTCGCGAATCTGAGCGCCGTGTGAACATAGTTTCTCCAGGGCGGGAACAGACGTCGTTCCACGAGCGATCTTTCCGCCGTATCGCTTGGACAGAAATCCAGCACAACGGCTGGCGATGTTGATGTACTTCCCGATCAGATCGCTGTTCACCCGCGCCATGAAATCGTCGGGATTGAAGTCCAGGTCCTCGACGTTGGCGTTCAGCTTGGCCGCGATGTAATAGCGCAGCCACTCCGGGTTCATGCCGATCTCGAGGTAGCGCAGCGGGCTGATGCCGGTGCCGCGCGACTTGGACATTTTCGCGCCCGAGACGGTGATGAAGCCGTGCACAAAAATGTTGTCCGGCACCTTGTACGGTTTGCCGGCGAACTTCAGCATTGCCGGCCAGAACAGGGTGTGGAAGTAGATGATGTCCTTGCCGATGAAATGGATTTGCTCGGTCTGCGGATCGGCGAGAAAGCCCTCGAAGTCGATGCCCTTCTTCGCGCAGTAATTCTTGAAGCTGGCGAGATAACCGACCGGCGCATCCAGCCAGACGTAGAAATACTTGTCCGGCGCATCGGGAATGGGGATGCCGAAGTAGGGCGCATCGCGCGAGATGTCCCAGTCGCCGAGTGCCTTGTCTCCTTTGCCTTCCAGCCATTCCTTGGCCTTGTTGGCGACCTGCGATTGCAGGCGGTCGCCGCCGGTCCACTCGCGCAGGAACGCGACGCACTTGGGGTCGGACAGCTTGAAGAAATAGTGCTCCGATGTCTTCAACACCGGCGCGGCGCCGGAGAGCGTCGAGTAGGCATTCTTCAGGTCGGTAGGCGAATAGACCGAACTGCAGTTCTCGCAGGCGTCGCCGTATTGATCCTTGGCGCCGCACTTGGGGCACTCGCCCTTGATGTAGCGGTCGGCAAGGAACATGCCCTTCACCGGGTCGTAGAACTGCTCGACCGGTTTGGTGTAAATGAGGCCCGTGGCCTTGAGCTTGCGGTAGATGTCCTGCGACAACTCGGTGTTCTCGGGCGAGTCGGTCGAGTGCCAGTTGTCGAAGCCGATGTGAAAGCCGTCGAGATATTTCTTGCGCTCGGCGCCGATGCGCCCGACCAGCTGCTGCGGCGTCACACCCTCGGCCTCTGCCTTGAGCATGATAGGCGCGCCGTGCGCGTCGTCGGCGCAGACGAAATGCACGGTATTGCCCTGCATGCGCTGGAACCGCACCCAGATGTCGGCCTGGATGTACTCCATGATATGGCCGATGTGAAACGAGCCGTTGGCGTACGGCAGGGCGGTGGTGACGAAGAGTTTGCGCTTCATTCTTGTTTAGACGACGGAAATGAGTGCACCCGCCGTCGCTCAGGCGGCGGCGGGTGCAACCCGCAAGCGTTCAATTGTATCGCGCAGCCCCTCGAATATCCATTAAAATGAACACCTTTTCCCGGGCCGCACCAGTGGCGCGGCCGCAGCGCCAAGGAGCATGGACAATGTCAGTTTCGGAATTGCAGATTCAGACCGCCCTCAAGGAAATCACCGACCCCAACACGGAGAAGGATTTCATCGCCACCAAGTCGGCGCGGAACATCAAGGTCAGCGGCAGCGATGTGTCGCTCGATGTCGAACTGGGCTATCCGGCCAAGACCCAGATCGAGCTGATTCGCAAGATGGTGCAGACGAAGCTCGGCAGCATTCCCGGCGTCGGCAAGGTCACGGTCAACGTCGTGAGCAAGATCGTCTCGCACAGCGTGCAGCGCGGCGTCAAGCTGATACCCGAAGTGAAGAACATCATCGCCGTGGCCTCGGGCAAGGGCGGCGTGGGCAAGTCCACCACCGCGGTGAACCTGGCCCTCGCACTCGCCGCCGAGGGGGCCAGCGTGGGCATCCTCGATGCCGACATTTACGGACCCTCGCAGCCGACCATGCTGGGCATCACCGGCCGGCCCGAATCGCGCGACGGCAAGACGCTGGAGCCCATGATCGGGCACGGCCTGCAGGCCATTTCCATCGGTTTTCTGATCGATGTCGATACGCCGATGGTGTGGCGCGGCCCGATGGTGACCCAGGCGCTGGAACAGCTGCTGAAGGACACCCACTGGCAGGGCGTGGACTACCTGGTGGTGGACTTGCCGCCGGGGACCGGCGACATTCAGCTGACGTTGGCGCAGAAGGTGCCGGTCACCGGCGCCGTGATCGTCACCACGCCGCAGGACATCGCCCTGATCGATGCGCGCAAGGGGCTGAAGATGTTCGAGAAGGTCGGCATACCCATCATCGGCATCGTCGAGAACATGAGCATCCACATCTGCTCCAACTGCGGGCACGAGGAACACATTTTCGGTGCCGGCGGGGCGGAAAAAATGTGCAAGGACTTCAATGCCGAATTCCTCGGCGCGCTGCCGCTCGACATCCGCATCCGCGAGCAGACCGATTCGGGCAAGCCGACCGTGGTGGCCGACCCCGACGGTCGCAGCGCCGAGATCTACCGGAGGATCGCGCGCCGCGTCGCGGTGAAAATCTCGGAGCAGGCGAAGGACATGACATCGAAGTTTCCGAACATCGTTATCCAAAATACGTAAGCAAGCTCTGATTCAGTCCGTGACGCAATCTCTATGACCATCAAATCCGACAAGTGGATCCGCCGCATGGCGGCGGAGCACAGGATGATCGAGCCGTTCGAGCCCGGACAGGTGCGCACGGCGAACGGGCACAAGATCGTGTCCTACGGCACCTCGAGCTATGGCTATGACATCCGCTGCTCGGACGAATTCAAGATTTTCACCAACATCAACTCGACCATAGTCGACCCGAAGAACTTCGACGAGAAGTCGTTCGTCGATTTCAAGGGCGATGTCTGCATCATCCCGCCCAACTCCTTCGCGCTGGCGCGCACGGTGGAGTATTTCCGCATTCCACGCAACGTGCTCACGGTTTGCCTCGGGAAATCGACCTACGCCCGCTGCGGCATCATCGTCAACGTCACGCCGTTCGAGCCCGAGTGGGAGGGCTACGTGACCCTGGAGTTTTCCAACACCACCCCGCTGCCAGCCAAGATCTACGCCAACGAAGGCGTGGCGCAGGTGGTTTTCTTCGAGTCCGACGAGGTGTGCGAGACATCGTACAAGGACCGCGGCGGGAAGTATCAGGGGCAACAAGGCGTGACGCTGCCGAAAATCTGAGAATTTGCGGCAGCATCGCGGGCACCAGCGCCGGCGCGGATGTCGCCTGGCCGCCGGCGTTCGTGGCGTTCACGCTGGCGCGCCGTCCCGGTCCTCGATCGGCGCCGGCGCCGGTCAAACCGGTGGAACCTCTTCTCCAGCCACCACGGTGATCTGCACATCGCCGAGTCTGACCACCTGCCCGACCCGGATCTTGCACGTCTTGCGTAACTCCACGCTTCCATCCACTGAGACTCCGCCGCCGGCCACCAGCGCCTTCCCGGCGCCGCCGCTGTCGCACAGGCCCGTCAGCTTCAGCAATTGGTTCAATTGGACAAACTCGCGATTCAAGCGGAATTCAATTTGTTGCATAGGACCCTTTCAGCAATGTTATCAGTTCAACCGGCGTCGCTGCGTTCGCCCGGCGCATCCGGATTCGGCCGTCACGGATGACGGCTTCCAGCGCCATTGTGCGCTTCGCCAGATCCCCGGAATGGCGAAATGGCGTCGATTCGTCGCGGGGGTTCGCTGCTTTCATCAAAGCTGAGGGCGCCAGGCCTGCCAGGGTGAGCAAGGACGCGGTGGGGGGAGAATCGGGTCGCTTGCGGTCAAGCGTGCGATCGCATCCGGGGCATTGTCTTGACTTCGCCACAAGCGTGCTCTAGGATAGTTTGATAACAATTCAAAGTTACCCAGCACCCGGCCAAGCCGCATCCGCCGGGATAGTTTCAGCACTGACCGGCCCCGTTTCCGGGTTCCTATCTGCCTTGCATCAGGGCAGGTGCCGGTGCTGCGATCACATCAATCGGAGGAGCGTCATGACGCAAAGCGACAGGAAGTGGGACGGGTTCATCGATAAGCTTAAGGTAAGCCGCCGCGATTTCATTTTCTCGACGGTGGCGGCCGGCGTGTTGACCATGACGCCGCGATTCGTCGGCGCACAGGCGGCCAAGCCATACAAGCTCGGCGTGCTGCTGCCCTCGACCGGCACCGGCGCGAATTATGTCGAGAACGCAATCAAAGGCCTTCCGCTTGCGGCGGCCGAGATCAATTCCAAGGGCGGTTTCCTCGGTAAGCACCCGATCGAGATCGTCTACCGCGACGACCAGACCAAGCCCGATGTGGGCGCGCGCGAGGCGAAGTCGATCATCCTCAACGACAAGGTGCAGACCATCATCGGCACCTATTCGACCGCGGTGGCCCTGGCGATCGAGGAGATCACGCACGAGCACAAGGTGCTGCACCTTGCGGCGACTTCCAACGGCTCGAAGATCACGCAGGACAACTACTCGCCCTATACCTATCAGTTCTGCCCCGACAGCAACATGCAATCGGGCGCCGTGGTGGTAGCGGTATCGAAGATGGTGAAGAAGAACAACTGGAAATCGTACGTGTCGCTCAGCCAGGATTACGAGTGGGGGCGCGATACGCACAAGGGATTTACCACCGAACTCGCCAAGGCGGCACCGGAAGCGAAGGAAATCAAGCAACTGTGGTTCAAGCTCGGCGAGACCGATTTCACCTCCTACATCACGGCCATCCAGACGGCGAAGCCCGATTTTCTGTTCGGCGCCATCGCCGGCAAGGACTCGGAAACCTTCCTTCAACAGGCGGGCCAGGCGGGGTTGTTCAAGCGCGTGCCGTACCCCGGCGGCCTGATTTCGGTGACCGAATTGCGCCAACTGCGCAAGACGCTGCCGCGCGGAATCATCGGTCTCGCGCGCTGCCCGTTCTTTGCGCACCTGAAAGAGCCGCTGATGCAGAAGTACATCAAGATGCACCGCGCCAAATTCGGCGACGACAACTATCCGGACGACTGGGCGTGCATGCACTACGACGCCATCTACGGGCTGGAGCAGGCGATCAACAAGGCGAAGAGCATCGAAACCGAGGCCGTGGTCAAGGCGCTGAAGGGCGCGACGCTGGATACCTGCCGCGGCAAGCGCACCATGCGCGACTGCAGCAACCAGCTCGACGTGCCCTCCTACGTCGGCGAGGTATGGGATTCGCCCGACTACCCGTTCCCGATCTACAAGCCGGACACCATGATCGTCGTCGAAGGCCACGACGTGTGGACACCGACCTGCGAAGCGGTGGAGAAGCTGAAAAAGAAACGCGCCTAAGCGCACCGGCTGGCGGCGGGGTCAACGCCGCCGTCAGCCCCCCTTTCGACCAAGCCTCGCTGCTCGCACAGGACGCGATGGATCTCAGCGCATTTGCAATTCAGCTGTTCAGCGGCCTGTCGCGGGCGATGGTGCTGTTTCTGCTGTCCGCCGGACTGTCGCTGATCTTCGGCGTGATGAACATTCTCAACTTCGCGCACGCGACGCTGTGGCTGGTCGGCGGCTACGTGACCTACTCGATATTCGAGTTCCTCGGCGGCCAGTTCGGCGCCAGTCCCTGGCTGCTGCTGCCGGCGATCCTCGGCGCCACGGCGGCGATGGCCGCGGCCGGATTCGCGCTCGAGCGCTACCTGATCCGGCGCACCTATGGACGCGATTTGCCGGAACAGCTGCTGCTTACATTCGCGCTGGTGCTGATCATCGGCGATCTGATCAAGCTCGTATGGGGCGTCGAAAATCGCCGCATCAGCCTCGGCATCGAGCCGATCGAAATGCTCGATACCTTCGTCAATCCCTACCACTTCGTGATCATTGCGACCGGAGTCGCGGTCGCGTTCGGGCTGTGGTTTTTCCTGCATCGCACGCGCTTCGGCAAGATCGTGCGCGCCGCGGTCTATAGCCGCAACATGGTGAGCGCCCTCGGTATTCCCATCCCGATGATTTATTCCGGCGTGTTCGCGCTCGGGGTCGGGCTCGCCGCATTTGCCGGCGGCGTGTTCCTGCCGCTGCTGCCGATGTCGCTCGGCGTCGATCACGATATCATCGTGCAGTGTTTCGCGGTGGTGGTGATCGGCGGTTTCGGCAGCATGCTCGGGACTTTTGTCGCAGCCGTCATCGTCGGCGTCGTCTACTCGTTCTCGATCCTGTTCTGGCCCGACGGCGCGCTGGCGATGGTTTTCCTGATCGTTATCCTGGTGCTGATCTGGCGGCCGTGGGGCCTGTTCGGCACCGAGTTGCGTTATTGATCGATCGACGTGAGAGCCGGCAACAGCAACTGGTGGTCGCGGCTTTACGCCAGGTACGGCTTGTCGGGACCGGCCGCGCTCGTACTGCTCGTTTTTTTTCTGCTGGTGCCGCTGCTGCCGGAGAAGTTCTGGACCATCGTTTCGACCGAGATCCTGATTCTCGGCCTGTTCGCGATGAGTTTCAACCTGCTCTACGGCTATATGGGGCAGATCTCGTTCGGGCATGCGGCATTTTTCGGCCTTGGCGCCTATGCCACGGCGATGGTATTCACCCGCTTCAAGACCGCGGGCGGTGAAATCGCCATGCTCGATTTCTTTCTGTCGCTGCTGGCCGGCCCGCCGGTGGCCGCGCTCGGCGCGCTGATCGTCGGTTTTTTCTGCGTGCGCCTGACCGGGATCTATTTCGCCATGCTGTCGCTCGCGTTCGGCGAGCTGCTGTTCTACATCGTGTTCTCGTGGTACAGCTTCACCAAGGGCGACGATGGCATCCAGGGCCTGCTGCCGCCGCCGTTCTTCCAGGACCCGGTCAACTACTATTTCCTGACGCTGGCGATCGTGATCGCGGCGCTGCTCGCGATGTGGCGCATCGCCGAGTCGCCGTTCGGCTACATCATGCGCACGCTGCGCGACAACCAGCGGCGGGCGGCGTTTCTAGGCATCAATGTGCGCCTGCACATGCTGATGAATTTCGTGATTGCCGGCGCCTTCGCCGGACTCGCAGGGGCGCTGTGGGGGCCCTTTTCGCGCAGCGTATCGCCGGGGCTGCTCGGTTGGCAGGAGTCCGGCATTGCGGTGTTCATGGCGCTGATCGGCGGCGCCGGCTCGTTCATGGGGCCACTGCTGGGATCGGTAATCTATACTTTCCTGCAGGCGGTCGTCACCATGTTCACCACCTATTGGCCGCTGACCATCGGCACCATCATTCTGCTGATCGTGCTGTTTGTGCCGGGCGGCGTGCTCGGCCTGATCGAAAAGCGCATCAAGGCGCGCCCCGGCAGGGCCGGCGATGCCGACGACGGCGCGC
>CABEBZ010000166.1_pt1 | contig 12060 bp, 10 predicted proteins | sample 3132741 | NCBI WGS metagenome assembly CABEBZ01 (sample SAMEA5534347, study PRJEB31848) | metagenome | biome: tundra; feature: field; material: soil | place: USA | collected 2013-05 | depth 0.45 m
GTTTCATGACAGCGGACAACGCGTTCGAGATCTGGCAATCCAGGTTGAGGAAGCACGGCCTGGACGAGGTCCGGCGGCTTGCGACAGAGCGGCCGCTCGAGCCGCGCGCGCGGCGCTTTATCTTCCTTCGCCATGGCGAAACCGAGGGTAACGCCCGGCGGGTTTACCAGCCTCTGGACATCCCTCTCAACCCGACGGGGCACGCCCAGGCCAGGCGTGCGGCCGAGTATCTGCGCGAGCATCCGGTCGAGCGGATCCTCGCCAGCGACATGCGGCGCGCCTGGCAGACGGCGCAGGCGGCGGCAGAAATTGTATGCGCGCCGGTGATTCCGGAACCGCGCCTGCGCGAAAGATGGTTCGGCGACCTGATCGGCACGTCGTCGATGGACCTCGATTGGCGCAACGAGCCGCCGAACGGCGAATCGCTGCGCGACTTCGTCGTGCGCACCCAGGACGGCTTCTGCGATGCTCTGGACACCGAAGCCTCGACCCTGCTGGTTGCCCACGGCGGGCCGCTATACGTTCTGGTCTTCAGCCTCGGCGCCGAGTTGCTGGAGCAGCATATCGCCAATGCCACGCCATTGCTGTTCGAGTACGAGTCGGACGCTGGCCGCTGGCGCATCAGCAACATCGCGCCAAAACACATTACCGCGGGGTATCGCACCACGGCGGATTGAAACTGGCCGGGAAGCGAAGTGCCGTGGCGTGCTGCGCGTTACGCGGGTATGTTCGATATTCCAACCGCACCGCCGGTCGATCAAGAGTTTTGGTCGCTCCGGACCGACCGATCGATGGGCCGTTTCATTAGCCTAGCGCTCTGCCTCGCCGCGGCTGTTTCGCGCCGCGACCGCGATGGCGATCCGCACGGGGATCCTGTCGGATTCGGCTAGGGGCATGAATCAGTCTAGTCCAGCCGTCTAACCATTGCCAATGCCCGAATTGGTCTTAAGTTGGTCTTCGACAATATCTAGTATATTAGATTAAATAAGCATCATAATTAGTTGTTATTATTATCTATAATAAAATTATAATATACTGGGAAAAGTAACCAGAACCCTGGCCACGCTATCTAGTCCGGCGCCTTGGCGTACGCGATAACCCGGGACATTTCGGTGCTGACGATGATCCTGGACATGGAGAGTTCCCTTCAAGTTGGTTACAAGACGAGGGGACACCTCCCCTCATTCTCCCCCTAAGTTAGGGTCAGGGGTCGTTTCGGCAATTCTGCAACGGCCACTTGGGAAGCGGCCCGGGCACGGTCATCGAGCCTGACCCCGCCCGATGAAACTCCGGATTGAAAAATTCATCGGCAGCCGGAGTCTATGTTCCCAGCCCGAATCGCTTCACCACGCCGCCGACCGTCTCGAGCAGAAGCTCCAGCGTGACCGGCTTGATCATGTAGTCCGCCGCGCGCAATGCCACGGCCTTGGATATGGTGTCGGTGTCCATACGGGAGCTGGCAAGAATCAGCGGGATCGATGCGGTCTTTTCGTCCGTTCTAAGCAATGATGCCAGTTCAAGGCCGTTCATGTAGGGCATGTTGATGTCGCTGATGACAAGATCGAAGTTTCGCGTGAGCAGTGCCTTGCCGCCTTCGATCGCGTCCTCCGCCGTCTCGATCGCATAACCTGCCTCCGCCAGCAACATGCTCGCCAATTCGCGAAACGTGTCGTCGTCGTCGATGATGAGAATGCGGATTTTTTTGCGGTCCTGCATCGTCTCCTCTTGGAACGGTACCGGTTCTTCAGCCAGGGCGGCGTGGCCCGGCATTCCGCGCATAGAATTCGCCGTATCGGTGGCGCCGGCGGCGGCCGGTCGCCATCGCTCCGCTGCCGGCCGGACCAGTCCCGCCCGAGATGCCCGCGAACATAGTATCATCGGCTTCATGATGATGCCAAGGCAGCTGACGACGGCGGACGCCGCCGCTAGCGCGGCCACCAGCGGGTTCGAACAATTGGGGGCCTCGTGAGCGATTCTCTCGACGCGCTGCAGCGCACGTTTGCCATGCTCAGCGCCAAATACCAGGTCAAGCTGCCGGCCACGGTCGCGCAGTTCGAGGATCTCTGGCGACGACTCCTCGCCGCCGAGGCGCCCGTTTCGCGTTTGGGGGATCTCATTCAGATCGCCCACAACATCGCCGGGAACGGAAAAACTTTCGGTTTTGCATCCGCAGGCGAGGTGGCACGCAAAATTGAACTGTGCCTGGAGCCGGCTTGCGCCGCCGGGCGGCTGCCGGATGCGGCCGAGCAGGAACGCGTTGCGGCGCTGCTTGCCGCGCTCAAAAACGCGGCGCAATAGCCCTCCCGGGGCCTCCCGCAATCATGCGCCTCTCGTTCAGCACCAAGGTTACCGCGGCGATCGCCGCCGGCGTGGCTATCCTGGTCGTTCTCGGCCTCATCGTGGCCCTGAGGCTCACTTACATTGGCACCGGTCTGGGAATTGCCTTGCTCATATGGCTCATTTTCGCGGTCAATCGGTACGAATCGGACCGGCGCAGATCGGAGAGCACGCTGCTCGAGCACGACCAGCGTCTGAAGCTCGCGCTCGAGCTGGCTGGGATGGTGAGCTGGGATTGGGAAGTGGCGACCGACAAGTTCGTCTGGAACGACGATCCGCAACGATTGCTCGGGCCGGAGCCGGACGGCGGTTATCCGGACAGGAAGACAATGGTTCATCCGGAGGACCTGGCCGAGTACGTTCGCGCCGGCAGCGAATCGCTGCGCTCGGGCGAAGCCTACCGCAGCGAATTCCGTATCCGGCGAACCGACGGGCAAAACGTCTGGATTGCGGCTCGCGGACGCCCAGTGAAAGACGCGCGGGGAGCGGTCACGCGCGTGATCGGCGCTTGGCAGGACGTGTCGGAGATCAAGCAGGCGGAGCAGGCGCTGCGCGAGAGCGAAACGCGCTTCCGCAGCCTGACCGATCTGTCTTCGGACTGGTACTGGGAGCAGGACCGGGAACTGCGCCTGTCCTTCCATTCAAGCGGCTTCGGACAGCGCTCGGGCACAACGACCAACAAGTTGCTCGGCAAGTTTCGCTGGGAGGAGCCCAACCGGTTTCCATTGACCGGCACGTGGGATGATCATCGCGCCATGCTCGAGGCGCACCAGCCGTTCAAGAATTTCGAGTACGTCAGAATCGGCGACAATGGCGAGCAATATTTTGTTTCCCTCAGTGGCGTGCCGATTTACGACGCGGCGGGCAATTTCAACGGCTACCGTGGCATAGGAACGAATATCACCGAGCGCAAGCGGGCGGAGCAGGCGTTGCGCGAAAGCGAGAGGGAGCTGCGACTGATCACCGATGCCGTGCCGGCGGTGATCACCTACGCCGATGCGGACGAGCGCATGCGCTTTTGCAACATAGCCATGGCCCGGCTGGTTGAACGGCCGCCGGAGACGATTGTCAACCGCACCATGAGAGAGATTTTCGGCGAAGACCGATACCGGGCGCTGGAGCCGCACGTGCGGCGGGCGCTCGCCGGCGAGGACGTGCATTTCGAACACACGCAAGTCAACGCAGATGGCGGTCTTCTCGATCTTTCGGTGAAGTACCTTCCGCGGCGGAACGAACGCGGCGAGGTGGAGGGGTTTTACACGCTCGCCACCGATATCACCGAAATCAGGCGGCTTGAGCGTCTGAAAAGCGAATTCGTCTCGACGGTGAGCCACGAACTGCGCACGCCCCTCACTTCGATCCGGGGGTCGCTGGGACTTCTGTCGGGGGGCGTCGGCGGCGCGCTGCCGGATAAGGCCAGAGGGTTGATAGAAATCGCCAAGAACAATTGCGAACGCCTCATCCGCCTTATCAACGACATGCTGGACATCGAGAAAATCGAGTCCGGAAAAATGACCTTCAACCTGCGTCCGCTGGAGCTGATGGAACTCATCGAACAGGTGGCCAGGGCGAACGACGGGTTTGCCGTTCAGCACGGCGTGCGGCTGCAGGTAACGGCGGCCGTTCCCGGGGCAAAGGTCCAAGGAGACGGCGACCGGCTGGTGCAAGTGCTGACCAATCTGATTTCGAATGCCTGCAAGTTCTCCCCTGCGGGAAGCAGCGTCGACATCGCGGTCGCCAGACTGGGCGAGCGGCTGCGCGTGGAGGTTGCCGACCATGGCCCCGGAATATCGGATGACTTTCGCCAGCGCATCTTCCAGAAATTCTCCCAGGCCGACGCTACGAACACGCGCAAGGAAGGAGGGACCGGACTGGGTCTGAGCATTTCGAAGGCGATCATCGAACGGCTGGGCGGCCAGATCGGGTTTTTTTCCGAGCCGGGCAAGGGATCCACTTTTTATTTCGAGCTTCCGGAGTGGCGCGAGGGATTGTTGTCTGCGCCCGTTGCGCCGGACGCGACGGCTGCGCCGGACGCGCGTCCGCGTGTCCTGGTGTGCGAGGACGATCCCGACGTGGGCAAGCTGATTCAACTCATGCTCCAGAATGCCGGATTGGCTTCGGATATCGCCTATGATGCGGCCCAGGCCAAAGCCCTGCTGCTTCGCCAGCACTACGCCGCCATGACGGTCGATCTCATGCTTCCGGATCAGGACGGCCTGTCGCTCATCCGGGAACTGCGGAGCGCGCCGGGAATGGCGCATTTGCCGGTCATCGTGGTGTCGGCTACCGCGGAGGAAGGCAAGCTGAAGCTGCACGGGGAAAACCTGGAGGTGATCGACTGGATCGGCAAGCCGATCGATGAAGATCGCCTTCTTGGCAATCTGCGCCAGGTGCAGGGCGCGGCGCGCCCGCGCGTACTGCACGTCGAGGACGATCCCGATTTACGCAAGGTGGTCTCGACGATTGCGCGCGATATCGCCGATTTCGAGCCCGCCGAATCGGTCCGCGATGCCACCGCCAAACTCGCGCGGGAGCGCTTCGATATGGTGCTGCTCGACCTGGGTTTGCCCGACGGCTCGGGTTGGGAACTGCTGCAGCTTATCAACCGCATGACGCCGCGCCCGCGGGTGGTGATATTTTCGGCGCACGATGCAGGCGCCGATCGCGGCCAGAATGCGGATCCCTACCTGGTGAAATCGCAGACCTCGGAACAGCAACTGATCGACACCATCCGGGGCGCCTTCAATGCCGCCGCCTAGCCGGGAGAACCACCGATGGGACGCGAACTGAAGCGCATTCTCTACGTCGAAGACGAAAGCGATATCCGGACCGTCACCGCCATGGCCCTGGAGGCGGTCGGCGGATTTACCGTCATCTCCTGCGACTCGGGCAAAGAGGCGCTTGCTACGGCGCCCGATGCGAACGCCGATCTGATCCTGCTCGACGTGATGATGCCGGGAATGGACGGCCTGGCCACACTCAGCGCCTTGAGAGGCCTGTCCCAAACCGCCGATACCCCGGTCATTTTCATGACCGCGAAGGTACAGGCGAGCGAAATCCAGCATTACATGCGCCTGGGCGCGACCGACGTGATTGCAAAACCTTTCGATCCGATGACGCTGTCCGCGCAGATCGGCGAGATTTGGAAAAAAGTCGCCGGCTGAATCTCGCAGCGAACATATTATTACCCGCCCGCGTCGGTCAGGATAAGCGATTTCCATTTTCATGATCTAAGGCACACCTGCGGGTCGTGGCTGGTGCAGGCGGAAGGTACTTGATTTAATTGGTGGGTGGTACTGGGATCGAACCAGTGACCCCTGCCGTGTGAAGGCAGTGCTCTACCGCTGAGCTAACCGCCCGACCGAGTGCGGATTTAATCACATACGCCCTCTCGCGGTCAATTCGAAAGCCGTCATAATCCAGTAAAATGCCTTCTTTCCGAAGCCGCCTCCCATGATCCGCACTCGTTTCGCTCCCAGTCCCACCGGTTATCTGCACGTCGGCGGCGCGCGCACCGCGCTTTTCTCCTGGGCCTACGCGCGCAAGCACGGCGGCAAGTTCGTGCTGCGCATCGAGGACACCGATCTCGAGCGCTCGACGGAAACTTCGGTGAACGCGATCATCGAAGGCATGAAGTGGCTGGGCCTCGATTGGGACGAGGGGCCGTACCGGCAAATGCAGCGCCTCGAGCGTTACCGCGAAGTGGCGGAGCAACTGCTGCATGCGGACAAGGCCTACTGGTGCTACGCCAGCAAGGACGAACTCGAGCAGATGCGCGAACAGCAGCGCGCGCGCGGCGTGAAGCCGCGCTATGACGGGCGCTGGCGTCCGGAGAACGCGAAACGCGCCGGTCTGACGCCGCCGGCAGGCGTCAAGCCGGTGCTGCGTTTTCGAAATCCGGACGAAGGCGCGGTCACCTTCATTGACCTGGTGAAAGGACCGATCACCGTCGCCAACAGCGAAATCGACGATCTGGTGATCCTGCGCGCCGACGGCGTTCCCACCTACAATTTCGGCGTCGTGGTGGACGACCTGGACATGGACATCACCCATGTCATCCGCGGCGACGATCACGTCAACAACACGCCGCGGCAGGTGAATATTTTCCAGGCGCTGGGCGCGCCGCTGCCGCAGTTCGCGCACGCGCCGATGATCCTGGGCGCGGACGGCGAGCGCCTGTCCAAGCGCCACGGCGCAGTCTCGGTCATGCAGTACCCGGAGGACGGCTATCTGCCCGAAGCGCTGTTCAACTACCTGGCGCGCCTTGGCTGGAGTCACGGCGACGCCGAGAAGTTCACGCGCGAACAGTTCGTCGAATGGTTCGACCTCGCGCATGTGAGCAAGTCGACCGCCCAGTTCGACGCCGCCAAGCTTGCGTGGCTCAACCACGAGTACATCAAGGAAGCGGATCCCGGGCGCCTGGCCGCATTGGTGGCGCCGCGCATCGAGCGCGACGGCGGCAAGCTCGACGATGGCCCGGCGCTCGCCGAAGCGGTGAAGCTGCTCAAGGATCGCGCCACCACGCTCGAGCACATGGCCGAGTCGGCGATGATGTTCTACCGGCGGATAGAACCGAGCAAAGCGCTCATCGCCGAGCACCTCACGCCGGAAGTCATGCCGGCCGTGCGCGAGCTGGCGGGCAGCCTGGAGCGCGTCGAATGGCAGCGGCCGAAGCTGAACGAGGCAGTCAAGGCTGTGGTCGGGAAATTCGGCCACAAAATGCCCCAAATCGCGATGCCGCTGCGGGTAATCCTGCTCGGCCAGACGCAGACGCCATCGATCGACGCGGTGCTGGAACTGCTCGGGCGCGACACCGTGCTGGCGCGGCTGCAACCCTATCTTGTGGAAAGCTAATCCGTCTTTACAGGGGAGGGCGCAAACCGGTATAATTCGCGCCTTTCGTGGGGGTATAGCTCAGCTGGGAGAGCGCTTGCATGGCATGCAAGAGGTCAGCGGTTCGATCCCGCTTACCTCCACCACACCGATCAGTCCCACCTGGTTATCACCAAGCCCTTTAGTCCCCATCGTCTAGAGGCCTAGGACATCACCCTTTCACGGTGAGTACGGGGGTTCGAATCCCCCTGGGGACGCCAATTATTTCAAGGTGTTACGATTGCATGGCAAGGCAATAACGCGCTTATGTCTAGAATATGTCTAGATGGCGTAGGTAATTTTGACCCACGTTTAAGTTTGGTGATCTTCCGTTGTCGGACAACTGGGAGGCCTTCGGTGCGCTGCGCCGGCATCAACTGATCGGGTCGCTTGGGAATCTTTGCGGCGTTCATATTCCGGCTGAGCTGACCGACGAGCTGCTCAACGAGTCGAAGTGGATTGATCTGCTGTATCGCTACTGCGATGCCGGGGGATCGAACTGGGGCTATGCGCTTGAGCGGTCGTGAAAGAGTGCCGATCGGATGGAGCTGCCCGAGTACGACCCGATGCCCCCGGAGACGTTGGAGTACATCAAGACGGCGGCCCCTTCGCGGCGCTGGGGCCTCCGGGTGCAATTTTTCTAAACCCCGCACTCCTGGCTTATCCGGCGCATCGCGGCCTGATACTCGGCGGGGGTCGCCTCCGGGTTCGCGGCAGCCCAAGCAGCTTTCGCCTGCTTGCACCGCTGCCACTTCACGTCGCGCCCACAACGTGATCGACGCTTCGAATCCGCTGGCACAGAAAGCTGGTGGTTGCAGGTTTCAGACGAGCCGGCTCGGCAGCGTCTTATATTCCTCGACGCGCTTCATCTGGTTGAGCATCGCCTGCGGGACGACGTATGGCTTCCACTCCCGCTGAGGTAAGTCCTTCGCAATTTCGTGAAGTTTCGTCCGAGCTTCGGTAAGTTTGTCTCTGAGTACCTTGCCGGTCTGTGTGCCATGCTTGTTCATGCTGCTCGTTCCTCGGGGTAACGTCGTGCTGTGCGGCGGGCCCGCAACGCTGGCGTAACAAAAAGCGGACCCCTAAGACCGTATAAGACCCCAAGAGCTGGGTCTAGCCGGTGTGCCCGCTTCGGCGACCAGGCGTTCTTCCGGGCAAACCATATCCGGACACTGCGCGTCATCCCGCTGGCTGTCAATTGGATGGAAGGTGCAAAACGGCAGGTTTTGAGCGGTTTATTGATTCTCGCCGAACTCGACTTCAAGCTTCTCAGGGTCGAGGGACATCCCTTTTCTTCTTGGGCGTGGTCAGCTGCAGTACCTTGGCAACAGACTGGGTGCACAATGATTGACACGACTTCTACGGCATCGGAGGAAGGCTTGACCTGGCGAAGGCCCTATCTCTATCGCTTGCACCTGTCGGTTGCGCCTTATTCCATGGCGGGCTGCTGGTGCAGGTGATCGGCGACGCGACGTGAAACCCCCGCGCTTCGACGACGTGCTGCGCGCGGCCATCACGCGCAATCTCGCACGGCGCGTCGCCGCACCCCTGCAAGCACGCGGCCTCAAGCGCGCGGCGGTGTGCCTGATCCTCACTGACGGCGGCGCGGGCGATGCAGCACTGGTGTTGACGCTCCGGGCGAAGCACCTGAGCACGCATTCCGGCCAGTTCGCACTGCCCGGCGGCCGCGTCGACGCAGGCGAAAGCATCGTCGAGGCCGCGCTGCGCGAAGCGCGGGAGGAGATCGGCCTCGAACTCGCACGCGAGGCCATCCTCGGGTGGCTCGATGATTACCCGACGCGTTCCGGCTATCTCATCACGCCGATCGTCGTCTGGGCGCCGAACGATGCGGCGATGAGCGCGAACCCGGCGGAGGTGGCGGCGATCTACCGTGTGCCTCTGGCTGACCTGGGCCGGCCCGGCTCCCCCGAATTCGTCGCGATACCGGAAAGCGATCAACCGGTGATTCGCTATCCGTTGCTGGGAACGTTGATCCACGCGCCAACTGCGGCGGTGCTCTACCAATTCATGGAGGTTGCCGTGCACGGCCGCGCCACGCGCGTGGCGCACCTGGAGCAGCCCGTCTGGGCATGGCGTTAGCCGCGCCGCTGTTTGCGCGTGCCGGTCGGCGGGACCGGCAGGTTGTCAAAAAGGGGGCGCGCCTCCTTTTTACATCCCCCAAATCGGAGGCTGCTGAAAAACGCATCCCGCCGGCAGACCGCGTGACCCCAAATTCGCTTCGCGTCCGGGAAGCGCTTTTCAGCAGCCTCCGAGCGTTCTCAGTCCACCACGAACAGCTTGGCGCCAACCGCTGTGGACGAGCGATGGGGTTCAGCCCCGTCGGCGACCTGATAGCTCATGCCAGGCTGTAACACAAATTGGCGACCATCCTGGAGTTCGGTGCTCAGTTCACCTTCGAGGCAGAATAATATGTGGCCCTTTGAACACCAATGATCGGCAACATAGCCGGGCGTGTATTCAACCACGCGAACGCGTATGGAACCGAACTGACGGGTACGCCAGTAAGCGATACCGCTTTCGCCTTTGTGCTCCGTCTGTTCGATCTTCGACCAATCGGTCGTGGCGAACGGAATTCCAGCCATTTCCATGAGTGAATTCTCCGACGCTAGCGCCGGACAATACTGCTGCCGGCAGCCTTTACCGGATCACCTGCAGCCAATCCGGGGTCGTGATCGAAATTGAAAGTACGCTCGTCACCGTTGTCGAAGCGTACCGAGACGGCCCAGGTCTTGGTCGATTTCATTTTTCCCTCGATCTTGTGGCCGGCGTAGGCTCCTCCGGCGGCGCCGGCAACGGTGGCCACGTCCTTGCCCGTTCCCTTGCCGACCTGGTGACCGAGGAGTGCGCCGGCGACTCCCCCGGCGATGAGTCCCACCGGGCCGGCCTTGCCTTCTTTTTCTGCTACCCTGACTGCCGTTACCTTGCCGCAATCGTTGCAACCGGCCGCGCTGTGACCGGTCTTGCTTTCTGCCGCAAGCTTATTCTCGGCAGCGGCTAATGCCTTTGCGTGGTCCTCCTTCGCGTCGCGCAGGCATTGCATACGCCGGCCGGAGGTCGATTCATCAGCGCATATCTTCTGGTCCTCGCTGTAACGATAGTCCGCTTTCTTCTTTGCGGCGTCATAACTGGCTTTCGCCGCTTCGTCGTTCGCTACGCAAGCCGTGGCGGCGCTGATTAGCGCGAGAAACATCAGGAATTGTCGTTTCATGGACTTGATCTCCGGGCATTTCAATTGGCGATGCCCCGTCCGCGGTAGCGGCTCGGGGGCGGCGAGGTTGCCTGCATAGGCTACGCGGCCTCGGCGCGGGCGGCAACTGTTCATTGCAGTTGTGGCAGGGGTGTAAAGAGCCCTAATATTGGTGCATGCAGGAACTGTCATCCGCCACCTGAAATCACCGAACGGTGGGGCGCAGGTCGAAGGGCGCTTGACGCCAAGGTGCCGGATAGCGTGTAATTTGCTTCGCCGCCACAGACAGCGGCGACCCAATCAGCACAGTTGCATTTGTCGATCACGAATTTCTGTCTAAATCCCGAGGCCACTTCTCCAACGGCGGGCAGGCGGAGTCGGCGGCAAGACATTTTGGGGGGGAAAGCAATGCGGCCGACCAATTCAGCTATCCTGAGTCTCGCTCTAATTATTGTTTCTGGCTGCGCGATCGAGAAGGCAAAGCAGACGTCCTCTCCCGACGATACGAGTTTCTGGTGCCAGTTGATATCGTGTGGCGTGGTTGTGCCGATAGATAAGTGATAGCAGGCGCGACCTGATCGCTATTTTCCCCGTTTAACGCTAGAGTACGGATTGCCATGCACGCGACCCTCCATTTGATGCAGAAGTACGGCTTCCCGGCGTTGCACCGGGGACAGCTCGACACACTCCAGGTCAACCTCGGCTACCGCTGCAACCAGAGCTGCCTGCACTGTCATGTCAACGCGAGCCCGCAGCGGACCGAGACGATGTCGCGGGAGACGGTGGCCGATGTGCTCGCTTTCCTCGAGGTTTCCGGGGTAAGGCAGCTCGACCTTACTGGCGGCGCGCCGGAACTCAACGCCCACTTTCGCAGCCTGGTGATGCGTGCCTGCGAGATCGGCGTGCACGTGATCGACCGCTGCAACCTTACCATTCTCGAGGAGCCGGGTCAGGAAGGCCTGGCGGAGTTCCTCGCGCACCAGCAGGTCGAGATCACGGCGTCGCTGCCCTGTTACCTCGAGGAGAACGTGGACCGGCAGCGCGGCAAAGGCGTGTTCAAGCGCAGCATCGGTGCGCTGCAGCGCCTCAACGCGCTCGGCTACGGCTCAGACGACGGGCGCCTGGCGCTCAATCTCGTTTATAACCCGCAGGGAGCGGTGTTGCCGCCGGCGCAGGCCGGACTCGAAGCCGACTACAGGAAGGACCTGGGCGAGCGTTTCGGCATCCGCTTCACGCGCCTCTACACGCTTGCCAACATGCCGATCCAGCGCTTCGGATCGACGCTGGTATCTAAGGGGACGTTCGACGAGTACATGGCGCTCCTCAGGGGGGCGCACCGCGACGACAATCTGGAGGACGTGATGTGCCGCCGCCTGCTGTCGGTCGACTGGCAGGGCTACGTGTACGACTGCGATTTCAACCAGATGCTCGGGCTGCCGCTTCGCCTGGAGGGAAAGCAGCGGCCGCACCTGTCCGACCTGATCGGCCGCGATCTGGGCGGCAACGCCATCGCGGTGCGGGACCACTGCTACGGCTGCACCGCCGGGAATGGTTCTTCCTGCGGCGGAGCCTTGCGCGCCTGAGGATACAGAAGCACCGGCGCGCGGACGGCATGCAATTTCTAGCCGTCGCGCGCCGGTGCT
>CABEBZ010000187.1_pt1 | contig 11520 bp, 10 predicted proteins | sample 3132741 | NCBI WGS metagenome assembly CABEBZ01 (sample SAMEA5534347, study PRJEB31848) | metagenome | biome: tundra; feature: field; material: soil | place: USA | collected 2013-05 | depth 0.45 m
GGATAAGCATCGAGCAGGACAGCTTCCGTCGCGCCCTCGGCAATCTTTCTGAGTATCACTCCTCAGTGCAGAAGGATAACACCACTGCCTCGCGTCGCGCGGCTGGCATCGCACTGTCAGCCGGCTGCGGGGGCTGGGCCAAGTTGATCAAGCAAAGCGGGGCGAGCGCCGATTGAGTGGACGTAACCTCACAATCTTTAACTTTATTTGTCCGTTACTCAAGCGCCGCCTGGCTTAGCGACACGATAACGTGCCAAATTTGACAACAGACCTAGCCCGGCACCACCGCTTCGGCACCGCGGTGCCACAGGCTGCTCATCGGGCCGAACTCGATCAGGGCCACGCCCCGGGTGCGCTTGGCGAACTCGCGCTTGAGGATTTTGTAGATGTCGAGGTCGAACACCGGCCGGCCGCGGACTTCGAGCTTGTCGTAGATCTCGGCCTCGGTGCGCGCCGTGCCGAGGAAGCACCAGCGCTCGAACAGGTGCACCTCGCTCTTCTCGCCCGAGCGCTCGCGCAGGCCGATCGCGCCCTTGTACGGCCATTGCGCGAGTCTGAGCGACTGCAGCGCCTGCATCAGCCGCAGGTTGTGCGCAGCCGTGCTTTCCTTGCCGCAGCAGGCGCCGCGGCAGCGCTTCAGTTGATGTGAGAAGCAGGCCGCGCCGGCCTTGCGCGCCGGCTCCAGGCCGAGCAGCACCGGGCACAAGCCGTGCGCTTCGGCGATGCCGGTGAGCGCGGCCAGCGCCGCGTGTTTCGCGCGGAAGGTGCCGTACAGATGTTCCAGCCGCAGCGCTTCGACATCGCCCGCCGTCACCAGCCGCAACGGCGCGCGGCTCTCGAGCGCGCCGTCCCATTCCCAGGAGTAGAAATTGGCGACGCGGCGCTCGCGCCGGTTGTGCAGCGGCAGCAGTTCCTTGATCAGGCGCGATTGGTTCAGCAGCGCGCCCAGCTCGCCCGCGGTCTCGATCCACTCGACGCGCGTCACCTGCTGCGAGATGCGCATGTCCCTGGCCAGGCGATGGTCGCCCGCGAAATGCGAGCGCACCCGCGCGTGCAGGTCGACGCTCCTGCCGACGTAGAGCGGCGCGCCCTGCTCGTCGTAGAACAGATACACCCCCGGCGCCTCGGGAATCGCCTCCAGCACCTCTGCCGACAATCCGGCCGGCAGGCTGGGCGAGTCCATCTGCGCCTGCACCGCGGTGTTAATGCGGGCGGTGTCCACCTGGGCGTAGAGCTTCTGCAGGAACTGCCACAGCACCTCGGCATCGCCGAGCGCCCGGTGGCGCGCGCTGCAGGTGAGGCCGTAGCGCTCGATCAGGCTGTCCAGGTTATGGCGGCGGTGTTCGGGAAAGAGTTTGCGCGAGAGCTTGGCCGTGCACAGCACGCGGGAGCGGTAGGACATGCCAAGACGCGCGAACTCGTTCTTGAGGAAGCCGTAATCGAAGCGGGCGTTGTGAGCGACGAGCAGCTTGCCGGCGAGCCGCTCGAACAGTCCGGGCGCGAGCTGCTCGAACGTGGGCGCATCCTCTACCATCCCGTTGGTGATGCCGGTCAGCGACTGGATGAAGGGCGGAATGCTCTTTTCCGGATTCACGAGCTGGCTCCAACTGCCCACGTACTCGCCGTTGGCGACCTCGATCAGGCCGATCTCGGTGATGCGCTCGTGCGTCGCCGTCATGCCGGTGGTCTCGAGGTCGAGGAAGATCAGCGGCTGAGGGAGCATCGACTGGGACGAGTGGTTCGGGTCACGGATGCAATGTTACAGAAGAATTCGATCCGCATTCCAATGCGATGAATGGGGCAAACTCCGGATCGGTGTTGCCACCGTGGATGCTGGCGCGCCTGCGACCCGTCAATTGGTAACCGCAACGCCGCCCATTTCCAGCAGCAGCACCGCTTCTCCATCCTTCGGCGCCGGTCCGAGGCGATGCCGCAGGGGACGCCCCGCGGCTAGGGGATCCTCAGCCGAAAACAAGACATCGGCGACCGCGCCATGTCCCGGCACGCGCAGGTCCTTGTTCTCCCAGTCGGCGTGATAGCAGAAAATGACCAGGGTTTCGCCGTTTGGAAGCGCGGCGCAGCGCACCAGGGTCCGGTCCTGCATGATATCGAGGACGCCGCGAATCCCCTGCTCGGGTTCCGCCGCGAAAGCGAATTCCACGTAGGTCGCGCCGCAGGCCGGCGCGGCATCGAGCCAGAGGATCTCGCCGTCATCTTCCACCGTCGGCCGGGACAGGTAGTCGGTCGGAAACGCGATCCAGGCCACGCGCGAGGCCCTGCCGCTGCCGCGCGGAGGTGTGGCCGCGCGGCGCCACCTGAAGCCGGCGCGATCGCGCAGCGCTGCCGGCGCCCCGCCCGCGCCGGTCTGCGCGCTGCGGCACAGGCCGGATTTATTGAAGCTGTATTTCTCGACGCTCGCAATCGAGCTGGTCCCGAAGTGGAAATCGCCGAGGCGCGTGGTCGATGCGCGCCAGATGTCCGACACATAGCCGTCGGGTCGTTTCACGCCAAAGCTGAGATCGAGCAGAACGTTGGGCATGGCCGCTGACAGGGTGTTGAAAAAGGGGGCACGCCCCCTTTTATATCCCCCATTTGAGAGGCTGCTGAAAATCGCTTCCCTCTGAGACGGTATTGCCTACACGCATAATGTTCGGCCCGGGAAGCGATTTTCAACAGCCTGGTAACGAATTATCGATCTATTTCCCGCAAAAGCAAGACCCGGCCTCGCACTTGTGCATGCGATTGCGACCTAGTCTTCGAATTTCAGGATCCCCGGGGCGCCGATGGCGGCGTCACCTCCCGCAAGGCCGTGCACGCCGGCACCGAGCAGGCGTATCGGCCGGCGCCCGGCATCGGTGCGCTCGAGCAGCGTCAGGGCGCGCGCCGCGATCTCGCCCGGGTCGCGCGTGGGCGCCGCGGCGGTGTGGCTGCGCGTGACGGTGGCGAAATTGGCGAAGCGGACCTTGATCGTCACCGTGCGCGCGAGCAATCCCTTGCGCGCCAGCCATTCTGCAGTCTGGCGCGCCATGCGCTCGATCTCTGCGCGAATCGCGTCGAGATCGAGGAGATCTTCGTTGTAGGTGTTCTCGCTGCTAGAGGATTTTGACGGCCGGTCCGGCACCACCGGCCGGGGGTCATCGCCAAGGGCCAGCCGCCGCAGCGCATCGGCCAGGCCGCCGACCGCGCGCCGCAGCAAATCCGGATCGGCCGCGCGCACCTCGACCAGGCGCTGGATGCCGATTTTGCGCAGCTTCCCCGCCGTTACCGGCCCGACGCCCCATAGCGCGTCGACGGGCAGTTGCTGCAGGAAAGCCTCGACCCGGCCGGGCGAGATCACCGTCAGCCCGTCGGGCTTTTGCCATCCGGACGCGATCTTGGCCAGGAACTTGTTGGGCGCGACGCCTGCCGAGGCCGTCAACCGCGTCTCCTCGAGGATGCGCTGTTTCAGCCGCTTTGCCACCGGCGTGGCCAGGGGTTCGCCCCAGCGGTTGTCGGTGACGTCCAGGTAGGCTTCGTCGAGCGACAGCGGCTCGACCAAGGGCGTGCATGAACGGAAGATTTCGAGTATGCGCTGCGAGGCGGCGCGGTAGCGCGGGAAATCGGGCCGGACGATGACCAGGTCCGGACACAGGCGCACTGCCCGCGCCATGGGCATCGCCGAGCGCACCCCGAACGCCCGCGCTTCGTAGCTGGATGCCGCCACCACCCCGCGCGCGCCGGGCTGGCCGCCGACGGCCACCGGCTTGCCGCGCAACGACGGGTCGTCGCGCTGCTCGACCGACGCATAGAATGCGTCCATGTCCACATGGATGATACGGCGAAGGTCCGCTGTCACCGGATAGGCCTCGGCTCACCTGCCGTGCGCGCGAGATCAGTCACGGGGAGGAGGCCATTTCAGAATGGCCGAATTGGCCGGTGATCTAAGGGAGCATGAGGGGATATATCCCCTCATGCTGAAATGAACGCTAAATTTCAATTGCGCGTTTGTCCAGGAACCGGGAAGCAAAACGCATGAAATGGTACGCGTCCGCGAAATTGCTTACCAGCCCGAACGAAATTCTGACCGCCCCGGTGCTCTTGTCGTCGATGCATTGACGGAAATCATCAAGCGTCAGGCCGCTTGGGGTTCCGGAGAAGCACGCGCTCAACTCTTCCTCGGACATTCCCAGCGCCACTTCGCCGCCGCCCGGGTTGCAGAAGCAGCCGGTTCGCAATGAGATCTTCATGTCGTTTGCTCGATCCTCTACTGTCCGATGGTCGATGAAGCGGCCGTCCATATCGAAAAAGTTGAATGCGACCGTGCCACCGCGCGCCTCTGTCGTGAGCGGTCCGTAAATTCGAACCAGCGCCAGGCCGTTGTCGTGCCGGAGCGCGCCCAACTGCTCGAGCAGCCAGCCGGTCAAGGATTCAACGCGGGAGTGAATGACCGCGTAGCCGATCTTGGCTATGTGATTCAATCCGATCTCGATAGCCGGAGCGGAGAGATAGTCCGGCGTTCCGTCCTCAAACGCCTCGGGGCCGTGGTGCAGGTAATGGCGGTCGCCTCTGACCGACGCCACCGTGATCGTCCCTCCTGAAAACCACGGTCTGCGCAGCTTCGAAACCACGGCTTTGCGCGCGATCAGACATCCGGTTCCGGTCGGATACCCAAACATCTTGTAGAAAGAGACGCAAACGAAGTCCGGCTTTGCCTGCCTCAAGTCCAGCATATTGGTGGGTACATATGCGGCCGCGTCCAGCAGAACGTCCCATCCGTGCGCATGCGCGAACTCGATCCAATCAAGAGAATGCTGTACGCCGGAAAAATTGGATTGCGCGGGGTAGGCAAACAACTTGTGGGACGCTACTGCGGACGAGCTGAGGTATGCCGAGAGCATGTCCCGGTCCAAGCGCATATCGGGTAGCACGAGCGGGGTATAGGTGACCGCAGTCCGTGAAGCGCGCGCGAACTCGCGAATGCCGTTTACCGAGTTATGGTTGTCGAACGCGAGCAGCAGTCGGCTGGCATGGTCGAATGGATACGCTTCGCCCACGAGTTTGAGAGCGCCGGTCGCATTGCGCGTAAATACGACAATATACTCATCCGGGGGCGCTTTGAAGAACTCATGCACTGCGTTGCGCGCGCGTTCAACCAGCAGCGTGGCCAATGCGGACGTGGGGTTCGAGGAGTGCGGGTTCCCGAAGACGTCCGCAAGCAGGAGCTGCATGTGTTCCTGAATCTGCGTGCTGGCGTAGAGACTGCTCCCGGTGTAATCCAGATACAGATGTCCCAGCCGGTCGAGTCGCTCGTAGTGCGCATGCCGCAGCTCATCGACGGATGTCGTTCCCCGGTAGTCCGGGTACTTGTCGAGAAACGCGCGTTCGGCTTCGCCAAGTGAATTCATCATCGTGTCTTGGCTAAATGGATGGAACCGTATGCGGCTGCCGCGGCCGCGCCGATTCGTCTCGCCTCAGGCCACGTCACGCGAATCGCGGTAGCGATAGACGAGCATCATCAACGGAGCGAGCTCGCGCATTATGCCCTGCAGCGGGATGGGGGTCGGTTCGGTGAAGGGCAGTGCAAGCTCCGCATCCGGTGCTCCGCGAACGGCCTTCGCAAGCTCGCGCCCTGCCGCGAGCGCCAGCGCGACCCCGCGGCCGTTACACCCGGCCCACGCATAGGCGTCGCGCCCGAGCCTGTGGAAGCGCGGCGTGTAGTCTGGCGTCATACCGATGTAGCCGTTCCAGACGTAATCGAACGTCACGGCGCCGATCTGCGGAAACAGCCGGACGATCCGCGCCGCGATCATCGCCTTCAAGCGTCGCTCCTCGCCGAACGGAGCGATCAGCGCGCCGCCGGTCACCAGACGGTGGCGCGCATCGTAGCGGCAGAAATACAGGTCGCCGTGCGTGTCGGACATCGCCTGCCGGCCGGGGAGGAGGCTGCGGCGCACTTCGTGCGAGAGCGGCCGCGTTGCCATCTGCCAGGAAATTGCCGGGATGAATTCGCGCGCGATTCGAGGAGCGAGCGACTTCGAGAACTCGCCCGTATAGGCATTGCTCGCGAGCACCAGCGAGCGCGCGGAGACCACACCCGTCGGCGTGTGCACGAGCCAGCGCTCGCCTTCGCGGGCGTAACGCAGGGCGGGCGAGCGCACGTAGATGCGCCCGCCTTTGTCGATCACCGCCTGAGCAAGGCCGCGCGCAAGAGCCAACGGGTTTATATGCCCGCCCGTCGGGTTTGACCAGCCGCCGTGCCAGGCGCCGGAGCCGAGCAGATCACGCATCCTGTCCGCCGAAAGCAGCTCCACCGGAGCGCCCAATCGCGACCATTGCCTGACGCGGCGCTCGGCAATCTTCATGCGGCCCGGCGTGTGCGCCGGCTGGATCCACCCCGTCTGTTCCGCCTCGGCCGCGATACCATGCTCCCGCACCGTGTCGAACAGCAGCGCCGCGCTGTCGCGAATGAGTCCGGCAAAGCGCTCACCTGCCGCCCCGTAGCGTTCGACCAGCTCGTCGGGATCAACGCGCGACAGCGCCGGTATCACCTGGCCATTGTTGCTGCCGGACGCCCCCCATCCAGGCTCCATCGCCTCGACCACGGCTACGTCTTCGCCCGCCTTGCGCAAATGCAAGGCCGTCGAGAGGCCGGTAAAGCCGGCGCCGATTACGATCACATCCGCCTTCAACGCCCCCCGGACGCTCGGCAATGCCGGACCCGACGGCGTGACGGCGGCCCAAAGCGAGCGCGGCCATACGAGCTCATCGGTGTTCATCTGAACGTCCCTGCTCCAAGTTCCAAGTCTGCGCATTAGCGAAAGGGGCTTTCATGGTAGCGGCATGTTCGTTCAACGGCAAATGTTTCGGCGACGGACCTGAACCGGTTCGAGTTTGCGGCCCTCAACTCGCCATTGGACGATGCTACAATGGAACGATTCGTCCATCTGTCGTGGTATCTGGTGCAAGAAGTCGAGCTTGCTCGCACGCGGCGATCATGGCTCGATCGAAGACGGAGTCATTCCCCACATGACCGAAATCGAAGATTTGCGCGCGCAACTCCAAGGAGCCCTGATGAGCCGGGCCATGGTCTATGCCGCGGTCTACGACGAAATTGCCAAGGAGTTCGACGAGGCCAAGGCCGAGGAGATACTGAAGCGCGCAATCTACGCCCGCGGCGCGGCGATCGGAGACAGGTTCAGCGGTCATGCACCGGCCGATTTTGCGGCGCTGCGCGATGCGTTTCTCGACTTCGTTCCCGACCATGGCAGGCTATTTCGGCCCGAAGTGGTTCGCTGCGACGGCGAGGGCCTGGACATCAAGTTTCATGCCTGCCCGCTGAAGGAGGCATGGGAGGAGGCCGGCTTCGCGCCGGAACGAGTCGAGACGCTGTGCCGCATCGCCGGCATCGTCGACCGCGGCACGTTCGAGCAGGCCGGCTTTGCGCTGCAGCCGGACACCTGGAAGGTCGGCGGCGAAGGCTGCTGCTTCTTGCACATCCGCCGCAAAGCCTGAGCCGCCGCCGACAGGGTACAATCGGCGCTTGCCGCCAACATCGGCTCTAACTGAGAAGGGGTTGACACCATGACACGCAAATTCATCGCGACCTTGTTTGCGGTCGCGCTCGGCAGCATCGCAACGTTTGCCGCCGCCCAGAACAAGATCGCCATCGGCTACCAGTTGCCGCTCACCGGCGACACTTCGCAGTACGGCATCATGTTCAAGAACTCGGCGCAAATGGCCTTGGAGGAGTTCAACAAGTCCGGCAAGCTGCACGGCGCGAGCGTGGAAATCAAGTTCGAGGACAGCAAGAGCGACGCCAAGGAGGGGGTCAACATCGCCAAGAAATTCTCCGACGACGCGTCCATCGTCGGCGTAATCGGCGATTTCAATTCCACCGTGTCGATGGCGGCGGGCCAGGTCTACGCGCAGCAGAAGGTGCCGCAGTTGTCGCAAACGGCCTCGCATCCGGACTTCCTCAAAATCAGCGATTGGCAGTTCCGCAACATCACCACCATGGCGATCGAATCACCGTTCATCGCCAAGTGGCTGGCCGAAAACAAACTGAAGCGCTACGCCGTGGTGGCGATCCAGAACGACTGGGGCCAGACCGCGGTGCAGAACTTCGCCGACGCGGTGAAGAGCCGCGGCAACCAGATCGTGGAGACCGAATTCTTCAATCCGGGCAACCGCGATTTTCGTTCCATACTCACCAAGGTTTCGCGTGCCAATCCAGAAGCGATCGTGCTGTTCATGTTCTACGAGGAGAGCTCTTCGCTGCTGCAGCAACGCATGCAGATGAACATCAAGACGCCGGTGTATTCCGCCTCGCCCTCCTACGAACCCAAGCTGCTGCAGCTCGCCGGCCCCGCGGCTAACGGCGTCCTGCTGCCGACCACTTTCGTCGCCGACAACCCCGATCCCAAGGTGAAAGCCTTCGTCGAAGCCTACCGCAAGCGCTACAACGCCGAGCCCAGCATGTTCGCGGCGCAAGCCTACGATGCCACCAACATCATGCTCAATGCCGTCGTCGCCGCGGGCCCCAACCCGACGCGGCAGAAAGTGCGCGACGCGCTGGCGGCGACGCGCAACTTCCAGGGCGTCACCGGCGACACCACATTCGATCCCAAGACGCGCGAGCCGTCGAAGACGCTCACGCGGATGGAAATCGTGGACGGCAAGTTCAAGGTCCTGCGCTGAACTTCGCCCTCCGGAGCCGCAGGGGCTCCGCCGCGGTCTGCCGCAGGATCGCGCCGCCCTCCTGCGACTTTTCTTGCTAGCCCAGTCGCCCCCGGCAATCCATGTTCGATGCTTTTTTCTTCCAGCAACTGGTGAACGGCCTGTCCATCGGCTTGGTGTATGCGCTGATGGCCATCGGCTTCACCCTGATCTTCGGCGTGCTCAACGTGGTCAACTTCGCCCACGGCGAGGTCTACATGCTCGGCGCCTACGCCGGTCTGCTGCTGATCACGAGCCTCGCGCCGCCGCTGTTCGCGGTCATCCTGGCGGTGCTTGCGGTCGGCGCCTTCGTCGGCTTCGCGCTCGAGCGCGTCGCCTTCCGGCCGTTCCGGCGGTTTCGCGACGAGGCTTCGTTGAAGTCAAAGGCGATGCGCGAGGCGACGCTGCTGTCGTCCCTCGCCATGTCCATCGTGGTGCGCGAGGTGGTGGAGAAAATCTTCGGCTCCAACATGCAGATCATTCCGCAGGAGTACCTGCTGATCCAGCCGATAGAAATCGGGCCGATTTCGTTCGCCAGCGGCCAGTTCCTCATCTTCGGCCTGTCGCTCACGATGCTCCTGGCGCTGCAGTATCTGCTGCGCCGAACCCACGTGGGGCGCGCCATCCGCGCGGTGGCGAACAATCCGATGGGCGCGTTGTACGTCGGCATCAATACCGAGCAGACCATCGTTGCCACCTTCGTCATCGGTTCGATGCTGGGCGCCGCCGCGGGCGTCGTCGTCGGCCTGTACCAGGGCGCGATCTTCCCGGCGATGGGCTTCGTGCCCGGTATCAAGGCATTCGTGGCGATGGTGATGGGCGGGCTGAGTTCGATCACCGGGGCGGTGGTGTGCGCGCTGATCCTCGGCGTCGCCGAGGCGCTGACGACGAACTACTTCGCCCAGGGCTGGGGCGACCTCGTGGCCTATCTGTTCCTGGTGGTGACGCTGGTGTTCTTCCCCACCGGCATATTCGGCGGCGGGCGCGAACGCGTATGAGCGAGCGGCGATGAAGGCCCGGCTGATCGTCCTCGCCCTGCTGCTCGTCGTGTTCGCCGTGCTGCCCGGCCTCCTCTACTGGGTCGGCGGGGGCTATTGGTTTCGCGTCGCCACCACCGTCGGCGTGTTCGCCATCCTCGCCCTGAGCGCCAACCTGATCACCGGCACCACCGGCCTGCTGTCGCTGGGCCACGCCGGGTTCTACGGCATCGGCGCGTACACGGCTGCGCTCGCCGCTCACGCCTGGCACTGGCCGTTCTACCTGACCATCCCGGCGGCAGGCGCGGTCGCCACGCTGTTTGGGATCCTGCTCGCGCTACCGACGATGCGCCTGGTCGGCATCTACTTCGCCGTGGCCACGCTCGGCGTGGGTGAGATCATCCATCTCACCCTGCTCAACTGGGTTGGGTTCACGCGCGGCCCCATGGGCATCTCCGCCATTCCCAATATCGCGCTGCCGGGCCTATTCGCCGCCGGCGACGCCACCAACTATTTCGCCGTGGCCGCTGCGCTCGCGCTCGCCGCCTTCGTCATCCACCGGCTCACCCATTCCTATTACGGCAATGCGCTGCGCTCCTTGCGCGAGGACGACCAGTGCGCCGAGGCGATGGGCCTGGATGTGGTGCGGATCAAGATCGAAGTGTTCGCATTCAGTTGTTTTTTCGCCGGTGTCGCCGGCGCGCTCTGGGCGCATACCACCAACTACATCTCCCCCGGCGACTTCCGCTTTTCCGAGTCTATCCTGGTCCTGGCGATGATCGTGGTTGGGGGCCTGGGCAGCATGCCCGGCGCGATCATCGGCGCGGTGCTCCTGATTGTCCTGCCCGAAGTGCTGCGCGTGATCGGCGACTACCGCATGATCGTGGTCGGGATGATGATGTTCTTGTCCATCCTGTTCCTGCCGCGCGGCATCCTGGGCGAGATCTCCGCCATCGACCTCGCGCGGCGCCAGTTGGGCGCGGCCTGGAAGTCGGCGCAGCAGCTCGGTTGGCGCTGAGGCACGCGTGCCGGAACTGCTCGAAATCGACCAGGTCTCACGCCGCTTCGGGGGCCTGCTCGCGGTCGACGATTTCTCCGGCAGCATCGGGCGCGGCGAGCGCGTCGGCCTGATCGGTCCCAACGGCGCGGGCAAGACGACGCTGTTCAACCTCATCACCAGCTTCACCCCCGTGTCCTCCGGCGCGGTGCGCTTCGACGGCGAGCTGTTGACCGGGCGCAAGTCGCACGAGGTGGCGCGGCTGGGCATAGCGCGCACCTTCCAGAATCTGCGCATCCTGCCCAACATCACCGTGTTCGACAACGTGTCGATCGGCGCACTCGGTGCGGTCGGCCATTCGCCCTGGAACAGCCTGCTTGGCCGCCGCACGATATCCGAGCGGATCAGCGAACTGAGCTGGATGGCGCTCGAGCGCACCGGGCTCACCGAGCAGGCAGGGCTGCTCGCCGCGAATCTCTCCTACGGGCGGCGCAAGTATCTGGAAATCGCGCGGGCGCTGGCGCTGCAGCCCAGGCTCTTGATCCTGGACGAGCCGGCCGCGGGCTTGAACGACACGGAAACGGCGGAGCTTGCGCGCTTCGTGCGCGAATTGTCCGACGAGGGGCTCACCGTCTTGCTGGTCGAGCATGACATGGGCTTCGTGATGTCGCTGTGCGAGCGCGTGATGGTGATGGCCTCAGGGCGCAAGATCGCCGACGGCACTCCGGCGGCGGTTTCGCACGACCCGGTCGTGCTCGAGGCATATCTTGGCACGGAAGAGGAAACATGAACCCGCCAGACGCAGCCATCCTGCGCGTAGCCGACCTGGTGGTGCGCATGGGCGAGCAGACC
>CABEBZ010000197.1_pt1 | contig 11276 bp, 7 predicted proteins | sample 3132741 | NCBI WGS metagenome assembly CABEBZ01 (sample SAMEA5534347, study PRJEB31848) | metagenome | biome: tundra; feature: field; material: soil | place: USA | collected 2013-05 | depth 0.45 m
GGACAGGGCGATGACACGCATGGCCCAGTATAGTCCCGAATTGGGACTGACGCAAATTTGTCAGCAAGTGTTCAAGGAGCCGGCGCGGGAGTAGCGGGGGCTGCTAGCGCTGACGTCGGCCCCTGGAATGCAGGGACGGTGGGGAAGGAGTAGACTATTTTTCGGTTTTGAGGACCACGCGATGATCGACATCACCACACTTAGCCGGGAAGAGCAACTTCAACTCCTCGAGAAGCTCTGGGACAGCCTGTCGTCGACCCCGGAAGCCATTCCGCTCACCGAGCCGCAGCGCGAAGAACTCGATCGACGGCTCGATGAGCTTGACCGCGAAGGTCCGGTCGGAATTCCCGCCGAAGAGGTATTGGGCCGCCTGCATACCCGGCGTGCGTGAAACCCATCCTCGTTCGGCCCGCCGCGGCCGCAGATATCGAGGATACTTTCCTCTGGTACCAAACCCAACGCCTTGGCTTGGGCGACGATTTTCGCGAGGCGCTCCGCTTTGCGCTAACCCAGATTGCCGAGAATCCTCAGCGCTACCCGGTTATTCATCGCGGCACGCGCCGGGCGTTGCTAAAGCGCTTTCCCTACGGCGTCTTTTACAGAGAGTTTCCCCAAGCAATAATCGTTGTCGCGTGCATGCACGGCCGCCGCAATCCGAAACGCTGGCAGTCGAGAACCTGAGCGCGGACGGGAGCGATCACCCTAGGAACCGGGGTCAGGTCTTGCCTTGACGCGTTTGCGCTAAGGCAAGACCTGACCCCGTCATTGCGTACGGAAAACGCGCTTTCGGGCAAAGACGGAAACGCAGTCCTGTGCCGGAAGGCCGGCCCGTCAGCGCCGGTTGGGATCGTTGGGGGCCCGGTCGCGACTATTGGGAACGCCGTCGCGGTCGCTGTCGCGCCGGTCCCAGCCTCCGCGCTCGAAGGCCCACCGCCCGTCACGCTCCACCCATTGATGCGGGCGGTATGCATAGCCTTGGCGCTCGCGCACCCAATTTCCCTTCACCCAGACATGCCTATTGCTTCGCCAGTCCCAATATCCCGGGGTCCAGGCGTAGCCCCGGCGCGCCGCCGGAACGCGTTCCTCGCGCGGTGGCGGCGGAGCGCGGTCCACGGTGATCTCGCGATAGGTGGCGGCAACGCTCGGGAGCGGTGTTGCAACGACGCCGATGGTTCCGGCGGCAATCATTACGGAAACCAAAACTTTATTGACGAACATGTTCAATGTCTCCTAAAAAGCCATCCAAAAATAGTTGCAGCGGCACGGCGGCGGGGATTCGACAGCCACCCCCGGCTAGCCGCTATTGCGCACATTGAACGCATAATTGTTCTTGTTCTGTACGCTGGCGCACACTGGGCGATGTACGCGATCCGGGGCGCCGCCGGGAGGCAACCGGCGGGATGCGGATCCCGCCCTACCTACACTCAGCCAAGGAATAGCTTGTAGGCCGCGTTCTTGGTTTCGTCCCAATATGGATAGCCCAGATCGTGCAGGAAGCGGCGGAACTGCGGCATTTCCTTGGGCGGCACCTGCATGCCCACCAGCACGCGGCCATAGTCGGCGCCGTGGTTGCGGTAATGGAACAGGCTGATGTTCCAGTCGGGGCGCATGCTGTCGAGGAAGCGCATCAATGCGCCCGGGCGCTCCGGAAACTCGAAGCGGTAGAGCAGCTCGTTTTTCGCCAGCGGCGCGTGCCCTCCGACCAGATGGCGCACGTGCAGCTTGGCCATCTCGTTGTCGGAGAGATCCAGGGTCTTCAGACCGTGGCGCCGCAGGTTGCGGATCAGGCGCGCGGTCTCGTCGCGGTCGTGCACCTCGACGCCGACGAACACATGCGCCTCCTTCGAACCGGCGATGCGATAGTTGAACTCGGTGACGTTGCGCGCGCCCAGCGTGGCGCAGAACTTCTTGTAGCTGCCGGGGCGCTCGGGGATGGTCACGGCGAGGATGGCCTCGCGGTGCTCGCCCACCTCGGCGCGCTCGGCGACGAAGCGCAGGCGATCGAAATTGGTGTTGGCGCCGCAGGCCACCGCCACCAGCGTCTGGCCGCGCACGCCCTTCTTCTCCACATACGCCTTGGCCCCGGCGATGGCCAGGGCCCCGGCCGGCTCGAGGATGGAGCGGGTCTCCTCGAACACGTCCTTGATCGCGGCGCAGATCTCGTCGGTATCGACCAGGATGATCTCGTCGACGAATTGCTGGCACAGGCGGAAGGTTTCTTTGCCCACCTGCTTCACCGCCACGCCATCGGCAAACAGGCCCACCTGCGCCAGGCGCACGCGCCGCCCGGCTTTGAGCGAGCGCGCCATGGCGTCGGAATCCACCGGCTGCACGCCGATGATCCTGATCTCCGGGCGCAGGCGCTTGACGTAGGCGGCGATGCCCGAGATCAGCCCGCCGCCGCCGATGGCGACGAAAATCGCGTCGATCGGCGTCTTCGCCTGGCGCAGGATTTCCATGCCGATGGTGCCCTGGCCCGCGATCACGTCCGGATCATCGTAGGGATGCACGAAGGTGAGCTTGCGCGCCTTCTGCACTTTAAGCGCCTGCCGGTACGCTTCGTCGTAGGAATCGCCGAAGAGCAGCACCTCGGCGCCGCGCGCCAGCACCGCGTCCACCTTGATCCGCGGCGTGGTCACCGGCATCACGATCACCGCCTTGCACCCCAGGCGCTGCGCCGCCAGCGCCACGCCCTGAGCGTGGTTGCCGGCCGAGGCGGCGATGACCCCGCGCTTCAGCCTGGCGGGAGGCAATTGCACCATTTTGTTGTACGCGCCGCGCAGCTTGAACGAGAATACCGGCTGCATGTCTTCGCGCTTGAGCAGCAAGGTGTTGGAGAGGCGCGCGGACAGAATGGGCGCCGCCTCGAGCGGCGATTCGATCGCCACGTCGTAGACGCGCGCTTTGAGGATTTTTTCGAGATAGTCGGGATGCATGGCGGTTCGATTCAAGGTAAGCGTGCAAGGGTAGCAGGATGTGCTTTGCCGGGGCAAGGCGACCGAAGGTCTCGATCCCCCTTGAGGGGAAAGTCCCCGTGGGACGCATCCTGGCCATCGGCCGCCGGACGGCTCGCGCGCCACTGGGTGGTCGCGCAGGGCGCACTTTGGTAAGCTAGCGCCTATGCCGAAGAAGAGCACAAGAAAAGCGAGCAAGGCGAGGGCGTTCTGGGAGCGCGGCTACCAGTCGCACGGCTACTGGCGGGGCAAGGAACGCCTCGGCACGGTGCAGCTGGGCGAGCGCGGCCAATGGGACGGCATCTACCGCTGGCAGGCGGGCAGCCGCACGGGCGAGGCGAAGACCCTGGGCGAGGCCAAGCGCGCAGTGGAGGAAACGGTGCTGTCGCTGGCGAGCCAGTTGTCGCTGTTCGGGGATCCGGACGGCGATTGAGGTTGCAGCCATGTCGGGGCGAGGGCGCCCCTCCTACGCCCAACGGAAGTCCTCTTGGAGGACAGAATCGGCGTGGGGTTGTAGGAGGCTCGCCCTCGGGCCGATCGGTGTTTGATTTTGGCGCTGGTCGGGGCGAGGGCGCCCCTCCTACAGATGGTCCTGCTGCCGGCGCGGACGCGCGTTTTCGACAATGCAGGCGAAGGACCTCAGCTCAGCCCACGGCGGCAATTTTGGGCGGCGCATCATGGAACTGCGCTTCTTCGGTGGATCCCGACAAGGCCGTGGTCGAAGATTGTCTGCCCTGGATGACCTGCGTCACGGCGTCAAAATAGCCGGTGCCGACCTCGCGCTGGTGCCGCGTCGCCGTGTAGCCAAGCTTCTCGGCGGCAAACTCGGCCTCCTGCAGGCGCACGTACGCGCTCATCTGCTCGTGCGCATAGCCGGATGCAAGCTCGAACATGCCGTAGTTGAGCGCGTGGAAACCGGCGAGCGTGACGAACTGGAACTTGTAGCCCATCGCGCCAAGTTCGCGCTGGAATTTTGCAATCGTCGCGGCGTCGAGGTTCTTGCGCCAGTTGAAAGACGGCGAGCAATTGTAGGCGAGCATCTTGTTGGGATGGACCTTGCGGATCGCTTCGGCGTACTTCCTGGCGAAAACAAGATCGGGTGTCCCGGTCTCGCACCAGATCATGTCTGCGTACGGCGCATACGCAAGACCGCGCGACACCGCCTGGTCGAAGCCCGCCCGCACGCGGTAATAGCCTTCCGCCGTGCGCTCACCGGTGATGAATGGTTTGTCGTTTTCGTCGACATCACTGGTGACGAGCGTCGCGGCTTCAGAGTCCGTGCGCGCAAGCAACAGGGTGGGCACGCCCATGACGTCCGCCGCGAGCCGCGCAGCGCAAAGCTTTTGCACCGCTTCCTGCGTCGGCACGAGCACTTTTCCACCCATGTGGCCGCATTTCTTGACGGATGCCAACTGGTCCTCGAAGTGCACACCCGCCGCGCCGGCCTCGATCATCGCCTTCATCAGCTCGTGTGCGTTCAGCACCCCGCCGAAACCAGACTCCGCGTCGGCCACGATCGGCGCAAACCAGTCCACTGTATCGTCGCCCTCGGCGTGGTGCAGTTGATCGGCGCGCATGAGAGCGTTGTTGATCCGGCGCACCACGCTGGGCACGCTCGATACCGAATATAGCGATTGGTCGGGATACATCTGGCACGAGTCGTTTCCGTCCGCCGCCACCTGCCAGCCCGAGAGGTAGATGGCCTTCAATCCAGCCTTCACCTGCTGCATCGCCTGATTGCCGGTCAGTGCCCCAAGCGTGTTGACGTAAGGCGTGGTGGTAAGCAAGCGCCACAGCTTTTCGGCGCCGCGGTGGGCCAGGGTATGTTCGATGACCAACGATCCGCGGAGGCGAAATACGTCCTCAGCCGTATGGCCACGCTTGACGTCGCGCCAGCGCGGATTCTCGATCCAGTCGTCCTCGATCGCTTCGATCGCAGCAGCGTGCTTGCGTGGATTCTTGATCATGCCAATCTCCTCGGGTGTTGAAGTGGTGAGAGCACCGTAATGCAGACTTTGTGTGAAATCCACATAATAAAAGTTGACAATGTCAATTTCACAGAATTAAACTTAAACAACTTCACAAGGCCGTTTTTACTGAACGGACGAAAGATGGAAGGAATCACCAGGAACAACCACTTCCTCGGGGCGAAGCTGCGGACCCTGCGAAAAGAGCACCGGATCACGCTCGACGACCTGTCTGCGCGCTGCGCCCAGATTGATCCGCAGTCTGCGCCGTCGGTGTCCTACCTCAGCATGATTGAAAGCGGGCGCCGCAGTCCGTCTCAGGCGGTGCTTGCCTTGATCGCGAGCGTGTTCCAGCGCAAACCAACTTGGTTTCTCGATCAGAACGCGGAGTTCGCTCCGGCAAGCCGCGAAAAGACGGCTGGTGGCGCGGCAGGGATTCCGTTCGAGCCTTCGTTTCTTTTCTCCAAGAACCTGCTGCAGGCTGCGATTCCCGAGCTTTTGTCGCAGACCGGGACCACGGGGCGTCAGTTCGCGCATCTGTTGATTCGCGCGCATCAGGAAATATCGCGCAACGAATTTCCCGATTTGGAACGCGCCGCCGAAAAGGTTGGCAAGCGGGCGTTCCCGCTCAAGGTCGATGATCTGATGGCGCTATGCAAGCACCATGGCCTTGAGATTCGCTGGTTCGAGCGCAAGCCCATGCTTGCGCGAGACAACGACCACGAGGTGCGAAGCGTGGTTCGGTCCTTTTTCGATTCTCCCGGCACCGTTTATTTGAATAAGGCCTTGCAGGCGGATGCGGCACGTCTGAAGTTCGATCTGGCGTCTCACATTGGGCATAAGGTGCTGCATGGAGGAGACGGCCTGAAATCACCTCACGCCACGGGAGGGGATATGGGTGAAAGCCCGGACAGCGGCTCACCCTTTCACGCCGGCATCGAGGCACGAGATGTTCTGCTCGCGTGGAGAGACTTCGAATGCAGTTTCTTCGCCGGCGCTCTGCTCTGTCCGAAAGTGCCGTTCCGCCGCTTCCTGATAAGAGAACGATATCGGATTGAGGCGAGACGAGCGATCGAGCTAACACCAGCGGTAATCATGCGGCGAATGACAAAGGTGTCTCCTTATCCGTATTGGCACTTTTTTGACGCGACTGCACTGGGGCGCTTGCGCGCCGTGTATCGGGGCAACGGCATTCCACTGCCCTGGGGCAACATGACGCAGGCTACAGACCCGTGCCCGCATTGGGCTGTGTTCCGCATGGTCGGCAATGCCCAGAACGACTCAACATCGCAGATTTCCGTGCTTAGAGAAAACGACCGATGGCAACTCTACTGTTGTCACACTCTTCGCACCCGTGATATGGCGGGGACCCCCCACGTGCTATCGGTAGGAATCGACTTGGCGCCTGCGCTCTCCTCAAACGAGGCCAACGCAGCTCAGATTGTGGATAGCATCGGAGAAGACTGCTTTCGCAAAGGAGGCCAGGCAAGGATAGGTCGCGCTGCAGCGGAGGCCATTCGCGCAGTTGCCAATATTCTCAGCATTGCCTGGGTTGAAGAGTCCCTGAAACAACCTGCTCGCATAATCTGCCCGCGCAGTTCACGCTGTCCGCGCCAAGGACAATGCAATGTGGGTCCGGCGAAGCTCGGCCGAGACATTACTGACATCAAACGGGAAATCCTCACTGAAAGGAGATAGCGGCTTCCGCCAAACCGCTTCCCCTAACCAGGTAATACGGATACCCTTTGTAACGAACCCCCGGTTCAGGCCGCGCTCAGTTTCGCGTATTCCAGCGCCAGCCACTTCATTCCCTGGCGGCCGAAATTGATCTGCAGGCGCGCATCCGGCCCCTGGCCTTCGGCGTCGACGATCACGCCCTGGCCGAATTTGGCGTGGACCACGTTCTGGCCGATGCGCCAGCCCATCTGGGTCGCGCGCGGCAAAGACCTCGGTATCGCAGCGTCCCGCGCCGAAGCGAGCACCGGCTCGGGCAGGGGCTGGCCGCTCACGCGCGGCGTCAGCCATTTCACCAGGCCCGCCGGTATCTCGTCGAGAAAGCGCGAGGCGACGTTGTAGCGCGTCTGCCCGTGCAGCATGCGGTTCTGCGCGAACGACAGATACAGGCGCGAGCGCGCGCGGGTGATGGCCACGTACATCAGGCGCCGCTCCTCTTCCAGGCCGTCGTTCTCGTTGCGGCTCTGCTCGTGCGGGAACAGGCCCTCTTCCAGCCCGGTGACGAACACCGCCTGGAACTCGAGGCCCTTGGCCGAATGCACGGTCATCAGCTGCAGCGCGTCCGAGCCCTCGCCCGCCTGGTGCTCGCCCGCCTCGAGCGCGGCGTGCGCCAGGAACGCGGCCAGGTCCTGCTGTTCGTCCTGCTCCTGCACGAACAGCGCCGCCGCGTTGACCAGCTCCTGCAGGTTCTCCAGCCGGTCGGCGCCATCCTTCTCCGCCTGGAAATACGCGAGCAGCCCGGACCTCGCCAGCATGTGCTCGGCGATCTCGGGCAGGGGCAGGCCTTCGGCCTCCTGGCGCAAGGCCGCGATCATGGCGACGAAGGCGCCGAGGGTGTTGCCCGCCTTGCCGGCGAGCTGCGGCACAGCGTTGTAGAGGCTGGTATTGCCGGCCCTGGCCGCGTCCTGCAGGGCCTCGAGCGAACGCGCGCCGATGCCGCGCGCGGGAAAGTTGACCACGCGCAGGAACGCGCTGTCGTCCTCGGAGCTGGCGATCAGCCGCAGATAGGCCAGGGCGTGCTTGACTTCCATACGCTCGAAAAAGCGCAGCCCGCCGTAGACGCGGTAGGGAATGCCGGCGGAGAACAGCGCGTGCTCTAGAATGCGCGACTGCGCGTTGGAGCGGTAGAGCACGCCGATCTCGCGCCGCGCCAGCCCGTCGCGGTTGAGCGCCTGCACTTCCTCGGCCAGCCAGTGGGCCTCGTAGCCGTCGGTCTGCGCTTCGTAAATCCGCAGCGGCTCACCGTGCCCGGCCGCGGTCCACAGATTCTTGCCCAGGCGCTTGCGGTTGTTGGAAATGAGCGCGTTGGCCGCGTCGAGGATGTTGCCGTGCGAGCGGTAATTCTGCTCCAGGCGGATCACGTTCTCAACCTTGAAGTCGCGCTCGAAATCGGTCATGTTGCCGACATTCGCCCCGCGGAAGGCGTAGATCGACTGGTCGTCGTCGCCGACCGCGAAAATCACGCTGCTGTTTTCACGACGGCTTTCGCCGTGGCCGGCCAGGAGCTTGAGCCAGCGATACTGCAGGCGGTTGGTGTCCTGGAACTCGTCCACCAGGATATGGCGGAAGCGCCCCTGGTAGTGCTCGCGCAGGATTTCGTTTTTCGACAGCAGATCGAAGCTCCGCAGCAGCAGCTCGGCGAAATCGACCGCGCCCTCGCGCTGGCACTGCTCGTCGTAGGCGGCGTAGATCTCGGCGTAGCGGCGGCTGAAATCGTCGTAGGCCTCGGCCTCGGCCGCGCGCTTGCCCTCTTCCTTGTTGGCGTTGATGTAATGCTGCACCTGCTTCGGCGGAAAGCGGTCTTCGTCCACGTTCATCGCCTTCAGCACGCGCTTCACCAGCGACAGCTGGTCGGCCGAGTCGAGGATCTGAAATAGCTGCGGCAGTCCCGCGTCGCGGAAGTGCGCGCGCAGCAGGCGGTTGCACAGCCCGTGGAAAGTGCCCACCCACATGCCGCGGGTGGAGATCGGCAGCATGGCGGAGATGCGCGTGAGCATTTCCTTCGCCGCCTTGTTGGTGAACGTGACCGCGAGCACGCCGGCGGGGCTGACGTTGCCGGTCTGGATCAGCCAGGCGATGCGCGTGGTGAGCACGCGCGTCTTGCCCGAGCCCGCGCCCGCCAGGATCAGCGCGGACTGGTTGGGCAGGGTGACGGCGGCGAGCTGTTCGGGGTTGAGATTGGCGAGAAGGGACATCGTGCGGCACGCGTTTTTTTACAACCGCGATTCTACCGCAGCGGCAGGCCGAGGCAGCCAAGGATTTCGCGGATGCGCCCGATTTCTTGCGCTGCTGCCGCCGCTTTAGTCTGGATCGAGGGGCAGCCTTGTATAATGCCAGTTTGTCATTGATCGAAGCGTCCATGCAACCCCAGTACCACGCCGAAGCCATCGAACGCGCAGCCCAGCAACATTGGGAGAAAACCCAGGCATTCCGCGCCACCGAGGAACCGCCGGGGAAAAGCGCCCGCCCGAAATATTATTGCCTGTCGATGTTCCCCTACCCCTCGGGCAAGCTGCACATGGGGCACGTCAGAAACTATACCATCGGCGATGCGCTCACCCGCTTTCACCGCATGCGCGGCTACAACGTGCTGCAACCCATGGGCTGGGACGCATTCGGGCTGCCGGCCGAGAACGCCGCGATGGCCAACAACGTGCCGCCGGCGAAGTGGACCTACGACAACATCGCCTATATGAAAAAGCAGCTCCAGTCGCTGGGCTTCGCCCTGGACTGGTCGCGCGAGGTCACCACCTGCCGGCCCGAGTACTACAAGTGGAACCAGTGGCTGTTCCTGCGCATGCTGGAAAAAGGCCTGATGTATCTGAAGACCGGCACGGTCAACTGGGATCCGGTGGACCAGACCGTGCTCGCCAACGAGCAGGTCATAGACGGCCGCGGCTGGCGCACCGGGGCGCTGGTGGAAAAGCGCGAGATCCCGATGTACTACATGAAGATCACCGCTTACGCCGAAGAGCTGCTCGCCGCGCTCGGCTCGCTCCCCGGCTGGCCCGAGCGGGTGAAGACCATGCAGGCCAACTGGATCGGCAAGAGCCACGGCGTGAATTTCGGTTTCCCCTACGATTTTACTTCTGCCGCAGGCGGAAGCACGGCGCTCCCCTCGCCCTCAGGGAGAGGGGATGGGGGTGAGGGTGGGTTTCCGCTGCGAGGCACGATCAAGGTATTCACCACCCGCGCCGACACCATCATGGGCGTGACTTTCTGCGCCGTGGCGGCCGAACATCCGCTCGCCACCCATGCCGCCAGGAACAATGCGCAGCTCGCGGCATTCATCGACGAGTGCAAGCGCGGCGGGGTGCAGGAAGCCGATCTCGCGCTGCAGGAAAAGAAAGGCATGCCCACCGGGCTTGCCGTGACCCATCCGATTTCGGGCGAACAGATCCCGGTTTGGGTCGGCAATTACGTGCTCATGAGCTACGGCGAAGGCGCGGTGATGGGCGTGCCGGCGCACGACGAACGCGATTACGCCTTCGCGTTGAAATACAAGCTGCCGATCAAGTGCGTGATCCGCCGTCCGGCGGGCGACAGCGTGCCCGAGCCGTGGCTGCCCGAGTACGCCGAGTACGGCAGCTGCATCAATTCGGGCAAGTACGACGGCCTCGATTACGAGCAGGCGACCGATGCCATCGCCGCCGACCTGCGCGCCAAGGGCCTGGGCGACAAGCAGGTGGTATGGCGCCTGCGCGACTGGGGCATCTCGCGCCAGCGCTACTGGGGCACGCCCATTCCCATCATCCACTGCGACGATTGCGGCGCGGTGCCGGTGCCGGACAAGGATCTGCCGGTGACGCTGCCCGAGGACCTGGTGCCCGATGGCTCCGGCAACCCGTTGAACAAACATCCCGCCTTTCGCGACTGCGCCTGTCCGCGCTGCGGCAAGCCCGCGAGGCGCGAGACCGACACCATGGACACCTTCGTCGATTCGTCCTGGTATTACACCCGCTACGCCTGCCCGGGCGCGGCGCAGATGGTGGACGAGCGCGTGAACTACTGGCTGCCGGTGGACCAGTACATCGGCGGCATCGAGCATGCCATCCTGCACCTCCTGTACTCGCGCTTCTGGACCAAGGTGATGCGCGACTTGAAGCTGGTCAAGTTCGACGAGCCGTTCGCGAACCTGCTCACCCAGGGCATGGTGTTGAACGAGATTTACTTTCGCAAGAGCGGCGCCGGGCGCATCAGCTACTACAATCCGGCCGAGATCGAGTGGCAGCTCGACGACAAGGGCCAGCGCGCGCAGGCCGTGCTGACGGCCGACGGCGAGGCGGTGGAGTCGGGCGGCATCGGCACCATGTCCAAATCGAAGAACAACGGCGTCGATCCGCAAGCGCTGATCGAGACCTACGGCGCCGACACCGCGCGCTTTTTCATGATGTTCGCCAGCCCGCCCGAGCAGACGCTGGAGTGGTCCGACTCCGGCGTGGAGGGTTCGTACCGGTTCCTGAAGCGCCTATGGGCGTTCGCGCATCAATGGGCTCCCGTCATCGGTGCGGAATCAAAGCGCCGCAAGGGCGAGTTTGCGCATTACACCTATCCGCCCCAGCTTGCCGCGGCCACACCAAAGGTTGCCGCCCTTCGGCGCGAAGTGCACTTGGTGTTGAAA
>CABEBZ010000227.1_pt1 | contig 10827 bp, 8 predicted proteins | sample 3132741 | NCBI WGS metagenome assembly CABEBZ01 (sample SAMEA5534347, study PRJEB31848) | metagenome | biome: tundra; feature: field; material: soil | place: USA | collected 2013-05 | depth 0.45 m
GGGTCGCGCAGTTCGCACACCACCGATTTCTTGCTGCGGTTGAGCGGCTGGAACGAGCTCGATGCGCCCTCCCAGAACGGCGGCCCCCAGTGGCGCGCATCGTCGCCTTCGGCCTTCTCCACCTTGATCACTTCGGCGCCGAGATCGGCCAGGATCTGCCCGGCGAAAGGCGCGGCGACGCTGTGACCGAGTTCGATCACCACCAGTCCTGCGAGAGGCGTGCTGTCCGGATTCATCATCGTTCGGTGAGAAGATTCATTTCAATATGAGGGGATCAAGGTGGGAACGGAAGGGTCCCACCCTTTCCTCGGTCCCTCATGCTCCCCTAAATCAGGGGCCATTTCGGTAAGACTGAAATGGCCTCCATGTCAACGCTTGGAGCCGCCGAGAAAGCTCTCGGTCCGGCGCGCGTAGTCGGCATCGCGGCTAACTTGTTGCATCAGTTGCGCTGACGCGATATTCGCAAGCTTGGCCGGCGGCGTGCCCTCGCGCAGCGCTTTCATGGTATCCCGGACCGCCGCCACCGCGGCCATGAACGGTTGATGCCCTTGCAGGCAGATGCGCACTCCCCTGGCGGCGAGGTAGCCGCGATCGCTCAGCTCGGCGCCCACGCCGCCGAGCACGATCGGAATGCGGCAGCCGGCGCTGATCATATCCAGTTGCTCGCGCGTGCGCATGCCGGTGAAAAACAGCGCGTCGACGCCCGCGGCCTGGTACGCCTCGGCCCTTGCGCGGGCGTCCTGCGCATCGCTGACCGCCATGGCGCTGGTCCGACCCACGATGGCCAGGCGCGGATCGCGCCTTCCCGCCAGGGCGGCTTTCATCTTGCCCACACCCTCTTCGATCGAAAGCAGCTTGATTGCGCCGCCCGCGCCGAAAGCCTGGGGCAGGGCGGTGTCTTCGATGGTGAGCGCCGCAATGCCTGCGGTCTCGAGCTCTTCGACCGTGCGCATTACGTTGAGGGCATTGCCGTAGCCGTGGTCCGCGTCCACCAGCAGCGGCAGCTTGCCGGCGCGGCAGATGCGATGGGCCTGCGCGGCGAATTCGGTGAGGGTAATCAGCGTCAGGTCGGGCGCGCCCAGCACGACCAGGGAGGCGACGGATCCGGCGAACATGCCGAGCTCGAAGCCGAGGTCTTCGGCGATACGCGCCGAAACCGGGTCGAATACCGATGCCGGATAAAGGCAATTCGCGCCGCCCAGGATGGCGCGGAAACGTTCACGTTGTTCAGTCCATCGCATGTGGTGCCTTTGCCTGGTTTTGGACTCTGCCGCGGCCAATCAGTAAAAAGACTGCTGTTCGAGCGTGAGCAGCGGGAATGCACCCAAGGTCGCGCCGGTACTGACCGGTGGAGCCGGATGCAGATAGGTCTGATCGAGCTCGGCCCAGGAGTTGACGCCGAGCAGGCCGAGGCAGATGTGGATCTCCTGTTCCAGCAGTTCGAGCACGCGCACCAGCCCCGCCTGCCCGTCCGCAGCCAGGCCTATGCATTGCATGCGGCCGATGCCGACCAGGCTCGCGCCGGCGGCGAGCGCCTTGACGATGTCCGTGCCGCGATTGAATCCGCCATCGATGATGATGGGTGCGCGGCCGCCGACCGCGGCGGCGATTTCGGGCAGCACGTCCATGGCGCCACGGCCGTGGTCAAGCTGGCGCCCGCCGTGGTTCGACACATAAATCATGTCCACGCCGTGCTCGAGCGCCAGCGTCGCGTCTTCCGCCGTGGCGATCCCTTTGAGGATGAGCGGGATCGCGAACTTGGCTTTGAGCCTGGCTACGTCGCTCCAGGTGAGCCGGGTCTGAAATTCCCTTTCCGGCATGGTGCCGCTGCGGGTGTGGCGCTTCGCCAGGTCGCGCTCGCGCCGGCTGTAGTAGGCGGTATCGACGGTGAGGCAGAACGCGCTGTAGCCCGCCGCGATGGCGCGCGCCGCCATCGCGTCGACCCAGGCGGCGTCGCCACGCGTGTAGAGTTGATAAATGCGCAGCGCTTCGGGCGCCGCCTGGGCCACGGCTTCCAGGCCCGGCTCGCACACTGAACTCAGCATGTGGGACACGCCGAACTGCTGCGCTGCCTTGACTGCCGCGCCGCCGCCTTCGGGCGCGAACAGTTCCAGGCCGCCGATCGGCGCAAGGACCAAGGGCAGGCGCAGCTTGCGTCCGAGAAACCGGGTTGACGCATCGACCTGGCTGACGTCGCGCAGCACCCGCGGCCGGAACGCGATCGAATCGAGGGCGAGGCGGTTGCGCCTGACGGTGGTCTCGGTTTCGGTGCCGCCGACGATATAGTCCCAGTTGTCGTGATTGAGCTTTTGCCGGGCCTTCTTCACCAGCTCGTGCAGCGTCAGAAATGGGGATGCGGTCATGGTTGCTTCTCTAGACGGCGGGGTCGCGCGTGGATCCTGCACTTTACAAGACATTCGAATATACGTACATTGAAGCGCACGTAAGGTTCCGGTGTCAATCGAACTGACGATAAGACCATAATTCTGACTGAGGAGGCTATATGAACAGCAAACGAACTACGATTGCCCTGGCGCTTGCCGGTCTGGCCGCGTTGTGGCTGCCGCATGACGCGGCGCTCGCCCAGGAGAAAATGCGCATCTCGCTCGACACCAACGCGACGCATGTGCGCAACAGGGGCACCGAGATGTTTGCGGCCGAGCTGAAAAAACGTATCGGCAACAAGATCGCAGTCGAGATTTATCCCAGCGCGCAGCTGTTCCGCGACCGCGACATTCCGAAGGCGCTGCGCCAGAATGCGATCGAGATGGGCATCCCCGGCACCTGGCAGCTCGACGGGATCGAGCCCAACACCGCGATCCAGATGCTGCCGATGTTCTATGGCGTGGACGCGGATACGGTCCACAAAATCATGGACGGCAAGCTCGGCCAGTTCGTCAGCAAGCGCATGGAAGAGCGGCTCAAGGTCAAGATCCTGGGCAAATGGCAGGACCTGGGATTTCAGCATTTCTACAGCGTATCCAAACCGATCGCGAAATACGACGACCTCAAGGGCATGAAAGTCCGCTTTCCCGGCGGCAGCGCCAACGCCGCGCGCATCAAGGTGCTCGGGGGTTCGCCCACGCTGATCCCCTGGCCCGACCTGCCGCTGGCCCTGAGCCAGGGTGTGGTCGACGCTGTGACCACCACTCATGAGAGCGCATTCACCGCCAAGCTGTGGGATTCGGGCCTGAAATACAGCTTCGAGGATTATCAGTACTTCGGCCAGTACGTGCCCATGGTGAGTCTGGATTTCTGGAACAAGCAGCCGAAGGACGTTCAGAATGCCCTCGTCGCTGCCTGGGACGCGGTGATCGGCGAGCAGCGCAAAATGGCCGCTCAGGCGCAGATCGATGCGCGCAATGTGCTGATCAAGAACGGCGTCAAGATCGCCGGTCCGTCGAAGGCGGAGATCGTCGCTGCGAGGAAGCGCCTGATGGTGGTGCAGAACGACTTGGTCAAGGAAATGAAAATCGATGCCGATGCGGTGCAACTCGGGCTGGAGGAGTTGCGTGCGGCCAAAGTCGAGTATTGACAGTCGCGCTCGCAATCTAGTCGGCGCTAAACCAACGTGACGATCAGCGCGCCGCCGGAGGCGCCGGCGCAGGCGAAGCTGGCTAGCGCTCTCGCCGAGAAAGTCGAGGCCGAGCTCTCGACGCACGCGGCGCCGCGCTCGGCCTGGACCCGGATCGAGGAGATTCTGGTCGGCGGCTTGGCGCTCGCCGCGCTGCTGGTCTGCTCCTACAACGTGTTCGTGCGCTACTTCCTTCCGCGCCTCACGCTCGAGGCTTCGGACGAGGTGCAGGTGTATCTCGTGATCTGGGCGGTGTTCCTCGCGCTCGGGCTGGTCACCGCGGCTGATCGCCATGTCAGGGCCGACCTGTTCGTCGCCATGTTCGCGCCCCGCTTTCGCCGCTGGGTCGGCATTTTCGGCGAGCTGCTCGGACTCGCGTTCGCGCTGCTGCTCCTGGGCTATGGCTCTGCGATCACCTGGCAGACCTGGTCCTACGGCGACGTCTCGACCACCAGCCTGCGCTTTCCCCTGTGGATTTATACGGCGGCCCTGCCGGTGGGTGCGCTGCTGATGGCGACGGCTTACGCAATGCGCTGCCTGAACCTGTTCCGAAAAAAGGGCTGATGCCTTGACCTACGTCTTTCTCGCACAGTTCCTCGTGTTGCTGGTGCTCGGCGTGCCGATCTACCTCGCGATGGGGGCGACCGGCGCGGTGATGTTCGGCTTCGAAGGCACCCTGCTCGCGTTCGCGCAGAAGCTCATCGACGAACTCAATTCGCAGACGCTGCTGGCGGTGCCCTATTTTGTCATGGCCGCCACGCTCATGGAGCGAGGCGGGGTGGCCAAGGCGCTGATCGGGGCAGCCGAGGCATGGGTCGGACAGGTGCGCGGCGGCCTGGGGCTGGTATGCGTGTTTTCTTGCGCGGTGTTCGCCGCCATGTGCGGCTCGTCGGTGGCCACGGCGATCGCCATGGGCACCATCCTGGTGCCGGCAATGCGCGAGCGCGACTACGAGCCGCATTTTGCCGCCGGCATCGTCGGCGCCTCGGGCACGCTCGGCATCCTGATTCCGCCCAGCCTCGCGTTTGTCGTCTACGGCGTACTCGCCGACGAATCGATCCCGCGGCTGTTTCTCGCCGGCGTGGTGCCCGGCCTGATGCAGGCGGCGCTGCTCGCGAGCTATATTTTCTGGTATAGCAACCGCCACAACTACACGCGCGGCGCGACCTTGCCCGGTCGCGAGCGCCTGCGCCGAACGGTCTACGCTATTCCGGCATTCATGGTGCCGGTAATCGTGCTCGGCGGACTCTACAGCGGTATTGTCACACTGACCGAATCGGCTGCATTGTCAGCCGTGGTGGCGATCGTGCTATCGCTATTCGTCTACCGGCAAATGCGGGCGCGAGAGCTGCTGCCGGTACTGGCCGAGGCCGTTCGCAATGCCGCGGCCATCATGCTCATCATTGCGGTGGCTCTGGCATTGGGCCACTGGGTCACCGAGACCGGCGTTGCCACGCGCGCGGTGGAACTGGTCACCGAATGGCGCATCCAGGGCTGGCAGTTCCTGGTCATGGTCAATATCGTGCTGCTGATCCTGGGCATGTTCCTCGAGGTGTTCTCGGTGATGCTGCTCACGCTGCCGGTGATCATTCCGATGCTGAAGCCCCTGGGCATCGATCCCATCCATTTCGGCGTGATTATCGTCATCAACATGGAACTCGCGCTGCTCACGCCGCCGGTCGGCCTCAACCTGTATGTGATCGCGGCCATTTCACGCACGCCGCTGGCCGTGGTGGTGCGCGGCACCGTACCGTTCATCGTGCTCATGCTCGGGCTGCTGCTGCTGATCACCTACGTTCCGATATTTTCGACATGGCTGCCGCATCTGCTGATGCATTAGCGGCGCATCCGCTTCGCCGTCTTGAGCCTGGCGCATGCGGACGCCACCCTGTGGGAGCGGCGCCCTCGCCGCGATCGGTGCCGATTCGGAGTCCGATCGGCCCGAGGGCGGGCCTCCTACAACAACACACCGCCGATTTTGTGCTCCAAGATGGCAGCCGCGCTTATCCGAGCAGCGCGCGCCTGAGCGCGGCGGCGCGATCCGTCCTCTCCCAGGTGAAATCCGGCAGCTCGCGCCCGAAGTGCCCGTATACGGATGTCTGCCCGTAGATCGGCCGCCGCAGATCCAGCGTCTCGATGATGCCTGCGGGCGTGAAATCGAAAAAATCGCGGATGACGCGTTCCAGCTTGGCCTCGTCCACGCAGCCGGTGCCGTGCGTATCGACGCACACCGATAACGGCTCGGGCACGCCGATGGCGTAGGCGAGCTGCAGGGTGCAGCGGCTGGCGAGCCCGGCGGCCACCACCTGTTTCGCCGCGTAGCGCGCCATGTACGCCGCTGAGCGGTCGACCTTGGTCGGATCCTTTCCGGAAAAACTGCCGCCCCCGTGCGGGCAACTCCCGCCGTAGCTGTCGACGATGATTTTCCTGCCGGTCAAGCCGGTATCGCCTTTCGGGCCGCCGATGACGAAGCGGCCGGTGGGATTGATCAGGCAGTCGAAGCCGGGCGCGCGCAAAGCGGCCGGGATCACCGCTTCGATGATTTCCCGGCGCACGCAGAGGCGCAGTTCCTCGAGCGTGATCGCGCGCGCATGCTGGGTGGAGAGCACGACTTTTTCCACCGCCGTCGGCCTGCCGTCCTCGTAGCGCAGGGTGACTTGCGATTTTGCGTCCGGACGCAGCCAAGGCAGCGCGCCCGTTTTTCTGACCTCGGCCTGGCGCCGCACCAGCGCGTGGGCAAGCGCCAATGCGAGCGGCATCAGCTGCGGCGTCTCGTTGCAGGCGAATCCGAACATCATGCCCTGGTCGCCGGCGCCGATCACGCCGCCGCCGCGGTTCACTCCCTGGTCGATGTCGGGCGACTGGCGATTGAAGCTGAGCCTGATCTCGACTGCATCCGGATCGCAGCCGGTGTCCTCATCTTCGGCGGCGCTCCGGTAGCCGATCCGGCGCAGTGTTTGGCGCACGATGCCGGCCGCGCCCGCCTCGATCATCCTGTATACGGCCTCGGCCGTCCCGAACTCCCCGGCCACGACGATCAGGCGGTGGGTGACGAAGCTCTGGCAGGAGACGTGCGCGTCCGGATCCTCCCGCAGGAACGCATCCAGGATCGCATCCGAGATCTGGTCGGCGATCTTGTCCGGATGCCCCTCGGACACCGATTCGGAGGTAAGCAGGTGGGTGCGCATGCTCAGCAGACGATATTAATGCATGCTCTATGAGAATGGGTGCGGCTTCGCGATGCCGAAACCCTGGGCATAATCGACTTCGACCACGCGCAGCCTCTCCCGGCTGTCTTCGCTCTCCACCATTTCGGCGATGGTGCGAATCCCGATCACCTTGCACACCCGCTGGATGGCGCGGACCTTGGCGAGCGCTTCCGGCACGCGCACGATCTGCAGAATAATGCTGCCGTCGATCTTGAGGAAATCCAGCGGCAGCGCCTTGACGTGATCGAAACCGATGCCCGAGCGACCGAACCCATCCAGGGTGAAGCGGCATCCCAGCGGCTTGAGTTCGTTGGCAAAGCGGGCCGCGTCGGGCAGGCAAGCGATCGCGTCGCTGTCGGCGATCTCGAAACACAGCGCCTGACCCGATACCCCACTTTGTTCCAGCGCGCGGGCGACGAACTCCGGGAAAGACCGGTCCTCGATGCTCGCGCGCGCCAGGTTGATGCATAACACCGGCAGGGAGGCCGCGTTCGCGGAGGGACCCGCCGCTACGCGTGCGGCGATGGCCTTCCTCACCACAAAGCGGTCGATGTCGGGCATCATGCCGAAGCGCTCTGCAATCGGCAGAAAGGTGCCTGGCGGCACCAGGTTCTGTTCCTCGTCGCGCATGCGGATGAGCAGTTCCTGCATCAGCTTGGAGGCCGCATCCGTGCGCAGCGCGACGATGTCCTGGGCATACAGGTCGAAGCCGTCGTCTTGGATCGCCTGGCGGATGCGCTCCCGCGGATTGCCCCAGCCGGTCAGTTCCTCGGTGAGCGAACTGAGGTACACCGCGTTGCCGCTCTCGTCGGCGATGACCAGCTTGGTGGCGGCATGCTGCGTTTCGCCGGCTGCGGAACGATCGGCGTCCGCCGGCGCGGCCCCGGCATCCGCCTCGGTCCCGGCATCCTCCCCGGTCTTCTTGATCTGCACCAGCACACCGCTGACCTGGCCGGCGGCGTCGCGCTGCGGCAGGTATTCAACCAGCATCCGTTGCTCGGTGCCATCGCGCTGCGCGAGCAGCGCTTCGGCCCGCACCGCGCGTCCGTCCAGGGCATCCAACAGCTGCAGACGCAGCGCCTTCGCATCGCGCGCCGTCAATGCGTCGGCAAAAGCAAGCCCGTCTATGCGCTCGGACGCAACGCCGGTCCAGGCGGAAAATGTCCTGGTGTGGAAGCGGTAGCGCTGGTCGCGATCGACATAGAAAGCGATCCCATCCAGACGGAGTTCGAGCATGCCGAGCAGGCTCTCGGCGTAGAGCTTGTCCTTGGCCGCGAGCCGGTGTGCTTCGGTTTCCTTGGCCAGGCGCGTACGGTCCTGCTGATGCAGCGCAAGCTCCCGCTCCAGTTGCTCCCGGGTGCCGCGGTGCTGCTCGATTTCGGCGCTGAGGCGCTCCCTGAAATTCGTCGCGTCGGCGCCGCGCCGCGCCGCGCTCCAACCGCTTTTCAGCGACGCGCTGACCAGCGCCAGGACCGAGGCGAACAGGATGCCCGCGAGGAACGTGACCCACTGCCGGTCGAACTCGGTGAAGAACATCGTGAACACCAGCAGCACGATGAGGACGAGCGTGACCAGCGATGGCAACAGCACGCGCAATAGCGCTCCAAACTGCAGGCGGTTGGGTCGGTTTCTGGGTAGTTCGGTCATGCCGTTCTCAAATAGGTATCGTCATGTACTGGGGAGATTGCGCTCGCCATGGGACGGCCGCCGAACTGTAGCTGATTCGGCTACCGCATTGTATTGTAGCGTGCGCCGCTCGGGTTCACGCGCTGGTCTGAGCTTCCTTGAGGGCGCGAAATCGAGGCGCTGCTGGCGTAGGAGGTCCGCCCGCGGGCCGATCGGTGGTTGATCATGGCGCATGTCGGGGCGAGGGCGCCCCTCCTACGCCCAACGGAAGTCCTGTTGGAGGACAAAATCGGCGCGGTGTCAACATCGGTGCGGTGTTGTGGGAGGCCCGCCCTCGGGCCGATCGTTCTTCTCAGTACACTTCCAGGCCCAGGCGCTGCGCCAGCGCCGCCGCTTCCGGCGCGCCGGCGCCGTGTTCCGCGTCGATCGCCAGCGCGTGCCCGGCTTCGTCCGCGGCGAGCGGCTCCTGGGTCGCGAGCTGCTGCTCGAGCACGGCCAGCCCGGCTTCGGAGGCGTCGCGGGCGGCGCGTTCGCGTGCGGCCACGCGCGCGCGCAGCGTGGCCGCCGACGCCATGCACGAGGCGATGGCGAAGGTCGCGCCTGCGCCGTGGGCGAGTTCCGCAAACCGGTCGCGCCAGGATCGTTTCAGGAAAGCCGCGTCGACGATGACCGGATAGCGGGCCGCCAGCACTTCGCGCGCGAGCCCGGCCAGATGCGCGTAAGTGCGCTCGCTCGCGCCGGGCGCGTACAGCCCGGCGTTAAGTTCCGAGCCTGAGCGCGCTTGCGGCGAAAGGCCATAGAGGCGCCTGCGCTCCACGTCCGAGCGCAGGCGCACCGCGCCCAGCGCTTCGAGCAAGCCTTGGGCGACGGTGGTCTTTCCCGACCCGGACAAGCCGTGCATGATCAGCAGCGCAGCGTGCCGGGGCGCAGCCAGCCGCTCGGCCAGATAAAGATGCCGGCGGTACTCCTGTTCGATCTCGCTCTTCTCGCGCGCCACCATGCCCGGCTGATGCGCGCGCATGCACGACACCTTGGCGCGCACCAGGGCGCGATAGACGAGGTAGAAGCGCAGCACCCGCACGCCCGCATAGTCGCCGGTGAGTTCCAGATAGGCATTGAGGAAACGAAAGGCGAGCCGCGGCAGGCGGTGATCGAAGAGGTCCATCATCAGGAACGCGACTTCGTTCATGACATCGGTCCAGCGCAGATCCTCGCTGAACTCGATGCCGTCGAACGGCGTCGGCACGCCGTCCAGCAGCGCGATGTTGCCCAGGTGCAGGTCGCCGTGGCATTCGCGCACCCAGCCGTCGCGCTTGCGCGCATCGAACCCTGCGGCGAGCGCTGCGTGCTCGCGCGCCGTCCAGTCGCGCAGCCGCGCGAGCAGTGCGAGGTCCGTTTTCGCGCCTGCCAGCTCCAGCATCTGGTCGAAGTTCTGCAGCGCTGGGGCGAGGATGCGCTCGGAGGAGCCGAATGCCCGATCGGGGCCGGCGCGTTCTATGCCCGCATGGAATGCAGCCAGGCCTGGCGCGAGCGCGTCGATGTGCTGCGCTGTAAGCGCGCCGCGCCGCGCCATCCGGTCGAGCAGGGCATTCTGCTCGAAGCGCCGCATTTTGAGTGCGTACTCGATCGCGGGTCCGCCGCCGGCGAGCACCGGCGCCGACTCGCTGCCGCTGATGGCGATCACCTCGAGATAAAGCCCGGGCGCGGTGCGGCGGTTGAGGCGCAGTTCCTCTTCGCAATAATGCCGGCGCGCGCCCAGCGTGCTGAAATCCAGAAAACCCAGGTTCACCGGTTTTTTGATTTTGTAGGCGTAGTCTCCGGCGAGCAGGATGCAGGAAATGTGGGTTTGCAGCAGTTCGACGTTCTCTACCGCATGGGGATAGCAGGCGGGCGCGCGCAGTGCAGCGATCAGCCGGTCCAGGCCTCGCGCGCCGGTCGCGGCTGCATGCGGTGAAACCGGGCTATAGGTGCTGTGCAAGACCGTCCTCCAAAGAAGACTTCCCCCGTTTCAATTTACTCCGGCAGCGCGCAGCCCCATTGAGCAAGATCAAGCCTGCGCGACGCGGGCGACGCCCGACGCCGGCTATGGCGCCGGATGGGCCCGTCGATCCGGGTCACAGCCAGTAGCCATTCATGGGCGCGCGGAAATGCTGAATGTGGCATATTGCGCCCTGTGGACCGGCGCAAATCGACGCCGGGTTCGCACCCGACCCTCCGCCAAAATTGCGCGGGCGCGAGGGCTGTGATCCTCCGCCTGCGGGCAGCAGCCACAACACTGAAAGGCGAAATGCATGAACTACAAAGGGGAGCAGAAAGCGCTCGATCCGTTGCAGCCGCAGGCCATTCCAAGCTACCTGCAGGACACGTACTGGTGGGCTTACGTCCATCCGAATGCCGTCAGTTTTTTCGAACGGCAGT